>Ga0073899_10002272_pt1 | contig 17317 bp, 10 predicted proteins | sample KloWWTmetaKNB5Ph_FD_88975 | JGI IMG/M metagenome (GOLD analysis project Ga0073899, IMG submission 88975) | Active sludge microbial communities from Klosterneuburg, Austria, studying microevolution and ecology of nitrifiers - Klosterneuburg... | ecosystem: Engineered > WWTP > Aerobic digester >...
ACCGAGATGACGAAGCGGAGGTTGCGCTTGACGAGTTCCTGCATCGCCTCGTCGTCGCCGGCCTGCACGCGGCGGGCGATGGCGACTTCCTGCGGCTGGGTCAGCAGCGGCGTGCGCGAGACCTCGTGGAGGTACTGGTCGAGGATGTCGCGGTCGCCGTCGAAGACGCCGAGGGAGCGGGCGGTTTCGCGCTTGCGACGCGTCTTGAGGGTCGGGGCCCCGCCGGCGAGGATCTCGGACAGCGACGGGAGCTCCGCGAGCGCCGGCCTGGGGACCAGGGGGGCGTCGGGGAGGATGTCGTCAGGGTCGGGGGAGGCGGGGCTGCTCGGCATGGCGCAGGAACGATAACTCGCTTTGTGGGGGCTGCAGGAACGCCCGGGGTTTCCTTGACACTCCCCCCGGCGGCGGATAGCTTCTCGTGCTACCTCGCACCCCGGTGGAGTTGACGGGGCGCAAAGGTAATGGGGGGCGTAGCTCAGTTGGGAGAGCGCTACAATGGCATTGTAGAGGTCAGGGGTTCGATTCCCCTCGCCTCCACTCCCACGACCGGTGAAAATGCGGGTGACCGGTTGCGCAGGATCGAGGGGCCGGGTAGGTTGGGCCTCCCTTGATCGGGAAGTTGCGGGAATAGCTCAGTTGGTAGAGCACAACCTTGCCAAGGTTGGGGTCGCGGGTTCGAGTCCCGTTTCCCGCTCTGAGCAGCACGGAAATTTGTCCCCGGCTGGTTTGGGGATCCTTCGGGGCCGATGGCCCCTCAGGACAAGCGTCGCGGGGTGGAGCAGTCTGGTAGCTCGCCGGGCTCATAACCCGGAGGTCGTGGGTTCAAATCCCACCCCCGCCATGCAGGACGGCGACGGGCAGTCGGCCCCAGGGTCGTCTGCCCGCTGTCGTGATCGGGCGGTTAGCTCAGTTGGTTAGAGCGCCACGTTGACATCGTGGAGGTCACAAGTTCGAGTCTTGTACCGCCCATGGATTCGAGTTGCAGGGAAAGGGGTCCATAGCTCAACTGGATAGAGCATCTGACTACGGATCAGAAGGTTAGGGGTTCGACTCCCTTTGGGCCCATGCAGTGCGGTGCCGTCCGTCGGCACCACCAGAGTATTCGGGGCGTAGCGCAGCCCGGTTAGCGCGCCTGCTTCGGGAGCAGGAGGCCGGAGGTTCAAATCCTCTCGCCCCGACTGAACGATCAGCCTTGAGAACGCCGCCTGGGAAACCGGGCGGCGTTTTCCGTTGCAGTCCCCCTCACCCCTCACCCCTCACCCCTCACCCCGGTGAACCTGCTGAAACCGAGGCGACGGTGCCGCCGTACTCTACTAAGATTCTTGATAAAGTGACTTTATCCGGAGCTCCGCCATGGCCCTCCCCGTCGTCAAGGGAACCCTCGATGTCCTCGTCCTCAAGGCCCTCACCTGGCAGCCAATGCACGGTTTCGAGGTCACCGCCTGGCTCGAGGCGCGAAGTGGCCGACGCCTCGCCCTCGAGGACGCGGCGCTCTACCAGTCGCTCTACCGGATGGAGAAGAAGGGGCTGGTGAAGGCGGAATGGGGCGTCACCGAGCACAACCGCCGCGCGCGGTATTACCAGCTCACTCCGGCCGGTCGCGAGCAGTTGCGCCAGCAGGTCTCCGACTGGTTGCAGTATGCGGACACGGTGACCGCGATCTTGACCGACCCGTCGCCCGCACGCTGACCGATGCCACTCCTCCGTCCCGGCATCCGCAAGCTGCTGCGCCTCGACAACGGCCGCGAGGTCGACGACGAGATCGCGCTCCACCTGGAGCTCCGCCTCGATGCGCTCATGCGCCAGGGTCTGTCCCGGCACGACGCCGCGCAGGAGGCGAAGCGACTCTTCGCCGCGAGCGACGCCACGATGCAGGCCCTCCGATCCACCGCGCAGGCGAGAGACACCAGCATGCACTTCCGGGAACGTTGGGAATGGGTACTCCAGGACACGCGCTACGCCGCTCGCCGCCTGCTCCGTGAGCCGCTGGTGACGGGCTTCATGTTGCTCACCCTCTCGTTGGGCATCGGCGCCAACGTCACGGCCTTCTCGTTGGTCGACCGGATTCTCGTGCGCGGTCCCGAGCACGTGACCGCCGCCGACGAATTGTCGCGCGTCTACATCCGGACGGAAGGGCCGCCGTTGGGTGATCGCACCATGGCCTGGATCCCGTATCCCATCTACGACGGGCTGCGACAGCAAGTCCGCGGTGCGAGCGCCATGGGGGCGTACCGAGTCACCGACGTCATGATCGGCAAGGGCGCCGACGCGAGGCCGCAGCGGATCGGTGCCGCCGATGGTGGCTTCTTTCCGATGCTGGGCGCGCGGCCGGTGCTCGGGCGTTTCTTCACCCCAGCCGACGAAATCGAGGGGAGCACACCACTCGCGGTGCTGAGCGAAGCCGTGTGGCGCAACAGTTTCGGTGCGGACCCCGCGGTGATCGGCAAGCCGTATGTCGTGGGTGACGTCATTCACACCATCGTCGGCGTGGCACCTGCGGGTTTCTCGGGCGCCGCCCTGACACGCGTGGACGCCTGGACGCTCATCACGGCGCAGGCCAAGAAATCCAACAACTGGTTCGTCATCGTGCGGCGGCGACCGGGAGTCGACCTTCCCGCACTCGCGGCGGAGGTGGAAGCCGTCCACCGCCGCACCCCGACGACGGCACAGAAGTGGGCGCAGGAGGCGAAGCTCCTGGCCGCACCAATCAGCTACGACGAAACCGCGCGTCCCTCGCTGGAAAGTGTGCTCGCCGGCTGGCTGGGCGCGATCTCGGTGATCATCCTGCTGATCACCAGCGCCAACCTCGTGAACCTGCAGCTCGCGCGACTTGCCCGCCGGCAACAGGAGCTCGGCGTCCGGGTGGCCCTCGGCGCGGGCCGCGGCCGAGTGGTGCGCCTGCTGATTCTGGAGGGGGTGCTGCTCGCGATGATTGCGGGCGCGGGAAGTCTGCTGGTGGCGCAGGTGACGGAACCGATCATCCGGAGGGTACTGTTCCTCGATGCCGGGTGGAGTGCGACGGTCGTCAACGGTCAGGTCCTCCTTGCGGTCGGGGTGATCACGTTGCTGACGGCGATCGTGATCGGCGTGATTCCCGCGTGGCGCGCGGGAAATACCGCGCTGACGGCGGCGGTGATCAGCGGCGCCCGGGGCAGCCGGAGTGGGTCACGACTTCGTCCCGCGCTCACGGTGGTGCAGGCGGCGCTGAGCGTGCTGCTCCTCGTGGGCGCAGGGCTTTTCCTTCGCTCGCTCGCAGAGGTGCGCGCGGTCGATCTGGGGATGGACGCCGAGCAGGTGCTGGTGGCGGACGTGCAGTTCCCGAAGGTTCCGGGATACCCGTTCGCACCGGGGGCGCTCCAGGAACAGGCGCTGAGGGACCGCGCCCGGCATCGCCAACTCCTCGAGGCCGTGCGCCGCGAGCCCGGTGTGGAGCATGCGGCGCTGGCGATCGGACTCCCGTTCTTGAGTTCGTTCGGGGTGGGCATGTGGGTGGCTGGGCTCGATTCCATCCCGCAACTTCCTGGCGGTGGACCGTACATCGCGGCGGTCAGCACCGACTATTTCAGCGCGATGGGGACGGCGCTCCGTCGCGGCCGCGTCTTCACGGATCAGGATCGCGAGGGGAGCGAACCGGTGGTCGTCGTGGGTGAGACGATGGCCGCGCGGCTCTGGCCCAAGGGCGACGCGCTGGCGCAGTGCATCACGCTGTTCGAGCAGACGGCGCCGTGCATGCGCGTCGTGGGCGTGGTCGCGGACGTGCATCAGTCCGGACTCCAGGAAGAAGCGTCGCTGCAGTACTACGTCCCGATCGGGCAGGAGCGAGGCTTCAGCGGCATGTCGCTGATCCTGCGCTCCGCCGAGGGATCCACCCTCTCCTGGCCGGCCGTGCGCTCCGCGATCGCGCGCGCCGACGCGAGTGTGGAGGCCATCGACCTGAAGCTGCTCGCCAGCTCACTTGACGGCGAAATGCGGCCGATCCGGCTCGGCATCCTCACCTTCGGGTGGAGCGGCGCGCTCGCGCTTGTGGTGGCGGCGCTGGGGCTCTACAGCGTGATGGCGTACACGGTGGCGTGGCGGACCCGGGAGATCGGCATCCGGATGGCGCTGGGGGCCACGGAACGGTCCGTCGCGCGATTGGTCGTCGGCACGAGTGCCGGCCTCGCGGCTGTGGGGATCGTGATCGGATTGGGGTTGGCGTACGCCGGGCGGACGATGATCGAGGCGCACCTCTTCAACGTCTCGGGTCGCGACCCCGTGGTCTTTGGCGCGGTCGCCGCGGTGATTCTGGGTGTGGCCCTGCTGGCGCCCTGGTTGCCGGCCCGCCATGCGGCGCGGATCCGGCCGACCGAGGCGCTCCGGGCAGAGTAGCGGGCGGCTGGGCAGGATGGGTGGCGCGAGGGGCGAGAGGCGGACATATTAGGCGCCGCAGGGTGCCGGGTCCGTAGCTCAGCTGGATAGAGCGCTTGCCTCCGGAGCAAGAGGTCGCGCGTTCGAATCGCGCCGGGCCCATGAACGAAATGCTTGCCCCACTTAGGCCTAGGCCGGGTGGGGCATTTTCGTGTGGGGGTGTTTTGGGGCGTGGTGGCAAGACGTGGTGCTGACGTTGCTCCCGAGACAATGGACCGGTCTGTGCCGCTCCCCTGCCTAACCCTGCACCGTGGCACGGGTGACGCGCCAGCTCCCGGGGCTGACTTGACTGAGCTGGAGGTTGAAGCGTACGGACGTCCGCTTGGATGAGCCGAACGCCGAGCGCACCTCCACCTCGCTGGTGACCGTCGCGGTGGCTTCCGCCCCGGTGAGACGCACCGATGGCGTCCCCGACGCCCCGAGGCTGAGGCGCCTCTCTCGGATCAAGCGATCGACCGGTTGGCCGTCGAGCGTCCCCGTGAGGCCGGCGCCACCCCCCTGCTGGAACCAGTCCCGCACCGCCGCGGTGACCGCCGCCTGCTTATCCCGCTCGACCGCAGCGGCACGATCGGCGTCGTCCCCACTCCCGTCGTTCGGTGACTGGGGTGGTGTCGCGGGCGACTTCCCCGCTGCGGGTGGCGGCGGCGGCGCAGGTGATGGCGCAGGCGCCTTCCGCCCCGGGACCGGCTTGCTGACGGAGGGCGGTGGTACGATGCTGCCGCCACCGACCGGCGCCGCGGGTCGCGGCGATACACCAGCGCCCAACACATTCGGCGCAGCTGTCGGTTCGGTCGCAGGTTGCCCGATCTCTGCTGGTGGCGGCTCCGCTGGCACCACCGGGAGTTCTCGGCCGCGACCTCGCAGCCCGACCCCGATGGCGAGCGCGAGCATCGCGACGGTCGCCCAGGTCCGCCAATCGAGCCAGATGCCAAGACTCGCCGGGGCAACCGGGTGGTCGGCGGTGGCCGGACTGGTCGAGGACGTGGCGCCGACCGTCGCAGCCCTTGCGATCGGAGTCGGGGGCGTCGCGCGAGGCGGATCGGCGAATCGGGTGGCGGGCGCGGGCGGGCGGGTGACAGCCCCCCCGGTGACGACGCTCGCCGCCGCCTCCACCAGCGCGTTGCGCATGGCGGCGGCAGTCGCAAAGCGATCGGCCGGCTGCTTGGACATCGCACGGAGCACGGTTCGGTCGACGACCGCCGGAAGTTCCGGGTGGCTCGCGCTCGGCGGCACGGGCGGCTCGTTGAGCTGCCGCATCATCAGTTTGTAATCGCTGTCGGCCTCGAAGGCGACCTTCCCGGTCACCAACTCGTACAGGACAGCACCGAGGGCATAGAGATCGGTACGACCGTCGCACTCCTCGCCGCGAAGCTGCTCGGGTGCCATATAGGCTGGCGTGCCGACCGAGTGACCGTGCCGCGTCTGCCGACTGCTCCCCGCCATCCGCGCGATGCCGAAGTCCATCACCTTGGTGGCACCGCCCGGTCCCACCATGATATTGGCCGGCTTGATGTCACGATGGACCACCCCGTGATCGTGCGCATGGTCGAGCGCCTCGGCCACCTGCGCGCAGATCTCGGCGGCGCGCCGCCACGCGATGCGTCCCTCGCGGGCGACCAGGGCCTCGAGCGTCTCCCCACGCAGGAACTCCATCACCATGTAGAACTCGTCGCCGTCGCGCTCCAGCCCGTAGAGCGTGGCAATGCGCGGGTGCGCGAGCCGCGCCAGCGCAATCGCCTCGGTGCGGAACCGTTCCACCAGGGCCGTTTGCCGGACCAGATCCGGCCGGAGCACCTTGATGGCGACATCGCGGTCGAGCATCTCGTCGCGCGCATGGTAGACCGTGCCCATGCCGCCTTCACCGAGACGGTCGAGAATCCGGTACTTCCCGAGCGTGCTGCCGCGGCGGTCGGTCATGACGGGATCCGTGCGGCCTGGGTGATACCGATGACCTCGGATTCCGAGAGCGGCAGCCCGAGGATCACCACGCTCACATTGTCCGGGGCGCCAGCCGCACGAGTCAGGGTCACCAGTTCCTGGCAGGCCAGGTGCGGCGGGAGCGAGTCGACCACCCGGAGGATCTCGGCTTCCGTGATGACATCGTGCAGCCCGTCGGACGAGAGCAGGAAGCGGTCACCGGGGCGAATGACAAAGGGACGCGGCCAGGTGGCGACTTCGACTTCCGCATGACTGCCCAGCGCACGGGAGATGACATTCTTGTCCGGATGCTCGCGGGCCTCGTCGCGGGAGATGGTGCCGTCGCGCACCAGCTCCATGACGGCACTATGGTCCTCCGTCATCACGAAGATCTCCTTGGCCCGGATGAGATAGCAGCGTGAATCACCCACATGAGCACACCAGGCGAGTCCGCCTCGCAGCACCAGGGCGGTGCAGGTCGTGCCCATCCCTCGCAGCGCGGTGTCGGCAGCTGCAGTGCGGTACACCTCGCGATTGGCGCATCGTACGGCGTCTGCGAGGACCTCGCCCGGCTCGCCCTCCTCCCGATACCGCAACGCGATGGTGTCGGCAGCGATCCGACTCGCCTGTTCGCCCCCCGCGTGTCCGCCCATCCCGTCACAGACCATGGCGAGGAGGGCGCTGTTCTCATTCGGCGGTCGCACAACGCGCACGGCGTCCTCGTTGTTGGTGCGCAGGCAGCCAGGATCACTCGCGGTGCCGACCACCACGCGTGACTCGACGCCGAGTCCATCGCCCTGGAACGCAGGCCGATCGATGGTCTCCATCACCGGTCGGACTGGAGGCCGCCTCCGGCGCCATGGCAACCCGAACCACGCGAAGCCGAGCAGGAGGGTGAGCTTCGGGGAACGACTGGAGTGGGGCCTTCCGGGAAGCGGGCGAAGCACGAAGGAGTACTCGGAGCGCCCCTCGGTGACGTGGAAACGGACGTCCTCGTCGTGATAGCCCGCGCGCTGGAGGGTCACGTGCACCTCACCTCCGATTGCGATCCGGAAGAGGTAGGGGGTCTCGCCGACCTGCACGCCATCCTGCCAGACGGTGGCGGTGCCGTTGAGCGTGTTGATGGTGACATCACGCATCGGCCCGGCGGGAATGAGGACGCTGGCCGCGAGCGAATCACGACCGCTTGCCACACGGACCGAGTCACCCCCCGCCACCGCACCGCGTGACGAGAGTCCACTGAACGCGAAGCCGATCGCGAGCAGCGCCAAGGTGGCCGCGATCAACAGCGGGCCATGACGACGCACCGCAGCCGTGCGCTCGTCCAGGCGACGCCCGGTGGACACCCAATTCGGCGTGCGCAGTCGCTCGACGTCTGCGCGCAGCGCCGCGCAGGACGCGTACCGTGCCCGCGGGTCGACCTGGAGGCAACGGCTGATCACCACGTCCACGATGGGCGGCAGGCCGGGCCGCGCGGCGGTGGGTGCCGGGTAGCGCGCCGCGCGGATCCGACCCGTGATGCCATCGCCCTCCGCGCCCGCGAAGGGATGGCGCGCGGTGAGCATCTCGTAGAAGAGGACGCCGAGCGCCCAGATCTCGCTCTGGGCATCGGCCGGTGCACCAAAGAGCTGTTCTGGTGCCAGCGATTGGAGCGTGCCGATCACGCTGCCATCGGCGGTGAGGGCCGGAGAGTCGGGGCCCTTGGCAATCCCGAAATCGAGGAGCTTCACGTGACCGGACCGCGTGATCTTGACGTTGCTCGACTTGATATCCCGGTGCACCGTGCCTCGGCGATGGAGGTAGTCGATCGCCGCCACGAGTTCTTGCATGCTGTCGATCGCCCGCGCCAGCGGCATTGGCCCGTGCGACGCCAGCGATGATTCGATGGTCACGCCGTCGACGTATTCCATCACGATCGCGGGGGTGCCGTTGTGCGACGCGAAAGCAATCATCGTGGCGATCGCAGGGTGGGAGAGGCCGGAATGGATCTTGGCCTCGTTGGCAAACCGTGCACGCAAGGCGTCAGAGCCGCGCACGGTCGTCAGGAGCTTGACCGCCACCGATTCGCCCGACTGGGAATCGACACCGCGATAGACCTCTCCCATGCCACCGGCGCCGAGGAACTCGACGAGCCGCCACGTTCCGAGCTGGGCATTCAGCCAGGTGCCGGTGGTCATGAGGTTGGCCTCACCCTAGTTCGAGTTCGGGGCGACGGACATCAATTCCATGCCGTAGCGGATCGGCAGCGAGAAGGAGATTTGCACGTCTCCCGTCTTTCCGGCAAAGAAGATCCCGATCACTCGGCCAAAGGCGTCGAACATCGGGCCGCCGCTGTTGCCGCCACCGGTGGAGTTGATGGTGAGCTGATAGGTGTCGCCGCTCGAGTACTCCATCATGGACTGCGAAGTCGGCCCGTCCGCGGCACGCAGGATCTTGCCAATGTTGCCCACCGATACGGTCGGGTCTGGAACCACACGCTGCTGTGCATCACGATTGAAGAGGTCGCGGGAGCGCAACACGGCAACGACATAGTCGGAGACCGCCGGGTAGCCCATCACAATGACTTGGTCGCCCACCTTGGTCTCGGTGTAGGAATCGTACAGGTCGGTCTTGGGGAGTGTCGACGGCGCCGATACCTTGATCAGCGCGACGTCGTGCTGATCACTGACGCGTTGCGTCTGGGCCTCGAGTGGTGTGGTGTTCTTCCGGAAGCGGACCATCATGTATTCCTGGCGTCCGCGGAAGACATCGAATTCATCCTTCGGACCCGCCTGCTTGGTTTCGGACGGGATCCAGCGCGACGGTGGACGGGTAAGGATCGGCTCCCCACTCTGGTCGAATGCAATCTGCCCACCTTGCAGCACCACACCGACGGCGTTTTGGTCGAAACCGTATGGTGCCCGCCAATTGGCGGCGACGTGACGATTCGTGAGGATGAAGCCGTCGTTGGTGACCACGAAGCCCGAGCCGCTCCCGGTGACCGCAATCGGGGCCCCGCTATTGGGGTCGAGGGTGAGGGCGGGCTCGACCATGCCGTTGTCGAGCTGGACATAGGCAGGCACCATGCCTCCCCCGCCCGGCATGAGGGTGATCGTCTGCTTCTTGCCGTTGACCTTCACTTCCATCTGATTGGGCACGTAGCGGTGATAGACCTGGGCGCCGCTCGGTGCATAGATCAGGTTCCACGAGAAGTCCACTTGCACCACCGCGCCCGAGTTCTTCTCCGCGACTTCGGCCGGGGTCATCATCGTGCCGAGTGCCTGCGCCCGTTCGCCCGCCTTGCCGATGGAATCGGCGCGCGCGGCGAGGAGTTCCGCTTGCTGCCGGACCCCGTCGGCGCTGCTATCGGAGTTGGACTTCAGGTAGGCACCCCCAGCTACCGCGAGGAGGACGACGGCAGCGACCGCCACCATCGTGGTCCGCTTCCCCTCATCCCTGGTTTGACCGATCAGCCGCTCGACGGTGGCCTTGCCAACGCTGGCGGCGGGCCGTTCCGCCGCAGGGGTCACGACAGCGCCTCCAACCCGCGTCTCGGCAGGGCCGCCTGCGGCTGGAGCCGCGATGCCGCCCAGCCGCGTTGCCTTGACGTATGCCGCCGGCAGTGGGTCGATCTCGAACTGCACTTCCGGGCCACCAGCGCCAAGCTGGATGATGTCCCCCGGGGCGAGCGGAACGCTCCCGACAATTCGCACCTTGTTCAGGAAAGTGCCGTTGCGGCTGTTGAGGTCGGTGAGGGAGAACCGCACCGGGTCACTGGCGTCGCGCAGGATGCGGGCGTGCTGCCGACCAACGAGATCGTCCTTGTCGGCGTCGAAACGCACTTGGGCGATCGGGTCGCGGCCAAGCGTGAGTTCTGACAGATCGGCGAGCGGGAATTCTTCGGCAGATCCGGCCTTCGATCCCTTCAGGTGTCGCAGGATGATGCGTTCCATGACGATGAAACCTCCAGTGGATGGGATGTGCCGGACCTCGGCTGCTTCCTCCCACACGCGTCAACGCGTTCTGGAACGGCTCATCGGGTCAGAGTGGCGGTGTGTTCCCAGCCTCGGTCTCGCGCCAGGTGGCCGCCTCAACCGGCCGACCCCAGGCCGTGTACAGCTCCGCCAGGCGGCGCCGGGTATCGCGCGCCGGCTGGCTTGTCGCACCGCGAACCTCCCTCAGTCGTCGCTCGGCCGGAAGGAGAAGCCGCTCCGCCTCGGCAAAGCGGCCGCGCCTCACGAGCACCTCGGCGAGGACACTCCTGCTCGACGCCAGCAGCCAATGATCTGCCGGGAAGGCCGCCTCGCGGAGCGTGAGGCTCTCCCGCAGCCAGCGCTCGGCCACTTCGAGAGAGTCCATCGCGGCGAGCGCACGGCCAAGCACCTGCATCCCGGTCGAGACGGCGGGGTGACTGTCGTCGAGCGTGCGACCCCGGAGTGCCACCACCCGGCGGGCCCACATCGCAGCGTCCGCGGGATGCCCGGCGCTCAACAGGAGGTCGGCGTAGCTGAACATGGTCCACGCATAGTCAGGATGTTCAGGCCCGAGAAGGATCTTTCGCATCCGGAGCACTTCCCGATAGGCCGAGTCAGCGGCCTCGGGGCGTCCCATCCGTTCGAGGATGGTCGCGTACGCGTTGAGGGTCGAGGCGTGGAGCGGATGAATGCCGTCGAATGCGCGCGCCTCGAGTGCCAGCGCAGCGCGGAAGTGTGCGTCGGCGGAATCGTCTTCCCCGGCTTCGCCATACACTGCGGCAAGGTTGTGGTGGGCGTAGGCGAGGGCCGAATCGTTGTCGGGTTCAAGCCGAGCCTGGATGGCCAACGCCCGCACCAGAAACGGCACGGCACCGCGGGCATCGCCGAGTCGGCTTCGGAGGCGTCCACGGTGGTCGAGGAAGGTCACGCCATCGGGTGTCTCGGCGTCGGCATCGTCGCCAAGCATGGCAAGCGCTTCCACGAGGGCAGTGTCCGCACGCTCGAGCTCACCGTCGAGTTCGAGCGCTGTGCTGAGGTTGCCCAACGCCGTGGCCACGCGCCCACGATCGGGTGGGGCGAGACGTCGCGCGGCCTCGACCGCACGACTGGCCTGCTCGATCGCCATTGTGAAGTCGCCCAGTGTCGAGTAGGTACTCGTCAGCACCTGCCGGACCCGTACCTCCAGGTCGGGCTGCGGGCGCAGTGCATCGGCGCGCGCTGCCGCACTGTCCAGCACTTCCCGCATGGTGATGTCCCGGCCCAGTTGGCCGGGGTCCGGGGCCGCGAGCATGGCGGCGAAGAACGCGGTCACCGCCGTCGCCTGCTCCTGTTCGTGTAACGCACGGCTTGCATGGCGGCGCGTGGCGACGACGCCCCAACTGAGTGACCCCAACACGAGCACGCCCGCGACCAGCTCGAGCCGGCGTCGGCGGATGAACTTCGCCAGACGGTACTCGAGGCGGTCGGGTCGGGCGACGACCGGCAGTCGGTCGAGATGACGCTCGATGTCCTTCGCCAGGCGCGCCGCTGATCCGTAGCGGCGCTCAGGTTCCTTCCGCAGCGCCATCAACACAATCGCGTCCAGATCGCCACGCAGCTGTCGCGAGCCCGGCACGCGGCTCGGGCGCGGGGCGGGTTGGTGACAGACGAGCTGCTCGATCTCCGCCCGCATCTTGTTGCGAAGATCGAATGGTCGACGTCCGGTCAGCAGTTCGTACAGAATCACCCCGAGCGCGTAGACATCGGCAGCAGGGCCGACGGGAAGACCGCGCCACTGTTCGGGTGCGGCATAGTCGGGCGTCAGTCCCGGCTGGTCGCCTTGCGTGAGTGGCAACTGCCCGCTTCCCTCATCTTCCCGGAGCAGCCGTGCAATCCCGAAGTCGAGGAGCTTGACGGTGCCACTCTCCGTGACGAGGATGTTGCCGGGCTTGAGGTCGCGGTGCACCACCAGTAGCTGGTGTGCATGTTGGACGGCGGCCGTGACCTGCAGGAAGAGGACCAGTCGCTGACGCAGCGTCAGGTGGTGCGCATCGGCCCAGGTCGTGAGCGGCACGCCGTCGACGTATTCCATCGCGAAGTACGGCTGGCCATCCACGGTGATCCCGCCGTCAATCAGCGCCGCGATGTTGCGATGGTCGAGCCCCGCCAGAATCCGTCGCTCATAGCGGAAGCGTCGCACGGCGAGGTCGCCCTCGGCGCTCGCCCGCATGAGCTTGACCGCGACCCGCTGTTCGAACTCAGCGTCGGCCCGCGCCGCCTCGTATACCGACCCCATCCCGCCGGTGCCTATCCGGCGCACCAGCTGATACGGACCAATCCGCATGTTGAGGGCGGGGTCCTGCGTCATGGTGCGCTCGGCGGCAGCAGCGCGGCCCAACGTGCGGCCTGCGCCGGTTTCGGCCACGCGGTGTAGAGGCGCACCAGTCGTTGGTGGGCATCGATCATGGCCTCCGAGCTCGGCCCCCGGTCGGCAGCGAGCGTGGACTCGCTGGCGAGCAGCAGGCGCTCGGCCTCGGCATACCGGCCGACACGCGTGTAGAAGTCGCCGAGGATGCCCTCGCTGCTTGCAGTGCGCCAATGATGCGCCGGCAGGCTGGCGCGACGCAGCGCCAGACTCTCCTTGAGGTAACGCTCGGCCCCGGGCAGATCCCCCTTCGCTTCGCCGAGCCGTGCCCGCGAATCCAGGACGCTGGCCCGCGAGAGATCGTCCCGTCCCGCGTGTCGCTGAATCAGTGCGTCGGCAATCTGAAGTACGGAATCCGCTGTCGCATAGGCGCCCATGACCTCATAGGTCCCGCTGACCTTCGAGAGCAGGGTGCCCGTGGCCAGGTCGCCTCCGGGCGCCAGCCCACGCCGCAGTCGCACTGCCCGGTCGTACTGCAGCAAGGCGGCTTCGTATTGGCCGAGTCTGCGGTAGGTGTCACCAATCACCTCACGCACTTCGGTGGCGAGCTCGGGGCGACTGTCAAGCGAGTCGGCGCGCATCGCTGCGGAGTCGAGCACTTCTCGCATGGTCACGGCCCGACCGAGTCGGGCTGGGTCAGGGGCCGCGAGCATCACCGCGAAGAAGTCGGTGACAGCGGTCGCACGGTCACGTTGGCGATCGGCGGCCTGCGCCTGCCGCGTGCTGAGCACCATCCCGCCGAGCAGCGAACAGAGCAACAGCACCGTCGCGATCGACTCGATGGGACGTCGCCTGAGCAGGGTGCGCGTCCGGTATCCCCAGCCATCCGGCCGGGCGTGGACTCGGCGATCGTCGAGCAGCGCCTCGATGTCGTGGGCCATCGCATCGACCGAGCCGTACCGACGCTCGGGTTGCTTGCTGAGCGCGACGAGGAGGATCGCCTCGAGATCGCCGGCGACGCGACGGCGGAAGGCGCTCGCCGAGCGTGCGGCCACCTGCCGCCAGCGATCGGTGCCGAGCACTTCGCTGGGTCGCGGGGGCGGCGTGGCGCAGACGATCTGTTCGATCTCGGCGATCAATTTCCCGTGGAGGTTGAAGGGGCGTCGACCGGTGACCAGCTCGAACAGGAGCACGCCGAGCGCGTAGACATCCGATGCCACGCCGACCGGAAGCCCGCGCACCTGTTCGGGCGAGGCATACTCGGGCGTAAAGACCCGTGCCCCGCCCTGTGTGGCGGGAAGCTGGTCGGTTCCGTCTGCCTCCCGGAGCAGTTTGGCGATGCCGAAGTCGAGCAGCTTGACCGTGCCCTCATCGGTGACCAAGATGTTGCCCGGCTTGAGGTCACGGTGCACCACAAGCTGCTGGTGGGCATGCTGCACGGCACGACAGACCTGCAGAAAGACGAGGAGTCGTCCGCGGAGCGACTCCGTCCCGGCATCACACCACTCGGTGATCGGGCGACCCTGCACGTGTTCCATCACAAAGTAGGGCTGGCCGTCGTCGCTCACCCCGCCGTCGAGGAGAGCGCCGATGTGGGGATGACTCAGGTTGGCCAGGATCTGCCGCTCATACCGGAAGCGCCGGATGGCAAGATCACTCTCGACGCCGCGCCGCAGGAACTTGATGGCAACCCGCTTGTCGAACTCGGCATCGGCCCGAATGCCCTCGTACACGACGCCCATCCCGCCGACCCCGATCTGTCGCACCACGCGGTACGAGCCGACCTCCGACCCAGACCGGTCACTGCGGTCACGCAGCGCCGACAGTGCCTCCTGGGAGATCGGGGCCTGCAACGTCGCACCGGTCTGCCGATGTGCCGTGAGCAGGGCCCGCACTTCGCCACGCAGCGCGTCGTCGGTGGGGGCCGCGGCCTCGAGGAAGGCAGCGAGGTCGGCCGGCGCGGCGTCGAGTGCCTCCTCAAATAGCTCCTTGACGCGTGCCAAGCGGCTCGGTGTCCAGTCCGGAGTCGGGGGCATGTCAGGACACGCGGCGTTGTTCGGGGAGAGCGCTCATCCGTCCAGAGGGCTGACGCCGCCCATGGCGTGCAGCAGGAAGGCACGAGCGAAGGTCCAGTCCCGCTTCACGGTGGCGGGGGAGATCTCGAGCGCACGCGCGGTCTCCTCGATCGAGAGGCCGCCGAAAAAGCGCAACTCCACCACACGGCCCTGCCGGGAATCCAGCACCTCGAGACGTTCGAGCGCGTCGTTCAGGGCGAGCACGTCAAGCTCCCTGTGACGAGCATCCCCGATCGCCCCATCGAGCGTGACACGAATGCCGTGATCGCGCTTGATCGCACGGCGCTTTCTCGCATGGTCGATCAGGATCCGCCGGATCGCCTGGGCGGCGATGCCATAGAACTGCGACCGGTTCTGCCAGTTGGCCTGCCGTTGACCCACGGTCCGCATGAAGGCCTCGTGGACCAGCTCGGTCGGCTGCAGGGTGTGCCCAGCCGACTCACGCTGCATCGCGCACGTTGCCAACTTGTACAGTTCGGCATAGACCAGCGACGCCAGTTGGTCCGCCGCGTCCGGATCACCGTTGCTGAGATCAACGAGGAGTCGGGTCACCGCATGGTCGGGCACGTCGGGCATGACACCCCTCCAGGCTCGGAGTCTGGATGCTGCGGACTGATCGGGAACGGTATTGGGAAGGTACCTCGCCGCAGCCCATCGGACGAGAGGCGTCCGTCGTGAGCCAGTTTCGGAATGCCTGACGCGTGTGAGAGGAACCCGATCCAGGAGCCCACCCGTATGCGCGCCACCCTCGCCGCCATTGTCGCCGTTGCTCTGCTCGCCCAGCTCGCGCCGCTGCACGCGCAATCCGCGCAGCGCTTCTCCGCCCAGGGGTCACTGCTCTCCGTTTCGCCGTCCGGGGATGCCTACGAGGGCCTCAGCTCCGGGATCGGATTCGAGGCCCAACTCCGCTTCACGCCGAGCTCACTCTCGCTCGGCCTCGGCTACCAGCGCTCGTCCCATGACATCGACCTCGGCGACGGATTCGACGAGACCGCCGTCATCGCCGGGTTCTTCCTCGAGCCGCGCTATGTGATCGATGTCGGCAGCGGCTCGTACGCCCCTTATGTGGCGTCGCGACTCGCCTTGCTCACGCAGTCGATCGACATCGATGGCCTCAAGGCCAGTGCCAGCGGGACGCAGCTCAATCTCGGCGGCGGTGTCCTGGTCCGGCTGACGCCACGGATCAATCTCGACCTGGGCGCCACCTACGGCGCGATCGATTTCGACGATGTCGAAGTGAGCTACCAGGGGGAGACGGTCACGGTCGGTGACAGTGGCGGCGGCGGGAAGAACTTCGTGCTCCGCGTCGGATTGACGATTGGTCTCAAGTAGCCAGGCCGGACGGCGTTAGAGGCGCCGCGCTTCCGCTCCGCGGTGCGGGTATGACAGACCCGCATCGCGCGTGAGCCGGGTTGCGTCACGAGCGGTTGCAGCCGACGGACCCGACGCCCACGCGCGAAGCCCCGAAGCGAGGGGCCCGCGGCTGAAACGCACATCGTCACCTCAGCCGCGGTGCGAGCGGGCTTCGAGGACCTCCACGCGGCCCGAGCTCCCTCGCGATGCCTCGCCACAACGCCGCGACATGCGGGTGATTCACCAGCGCTCGTGCCGTCACCTCCGGAGCAAGAGGTCGCGCGTGGAGCTGCGCCCGCTGCGCGGGCTCGCTCGCCTGCGGCTCGAATCGCGCCGGGCCCATGAACGAAATGCTTGCCCCACTTGGCCTTAGGCCGGGTGGGGCGTTTTCGTGTACAGCAAGTTCTTGGCGCGGTGCCAAGCGGCGCCCTCACTGCCCGCCGACGGCTTCACTTCCGCGGCGGCTTCGTCGGCCTGATCTCGATGCGTGAAGGCAGCGAGCGGGACGGGAATCGCACCAACGTCATCACGAGTTCAGCGACGTCCTCGGGTTGGATTTTCCATGCATCGTCCGCATTCGGGGTGTGGTCGTTGAAGTGGGTGGCAACGCTCCCCGGCATGATGTAGTTGACCCGGATGCCGAGCTGTCGCACGTCCAGCATCAGCGCCTCGCTGAACCCCACCAGGGCGAACTTGGACGCGTTGTACGCGGCGCCGCCGGCGAACGGGTTCTTGCCGGCGAGGGAGGCGATGTTGATGATCCAGCTGTCGTCCTGCGTGCGCAGGTGCGGGATGGCCTCGTGGCAACAGTAGAAGACCCCGTCCAGGTTGGTCGCGATCACCTGGTGCCAATCGTCCGGGGTCAGCTCGCCCATGGGGGCGAACTTGCCGACCCCCGCATTGTTGACCAGGACGTCCAGTCCGCCGAAGCGCGCCACGGCGGCGGCAATCATCTGCCGCACCTCCTCGCGCTTGCGGACATCGCACACCATCCCCACCACAGTGCCGGGATGGCGGTCGGAGATGGTGCGCGCGGCGTCTTGCACCTCGTCCTCGTGGCGCGCAGAGATCATCACATTGCACCCTGCCGCGGCCAGTGCGTCGGCAATCGCGTAGCCGATCCCCTTGCTCCCACCGGTCACCACCGCGGTCTTGCCCTGCAGATCCTGAGTCATTGCGGTTTCTTGGGTTCGAGTGACCCGGAGCGCGTTGCACCGGGCAGAACAAGCTTACGCCCCCGTCGGTATCCGAACAACGATCAATGCCGC
>Ga0073899_10002273_pt1 | contig 17309 bp, 14 predicted proteins | sample KloWWTmetaKNB5Ph_FD_88975 | JGI IMG/M metagenome (GOLD analysis project Ga0073899, IMG submission 88975) | Active sludge microbial communities from Klosterneuburg, Austria, studying microevolution and ecology of nitrifiers - Klosterneuburg... | ecosystem: Engineered > WWTP > Aerobic digester >...
CGGGGGAATCGACTGAAACAGTCTCCGGCCGAAATGCGATGCTCCCCCTCGACGCCACCATATCGCGGGCCAGGGCGCTCATGGTCGACGGCAATGCCGGGTCGCGCAGCGCTGTCGCGAACATGCTGCATGACTTCGGCATCAGCGAGGTCAAGCAGGTCGGCCGGGCATCGGATGCGCGCCGTTTGCTCGAGCCCCAGCGTTTCGACGTCGTCGTCTGCAGCGACGCACATCTCGTCATGCGCTGCGGATCGCTGCCGCCACCGGCAGTTGCTGGCGAGCAGCTCGTGCGAGCAGGTCGCAGGTCGTCTTCGACGCGGCAAGCGGGCCGATAGCTCGGGCGCGCGCAAGCCCATGCCCGCCTCATGCCGGTAAGGTTCAAAGCAGAGGGCGCGCGCAGGCGGGTCCGTTCACTTCCGCTTGGCACGACGTGAGACAGCGCTATCGAACTCGGGGGCATCTCTTTCGCCGGCTGATCTGGCTCGCCGCGGCGGTGGCAGTGCCGTTGCAGGGGCTGCTGGCCTACAACCTCTGGCAGACGGCGCAGCGCGAAGAGCGGCAGGCGCTCCAGTCGGTCGAGAACCTGGCCGCGATGATCGCTCACGATGCGGGCAGCTTCGTGGACAGCACCACTCTGTACCTCACGATCGTCGCGCAGCGTCCGTCGCTCCAGGCGATGGACCCGGCCCGCTGTGATCCGGTGCTCGAGGACGCGGTCCGGCGTCACCTGCACTTCGCCAATGTCCTGGTCACCGACCTCGTCGGCCAGTCCATCTGCTCCTCCGTCCGAGGTCCGGGTCAGGTGTCCCGGTCATTCAGCAGCGATGAATGGTTCAGGGACGCGGTTCGCAGCGGCGGCACGGTCATCAGCAAGCCTTTCCATGCACCCATCGCCCAGAAAACCGTCCTCGCCTTCAGCCAGCCTGTCCAGAACGACCTTCAACGCGTCGGCACGGTGTCCGTCCTGGTCGACCTGGCCTCGCTGCAGCGCCAGTGGGATCGCCTGACACTGCCGGCGGGCAGCCGGCTCTCGCTGCTCGACGACACCGGGTCCGTGCTCGTCACGCGGCCGGACTTCGACCGCTGGGTCGGCAAGGATGCGCGCCGCGTCCGGGACAATGCCATGGCGGCGAATCCGGGCGGCACCGGAATCACGAAGGGTATCGACGGCGTCGAGCGCGTCTTCGCCATCGCACCGGTGCCCTTCACGGGCTGGTCCGCCGTGGCGGCGCTGCCTGTCGCAAGCGTGTTTGCGGGTTACCACTCGGCGCTCCAGAGAAGCATCGCGGTGAGCGTCGCGGTGGTCGCTGCCGTGTTCCTGCTGGCCATCGCGATCGCGCGCCGCCTGTCACGCCCGCTGGCCGAGCTGGCACACACGGCGCAGTCGGTCGCAGCGGGAAACATCGACGCGCGTGCCGACGAATCGGTCCCCGGCGAGTTCCGGACACTCGCGCTCGAGTTCAACGCCATGCTGGAGACACGTGCGCGTTTCGAGCGCCGGCTTCGCGAATCGGAGCGCCGCTATGCCGATCTGCTGGGCAACGTGGACATGGCTTCGCTGATGCTCGATCGCGAGGGGCATGTGACGTACTGCAACGACTTCCTGCTGATGCTGACCGGCTGGCGCCGCGACGAGATCGTCGGACAGGACTGGATGAGCCGCTTCGTCCCCGAGCCGCAGCGCGCCATGGTGCACGAGGCGCTTCTCGCCAACGCGGAACCGACCCGGCTGCTCGAGTACGAATTGCCCACCCGTTTCGGCGAGACGCGGCTCGTGCGCTGGCACAACTCCGTCCTGCGCTCGCCTGACGGCGACGAGATCGGGGTCGCCAGCCTTGGCGAAGACGTCACGCAACTGCGGCTCGCCGCGATTCGCGAGCGACGGCAGATGGATTTCTATGCAGCGCTTTCCCGCACGAACGGTGCGATCGTGCGCATGACCGAGCCGGCCCGGCTCTACCATGAAATCTGCGGCATCTGCGTAGAGAACGGCCACGCGAGCATGGCCTACGTCTCGCTCCGGGAAGATGACGCCATACGTCCCGTGGCGTGGGCCGGCCCGGCGGAGGATTTCCTGCAAGGTAGCGGCTTCGCGCTCGGCAGCGGGAGCCCGGAGCGCCACGGGCCGACGGCCGTCGCGGTGCAAACCGGGCGCCGCTGCGTCATCAACGATTGCGAGTCCGACCCCGCCACGGCCCCGTGGCGCGAACGCGCGAAGCTGCTCGGCACGCAGGCCGTGGCGGCATTTCCGTTCCTGCAGGGCGAGCGCGTCGTGGGCGCCCTCACCCTGCACACCGCGACCAAGGGCTTCTTCGATGCCAAGCTCATCGAGCTGATCGAGGAGATGACCCGCGACATCTCGTTCGCGCTGGACAACCACAGCCGCGTCGCAGACCGGGAAGCCGCCCTGCGCAGGGCCAAGGCGGACAACGAACGCTTTCACACCGTCTTCCAGACCGCCCCGGTCTCGATGACGGTGTCGACGATGTCCGACGCATTGCTGCTCGACGCCAACGAGGCCTACTGCCGCTTCTCCGGGCTCTCGCGCGACGAACTCGTGGGCCAGTGCGCCTTCGATCAGCCCCTTTGGCCGGACGATGCGGCGCGGAGCCGCTTCGTAGCCGAGTTGCTCGCCGCCAGACGGGTCCGCAACTTCGAATTGCCGCTCACCCTGCCGTCGGGCGAGCGGCGCGATTTCCTGTTGCAGGCCGACACGATGGAGTTCCAGGAAGTCCCATGCGTGCTGACGATCGCTACCGACATCACGGAACTGCGGCGCGCTCAACGCGACGTACTCGAGCGCGAACAGCAACTCTTCGGCCTGGTGGACACGGCCATGGACGCCATCGTCGCGATCGACGGGGACCAGACGATCCGTCTGTTCAATCGGGCGGCCGTCGAGATGTTCGGGGTGCCGGCCTCCGAAGCGCTGGGCTCGAGCATCGACCGCCTGTTGCCCGAGCGACTGCGTGCCGCGCACCGGCACCACGTCGACAGGTTCGCCAGGACCGGAGGCACGGCTCGCCGGATGGGAGCGCCGACACCCGGCCTCTGGGCGGTTCGCGGCAATGGCGAGGAGTTCCCGATCGAGGCGTCCATCTCGAGGCTGGGCGACGGCGAATCGGTCCTGCTCACGGCCGTCGTGAGGGACGTGACAGAGCTGCGCAAGGCCGAGCAGGCCCGGTTGGCCCATGCGGTGGCCGAATCGGCCAGTCGAGCGAAGACCGAGTTCCTTTCGCGCATGAGCCATGAGCTGCGCACGCCGCTCAATGCCATCCTGGGATTCTCGCAACTGCTGCGGTCCGACCGCGCCGATCCGCTCAGCGCGGGCCAGCAGCCGCGTGTGGAACTCATCCTCAAGGCGGGCTGGCATCTGCTGTCGCTGATCAACGACGTTCTCGAGGTGTCGCGCATCGAAGGCGGGCACGTGCAGCTCGAGTGCCGCAGCGTCGACCTCGCAGACGTGCTCGACGATGTCGTACGGCTGAGCGAAGGAATGGCCGCTGCGTGCGACGTGGAGATCGTGGTGCCCTACCGCTCGGCGCCGCGACTTGTCGCGTGGGCCGATCCCATGCGGCTGCGCCAGGTGATGCTCAATGTCGTCTCGAATTCGATCAAGTACAACCGAGCCGGCGGACGAGTGGAAATATCGCTCGCCCCGCGGGGTGCGTACGCCGAGATCGAGGTCGCCGATACGGGCATCGGCATGACGCAGGAACAACTGGGGCATCTCTACGAGCCGTTCAATCGGCTGGGACGCGAACGCGGCGACGTCGAAGGCACGGGCCTCGGCCTGGCTCTCTCGCGTCAGCTTGCCGAGCTGATGCGGGGAAGCATCGACATCCAGAGTCGCCCGGGCGAAGGCACCCGGGTCCTGGTGGCTCTCGAGTTGGCGACCGAGCACGCGGCGGGTGCCGCGCCGGCTCTCGAAGCGAGCGTTGCGCTCGCCACCCAGCGTGATCCTCGCGGCGTCGTCCTCTACGTCGAGGACAGCAAAGTCAACCTGCTGCTGGTCCAGGAGATGCTCAAGCAATGGCCCGAGGTGACGTTGCTCCAGGCCGAGACCGGTCGAGATGGTCTCATGCTGGCGCGATCGGCGGCGCCCGACCTCGTTCTGCTGGACATGCGGCTGCCCGACATGACGGGCGAGCAGGTACTCGCCGCACTGCGCGCGGAACCCGCCACGGCGTCGCTGAAGGTCTACGCACTCTCCGCGAGCGCGATGCCCGACGAGGTGGCGGCTGCTCGCGAGGCCGGTGCGAACGACTACTGGACCAAGCCGCTCGACGTCGAGCGCTTCATGCGCGAGCTGAGCAGGGTGCTGGCCGACGCGCGGGCGGGGTGACCTTGTAGGCCTGCTTCATCCCGAGCGGCCTGCTGCTGCGCGCCTCCTGCAGCGCATCGGCGCCGAAGCGTGCCTCGCATCACCCCCCGCCTTCGGCCACCTTGCGCAGCAGCGCGAGCAACTGCCGCCGCTGCGGGGCACTCAGCCCACGCGTGAGTTCGTCCTCGTAGGAGGACCATGCCGCGCGCACTTCGTCGAGCTTGGCGCGCCCGGCCTCGACGAGGGCGAGCGCGTAGCGGCGCCGGTCACCGGGGCAGGCGACGCGCTCGATGAGTCCGGCGCCCTCGAGCGCATCGATCAGCTTGACGACGCTCGGGCCGGAGATGCCCAGCTGCCGAGCCAGCGTGGCCTGGTCGATGTCGGGCCGCAGGGCGATCATCGACAGCGCCGTCAGGCGCGCCGGCGACAGCCCTGCCGCATCGAAGGTCGAGAAGAACAGCTCGTAGGCGCGGATCTGGGCCCGGCGCAGGACATAGCCGAGCGAATCCGCCTGAAAGTCCCAACGTTCAGCCTCCGACGCACGCGCCGTGCCGCGCCGCGCCGCAGGCTTCTTCGCCGGCGCGCTTGCGCTACGCGGCCGGGCTCGATTCATCAGGGAAACCCCGGAATTCAATGGTCGGCATCGCCGTCATTATAGGCACTGTAATCATTAGTCTGGCTTTCGATTCACCAGGCTCTCTCTTCTCGGTGCAGAACATGACGACGACAGCTGGAACGCAGACGCCCCCGGACCCCCGATCCGATGGCGGCAGCGAGGGCGAGGTGCGCACCGCCGTCGACGGCGCGATCGCCATCGTCACCCTGGCGCGGCCGCGCAAGCGCAATGCCCTGAGCCTGCGCGTGATCGAAGGGCTGCGCATGGCCTTCGAGACCTTGCCCGACGACGTCAAGGCCGTCGTCCTGCACGGCGAAGGCGAGCACTTCTGCGCCGGGCTCGACCTGTCGGAGCTGCCGTCGCTATCGCCTTCCGAGGGCATGATGCATTCGCGCGCCTGGTATGCCGCCTTCGACCGCATCCAGTTCGGCCGCCGGCCGGTGGTGTGCGCGCTGCACGGCGCCGTGGTCGGCGGCGGCCTGGAACTCGCGGCCTCGGCGCATGTGCGCGTGGCCGACGACAGCGCCTATTTCGGCCTGCCCGAAGGCCGGCGCGGCATCTTCCTCGGCGGCGGCGGCTCGGTGCGCGTGTCCAAGCTGATCGGCTTCTCGCGCGTGACCGAGATGATGCTCACCGGACATGTCTACACCGCTGCCGAAGCGTTTCAGCTGGGCTTGACGCATCACGTGGTGCGGGTCGGCGAGGCGCTGCGCAAGGCGCGCGAGTTGGCCGAACGCATCGCGACCAATGCGCCGATGTCCAACTTCGCGATCATGCAGGCGCTGCCGCTGATCGCTGAGCAGCCGATGGCGCACGGCCTGATGACCGAGGCACTGATGGCCACCGTGACCGCGTCCGAGCCCGACGCGCGCGAACGCATCGAGGCCTTCCTCGACCGGCGCGCCGACAAGGTGCTGCCGCGCTGAGGCCCGCAGATGAACGACCCTGCCCGCTCCCCGAACGTGTCCGGCGCCGGCCCCGCTACCCCGGCGGCGCGTGCGCCGGCCTTCGGACCCTACGAGGCGCTCGCGACGCCGCTGGCCGATGGCGGCTGGCTGTTGCGTGCCACCGAACCGCTGCACGCGTATCCGCGCCGCGCCACCGAGTCGCTCTCGCGCTGGGCGCACGAGCACCCCGACCGCAGCTTCATCGCGCAGCGCGGCGCCGACGGCGCCTGGCGCCATGTGGACTACGCGACGGCCTGGTTGCGCGCGACTCGCATCGCGCAGGCGCTGCTCGAGCGCGGGCTGAGTGCCGAGCGGCCGCTCGTCATCCTGTCGGGCAACGGCATCGAGCATGCGCTGCTGACGCTGGCGGCACTGCACGTCGGCGTGCCGGTCGCGCCGCTGTCGCCGTCCTGGTCGCTGCTCGACCCCGATGCGTTCAAGGTTCGCCACGCCGCGACGCTGCTCACGCCAGGCCTCGTCTATGCAGACGACGGCAGCGCATTCGACCGCGCCATCGGACTGGCGTTGCCGCCGGGCACCGAAATCGTGTTGCGCGACGGCGCCCTCACCGGCAGATCGCACACCCCGTTCGACGCGCTCGAGCGCGCCGCGCCGGGCCCGGCCGTCGGGCGCGCGCACGATGCGGTCGGCGCCGACACGATCGCCAAGTTCCTGTTCACGTCGGGCTCGACACAGTTGCCCAAGGCGGTGATCAACACCCACCGCATGCTGTGCAGCAACCAGCAGATGGTCGCGCAGTGCTTTCCGTTCCTCGCCGGCGAGCCTCCGGTGCTCGTCGACTGGATGCCCTGGCACCACACCGCCGGCGGCAACAACAACTTCGGCATCGTGCTCACGCATGGCGGCACGCTCTACATCGACGAAGGCAAGCCCACGGCCGCCGGCATGGAGGCGACGCTGCGCAACCTGCGCGAGGTGGCGCCGACGGTCTACTACACCGTGCCCAAGGGCCTCGACGTGCTGGCGCGCGCGATGCGCGGCGACGACGCCCTGCGCCGGCGCTTCTTCAGCCGCTTGCGCCTGATATTCCCCGCCGGCGCCGGGCTGCCGCAGGCGGTCAAGGACGACATCGACGCGATGGCGGTGCAGACCGTCGGCACGCGCGTGCCGATGACGATGGGTCTGGGCATGACGGAAACCGCTCCGTCGGCCCTGTCGGCCCATGTCGCGGACTGGTACGCCGGACTGGTGGGTCTGCCGGTGCCCGGCGTCGAACTGAAGCTCGGCCCTGCCGCCGGCAAGCTCGAGGTGCGATACCGCGGCCCCAACGTCACGCCCGGCTACTGGCGCCAGCCTGAGCTGACGCAGGCTGCGTTCGACGACGAGGGGTTCTTTCGCAGCGGCGACGCCGTGCGCTTCGTCGACGGCGCCGACCCTGCGGCCGGGCTCGCGTATGACGGCCGCATCGCCGAGGACTTCAAGCTCGCCAGCGGCACGTGGGTCAACGTGGCGTCGCTGCGCAACCGGGTGATGGCTGCCGGCGCACCCTACGTGCAGGAGGTCGTGTTCGCCGGCCACGACCGCGATTCGATCGGCGCTCTGCTGTTCCTGTGGCCAGCCGCCGCCGAACTCTCGGCTGCGCTCGCCGCGGACGCGCCGATGGCAGCGATCGTGAGCGACCCGCAAGTGATCGCGTGGGTCCAAGGTTGGCTCGACCGCCTGGCCGGCGAAGCCACCGGCAGTTCGCAGCGCATCGCGCATGCCGCGCTGGAAGTCGATCCGCCTTCGGCACACAGCGGCGAGCTCACCGACAAGGGTTCCGTGAATCAGCGCGCCGTGCTGACCCGGCGCAGCGCCACGGTGGAGGCCATGTACGCGCCCGACTCCGGCGTGCGCGTGCTGCGGCCGTCCCGAGCACCCGAAGCCGCACCGCCGGCAACAACAAGCGCTGCCCGACGCAGCACATGAAGGAGATCGACATGGCAGTACACAGCAAGCTCCGCCGCTGCATCGCGGCGGCTCTCTCGGCGTTCGCCTTTTTCGGCGCAGCGCAGGCCCAAGGCAGCGACGGCGCCGGCCAGCCGATCACGATCGTCGTCCCGTTCCCGCCCGGCGGCACCACGGACCAGCTGGCACGCGCCATCGGCCAGCAGATGACGGAGAACCTGAAGGTGCCCGTAATCGTCGACAACCGCCCGGGCGGTGGTGCGCAGATCGCCGCCAGCGCCGTCAGCCAAGCTGCGGCCGACGGCAGGACGATCTTCATCGGCGATATCGGCGCGCTGTGCTTCAACCCCTACATCTACCCCAAGCTCAGCTACCAGCCGCTGAAGGACTTCACGCCGCTGGCCCGACTGGTGCTCGTGCCGCAGTTGCTCGTCGTTCCGGCCGCCAGCCCCTACGCGACGATCGACGACCTGATCAAGGCCGCGCGGACCAGGCCCGACGGACTGAGCATCGCCTCGCAGGGCAACGGCTCGGGCGGCCACCTGTTCGCCGAGATGCTGCGCCGCGAGAGCCAGGGCAAGTTCACGCACGTGCCCTATCGAGGCTCCGCGCCCGGCATCACCGACGTGGTCAGCGGCCGGATCGACGTGATGTTCGACGCCATCGGTACCAGCGGCCCCTTCGTCAAGGACGGCAAGCTGCGCGCGCTCGCAGTGGGCGCGGCAGCCCGTGTGCCGATGTTCGCGCAGGTCGCGACGTTGCAGGAACTCGGCCACCCGGACCTCAACATGGCGGCCTGGTTCGGCATGGCGGTGAAGGCCGGCACGCCGGCGCCGGTGGTGCAGCGCCTGAGCGCCGAAGTCATCAAGGCGCTGCGCGCGCCGGCCGTCTCGAAGCACTTCACCGACCAGGGCCTCGAGATCGCGCCGCTGGCGGCGCCGGAGTTCAAGGCGTTCATGGAGTCGGAATCGCAACGCTGGGGCCAGGTCATCAAGGCCGCCGGCATCCGGATCGAGTGACGCTACGACCGCACCCTCACGATTCCATCGGGGAGCAGCGATGCACATCGACGGATGGAGCGATGCCGTCGAGACGGCTCACGGCACGCCGCGCATCGTGATGAACAGCGCCGGCATCGGCGCGGCCGCGCTGAGCGTTATGATCGCCACGTTGGTGCTCGTCGCGGCCGTCAGGCCAAGACAGTTCAACGGGAATCAGGAGGGGTCGTCCCGGCACGGACGGTCGCGGCCCCAACCTGAGCTGCCCCCGCAACGGTAAGCGGACGAGAGCCTCGCGGCTCTCGGCTCATGTCGAATCCACTGGGATGCAGCGCTTTCGCGCTGCGCCTGGGAAGGGCACATGGGCAGTCTCCGCCAGCCCGGATACCGGCCAACGAGGTGGCGTGCCCGCGCAAGCGGCACGCCGTGAGGCGCGGGCCGCGGGGAAGCGGTCGTGCGCGACGACGTTGTTCCGCTTCTCGCCATGTCCCTCTCCGTTCCGGGCCGTTGGGCCTCGCCGCTCGCGCGCGCCGTTGCCGCGCTGAGCTTGCTCCTCCCATGCGCCATCGCTGCGCAGCACGAGTCCCCCACCCTCGGCACCGTGGTCGTCACGGCCAACCGCACGCCGCAGCCGCTGTCGACGGTGCTCGCCGACATCTCGGTCGTCGACCGCGACGCGATCGAGCGCAGCGGCGCGCCCGGCGTCGCCGACGTGCTCGCGCGCCTGCCCGGCATCGAGTTCGCGCGCACCGGCGGCCCCGGCGCCGCGACGAGCGTCTACATCCGCGGCAGCGAGACGCGCCACGCTGCCGTCTACATCGACGGCGTGCGCGTCGATTCGCAGTCCACCGGCGGCGCGGTCTGGGAGCAGATTCCGCTGGAGCAGATCGAGCGCATCGAGGTGCTGCGCGGCCCGGCCGCAGCGATGTACGGCTCCGACGCCGTTGCCGGCGTGGTGCAGTTGTTCACCCGGCGCGGCGAAGGCGCCGCGCGGCCGACGGCATCTCTCACCGCTGGCTCGCACAACACCACGCAGGCGCAGGCCGGCATCAGCGGCTCGGCGCAGGCGCTCGACTACGCGCTGTCGGCCGCGCACGGTCGCAGCGACGGCTTCAACTCCCGAACCACCGCGACCGCCAACCCCGACGACGACGGCTGGCGCCGCAGCTCGGTGATGGCGCGCGGCGGCTTGCAGATCGACCCGCGGCATCGCATCGACGCCTCGCTGCTGGCCGGCAAGCTGCGCTCGCAGTACGACGGCTTCACGCCCGGCTTCGACGACTGGAGCCGCCACACGCTGCGCAGCGGCAGCCTCGCCTGGCAAGGGCGTTGGACCGGCGACGCGACAACCCGCCTGCAGTGGGGCGAGACGCGGAGCACCTACGAAACGCAGCCGGACTTCTACCGCACCGAGACGACGCTGCGCAACGTCACGCTGCAGCACGATCAACGCTTCGGCAGCCACCTGCTGACGACCACGCTCGAGCGGCGTGACGACGAACTGTTCAACCCGGCCACGGCGTTCGCGGCCACGCTGGAAGGAAAGCGCCACCAGGATGCGATCGGCCTGGGCTGGCGCGGCGACTTCGGCGCGCACGGCGTGCAGGCCCATGTGCGCCACGACGCGGACAGCGAGTTCGGCGGCAAGAGCACGGGCAGCCTGGCCTGGGGCTGGGCCTTCCTGCCGCAGTGGCGTGCGACGGCGGCGGCGGCCACGTCGTTTCGCGTGCCGACGCTCTACCAGCGCTTCAGCCAGTACGGCAACCCGGCGCTGGTGCCCGAAACCGGCCGCAACGTCGAGCTCGGCCTGCGCTGGGCCGCGGGCCGCAGCGAGGCCAGCCTCACCGCCTGGCACAACAAGCTCGCGAACCTCATCGCCTTCGGCGCGCCGGGCCCCTGCCTCGATGCGTTCGGCTGCTACGCCAACGTCGGCCGTGCGCGGCTGCAGGGTGTCACGCTGGCCGGCAGCACGCGGCTCGCGAGCGTGTCGCTGCGCGGCTCGCTCGACTGGCACGACCCGCGCAACCTTCAGACCGATAGGCTGCTCATGCGGCGGGCCAGGCGCCTGGCCACCTTCGGCGCCGACACGGCGTGGGCGGGATGGACCTTCGGCGCCGAGCTGCAGGCTGCCGGCGAGCGCTTCGAGAACGCGACGAACACGCAGCGCCTGGGCGGCTACGGCGCGCTGAACCTCGTCGCCGGCACGACGCTCGCGCCCGGGTGGGTGCTGCAGGGTCGCATCGACAACCTCGCCGACAAGCAGTACGAACTGGCGCGCACCTACGCGACGGGCGGCCGCAGCGCGCAGGTCGCGCTGCGCTGGACGATGCCATGACGGCGTTGCCGGCCCGGCGCCGCGAGCTGATCCTCGGCGGCGCGCGCAGCGGCAAGTCGCGCACCGCCGAAGCGCGCGCCGGGCATTGGCTCGCCGCGAGCGCGCATCGCGAGGCGACGCTGATCGCCACCGCGCTGGCGAACGACGACGAGATGGACGAACGCATCCGCTGCCACCGCGCCGATCGCGCGAAGCGCTGCAGCGCACTCGTGACCGTGGAGGCGCCGTACGACCTGCCGGCCGCGATCCGCAGCCACGGCGCGCCGCAGCGCCTGCTGGTGGTGGATTGCCTGACGCTGTGGCTCACGCAGTGCCTGATGCCGATGCACGGCGCCGGCCTGCAGGCCGGCGCCTGGCTCGACGCGCAGCACGACCTGCTCGACGCGCTGCGCGACAGCGCCGGGCCCGTGGTACTGGTGTCCAACGAGATCGGCCTGGGCGTGCTGCCGCCGACGCGCGAGGCGCGTTCCTGTGTCGATGCGCTGGGGCGGCTGCACCAGCAGGTCGCGGCGCTGTGCAGCCGCGTGACGCTGATGGTGGCCGGCTGCGAACTCGCCGTGAAGGACGAGCCGTGAAGCGGCCGCTGTCGCGCCGCGCGTGGCTCGCCGGCCCGCTGCTGCTGGCCGCATCGATGGCGGTGCCGGCGGCGGCCGGCGGCGTCGCGCTGCGCGACGACCGTGGCACCGAGCACCGCTTTGCCGCGCCGCCGCGGCGCATCGTGACGCTGCTGCCCTCGCTCACCGAAGCGATCTGGGTGCTGGGCGGCGGGTCGCGCCTCGTCGGCGTCGACCGCTACTCGAACTGGCCCGCCGAACTGGCCGGCCTGCCGCGCGTCGGCAGCATGGACGATGCGCACGTCGAAGCCATCGTCGCGCTTGCGCCCGACGTCGTGCTGGCATCGGCGTCGGCGCGCTCGCTCGACCGGCTCGAAGCGCTGGGGCTGCGCGTCGTGCGGCTGAAGTCGGAGACGCACGCCGACGTGCGGCGCTCGTTGCAGCGCCTCGCGCTGCTGCTCGGCACGCCGGCCGAAGGCGAACGCGTCTGGGCCCGGCTCGAGCGCGAGATGGACGACGCGGCGCTCCGCGTGCCGGCCGCATTGCGCGGCGCGCGCATCTACTTCGAGATCGGCGGCGGGCCCTACGCCGCCGGTGCCCAGTCGTTCATCGGCGAGACGATGGCGCGGCTCGGCCTGGCCAACATCGTGTCGCGCGAGCTGGGGCCGTTCCCCAAGCTCAACCCCGAGTACGTCGTGCGCGCGCAGCCCGACATCCTGATGGGCGTGCGGGCCGAACTGCAGGGCATGGGCGCGCGGCCGGGCTGGGGCTTGCTCGCTGCCGTGCGCAACGACCGGCGCTGCGGCTTCGAGACGCTGCAGTACGACGTGCTGCTTCGCCCCGGCCCGCGCCTGGGCGAAGCGGCGGCGCTGCTGGCCGACTGCCTCGTGCGGTTGGGCAAGGCATGAACGGGGCCGCCGGATCGCAGCCCGTGCCGCGCTCCGAGCGCGCACAGGACACCGACGCGCTGCGCCGGCGCCGCCTCGCGTGGAGGCTCGCGGCACTGCTGCTGCTCGGTCTCGCAGCGGGTCTCGCGACCGGCGCGGGCGGTTTCTCGCCGACGCGCTTCTGGGCCGACCTGCATGGCGAGCAGGCGTGGCTTCTCTTCGGCGAGATCCGCGCCCCGCGCACGTTCGGCGCGGCGCTGGTCGGCGCCCTGCTCGGCTTGTCGGGCGCCATCGCCCAAGGGCTGTTCCGCAATCCGCTGGCCGATCCCTATCTGCTTGGTTCGGCAGCCGGCGCGGCGCTCGCCGTCGTGCTGGTGCTCGCCGCCGCCGCGCTGGCCGGCGCCACCCTCAGCCTGGCGACGGCGCTCTGGCTCGAACGCATCGGGCTGGTCGTCGCGGCCTTCTGCGGTGCGCTGGCCGGCGTGGCGATGACGCTTGCGCTGGCGCGCGGCGCGGTGCAGACGCTGCGGCTGCTGCTCGCGGGCGTGGTGGTGGGCGTGCTGCTCGGCGCCGTGAGCGACCTGATCACCGTCGCCTGGCCCGACGCGCTGCGCGGCAAGCAGGCGTTCATGCTCGGCAGCACGGGCTTTCTCGGCCACTCGTCGCTGCTGCTGCTGGGCGGCGGCCTCGCGCTGCTGACCTGGGCGGCGCGCCGCCACGCGCGCGCGCTCGACGCGCTGACGCTCGGCGAGGACAGCGCCGCGAGCCTCGGGCTCGACCTCGCGCGCGTGCGCCTGGCGCTGGTGCTGATGCTGAGCCTGGGCACGGCGCTCGCGGTCTCGCAAGCCGGGCTGGTTGCGTTCGTCGGGCTGGTGTCGCCGCACCTGGTGCGCCGCCACGCGCCGGGCGCGCACGGCTGGCTGCTGGGCGCCAGCGCCGCCATGGGCGCCGCGCTGCTGCTGGGCGCCGACGTGATCTCGCGCGCCGTGATCGCGCCGCAGGAACTGCCGGTCGGCGTCGTGACGGCGGTGCTCGGCGGCCTCTACCTGTTCGTGCTGCTGCAGCGGCGGGGGCAGCCATGAGCGCGCAGGGCCGCTCCCAAGCGCTCATCCCGGAGCACGCAGTGCGAAGGGTTCGTCCAGCGCTCGCGCAGGGCCGCTCCCAAGCGCTCATCCCGGAGCACGCAGTGCGAAGGGTTGTCCAGTGACCGAGGCCCTGCACGCCCGCCGCATCGTGGTGCGCCTCGGCGGGCGCGCCGTGGTCGACGGCGTCGACCTCTCGTTCGGAGCCGGCTGGACCGCGATCGTCGGCCCCAACGGCGCGGGCAAGTCGACGCTGCTGCGTGCGCTGGCGGGCCTGCAACCGCTGGCGGCCGGCGAAGTCGCGCTGCACGGCCGGCCGCTGCAGCTTGTGCGAGCCGCCGAACGCGCGCGCCACGTCGCGTGGCTGGCGCAGCAGGGCGACGCGAGCGGCGAGCTGACCGTGCGCGAGACCGTCGAGCTGGGCCGCATCGCCCACCTCGGCCTGATGGGCGTGCCGGGCGCGGCCGATGCGGCCGCCGTGGCGCGAGCGATGGCGCTGACCGAATGCGCGGGCTGGGCGCACCGCCGGTTGCATGAACTCTCGGGCGGCGAGCGGCAACGCGTGCTGCTGGCGCGTGCCCTCGCGACCGAGGCGCCGCTGCTGCTGCTCGACGAGCCGACGACGCACCTCGATGCGCCGCATCAGGTCGCGCTGGCGCGGCTGTTCGCGCGGCTGGCGCAGGACCCGGAGCGCGCGCAGTCGGTGATCACCGTGCTGCACGACCTGCCGATCGCCCTGCAGGCCGACCGCGTCGTCGTGCTCGATCGCGGCTGCATCCGCGGCGACGGCGCGCCCGGCGATGCAGCGCTGCAGGCGGCGCTGGTCACCGTGTTCCGCCGCGCGATCCGCATCGAGGCCGACGCCGCCGGCCGCCCGCGCGTTGCGCTGGCACTCGACGAAACCTGAAAGGATCCGCATGGACATCGCACCGCCTCCGACCGCGCCCGCAAACCCTAAAGCGACCGGCGAACGCCGTGGACTCGTCATCGTCCACACCGGCGACGGCAAGGGCAAGAGCACGGCCGCCTTCGGCCTCGCGCTGCGCGCGCACGGCCGCGGCAAGCCGGTGAAGGTCTATCAGTTCATGAAGGTGCCGTCGGCACGCTTCGGCGAGCACCGTGCCTTCGAGCAGCTCGGCGTGCCGATCGAAGGCCTGGGCGACGGTTTCAGCTGGAAGAGCCGCGACCTCGACCACAGCGCGCAGCTCGCGCGCGACGGCTGGGCGCGCGCCGAGGCGACGATCCGCGCGGGCGCGCACTTCCTCGTCGTGCTCGACGAGATCACCTACCCGCTGCGCTACGGCTGGCTGCCGCTCGAGCCGGTGCTGGCCGCGCTGCGCGAGCGGCCCGCCGGCGTGCACGTCGCGCTGACCGGCCGCGACGCGCCGCAGGAACTGATCGCGCTGGCCGACACGGTGACGGAGATGGCGCTCGTCAAGCACCACCACCGGGCCGGCGTTCCGGCGCAGCGCGGCATCGAGGACTGAGCACCATGGTCGCTGTCGGCGCGCTGATCCTGGCCTGGCTGCTCGACGCCGCATTCGGCGAGCCGCGCAATGCCCGGCATCCGGTGGCCTGGCTCGGTCACGGGCTGTCGCTGCTGGGGCGGCCGCTGCCGGCGTGGCCTGCGGCGATCGCCTTCGTCGCCGGCGCGCTGCTGTGGCTCGCCGTGATCGCCGCCGTGGCGGGTCTGGCGTGGTGGCTGCAGCGCGCACTGCAGGCGCTGCCGGTGTGGGCCGCGGCGCCGCTGCTTGCGCTGCTGCTCAAGCCGAGCTTCGCATGGCGCATGCTGCAGCAGGAAGTGGCCGCCGTCGAAGCTGCCTTCGCGAGCGGCCTGCCCGCCGCGCGCGAGCGGCTCGCCCGCCTGTGCAGCCGCGACGTGAGCGCGCTCGACGCCACGGCGGTGCGCGAGACGGCGGTCGAGACGCTGGCCGAGAACCTGGGCGATTCGCTGGTGGCGCCGCTGTTCTGGTTCGCTGTCGCCGGCCTGCCCGGCGCCTGGGTCTGGCGCGCCGCGAACACGATGGACGCGATGTGGGGCTACCGCGGGCGCTGGGAGTGGGCCGGCAAGTTCGCCGCCCGCGCCGACGACGTGCTCGCCTGGCTGCCGGCACGCCTGAGCGCACTGCTGCTGTGGCACCGCGGCATCTCGCTCGCGACGTTGCGGCGCGAGGCCGCGCGCACGCCGTCGCCCAACGGCGGCTGGCCGATGGCGGCGATGGCGTTGCGCCTCCGCGTGCGCCTAGCCAAGCCGGGCGTCTACGTGCTGAACGCGCCGGGCGGTGCCGCCGACGCCGCGGCGCTCGCGCGGGCGCTGCGCATCGCCGGCCGCGCCGCGCAGGCGGCATTCGTCGCGACGATCGGCGTCGCGTTCGTGCGGGGGCCGCTGTGAACGCTCCGGGGCGCGTGCACGGCGGCCCGGACGCGAGCGGCGTCGCGCGCTGGGACTTCTCGACCTGCGCGAACGCTGCCGGGCCCTCCCCGGCAGCGCTGCAGGCGCTGCGCGAAGCCGATCCGACGCGCTACCCCGACCCTGCCGGCCGCGCGCTGCGCGAACGCCTGGCCGCGCTGCACGGCGTGGCGCCGCAGCGCATCGTGATCGCCGCCAGCGCCAGCGAATTCATTCAGCGCCTCACGGCCGTCGGCGCGCGGCTGATGCCCGGGGCCGTGGTCGTACCCAGGCACGGCTACGGCGACTATGCCGCCGCCGCGACGGCCTGCGGCCGCGTCTGCCGTGCCGACGGCGAGCCGGGTGCTGCGACCACGTTGCGCTGGTGCGCCGAACCGTCGAGTCCGCTGGGCGAGGACGCCACGCCGCCGACCGATCCGGCATCGATCCCCACCGCGCTCGACGCCGTCTATGCGCCGCTGCGCCTGCAGGGCGCCGGCCTGTGGCGCGATGCCGACCGCGACGCCGTGTTCGTGCTGCACAGCCCCAACAAGGCGCTCGGCCTGTGCGGCGTGCGCGGCGCCTACGCCGTGGCGCCGGCCGGCGCAACGTGGGACGTCGCTGCCTGGTGCCGGGCCCTCGACGCGACGGCACCGTCGTGGCCGCTTTCGGCGCAAGGCGTCGCGATGCTGGACGCGTGGTGCGCGCGCGAGGTCCGGCATTGGGTGCAGGAGTCGCACGCGACGCTGCATGCCTGGAAGCGCGCACTGGCGCAGGCGCTGGCCGCGCGCGGCTTCGAGGTTCGCGACAGCGTCGTGCCGTTCTTCTGCGCGCGACCGCCGCGGCCGCTGCCGGCGGCGGACCTGCGTGCGCACGGCGTCGCGGTGCGCGACGCCGCGTCGTTCGGCTGGCCCGGCTGGTGGCGCGTGTCGGCGCAGCCGCCCGATGCCGTCGCGGCGCTGGCGCAGGCGTGGGACGCGCTGTCCCGGAGGGCCGAGTCATGAAGACGGCGCTGATGGTCTGGGGCGCCAGCAGCGGCGCCGGCAAGAGCCTGCTGGCGACGGCGCTGTGCCGCTGGGCAGCACGCCAGGGGTTCGACGTCGCCCCGTTCAAGGCGCAGAACATGAGCAACAACGCGCGCGTCGTGCCGGCACGGGGCGGCGCGTTCGGCGAGATCGGTTCGGCGCAGTACTTCCAGGCGCTCGGCGCACGCGTGGCCCCGACGGTGGACATGAACCCCGTGCTGCTCAAGCCCGAGCGCGACACGGC
>Ga0073899_10002274_pt1 | contig 17308 bp, 16 predicted proteins | sample KloWWTmetaKNB5Ph_FD_88975 | JGI IMG/M metagenome (GOLD analysis project Ga0073899, IMG submission 88975) | Active sludge microbial communities from Klosterneuburg, Austria, studying microevolution and ecology of nitrifiers - Klosterneuburg... | ecosystem: Engineered > WWTP > Aerobic digester >...
CAAGGTGCATTGCCACCTTTGTCCATTGCTTCAAGGGCGAGCGCAAGGTTGCGGAACGTGTCTAGGTCGGGCTGCTCGAAGGTGAGCGCCTTGTAGTTGGCGAAATCGAAGCGCGGCCACTTCGTGGGTAGTCGATCCGGATAGGCGAGCGCGTATTGTATCGGCAACTTCATGTCGGGCAGACCCATCTGCGCCTTCATGCTTCCATCAGCGAACTGCACGATGCTGTGGATGATGCTCTGCGGATGCACGACGATCTCGATCTGCTCGCGCTTCAGGTTGAAGAGCCACTTCGCTTCGATCGCTTCGAGGCCTTTGTTCATCAGGCTCGCGCTGTCCACGGTGATCTTGGCACCCATGTCCCAGTTGGGGTGCTTGAGCGCTTGCGCCTTGGTGACCGTGGCAAGTTCAGCGCGCGTTCTTCCGCGGAAAGGACCGCCGCTGGCCGTGAGCACGATCTTCTCGATGGGATTGTGCCATTCGCCCGCCATGCATTGGAAGATGGCGCTGTGCTCGCTATCGACCGGGTAGATGTTCACGCCTTTGGCGCTCGCCGCTTTCGTAACCAACTCTCCCGCGACCACAAGCGTTTCCTTGTTCGCGAGCGCGATGGCTTTGCCTGCTTCGATCGCCGCCAACGTCGGGCGCAAGCCCGCATAACCAACGAGCGCGGTCAGCACCACATCGATGTCGGCCATCGCAACGGATTGCTCCAATGCTTCAGCGCCGGCAAAGACCTTGACGCCCCTAGGGAAGAGCGCATCCTTCACCGCGTCGAGCTTGGACGCGTCACCGATCACAACAGCGTTCGGTTTGAACTCCAGCGCCTGCTCGATCAGAAGATCCACCTTCCCATTGCAGGTGAGCAACTCCACCTGGAAGTGCTCGGGCTGTTCGCGCACGACCTCCAGGGCTTGGGTGCCGATGGAACCGGTGGAACCGAGGATGGCGATCTTTTTCATGTGCTCATGTTGGCATGTGTTCCTGTGCACATGGAAGAGCGGGGCGCAAAGATCGCCGTTCCGGGGCACGCCGATGAACCCGGATCACCCCTCGGTGTACCGATCATGTGATCGGCCCCGTTCCCGCATCATCCTACCAAAGCCTCCTATGAAGATCTCCATCTCGGTACCCAAGCCCTGCCACGAGAACTGGAACGCGATGACCCCGGCGGCGGATCCCACGACCGGGATAGACGGCAGGCATTGCGATAGCTGCCAGCACACGGTGATGGATCTCACCCGCGTGAGCGACACCCAACTCATCGACCTCTTCCGGAAGGATGCCATGCCCAAGTGCGCGCGTTTAAGCCAGGGACAATTGGACCGCGTCATCACCTTGGAGGCGGATCGGTCACCGCGCCTGCTGCCGGCGGCGGCTGTGGGACTGGCCATGGCATTCGCCGCGCCGGATGCGGATGCGCAGAACTGTGCCCCAACGGTGGGTAAGATGATCGCCCGCCCGGTGGAGATAACGCACATAACGCTTGGTGAGATGGTGGCCACGCCCAAGGACAGCACGGACCAGATCATCGAAAAAGTGCAAATGGGGAATGCGAGCATTCCGATGGTGAAAGGGGAAGTGGCTGTTCACCCTACCCTTCCGATCAAGTTGGATCCTTTGGGGGCCGATACTGCCAAAGCCGTTCGCACAGGACAGACGATCATCAGCGGTGGCCGTTCTGAATTGACCTACTACATCGACGAGGTGAGGGGACAGGGCCCCGTTCCACAGCATCAACTGGAGGAACTTCCCGTCATCACGGGCGGGATACCCGGCACGTTCGGGGATGCAGGCGTGCGAGTGGTAGCCGAAGCGTTGAGGGTTACCGGCCGTGTGCTGGACGAGAACGGAGAACCCGCCCCCTTTGTGTCCATTCGTTTGGAGAACACGCCAGTTCGCAGCGCGAGCGATCTGGATGGCCGTTTCTCGCTATCCATCCCCGACTCTTTGTACGATGTTGGACTTTCCCTGCGCATCCACATGATCGGTTACTCGACCGTGGAAGTTCCAGTGGGCACCGGCCATCATGCGGGGATCGCACCTGATGTTCCCATGTACGTGGAAGGCAGGCATGCGTTTACCGGCCGTGCCATGCTGAACGACAAGCCGATCCCCGGTTGCATCATCGAAGTGGTCGGAACGGACAAGCGGATCATGGCCGATGAACGTGGCTTCTTCGGTTTCGATGTGCCCGATGGCGAACACGAATGGACCGTGCGGGCCATTGCTCCCGATGGAAGTGCGGGGAGCACCACCTTCCCGGCAAGCGCTCTGCCCTGCTGCGTTCCCATCGCACTCGAAGCGCAGGAGAAGGGTGCGGTCGTTCGTCCTTCCTCCATCGACATGGGCGACATCGTACTTGTGCCGAACGAGGCGATCATGATGGGTCTATGGATCGAAACGACACCGGCGAAGCAAAGCCTGGCGAGACGCGCAGGCGCTCCGTTCCGATGGGTCGGGCGGCAGGTGAGCAAGCCCTTCAGGTAGATCAACGCGCCGCCGCACGCCTCAGGCGATCGTTGATCGCTCGACCGAGTCCTTCATCAGGAAAGCGTTCTGCCAAGATCACATCGCAGTCGCTAGCGTCGAGCGTGCGCAATGCTGAGAAGAGATGCCTTGCCGCTTCGGAGAGATCACCACTGGATGAAAGCACTTCGCAACAATGTACATCGTGATCTTCGCGGAAACTGATCATTCCGATACGCTTGCTCTTGTGTTGTTGCGACAAGGTGATGACATCGCCGACATGAACCGGCTTGCGCGGCGCGTAGTGACTTTCGAGCATACCGGGCGCAACAGGCATCACCTTCTTCATGGTTACAGCAACACGCCCGATCACCTCTTCGATGCGTTCCACGGCAATGCCACCTGGACGGTAAAGCACCCAACGCCCATCATCCAAACCAACGATCGTCGATTCGACGCCAACAATGCAGGGGCCACCATCGAGGATGTACGGGATGCGATCGCCCAATTGATCCGCAACGTGCTGCGCGGTCGTGGGGCTCACATAGCCGAAGGGATTCGCACTTGGGGCCGCCAATGGAAAGTCCAGTGACCGTAAGAGTTCAAGCGCTAGCGGATGTGCTGGAATGCGCACACCCACGGTATCCAGTCCGCTGGTGACGAGATCGGGAACGATGTCCTGTTTCGGCAATACAAGTGTGAGCGGTCCCGGCCAGAAGTGATCCATCAGTGCTTCCGCACCGGGCGGTAATTCTTTCACCACACGGTGCACATCCTCACGCCTGCCAATGTGGACGATGAGCGGATCGAAGCTCGGTCGTTGCTTCACTTCAAAGACCTTCAGCACAGCCGCTTCATCGAAGGCGTTCGCCGCGAGGCCGTATACGGTCTCCGTGGGAATGGCAACGATCCCGCCCTCACGCAGGAGTTCCGCTGCGTGCGCTACATCATCGCCGATCAGCTGCTTCACATTGCGAAGGTCGGGCTCACAGCCTGTTCGGTCCGGAACACAAGAGCGTTCGTCACGCCGCCGAAGAAGACCGTGCTTCTGGAACCTGCTTCAACACCAGCATGAACAACCCCGACATGAACAGCAGGGCTGCCCCGGTGGAGCCATATGACAGCGTGCGGAAGTACTCCCCGAGAACGTCATCCGAGAACAAGTTCAACCCGGGTATGGTGGGGATCAGCCAACCGAAGGACAGCACCATGGTGAGCGCGCTCCCCACGACCATGAGCAGGGCGTCCACACCTGGAGCTTTGCGCACATAAAGGATGCTCGCGAGCAGAACGATGATCTCCGGGAACAAGCCGATGATCGATGTGAACAACTGGAGATAGTCCATATGCGAGGCGTGTTCAGTTGGTTGGAGTGGAAGTTTCCGCGCGAAGCATGTGCGTCACCGTACGCTTATGTTGTGCATGCACGTTGAACCAGATGAAGATGTTCACTAGGCTCAACACGCCACCGAGGTAAGGAATGATGGTGAAGAGGTTGATCACACAGAGCGTGCGTGAAGTGCCGGTATTGATCAAGGGCGTGCGGCCACCGCACTGCGGTTGCGTCCCGGCCTTGTAGAGCAGTTCGCTGAGCGTGACGTACGAGCGGAACATCCAATACAGGTTGAAGAGCGGTATGAACAAGAAGCCCACGGCCTGACCTGCACTGAACTCGTTGAAGCCGGTCTGCTCGATGGCGACGCGCCAATGACGGTAGTGCAACTTGCACCACTTCACGGTGAACAGGACACCGAATACAAGCACTGCCACCATCCCCAACACACCGATCAAATAGGCGCCCTCCTCCTCGTTGGACGCCAACATCACGAGCAGCACCACCGGAGCAGCGACCAAGCTCACGATCATGAGCACGCAATGCAACACCATTCCGTGGTAGAGTGCATCGAGCTCGTTCGCAAGTGCAAGAGCCTCCGTCCGCTCGCTGAAGATCCCACCGCTTTCCAAGGGGTCGGGTGACCCAGTATTGACATGCCGCTGCACAAGCATGAACACGCCCACGCCGAACAAGAGGTAGGCAACAGTGCTGGCGATCGATCGTATCGACTGGTAGATCAGGATGCTACTGTAGTCCGGAGACCCGTACTCATCGCCTTCCGTGAGGCTGCTCCATAGCAAGCGCCAGATGATTGCGATGGCAAGGCTCAGCACGCTGCCGATCAACATCAACACCGAATCGACGTTGACGCGTCGTGTGATGAACACCACGCTCAAGAGCACCGCCAGCACAGCGGGCAGGTAGCCCAACACTTGTTCAAGGGTCTCCTGGGTGGTCATTGATGCGATGCGACGGTGAGCAAGGATAATGGATACGGTGCGAAGGCATCGTGGCGCACACGATCTTCGGAGCCGATGCCGCGCCACCTCCTGCTATTGTTCAAGTTGCTCCTGCTCGGCTTGCTCACGGGACAACTCTTCCGGCTATACCTGTTCGTTGCGCACGGCGATCAGTCCGAGGGTGCAAGCACAACGCACATCCTCAGCGCCTTCTTCGATCGCGGACTGCTCTTCGATCTGTACGTGAACGCCTGGATGCTGCTGGTGCCGGCGCTGTTGCTCGGTGGCCGTAAAGCCGCAGGGAGCTCCGTTCGCTGGCCTGTCATAGCCGCGCGATGGATCTACACCTTGCTTTTCATCGTCATGCTTTTCTGTGCATGCTCCGACCTTCCCTTCTACGCCTACACCAATATGCGCCTCACCGACATGGCGCTGAGCACGGCGCAGACGGTGCAGCAATCATTGAAGGAACTCGTGAGCTCCCCGCCTTACTTCATCGCGTTGCTGGCGTTCATCGCGCTCGCATGGTTCGCTGTACGCACCATCAGTAGGTTGTTCCGCTCGCTCGATGTCACGGAAGCGCCGATGCCTGCTCGCCGTCGTTGGTTGCTCTTCACCGCCACGCTACTTGTACTGATCCCTGGAATGCGCGGAACGCTGGACCCCGGTGATGCACCGCTCACTGCGGAGGATGCCTACTTCAGTGAGACGCCCTTCCTGAACCAACTGAGCACGAACGCTGTGTACAGCTTCCTGGAAAGCTTCGGGCAGGACAAGGTGAACTACATGCCTGCGGAAGAAGCGATCACGAACGTGCGTCGGTACCTCGGCATCAAAGAGCAGCGTTACGCATCACCCATTGCGCGCGATGTGACATATGACGCACCTGCGGATCCGCAGAACGTGGTGCTGATCCTTGTGGAAAGCCTGAGCGCGAACCGGCTGCATCGCTTCGGACATCCAAAGAACCTGATGCCCTTCCTGGAGGGTGTGATGGATTCGTCGCTTGTCTTCGATCGCTTTTACGCCGCCGGTACACGCACGTGCAACGGCATCTTCAGTTCGTTGTACGGTCTGCCCGCCATCGGCTCGCAGCATCCGCTCTCGCACCCGAGCATGGTGCTGCAGGACTTCCACGGACTGCCCGGATCACTACGCGCGGCAGGCTACACCACCAGCTTCCTCTATCCGGGTGATCCGCTGTTCGACAACATGAACGGCTTCCTTCCGAACAACGGTTTCGACACCTTCATTGCACAGGACGACTTCGACGCGAGCATCCCGCGCAATAGCTGGGGTGTAACCGATCATGCATTGTACACGAAGACGTTGGAACACATCGGTGAACTGCAACGGAAGAGCGATGCCCCCTTCTTCGCTACGGTAATGACCATCAGCAGCCACAAGGGCTACAATGTGCCGGACGACATCGCTGGCTTCGCACCTACGAGCCCCGAAGGCGATGAGAACATCTACGAGTACGCCGACCGCGCCCTTGCCGAATTCTTCTCAGCAGCACAAAAGGAAGTGTGGTTCACGAACACTGTCTTCGTCATCGTCGGCGATCATGGCCAACGCTTCGATCCGGTTTACGAAGTGCCGCTCGCTTTCCACCATGTGCCGCTCATCATCCACGCACCGGGTCTTGTTGTACCACGCATGGAACATGGCCTCGGGACGCAGGTGGACCTTCCTGAAACAGTGCTTGGAACGCTACATATACCGCACATGAACAATACCCTCGGTATGGACCTTATGCGCGGCACGCATCCATGCGCATATTTCTGCTCTGATCATCGTATCGCCGCGCTCAACCGATCAAGCTATTGGATCCGCACTGGCGAGACGGAGCGTTTGTACGACCATCCTTCGCGCAGCACCTTCAACCTCGCTGGTGATCGCCGAACGGATTTGGACAGCCTGCGCACGTATGCACAGAGCATGGTGCAGGCTGCTACGTGGATGGTGGAGAAGAAGCTGGTGGGGATATCCGTTCAGAAGGAGTGATCGGTAACCTCGCTACCTTCATCCGATCAACAACCCATCACCATGGACCGTCGCGGTTTTCTCCGATCCTCCTGCCAGGCGTGCGCAGCCATTGCACTAGCACCCGCCCTCGTTTCGATGGAAAGCTGTGCCAGTGGCGCGAAGATGCTCGCCGTGGAGAACGGCATGCTCACCGTGCCGATGGACACGATGGGCAATGGCAATACGGCCATCGTCAGCGGCCAGGGTCTCGCGAACAAGTTGATGATCGTGAAGCGCGCCGACGGCACGTACACCGCATTGGAACTCCTGTGCCCACACAAACAGGGGCCCTTGAAGGAGGTGACCGGCGGACTGGAATGCGACTGGCATCACAGCCGGTTCGACCTGGAAGGCAAGGTCCTCGGCGGTCCTGCAAAGCAGGATCTGAAGACCTATCCGGTAGGTTCGGATGGGAAGAATTTGCTCGTGAAGGTGGTGTGAACCGGGGAAAGATCGCCCCACCCGGCTCAGGGCAGAATTGTTCATGTGATCCGGTATCACGGCCCGGAACGCCTGACACGCTTGGGGATGAGTGCGCTACTCCGGCTCAATGGAACATAGCGGAACAGTCTTGGGAGCCACAAGGACCAACCCCTAAGCCATGACTACCACCCTGAAGAGCTTTTTGATCGCAACCGCTTTGAGCGGAGCCGTCCTATTGCCCGGTTGTTCCGAAACACCAGCGGAACAAGCCGAAGACACGAGCGCAACGCTGAGCAAGATCGCCGAGGAGGCCGCAGCACGCGAATCGAACTCCCTCCTGGAATGGGAGAAGGAGCGCAACGCCATCCTCACCGACCTGCGGGACCTGCGGGACGGGATAGACAAGGACCTGAACGACTGCAATACGGAGCTCGCGAAGAAGGACATCCGCTCCATCGAACGTACACGGCAGCAAACGATGAAGGATGAACTGGAGAAGGAGAAGGCGCTGGTGGAAGGTGCCATCGCCAGCATCGAGGGCATCAGTACGGATGCCAATGAAACCGAGCGCAACACCGTGAAGGTGAAAGCCGAGGAGACCCGCAGCGCCGTGAGGATCTGGTGGGAGAAACGCAAAGAGGGCTTTGACAGGGCCACGCGCCAGGACCACGACAACGACGGACACTGACCAACTCGTTCGACTCGCTCCTTTGGTGGAAGGAAAGTCGATGACAGGAACGGCATCCCGCGAGGGGTGCCGTTCCCTTTGGTACGAGCGATCGTGCGTGGCTCCCTTTCTTCATGGTTCCAGCAAGCCCGTTCTTGGAGGAAGCGGTCTTCATCACGGGGTGTTGTAGCACATTCCGCGGGTAAGGAGTTCCACGCTTTCCACAGATGTGAATACTACGGAAGGTCCATCGCACCGCACCAGCGCCACGGCACAATTGGTGTTTCACTCGAAGGCAAAACAGAACGCCATGTTTCGCTGGATACTCATCTTCCTCGTCATCGCCATCATCGCGGGCATTTTCGGATTCACCGGCATAGCAGCAGGTGCTGCCGAGATCGCCAAGATGATCTTCTTCATTTTCCTCGCGCTCGTGGTGCTCGCGCTCGTCTTTGGTGGCACCCTCTGGAAGAAGGTCTCCAACTAACCAGCACGATGAACCGCAAAATCGCACCCATCCCCATGGGTTACCGCATACTGGCCATTGGCCTGGGTGCGCTGTTCATATTGTGGATGGCAGTGTGGTACTAGCCGATCGTTGGAAGCTTGCTGGCGCAGGTGAGCATATTCGCGCCAACGACGTTCCGGTGAACACGGATCCTCGTCGCGGATCGTTGATCTTGCGCCGCGCATGCGCTTCATCGTCCTCCCTACGCTCTTTGTGTGTTGCTCGTTGCAGAACGCACAAGCGCAAGAGTTGGTGATCAACGGGGGCTTGGAAAAAATCGGTGGGTGCCCCCAAGGCCCGGTGATCAAGAAGCTCACCGTGGATGGCCGTGTGAAAGCCGCGCAAGGCGACCCCGACCTTTACAGTGCGTGCAGCAGCAGCTTCGGTGTGCCGCTGAACTGGAGCGGCGCACAACCCGCATGGAACGGCACCACGTACGCGGGACTCGTCCTCACCAGCGATATGCCCGATGAATGCGGCTCGCGCGAATACCTCCAGTTCCCGCTGGAGCGCCCGCTGGAGAACGGACGCCGCTACCGGCTCACGTTCCGGGTGAGCGTAGCAGAATACTCGGGCTACATCACCGATCGTGTGGGTGCGATCTTCTCTGCGGAGGGTCTTTCACGCAAGGGCGTCCCCTCACGAGCGCGAGAGCATGCGCACATGGAGAACCCATTGGGTCGCCTGCTGGATGACACCGCATCGTGGACAACGGTAAGCGGTTTGTACAACGCCACTGGCGGTGAGCAGTTCGTCATCGTCGGCAACTTTCATCCGTGCAACAGCAGCACGCGCAAGGCAATGAACGCCGACAAGAAGGCGAGCATGAAGCGCAAGGTCGATGCGCGGTTGGATCCCGAACCACGGCGCGGTGCGTGGCATGCGTGGATGAAACGCACCGCGTATGTGTACCTCGATGGGGTGTCGCTCGTGGCGGATACGAGCGCACCCGAACATATCGCCTTGCTTACCGCCGATCAAGCTTGTCCTCACGGTGTTGCGGCGGCAACAGGTCCTGAGCTGATCCCCGATCCGGGCTTCGACAACAACGTGCATCCGAAACCGGATAGCTGGCGCAACGCCAGCAGCGGCACACCCGACCTCATGAACGGCATGGTGGGTTTGTACACATTCTCCCAAGGCTACGCGGACAATCGCGAGTACATCCGCATACCACTTGCCGATACGCTGAGCCCATGCACAACCTATCGCATTGCGTTCGACGTATGGCGTAACAGCACCTATGCCTACGCAATGGACGCCATCGGCATCGCTGTCACGGACACCTTCAGCATCCGCTACGATCGTGAGCGCTTGCGCTTCCCTTGGGCATGGCGTTCACCGCGTGGACTTCCCATCACGCACACCGATGCACCCATGACACTGTGCGGCACCTTCACTCCCAACCTATGCGCAACCCAATTGCTGCTCGGCAACTTCGACCCCGATACGGCCTGCACCTTGATGCTCGCGGGCAATGAGAACGACGGACCCTTCGCATACTACTACGTGGACAACGTACACCTGAACGCGGCGGAGCGTATCGCTGGCTGTGTGGATACGTGTCGTACCAAGGTGATGATGACACAAACGGATCGTGTCTCTGATCCCGCATTTCCGGATCGCCTCTCGCTCTACTTCGATACTGATAGCGACGAACCGCTGGGTCGTTACGTAGCGGAACTGGATCGCCTCGCAGCACTGCTGAAGGACGAACCGACCTTGCGCATCCGTATCATCGGCCACGCCGACGATAGTGGCACACCCGCGCACAATGAACGCTTAGCGCAAGCACGCGCTGATCGGTTGCGCTCTGCGTTGATCGACCGCGGTGCCCCGGATGCACACATCACAACAACATCCGCCGGAAGCAGGGAACCCATCGCCGACAACACCACCGAAGAAGGCCGGGCATTGAACCGGAGAGTGGAGGTGGTTAGGTGAATCGGCTCACAAGCCCTCCACATACCTCCTGTCGTTCGCCAACCTCGGCATCTTGCTCTGCGCGTCGTTCATGCCGCGCGCTTTCATCAAGGCCGCAAAACCTCCGCGCGATACCGGCGTGAGCACCAACGGACGAAGCACGCTGCCGGTGATCAAGTCGCGGTAGTAGATGTTGCGCTTGCGCATGGCAGCATCCAGCGCGGCAGCGAGTGCTTGCATGTCGTTCGGTGGCACGGCGAACTCGACGAACCACTCGTGATAGGGCAGTCCACCATCGGATGGCGTGAGTTGCGGAGCCACCGTGAACTCGGCCACTTCGCATGGCAAGTTGTCCATCGCTTCCTTCAACGCGCTCTCCACTTCTTCGGCGATCACGTGCTCACCAAATGCGCTCGTGAAATGCTTCGTGCGACCTGTGACAACGATGCGCGGTGGCGAGAGCGAAACGAACTTGACGGTATCGCCGATCTCATAGCCCCAGAGGCCGGCGTTCGTGTGCAACACAAGTGCGTAGTTCACGCCCACTTCCACTTCAGTGAGTGAAAGTCGCTTGGGTGATGGCTTGCCCAACTCGCTCGTTGGTATGAACTCGTAGTAGATGCCGTTGTCCACCACGAGCAACAAGCCTTCTTCATGGCTCTTATCCTGGTACGCGATGAAGCCTTCGCTTGCGGGGAAGAGTTCCACGCTCGGCACGCTTCCGCCGATGAGCGTTTCCATGCTGCTGCGATACGGCGCATAGTTGACTCCACCATAAACGAAGAGCGAGAAATTGGGGAACACTTCCCGCACCGTTCGCTTGCCAGTGCGCGCGAGCAGGCGCTCCATGTACATGCGCACCCAGCTGGGTATGCCACTGATCAAGCGCATGTCCTCGGTCATGGTCTCACCCACCACGGCTTCCACCTTCGTTTCCCAATCGGGGATACTGTTGGTGGCGAAGCTGGGCATGCGGTTCTTCAAGAGGTACTTGGGAACGTGGTTCGCCACGATGCCGCTGAGGCGTCCGGTTGGGATGAGCCCACTCTTGTCCAGCACGGGGCTGCCTTGCAGGAAGATCATCTTGCCACCCACGAACTCTGCGCGGCCACTGTATGCGATGTACGCGAGCAACGCACGTCGCGCACTGCCGATGTGGTTGGGCAGCGAGTGCTGCGTGATGGGGATGTACTTGGCACCACTGGTGGTACCGCTGGTCTTGCACAAGTAGAGCGGCTGACCGGGCCATAGCACGTGCTTCTCGCCCGCGATGATGCGGTCGATGTATGGCCGAAAGCCTTCGTAGTCCCGCAGGTGGGTCGCCTGCACGAGTCCCGCGTGATCATGCACTTGGTGCAGCTTGTGCTCACGACCGAACACGGTGCTTCCTCCGAACTCCACCAACTGGCGAAGTACGCACAACTGTGTGGCCACCGGATCCTGCGCACGTCGCATCACCGCTTTGGTGACCATGCGCGCGTAGGGCTTTGCAATGAAGGTCTTAAGGCTCATCCAAGTTCAGGAGCAGGGGTAATTGGCAGGGGCAAGCACGTGATCAAAGATGCTGGTGATCATTCTCTCGCAAGCAGGATCACCTGCCGCATGGTAGAAGTGCTTGCTCCTGCTCCCGCCAATTGCCCCTGCCGCTCCTTCATTTGAAGACCATGTACGCTCCGGGGTCCACCGGCTCGCCGTTGTGCCAGAGCTCATAGTGCAAGTGGGGACCGGTGCTCGTCTCACCGGTGCTGCCCACGATGGCGATGGCTTCGCCAGCTTTCACACGGTCACCGGCCTTCTTCAGCAGCACGCTGTTGTGTTTGTAGATGCTCGTGAGCCCGTTGGCATGCTGCAACTGCAAAACGTTCCCGGCATCGGTGGTCCAACTGGCCAATGTCACGGTGCCGCCGAGGCAGGCCTTCACCGCCGCATCGGGCTTGGTCACGATATCGATGCCGTAGTGTTCCTTACCACGATCGAAGGTGCTGGTAACAATACCCTGCACAGGTGGTACGAAGAGCAGGCTGGCCAGCTCTCGCCGTTCGGTGGTGCCGCGATCCTCCATCAAGCTGTACTGTTCCTCCTTGGCCACGCGCGCCCGCAGCAAGCTGTCGGAGCGCCCCGGAAGAAGATCTTCTGCCGTCGGTTTCAGGTCGCTCGGGGTGAGCTTGGCTATGCTGTCCGATGGAAGGGACCCGCTGAGGATGCCCCGGAGATTGGCGATGTACAGGTCCTGGGCATGCACCACCATTTCCAGCGAATCGGCCTCGATGGTGCTGCGGTAGGCGTTGAGCTTGGTTTCTTGGTCGGAGTAACCGGGGATGAACCGCTTGAGAGGGGTGAATACGATCACGGATACGATGAGTGCGCCGTAGAGGAGAAAGGTGAGCACGGTGAACACCAGCACGGACAGCCGGTTGAGCTTCACGCTGAAACGCTCCTCGAATGTGCGGTCGTCGATGAGCAGCAACCGGTACTTGCTGCGCATGCGCCTGAGCAAACGGCGCATACGTCCTTTCTCCGCCTTCGTGCGCTCCTGGGCCATGGGCACAAAGGTGCGCGATCACCGCGCTACGGCTCCGTTCCCCCATCTTCGCAACCCGCTGCGGACACCGGCCATGAAATAACTTCGCCCGTTCGTAGTTCAACACCCCGTGACCCCGCGCCAGCTTCCTTCCCGCCACGCCCTCCTCTGGACCGGGTTGTTTGTATGCCTGCTGGTGGCTGCCTGTTCGCAGGAGAAGGACGCCTTCCTCAACCGCACCTTCCACCGCCTCACCGCACGTGACAACGGTTGGTTCAACGCCAACGAGAAGTTGAAGGAGCTGGTGATGGACATCGAGGACGCGCACCAGGACAATTTCGACGAGGTCCTCCCGCTCTTCGTGTACGGGACCGAGGAACAGTCACGGGCTGCGATCCCGGACCTCGAAAAATGCATCGACAAATGCTCGCTCGTCATCGAACGGCACAGCATGGACATCGAGGGCAAGGAGAAGAACAAGTGGATAGACGATGCCTGGTTCGTCATTGGCCGAAGCCAGTTCTACAAACGCAACTTCTCCGAGGCCGAACGCGGCTTCACGTACATCAGCCGCAAGTTCAAGGGTGGCAACCGCGAACTGGAAAGTGAGATCTGGTTGGCGCGTACCGCGATCCAGTTGGAGCAGTACGCGAAGGCCCAGAGCGCACTGGACCATGTGACCGATCTGAAGAAACTTCCCAAGGACCTGGACCAGGGAGAGCTGAGCGCCGTGCGTGCCGAGTTGGAGTTGAAGCGTGGCAAAGTGGATGACGCCATCCTTCACTTGGAGCGTGCCGTAACGCTCGCCGAGCAGAAGCGCGAGCGCGTGCGCTGGGCCTTCATCCTCGCTCAGCTCTATCAGTTGAAAGGGCAGGAGGAAAAAGCGATCAACCAGTTCGCACAGGTGGTGAAGATGAACCCGCCTTACGAGATCGCCTTCCACGCGCAGATCTTCCAAGCGCTGGCCTTCAACAAGGGCGATACGAAGTCGCTGCGCAAGAAGCTCCGCGCGATGTTGCGGGACGACAAGCACATCGACCACTTCGACATGATCCATTACGCGCTAGCGGACCTGGACCTGAAGGACCGTGAGGATTCGCTGGCCATCGACCACCTGCTCACGAGCGTGAGGGTCAGCACCACCGACACCAAGCAAAAGGCAAAGAGTTTCCTGAAGCTCGCCGACATCTACTTCGACGACAGGGCCTACGTGCCTGCGCAGCAGTACTACGATAGCACGCGCTCGCTCCTGAGCGAAGAGCATGTACGATTCGATGAAGTTGACACGCGTGCCCGTGTGCTCGGTGACCTCGTGGAACAGTTGAACATCATTTCGCGCGAGGACAGCTTGCAGGCGATCATGGGACTCGATCCGGAGGAGCGGGAGAAGAAGATCCGCAGCATCATCCGCGCTCGTGAGCAAGCGGAAGCCGAGGCTGCGCAGAAGGAGGAGGAAGCCCGTGCGGCCTCGGAGCTGGCACCCCCCAAGCCGCCTACACCCGGAACCGGAACGCGAGGTGCTTGGTACTTCTACGATCCACAGCAGATAGGTCGAGGCCTCACCAATTTCCGCAAGAAATGGGGGAACCGGAAGCTGGAGGACGACTGGCGACGCAAGGACCGTAGCGGTAGTGCGCTTGCCCAAGGGGGCGAAGAGGAAGAAGAGGAGGGCGAGGAAAACAAAGAGAAGGGTGAGGCTGAGTGGAAGAACCCCGATTTCTACCTGCGCGACCTGCCACAGGACGAAGCCGCGACCATGGCTTCCAACGCGCGCATCTGCACGGCACTTTACACCAGCGGCATGATCTACAAAGAGCAGCTCAAGGATGTGGAGAACGCCATCGAGAGCTTCGAGGTGCTCAATACGCGCTTCGACGAATGCGACTTCACGGCCGAGGCGCACTATCAGCTTTACCGCATCTATTTGGAGAAGGAGGCCGGCGGTTGGGTGGATCTCATGGGCGGTAGCGGGTCGAAGACCTATGCCGATATCATTCTGGAGCGCTGGCCCGACTCGGAGTTCGCCCGTTTGGTGCGCGACCCCAACATCCTGCAGGCCGATGAGGTGCGCCGGAAGGAAGAGGAAGCCGCCTACAAGGAAGTGTACCAGTTGTTCCGCTCATACGCCTACTACCCGGTAATCACGGCGTGCGATCATGTCCTCCTGGAAGAACCGCGCAATCATTTCCGTCCCAAGTACCATATCCTCAAGGCCATGGCTATTGGCGGCACGCGTGATCTGGCCGGGTTCCGCGCTGCCCTCGGCGAGGTGAAGGCCCAGTGGCCCGGGACCGACGAGGCCAATGCGGCGGAAGTATTGCTCGCCAGCCTGGACGGAGGTGCCACGGATGGGGCTCCGAAAGGCATCGCACCACCGCCCCTGTTCAAAAGGAGCGACGGCGAGCATTACTACATGGTGGTGATACCGAACGAAGGCAACGACGTTACCACCATCAAGACGACGCTCTCCGATTTCAATGCGGCCTACTTCGGAGCGGTAACGCTCGAGGTCACCAGCAGCCTCATGGGCACCGACCAACACGTGGTGCTGGTGACGCCACTTGCGGACAAGACACAGGCGATCGAATACCATTCGCTCTTCACAGGCAACCCGGACATGCTGGCGGGGATCAACGACATGGGCTACCCCTCGTTCGCCATCTCCCCGGAGAATTATGCCCTGCTCTACAAGTCGCGCGACATCGCCGGTTATGAGACGTTCTTTCAGGAGAAGTACCTTGACGGTCAGTAGGATATGCTGATCGCGAGGCTATATTCGCACCCAAGCTCTCTTAACCTCTTCAAGCTCCACGGACCATGTTCCGAAGCGAAAAACCGGCGAACACCAACATGAACAAGCCCATGGAACCAGCGAACCCCGGCAAGATCAACAGCATCATGGAGGGCACCTCCATCGAAGGTGAGATCCGCAGCGACAGCAACATTCGCATCGATGGTCGTGTGAAAGGCACCGTGAACGCGAAGGGCCGTGTGATCGTGGGCCAGAGCGGTGTGATCGAGGGCGAAGTGATCTGCCAGAGCAGCGATATCGAAGGCACGGTGATCGGAAAGATCAACTGCCAGGACCTGCTGAGCTTGAAGGCCACGGCCAAGCTCCAGGGCGACATCAACACCAAGAAGCTTGCGATCGAGCCGGGCGCAGTGTTCACCGGAAATTGCAGCATGGCCGGTGGTGTGGTGAAGGAGATGGATCCCACGCGCCTGCAAACAGCCCCGCGTGCCGAGCAGCCTGCTCAAGCAGCCCGCTAACGCCGTTCCACTGATACGGCCTTTGCCCCTTCGGCGCTGAGGTTGTCTGCCGATGTCCAAAGCACCTTTCCTGTTCCCATTGCTCCTGTTCAGTGCGCTGTGTGCGCTGGCTACCTGGTGCGGTGTGTATTTCACCGGAAATGCCTTCACTTGGCACTTCGTGTTCCTGCTCACCTACTTCACGCTCGTTACCCTCGCGCTGCTGATGTGGCAGGAACGCAGTTCGGCGCAGGCCAACATCTTCATTCGCCGTTTCATGGGCGGATTGGTCATGAAGCTCATGGGTTCCCTGCTCGTCTTCGCCATCCTGCTCAAGGTGGCCCCTCCGGAAGTTGACAAACCGCTCACGGTGGCCTTTGCAGGGCTCTATGTTGCCTATCTCGCCTTCAGCACCGTCCGCCTCTCCCGTGTGATCCGCACGGCGGGCAAGTGACATGAAGCTCGAGGACGGTATCGACAAGGAGGAACTGGAAGAGGTCGCTGGTCCAGCCAAAAGCTACGCCCGCTACGGTGCCATGGGTACCCAAATGGTGGTGGGCATGGTGCTGTTCATCCTGGGCGGTCGTTGGCTGGACAACGAACTTGAACTGGCCACCCCTTGGTTCACGGTGCTCGGGGTATTTCTCGGCGTCACCGGTGCGCTTTGGTTGCTCTTCAAGGAGACCCGACGCAAGGGCTGATAACTGCTTTCGGCACACCCGTTTGCTCGGATCGCGATAGTGCCTACTTTCGCGGCCGCAATGAAGGGCCTATTCTCCTTGATGATCCTCCGGAAAGCCTTGATGAGCGCGGCTTTCGCGCTGTTCGGCGCACTGGTACCCGGAGCATTGGCGGCCCAGGATCACGCTCACGATCATGCCGAAGCGCACGACACGGTAGCCGTGGACAGCGTGCATGTCATGGCCGTGAGCCATGAACAGGGCACCGAAGAACATGGCCATGGTGAGGTCAAGAAGGAGTTCAAGGCCGGGGAGCTCATCATGGAGCATATCGGCGACAGTCATGACTGGCACTTGTGGGGCCATACCCACCTTCCCTTGCCTGTGATCCTGAAGATCCCCGGGGGTTGGGAGTTCTTCAGCAGCGGCCACCTGATGCATGGTGAGAAGTACACCGGCAACCATGGCACCTATGCGCTGAACCACAAGAACAAGATGACCGTCGTGGATGCGCACGGCAACTTGGACGAGACCGCGACGGCTGC
>Ga0073899_10002275_pt1 | contig 17305 bp, 17 predicted proteins | sample KloWWTmetaKNB5Ph_FD_88975 | JGI IMG/M metagenome (GOLD analysis project Ga0073899, IMG submission 88975) | Active sludge microbial communities from Klosterneuburg, Austria, studying microevolution and ecology of nitrifiers - Klosterneuburg... | ecosystem: Engineered > WWTP > Aerobic digester >...
CCGGCACCCTGCTGCACGACTGGGTGACACCGCTGGAGGCACAGGCCTTCGAGTCGCGGCTGGAGCGGGAGCTGGGCCCGCCGTCGGCAGCCGCCCGGCGCGCGCCCAGGCGCAAGCGCTCGACCTGAAGCGCAAGACGCCGTCAGACCGATCGTCGGGCCCAGTCCCCGATGCGCGCCTGAACCTGCGCCAGTCCGTCGGTCAATGCCGCCGGGCCGGGCTGGAGGATCTCGCTGGACTTGACCTCGAAGACCTGGCCGTCGCGCACCGCCGGCACCTGCTCCCAGCCCGGTCGGGCCCTCACCTGCTCCGGGCGGAACTTGCGGCCGCACCAGGAACCCAGGATCAGGTCCGGCCTGCGGCGGGCCACCTCCAATGGGTCGGCAATGATGCGGTCCTTGCCGTGCGAGCGCCCGGCCAGCTCCGGAAAGCACTCCTCGCCGCCGGCCAGCGTGATCAGCTCGCTGACCCAGCCGATGCCGGAGATCAGCGGGTCCATCCACTCCTCGAAATAGACCCGCGGGCGCCGCGGGAGCGCCTTCGCGCGCTCGGCTGCCGCGTCCAGGCCCGCCTGCAACTCGGCCAGCAGCGCTGTCGCCCGGTCCTGCGCGCCCACCATGGCGCCCACCATCGCGATCATGCGCAGAATGCCGGCCACATCCCGGTGGTTGAAGACATGCACCGCCACCCCGGCGCGCACCAGCTGGCTGGCAATGTCGGCCTGCAGGTCGGAGAAACCCAGCACCAGGTCCGGCTCCAGGTCGAGGATCTTGTCGATCTTGGCGCTCAGGTAGGCGCTGACCTTGGGCTTTTCCTGCCGCGCCTGCGGCGGGCGCACGGTGTAGCCGGAGATGCCGACGATGCGGGCCTGCTCGCCCAGCAGGTACAGCGTCTCGGTGGTCTCTTCGGTGAGGCAGACGATGCGGCGGGGCAGGAGGTCAGGGTTCATCGGGTTCTGCTTGCAGCGGAGGGTGAGGGGCACCAGGCTCGCGCCAGCACCGACCGTAGCGCAGCGGACGGGGCCAGTCGGCCGCGCTGAGCTGCGGGAGATGGCGGGTGCGCAGCGCATTGATCCAGCCGGCGTGGCCGACCACCAGGCGTGCCCGGAGGTCGCCGGATTCATCGAGCCACTCGGCCTGGCGCCGGCGCAGTGCGGCAAGGCTCTCGCCACCGCCGGGCGCGTGGCCCAGGAAGTCGGCCTCCCAGGCGGCGACCTCCGCGAACGCGATCTCGGTCCAGCGTCGGCCGTCCCAGTTGCCGAAGTGCAGCTCCGCCAGCCGGTCGTCGATGTGGTGGCGCCAGCCCCAGCGCCGCAGCCAGCGGCCCACGTCGGCGCAGCGGCGCAGGCGCGAGGTGGCGACCACCCGCGGCAGCCCGGCGCGGCGGGCCTGCCGGCGGATGCGGTGCGCCAGCCGCTTGGCGCGGCGCGGGTCCACCGGCAGGTCGCTGCCGGCACCGATGCAGCGGCCGGCGGCGCCGTCCGGTCGCGGGTGGCGCCAGATCCAAAGTTCAGCCATGAGCGACATCTCAGCCGCCCGCCGTCAGCATCGCCAATGCCACCAGGTAGGCTGCCAACTCGCCGAGCTGCTGGGCCGCGCCCAGCGTGTCGCCGGTGAAGCCTCCCAATCGGCGCCGGTACCAGCGGGCGCACCACGCCCCCGCCGCGATCAAGCCCGCCAGCGCCGCCAGCGGCAGCCCCCAGGCGTCGAGCCGCACGGTCAGCGCGCCGGTCGCCAGCAGCGTCCAGCCCAGCGCAACGGCCAGGCCGGCTCCGGAGATCTGCTGCGCCATCGGCTTGGCCTTGGCGTGTTCGACGTCCCCCGCATAGGGCAGCAGCCAGAGCAGCACCACCGGCAGTGCGCGCGACGCCGCATGCGCCCAGACCAGCAGCGCAGCAGCCAGCGGCAGGCTCTGCGACGCCAGGCCGTGCAGCGCCGCCGCCTTCAGGCCCAGCACGAAGACCAGCCCGAGCGCGCCGTAGCTGCCCAGGCGAGAGTCCTTCATGATCAGCAGCGCCTTCTCGCGCGAGACGGCCCCGCCCAGGCCATCGCAGGTATCGGCCAGGCCATCCTCGTGGAATCCGCCGGTCAGCCAGACGGAGCCGGCCATCGCCAGCCCCACCGCCACCGGCAGCGGCCAGAGCTGCGTCGCGCCCCACAGCAGCGCCGCGCTGAAGGCCCCCACCAGCAGTCCCACCGCCGGGTAGTGGCGGGCGCTGGCGTGCATCGCCTCCGGCGACCAACCGACCCAGTCGGCCAGCCGGCCGGTGACCGGGATGCGGGTGAAGAACTGCAGCGCGATCAGGAAGAGCCGCAGCTCGCGGGCGAAAAACTGCATGGCCTGTGTCCGGGTCGGGCGTTGGAGGTCAGGCGTCCTTGTTGGACACCCCCGCCGACTCGAAGCTGGCCATCTCGGCCAGGATGCGGCAGGCCGATTCGAGCAACGGCCAGGCGAGTGCGGCGCCGGAGCCCTCGCCCAGGCGCAGGCCGAGCTGCAGCAGCGGCTGCGCACCGAGTTCGTCGAGCATCAGGCGGTGGCCGGACTCGTCGCTCTGGTGCGCGAAGACGCAGCGCTGCAGCACGGCCGGGCGCAGCCGCGCGGCCACCAGCACCGCAGCGCCGACGATGAAGCCGTCCACCAGGATCACGCGGCGCTCGGCGGCGGCCTGCAGCACGGCGCCAACCATCTGCGCGATCTCGAAGCCGCCGTAGGTGGTCAGCACCTCCAGCGGCGCCAGCACGCCGGGGTGGCGCGCCAGCACGCCGCGCAGCACCTCCAGCTTGCGCTGCAGCGCGGCGTCGTCCAGCCCGGTGCCGCGCCCGGCGCAGCGCTCGATCGGCTGGCCACTCAGGCGCGCCAGGATCAGCGCCGCCGCGGAGGTGTTGCCGATGCCCATCTCGCCGAAGATCAGCGCATTGCCCGGCAGCCCGCGCAGCACCTCGGCGCCCGCCGCCAGAGCGGCCTGACACTGCGCGGCGCTCATCGCCGGGCCGGCCAGCATGTCGGCGGTGCCGGGGGCGATCTTGCGGATCTGCAGACCGGGGCGCGGCGCAAAGTCGTGGCGCACCCCCGCGTCCACCACCGTCAGCGCCAGGCCGTGCTGGCGCGCCAGCACGCTGACCGCGGCACCACCGGCCAGGAAGTTCTCCACCATCTGCCAGGTCACGTCGCTGGGATAGGCCGACACGCCGCGTGCAGCCAGGCCGTGGTCGCCGGCGAAGACCACCACCTGCGGCGATTCGAGCTGCGGCTGCTCGCGGCCCTGGATCTCGCCGAGCTGGCGCATCAGAGTCTCCAGCCGGCCGAGCGATCCGAGCGGCTTGGTCTTCTGGTCGATGCGCTGCTGCAGCCGGGCCGACAGGGCCACATCGCGCAGGTCCGGGACCGCGGGCAGAACGAAGGAGGGGTTCAGGGTCGTCGAAGTCATGGCATCTCCGGGAAACAAGGGAGGATCAGGCCGGCTGGATCAGGCCCGCCAGCACGCCGGGTTCGAAATGGCGATCGATGAAGTCGGCCAAGCCGTCGAAGACCTCGTCGAAGGTGCGGCAGCGCGCCCCAAAGAGCGCCTGCAGCACCGCGGACGACTCGAACAGGCCGTGGGCATACAGCCCCAGCACGTTGCCCTGCTGCCAGCCCAGCACCTCGCCAGCGGGGTTGCGCAGCACCTCGGCGCAGCGCGCCAGCGAAGGGTGGAAGACGGTCACGCCCTGGTGGATCTCGTAGCCGTCCAAGGCCACGCCGGACAGGGCCGCCCAGGCACCGTCCAGCGCACCGAAAGTGACGCGCACCGGCGTGAGGCGCTCCTCGCGCTCGAAGCGGGTGACCAGCGGCAGCAGGCCCAGGCCGGGTGCATTGCCACCGAAGGGCTGGACGGTGCTGGACTCGACGCCATCCGGGTCGGACAGCGTCTCGCCCAGCACCTGCAGCCCGCCGCAGATGCCCAGCACGGCGCCACCGCGCTGCACGTGCGCGGCAATGGCGGCATCCAGCCGCTTCGCACGCAGCCAGGCCAGGTCGGCGCTGGTGAGCTTGGAGCCGGGCAGCACGATCCAGTCGGCACCGTCCAGATCCGCCGGCTGCCGCGCCCACACCAGCCGCACCTGCGGCAGGTTGCGCAGGGCCTGGAGCTCATCGAGGTTGCTGATGCGCGGCCAGGCGACCACCGCCACACGCAGCGGCCGCGCACCCTCGCCTGCAGCATCCGCAAGTCCGCCAGCAAAACCACCTGCATGGCCGTCGTAGACGCCGTCTTCCTCCGGCAGGCCGTGCTCGCGCCACATCGGCAGGGTCGCCACGGTGGGCACACCGGTGAGCGCCTGGAGCTGCTGGGGACCGGGGGCGAGCAACGCGGCATCGCCCCGGAAGCGGTTGAGCACGAAGCCGCGGACCTGCGCCGCCTCGATCGGCGGCAGCAACGCCCAGGTGCCGTAGAGATGGGCGAAGGCGCCGCCGCGGTCGATGTCGGTCACCAGCAGGCAGGCCGCCTCGGCCACCAGCGCCGTGCGCATGTTGACGTAGTCGCTGGCGTGCAGGTTGATCTCGGCGGGCGAGCCGGCACCCTCGATCACCACCACGTCGTTCTCGGCCATCAACTCGGCCAGGGCCTGGCGGGCGTGCGGCCAGAGCACCTCGCTGCGTTCACGCCAGGGCACCGCGCCCAGGTCGCGCCGTACCTCGCCCAGCACCACCACCTGGCTGGCGGTGTCGTGCTCGGGTTTGAGCAGCACCGGGTTGTGGCGCACCTCGGGCACGCAGCGGGCGGCCAGTGCCTGGAAGTACTGCGCGCTGCCGATCTCGCCCATGCGCCCGCCCGGGCCGGGCACGACGCGGGCGTTGTTGCTCATGTTCTGGGCCTTGAAGGGCGCCACCTTCAGGCCCTGGCGGGCGTACCAGCGGCACAGCGCGGTGGCCAGCCAGCTCTTGCCGGCCCCGCTGGTGGTGCCGAGCACCATGATGGCTCGGGCGGTCATGATCGAGGGCAAGGCGGGGATGGGTTCAAAGGGCGGGCACGGTGGCCAGTTGGGGCAGGGCGACCCATTGACCCTCCTGTTGGACGATGCGGATGGCGTGGCGGAACACCACCTCCAGCGCCGTGCGCAGTTCGCCATCGGCGGGGGCGCCGGCGCAGCGCACCTGGCCTTCCTGCAGCAGCAGCAGGCGGTCGGCCGCCAGCGCCAGCGACAGGTCATGCATTACCGTGACCACCGTGCGCCCATGAGCCAGCTGCTGCGCCAGGCGCACCAGCGCCACCTGGTGCGGGGGGTCGAGGTGGGTGGTGGGCTCGTCCAGCAGCAGCACCGGCGCTTCGGAAGCCAGAGCCCGGGCCAGCAGCACACGCTGGCGCTCGCCGCCGGACAGGGCGTTCAGGCGCCGGTCCTGCCAGCCGTCGCACTCGGCCTCCGCCATCGCACGGTCCACCGCGGCCTCGTCGGCGGCCCCCGGGGTGCCGAACAACCCCAGGTGCGGCAGGCGGCCCAGCGCCACCGTCTCGCGCACCGTCAGCTCGCCCGTGACCTCGCCCTGCTGGGCCAGCCAGGCGATGCGCCGGCCCCGCTCCCGGGCGTTCAGGTCGGCCAGCCGGCGGCCGTCCATCCGCACTTCACCCGTGCGCGGCGGCAGCAGCCCGGCCAGCACCCGCAGCAGGGTGCTCTTGCCGGCACCGTTGGGGCCGACGATGGCGGTCCAGCCCGGCTCGAAGCGGCAACTCACCGACTTCAGCACCAGCCGCTCACCGCCACCATCACCAGCACCGTCGCCATAGCCGACCTGCAGATCCACGGCCTCCAGCACGGGAGGATGCAACCCGGGCGCGGTCATGCGCTGCGCCCCCGGCGATTGAGCAGCAGGCACAGGTACAGCCCGCCAAGCACCGCGGTCACCACACCCACCGGCAGCTCCTGCGGTGCGATCAGCGCGCGCGAGATCACGTCGGCCAGCAGCAGCAGCACCGCGCCCATCAGCGCGCTGGCCGCCAGCAGCCAGGCATGTGCACCTGGCGCGTGGCGGCGCACCAGGTGCGGCGCGACCAGCCCGACAAAGGCCACCAGCCCGGCCTGCGACACCGCCACCGCGGTGGCGCCCGACAGCAGCAGCACCAGCACCAGGCGCACCCGGCCGAGTTCCAGGCCGAGGCTGGCGGCGCTGTCCTCGCCCAGCGTCAGGGCGTCCAGCGCACGGGAATGGCGCAGCGCCAGGCCGAGCAGCAGGGTCAGCCCGGCGGCCATCAGCGCCACCGAGGACCAGCCCAGGAAGCTGGTGCTGCCGAGCATGAAGGCCTGCTTGCCGCGCAAAGCGTCCGGCGAGATCACCGTGACCAGGTCGCTCAGTGCGCCCAGCAGCACCGCCAGCACCACCCCGGACAGCAGCAGCCGGGTGGTGTGCAGGGCCCCCCGGGCCAGCAGCAGCGTCAACGTGACGCCGCCGATGGCGCCGATGAAGGCGGCCATCATCAGCCCGACCTGTTCCAGCCACAGCGCCGCGGTCAGGCTCATCTGCAGCCCGCCGAGGGTGGCGCCCGCCAGCACCAGCACCACCGCCAGGCCTGCACCGGCGGCCGCGCCGAGCAGGTAGGGGTCCGCCAGCGGGTTGCGGAACAGCCCCTGCGCCAGCGCCCCACCCAGGCCCAGCAACGCGCCGACCAGCGCGGCACCGAGCGTGCGCGGCGCGCGGATCTCGCCCAGGATCAGCCAGGCCTGCTCACCCGCCAGGTCCGAGCGCAGGGAGGCCATCGAAAAGCCCGCACTGCCAGTGACCAGCCCCGCCAACAGGCCCAGCGTCAAGCCCAGAACCAGCCAGCCCAGCAGGCGACGGCGTTGGCGGCGGTGCCCCGCCGCAGCCGCGGCCAGCCGTTCCGCAGCCTGCGGCGCAGGAACGGGTGGAACGGGAGAAACTGCTCGCGGGAGTTCCATCATCGCCCCGCCCCCGGTGCTGCACCGGGGGCGCTCATGCTCATCAGGCAGTCCACCAGGATGCCGGCGGCCTCGCCCAGGCGTGGGCCGGGGCGCACCATCATCTCGTAGGCTGGCGTCGGCAGATCGCAGCGACGCCCCTGCTGCAGCGCCGGCAGCTGCGCCCAGCCGGGGCGTCGCAGCATCGCCGCGGCCTCGTGTTGCACCCCCATCACGACGTCAGGGCGCTCGCGCAGCACGAACTCCGGGTTCAGCTTCGGGAACGGCCCCAGCTCCGCGGGCACGATGTTGACCAGACCCAGCCGCGTCATGGTTTCGCCGATGAAGGAGCTGCGCCCCGCCGCGTAGGGCCCGCCGGCGATCTCGAAGTACACCCTTGCACCGCGCAGGGCGGGCGGCACCCGCGCGGCCGCGGCCGCCAGATCTCGCTCGATGGCAGACCAGACCTGCGCCGCCTGCTGCGGGCTGCCCAGCAGTCCGGCCAGCAGGACCAGGCTGCGGCGGGTGTCGGCATGGCTGTCCGACTTCAGCCGGACCACCTTCAGGCCCAAGGCATCCAGCCGGTCGAGCGACTGCGCCGAGGTGGAAGCCAGCACCACCTCCGGGCGCAACGCCACGATGGCTTCGATCAGCGCATCGTCCAGACCGCCCAGCCGCGGCAGCTTCTCGACCGACGCCGGCCAGTTGGAGTACCGGTCCACCCCCACCAGGCGGCCGCAGGCGCCCAAGGCGCAGACACTCTCAGTCAGCGACGGCAGCATCGAGACGATGCGTTGGGGTGGCGCGGCGAAGCGATGCGTCACGCCCCGGTCGTCGATGACCTGGACCGCTGCCGCCAGGGCAGGAGGGGCGATCCAACAGACCAGCCAGGCCAGCAGCCAAAGCACAGGCCACCCGGGAAGGAACCGGCTCATGCGGCGCTGCCTTTCACACTCAGGGGCAGGCCCGCCACCATCAGGGTGACCCGGCCGCACAGCACGGCCAGCCGCTGGTGCAGCCGGCCCAGCGCGTCCACGCAGCGCCTGGCCTCGGTGGACAAGGGCATCACCCCGAGCCCGATTTCGTTCGAGACGAACACCAGCGGACTGCGGGCCTGCCGGACCGCGTCCAGCAACCCGCGTTCCAGGCTCGCCCAGTCCTGGGCCGGCCAGCCCGGGGGTGGCAGCAGGCACTGGGTGATCCACAGGGTCAGGCAGTCCACCACCAGCAGGCACTGCGGGTCGTCCTGTTCGCGCAGCGCGGCGGGCAGCTCCAGCGGCACCTCCAGCGTGCGCAGGCCGGGAGCGAACACGGCCCGATCGGCCTGGTGGCGACGGATGCGCGCGGCCATCTCCGGGTCTGCGGCCAGGGCGGTGGCCACCAGCAGCGCCGACCGGTTGGCCCCCCCGGCCAACCAGCCAGCCGCCAGGTCCTCCGCACGCCTCGACTTGCCGCTGCGGGCGCCGCCGAGGATCAATTCATGAACGGGTGGCATCTGGAGCTCCTGCGGCCGATGTGCTGCCATGATGACCCAGACCTCAGAGCCGGATTCAGGTCAGAAACTCATCCGCGCCGCCGCGGTGAGGTTGCGACCCGGCTCCGGGTAGATCGACGAGGGCTGGCCCGCCGCACAGTTGTAGGCCTGGGTGTAGAACTTCCGGTCGGTGGCATTGGCTACCGCCAGGCTCAACTCCAGGATGGGAAGCTCCCAGGCCCAGCGCAGGTCCAGCGTGGTCACCGAGGGCATGCTGCAGCTGTTGGCAAGGTCTGGGTGGCGAGAGGAGGCATACACAACATGGGCGCCCAGTCGGTGACCCGGGAGCGCCTGCCATTGCGCTCCGAGCGATGAGCTGACCGCGTTCACCAGCGGAATGTCCAGGCCGGCATAGCTGCCAGACACAAACTTGGCTTCCCGCCAGGCGACCGTGCCGCGCAGGTCCAGTGTGGACGTCAGCGCATGCCCGGCCTCCAGCTCCACACCCTGGCGGCGGGTGGGCTCGAAGTTCACGTTGGCGCCCCAGCCACCATTGGCCCCCGTGTCAAAGCCGATCTCATCGTGCAGGCTGCTGCGGTACAAGCGCAGATCGGCATGGTCGTGGCGGTTCTTCCAGCGTGCGCCCACCTCCAGGTCGCGTGAGGTCTGGGGCCGCAGCGGCGTGCCGGAGGTGTAGCTGAATTCGTCCGCATTGGCCAGCCGGAAGCTGCGGCCCAGGCGGCCATACACCTGCCACTGTTGCGACAGGGGCTGCACCACACCCAGTTCCCAGGCATGCATGGTGTCGTCCATGGCCTGGGCCACTGCGCTGTGGGTCTTGTGCAGCGCCTCGTGGCGCATGCCGGCGCTCAGCCGGGTGCCGCCGGTCAGGGTGAGGTCGTCCTTCAGGTAGACGGCATTGTTGCGTTGCCGGGCACTGGACCCGTAGGTGCCGGCCACCTCGCGCTCCCAACGGCTGAAGTCAAACCCACCGGCCACGCTGTTGCGCAGTCCCGCCAACGTGCTGTTGAAGCGCGCACGGGCAGCCACCTGATCGGCGTCGATGTCGTAGTCGTACCGGGAGGCCGAACCGAAGTAGGTGCTGAGGCTGCGCAGCTGCTTGCTGCGTTGCCCGGCATCGAAGCCGATGTCCCAGTTGGTGCTGCGCCAGTCCAGCTGCACGCTGCTGCGGCGGTTGATGATCGCGGCCCAGTCGTTCGGGTTGGCCGTCTGCGACGGATCGCTGTTGTACTGCGCCAGCGACAGCGGCCCCGGCAGGCCGCCTTGCAGCCGGTCTTCCCCATGGCGCAGCACCAAGCGCAGGCCATCGGCCGCCCACTGCCCGGCCACCGAGGCGCCGCGCACAGCGGACTCGCTGTTGTCGCGGTGCCCATCGGACAGCCGCCGGTTGGCCGCCAGGTCCAGCGAGAAGTCCCCGCCCACCACCGTGGCCCCGCCGCGCAGCTCGCGGGTGGCATCGCTGCCTGCGGCTGCGTACAAACGGGCGGTGTTGCGCCGCTCCACGCCGCGACCTGCCTTGGTCGTAACGATCACCACCCCACCGGTGGCCCCTTCGCCATAAAGCACCGCACCGCTGCCGCGCAGCACCTCGATGCGCTCGACCGTGTCGATCGGGATGCCGCCCAGGCGGGTGCCGCCCAGGTCCCCTTCGCTCAGCCGCAGGCCATCGACGACGATGACCATGTTGTTGTCGGAGGTGCTGCCAAAGCCGCGCAGGTCCAGCGCGTACTCACCACCGCCGTACAGGTCGAGCCGGCCGGGCACCCCCAACAGCCTCATGATGGCCTCGTTGACCGTGGAGGCGCCGCTGCGCCGGATGTCCTGGGCCGTCAGCACACTCACACCGAAGGGGAGATGCCCCGGATCGTCGCTGAAGCGAGTGCCGGTGACCACCACCGGCTCCAACGCGGCCTGAGACTGCGCCAGCGCGCTCGACAGGCCGGCCAGGCCAATACACAGGAATGCAGCGGCCCGTGCAGCCGCGCGAAGCACGCAAAAGGGGGCACTCGGGCCCGAAAGGGGGGAGAACATGAGAAGGGATGCAGATCAAAGCGTGCCCCACCGCTTCCCCGCGGTCGGACACCTCACGACACCACACACAGCTGCGCGGCGTCACCTTGCTGGCCGGTATCCGGGCTGACGGACGAACCGCTGCGACCTTCCCGGCCCGTACGGCGGACCAGTGGTGTGTGCGCAGCAGCAGGGAGCGTGAACTCCCGTCCGCTTACCGTTGCGGGGGCAGCGCAGGTTGGGCGTTCTCCGATGGAGAGTGCCTTCCTGCTTCCCGTTTAACCGCGCCGACGTGAACGCCGGCACGAGCACCAACGGGCGTGATTGTAATCACGGAGAAACCCGCCCACTACAATCGTCCGGCTCGGGGTGTCCTGCCCCGCTCAAGCACCCTTACCTGCGCAATGTCCACACTCGAAGACCTCGCCGACCGGGTTGAACGCCTGCTGCTGCGGCACGACGAACTCAAGCGCACCAACACGCTGCTGGAGCAGCAACTGGCCACCGTGGTGGGTGAACGCGACAACCTGCGCTCGCGCCTGGCTGCTGCGCGCAGCCGCATCGACGCGTTGATCGAACGCCTGCCGGTGGGTGACGTGGACGAGCACGACCGCTCCGGCAACCACAGCCAGGCCAGCGGAGGTGGCGCATGAAGCAGCTCGAAGTGACGATCCTCGGCCAGAGCTACATCCTGGCCTGCCCGGAGGGGCACGAAACCGACCTGCTGGAGGCGGTGGGCCAGGTGGACCGCGAGATGAGCACCATCCGCGATGCCGGCAAGGTCAAGGCCCGGGAGCGCATTGCCGTGCTGGCCGCCTTGAACCTGGCCTATGAACTGACGCAGCTGCGCTCCCGAGCCGAGTCTGCCGCCTGCTCGCATCAGGTCGAGACGCAGCCTGCCCCGCCATCTTCGGAGGCGCTGAATGGCATCGACGTGGACGCGCTGGTGCGCCGCATGGATGCGGCACTCGGTCACGACGGCCAATTGCTCTGAGCTTGCGCCGGGCCGGGGTGAGCGGCCTACAATGCGGGCGTCCGCCGCGTTCGCGGAGGTTTTTAGTTCCTTGAACCGATGCTCTCGCGAGCCTGGGCTTGGAATATCCCCCGGCTGGTGCGATCGTCTCGCGTCAGATGAACCCGAAGCCGGGTTGACCTTGCCCCCCTGAATCCCCTGGGTTCAGGAATGCGGCCTTCGGCTCGCGGCGGACACCTTTCTCCGGAGATCTACCCGGAGAGCCAAGCTCCTCGGCCCCACCGGGCCGATGCAGGTTCTGGCAGGATGCCGCACCCGTTGCCGGATGTGCCCCTGCCCATGACCGCTGCTCCCAACCACCGCCATTGGCTGATGAAGATCGAGCCGGACGAATGTTCGATCGACGATCTGGCCGCCCGTGCCGGGCAGACCGTGCCCTGGACCGGCGTACGCAACTACCAGGCGCGCAACTTCATGCGCGATGGGATGCGCATCGGCGACGGCGTGCTGTACTACCACTCCTCCTGCCCCCAGCCGGGCATTGCCGGGCTGGCGGAGGTGGCCAGCGCCCCCTACCCGGACGCCACCCAGTTCGACCCCGCCAGCCCCTGGTTCGACCCCAAGGCCCGTCCCGACCAGCCGCGCTGGGTGAATGTCGACATCCGCCTGCGCGGCAAGACCTGCCTGCTCGGGCTGGCCGAGATGCGCAGCCGACCGGAGCTGGCGACGATGGAAGTGCTGCGCCCGGGCAGCCGGCTGTCCATCACTCCCGTGACCGAGATCGAATGGGCAGCGGTGATGCAGCTGCTGAATCGCCCCTGAACCCCCACTGAACAAGACGAGATGAGCTTTGACCTTCCCCTCGTGGCGGAACTGCTGGCCCTGGGCTGCACCGCCGGATTCCTCGCCGGCCTGCTGGGCATCGGCGGGGGCATGTTGATGGTGCCCTTCATCACCCTCATCCTGTCCCAGCGGGGAGTGGGCGGCGCGCTGGCGGTGAAGATGGCGATTGCCACCTCAATGGCCACCATCCTGTTCACCTCCATCTCCAGCGTGCGGGCCCACCACAAGCGCGGCGCGGTGCGCTGGGAGCTGGTGCGCACACTGGCACCAGGCATCGTGATGGGTGGGCTGGCCGCGGGCGCCGGCGTGTTTGCCCTGCTCAAGGGCAGCACGCTGGCCCTGGTGTTCGGGCTGTTCGTGGCCTTTTCCGCCACCCAGATGCTGCTGGACAAGAAGCCCGCCCCCAGCCGGCAGATGCCGGGCGCGGGCGGCAGGGTGGCCGCGGGCGGAGTGATCGGCTTCATCTCCGGGCTGGTGGGCGCCGGTGGCGGCTTCATCTCGGTGCCCTTCATGACCTGGTGCAATGTGCCCATCCACAACGCGGTGGCCACCTCGGCAGCGCTGGGTTTCCCGATCGCGCTGGCGGCCACGCTGGGATATGTGATCGGCGGCTGGAACCTCGACAGCGGCCTGCCCGGCGCGGTGGGCTACCTCTGGCTGCCGGCCCTGGCGGTGATCGCCAGTGCGAGTGTGCTGCTGGCGCCGCTGGGTGCACGCACTGCCCATGCGATGAACGTCCAGTCACTCAAGCGGGTGTTTGCCTTGGTGCTGTATGCCCTGGCGGCGTACATGCTGCACAAGGCCTTCACCGCCTGAAGCCGGCGTCGGGCCGGCTGCGTCTGCGCAGGTTCAGGCTTGCGCCGGCACACCTGCAAAGCGGATGGTGGCCAGCGCCACCCGGTTGCCCCCCCGGCGACGGGCATCCTGCAGGGCACGGATCGCCGCCTGACTGAGCTCCTCGAGGGTCTCTGCGGTGTGCGGAAAGCTGGCCACGCCCACGGACATCTCGAAATGGAAGGCCTGCCCTCCCAGCACCACCAGATGGCCGGTGCAGGCGCGGCGCAGTTGTTCCATGCGGTTGTGGGCGGTGGCCAGGCCCACCCCAGACAGCAGGATGGCAAAACGATCGTCACCCAGCTGCGCCAGAACGTCCATCGCACGGGTGTTGCTGCGCATGAGCTGGCCGACGGTCTCGGCCACCCGCTTCAGGCCGGCCTCACCGTGGCGCTCGCGCAGGCCATCGCTGCGGTCCACGGCCAGCAGCACCAGGGCGAACTCGCGCTGCTCGCGCAGCGACAGCGCCACCTCGCGACGCAGGTGCTCCTCGAAATGCTCGCGGCGGAACAGTTCGCTGGGCCGATCCAGCCCCTCGGCATGCTGGCGCCGCAGCTGCTCCGCCGCAGCGTGCTGGCGCTCGATCTGACCCAGGGCCTGCTGCAGCTGGGCCGCCTGGCGCCGGGAGGTGCTGTCGTCCCACCACAAGCTGAGCACCCTCGTCGAAGGCGCTCGACCTGCTCCCACCGATTCTGCCGATCCGCCCTTCGACGCAGGCAACAGGCAACGCAGCGTACGCAGATCCTGACGCTGCCCCTGGCGCTCGAGGCGCTGCTCCCCCACCGCGACGCCACCGGACCCCAGCACCCGCTGGTCGCCCGAACGCACCGCCGTGGCGTCGCCCAGCGGCAGGAGCTCCAGATCCGAGGCACCGACCAGCCGCGCCGGCTCGGTCCCCAGCAGACGGCACCAGGCCTCGTTGGCCCAGAGGTAGCGGCCGCTTTCGCCATCCTTGACGGACAACATCACGCCCTGCACCTGCAGGAGCGCCAGCAGTCCTTCCAGCAGGGGTGTCGAAGCCAGTTCAGCAGGCAGGGGAGCACCAGAATCGGACATGGGGCACAACGGTAGATGGCAGGGGGACGGCGAGCACCGCTCTACGCAGGGATCGTGACCGGAGATGGACTCACTCGCCGCGCAGGCACTGCGCGATCGATGATACGGACACCCGCATCCACTCCCCGGCCCAGGTGTCACATCACGCGGCAGAAATCGACGCCTCAGCGCCTTTCCTGCCGGCTGCCACTTCGCCCCGACCGCCCCGGGGAATGACATGCTCAGCCCGTGAGCAGTTGCATGCTGTGTTCGTAGGTGCCGGTCAACCGGTCGAAGATCTCCAGCAACTCCTCGCTGGCACCGGCCAGTGCCACCTGGCCGGCCGGCTGTCCAGCCTGGGCGACTCCCTGGAGCATCTGCTCCCAGGCGGCTCGCGCCCTGGCCAGGTCATCGCGGATCGCGGCCGTGCTCAGCGGCAGCTCGACGAGGTAGCTCAGCCCCTGCTCGAAGGCCTGAGTCGCCGGTGCAGCATCCCCTGACGACTGAGGCAGCAGGGAGCCGATGAGCGCCTGCTTGGCCACCCGCTGGGCCAGCATGCGCTGCCGTCCGGAAACGTTGATCACCTGCATGCCCGCCCCCAGCCCGGCGGAAGCCACCGCTGCGGTCAGGCGCTCGGCCTGCTGCAGCAGCTCCTCCCCCAGTTCGTGCATGCGTCCCAGGGTCTGCAGGTTGACCGGCCCGTCCAGCATCGAGCGCAGCTGAGACCAGACCGCGGCCGAAGCATCGATCAGATCACCGAAGGTCGGCCGCGACAGGCACTTCTCCAGCGCGGCGAAGATCGCTTCGCCTTGCTGGCGCGAATGCGCCAGCAAGGCCCGCGAGGAGGCCTGCTCCACTCCGGCCACCAGCAGGGCGTAGAGCTTGACGATGCGCTGCGACAACATGCGCAGACGCCCCGCCCGGTTGATGCCCTCCGCGAAACGGGCGGAGTCGATGACCCGCCGAGAGACCTGACCGAGGCGCAGCTTGGCATGCATCGATGCCGAACGCAGCAGCCGAAAGGCCTCGTCCTCGTCGATGCGCCGGGTGCTCATCAACAGCCCTTTGGCCCGCTCCACCAGCCGGCGTTCCTCGTAACGCTGCTGCAGTGAATTCCGCTCCTCCCGCGCACGCAGATTGCGACGCCAACGAGACAGCGTGAGCTGAATCAGCGGGCGCAGCCGCTCGACACCGTAGCCGTTGACTTCCCAGCCGTCGATGCCGGCATCCAGTGCACGGTCCATCCATTCGGCATGCACATCCGCGGTGAACACCAGTGTCGCCATCGGTGCTGCAGTGCACAACACTTGTGCATTCTCGAAGAGCGCGGGGCCCGGATGGGGCTCCCACAGCACCAGCACATCGGGCGACAGCCGGATCGCCTCGCGCACCATGTCGCTGCCTTCACAACGGCCTTCGACGGCAAACCCCTGGGCGACCAGGTCGGACACCAGGTCGGGCGCCTGTGGCGGCGGAGGGGCAACGACGAGAACCTTGGTCATGGATGGCATACCTGCCCGGCGGGGCTCAACTTGGGGCTCAATGAGTTGTCAGAATGAAGCACACAACGGGCCACCCCGGTGCATGACCGGTTCTGGCACCTTGTTTGCTACAGAGACTGCAGGTCGCGACGAGGCGATCCCCCTGCCGGTGACCCTGCACCGGTGCAGTGCACACAGCTGTGCATACCCGCCGCCTTCCCGGCTGCGGACAGTTGCCGGATGGCCCCACGGCCAGACGGATCAACCCCAGGCACCGCCCGACCCGGTCGTCTAGACCTGGAACGCCCGACCCCTCCCTGAACCTCACCATGGCTGGCTTCAAGACCTTCCTGCGATCCGGACACTGGCCCACGCTGCTGGCGTCCTTCCTCTACTTCGACTTCTGCTTCGCGATCTGGGTACTCAACGGCGCAATGGCGCCCTTCATCAGCGAGACGTTCCAGCTCACCCCGGCACAGAAGGGCTTCATGATCTCGGTGCCGATCCTGGCCGGTGCGCTGATGCGCTTTCCGCTGGGTGTGCTGGCGCAGTACATCGGCCGCAGGAACGCGGCGATGGTCGAGATGGGCCTGATCATTGCGGCGCTGACCTTTGGTTATCTCGCCGTTGACACCTACGACGACGTGCTGGCCATGGGCGTGCTGCTGGGCATTGCCGGCGCCAGCTTCGGCGTTGCGCTGAGCCTGGGTTCGGGCTGGTTCCCCCCCAAGTACAAGGGCCTGGCGATGGGCATTGCCGGAGCCGGCAACTCCGGCACGGTGCTGGCCGTGCTGTTTGCACCGCCGCTGGCACTGAAGTTCGGCTGGCAGGCCGTCTACGGACTCGCCGCCTGCACCATGCTGCTGCCGATGGTGGTGATGTGGATTGCGGCCAAGGAACCGCCCGATCGTGAACATCAGACCTTGCGCGAACACATCTCCTGCCTGTTCGAGAAGGACGGCTGGGCCTTCAGCCTGATCTACATCATCACCTTCGGCGGCTTCATCGGCCTGGCCAGCTTCCTGCCCACCTACTTCTACGATCAATTCAAGGTCACCAAGGTGGAAGCCGGCCAGCTGACCATGCTGGCCACGCTGATGGGCTCGGGTGTGCGGGTGGTGGGAGGCTACATCTCCGACCGCGTCGGTGGCATCAACACCCTCAGTGGGGTGCTGGTGCTGGTGGCCGTCTCGCTGGTGCTGTGTGGTCAGGCCGGTGGATCGCTCGCGGTCACCACCTTGCTGTTCATGCTCTGCTTTGCGGCGCTGGGGGCGGGCAACGGTGCGCTGTTCCAGCTGGTGCCGCTGCGCTGGCCGCTGACCACCGCGGTGGCCGGCTCGATGATCGGCGAGATCGGCGCCCTCGGCGGCGGTTTCCTGCCCAACGCCATGGGCCTGTCCAAGCAGTACGCCAACACCTACCTCTGGGGCTTCGTTGCCTTCGCGGTGCTCGCCCTGGCCATGCTCGTCATGCTGCGGCTGGTACAGATCCGCTGGACGCGCACCTGGGCCGAAAAGGGTGGCCGCGCCCGTCCCAATGCCATGCACGGCACTGCCGTGGGCAGCCGCAGCGGCACGAGCCAAAGTTTCGCCCGTTGAGGCCAACGCTGCCGCGCCGAGGGGCGCGGCAGCCACTCACCGGGGCAAAAAGAGCAGCCAGATCACCAGCAGCAGGTTGAAGGCGACGGAGATCGCCAGAGCCACCTTCCACAACGCAGCCGGGTCGCGCTTCATCAGCGGTGTGGCCA
>Ga0073899_10002277_pt1 | contig 17303 bp, 11 predicted proteins | sample KloWWTmetaKNB5Ph_FD_88975 | JGI IMG/M metagenome (GOLD analysis project Ga0073899, IMG submission 88975) | Active sludge microbial communities from Klosterneuburg, Austria, studying microevolution and ecology of nitrifiers - Klosterneuburg... | ecosystem: Engineered > WWTP > Aerobic digester >...
CCTCGCGGCTGCGGATCGCCAGGGCCCGCTCGAGCAGCTCGCGCGCCTCGACATCCCGGTGCAGCTCGACGAGCGCGCCGCCCAGGCCCGTCAGCGGGTAGGCGACATCGGGGTGGTCGGCCCCCTTCATGCGCTCGAAGAGCTCGAGCGCGGCCCGGTAGTGCGGCAGCGCCAGCTCGAACTGCTTGCGCAGGTGCTGGGTGACGCCGAGGTTGTAGCGGATGTCGGCGACGTCGGCGTCGACGCCCTGGACCCGGCTGAGCACCGCCAGCGCCTGCTCGAACTGGGTCACGGCGGCCTCGAAGTCGCCGGTGGCGAGCGAGAGGGTGCCGAGGTTCATGCGCGTGGTGGCCGTCGCCGGGTGCTCCTCCCCGAGGGTGCGGCGCCGGATCTGCAGCGCGCGCTCGAGCTGCGCGCGGGCCAGCTCGTGCCGACCCTGCGCGTCCTCGAGCAGCGCCATGTTGTTGAGCACCGCCGCGACGTCGGGGTGCTCCGGGCCGAGCCGCTGCTCGCAGACCGCGAGGGCCCGGGCGTAGTCGGCGAGCGCCAGCTCGGTCTCGCCGCGGCGCTCGTGCACGGTGCCGCGGACGTTGAGGATCGACACCAGGCCGGTGTTGTTCGGGTCGGTGGTGGCCTCGGCGGCCGCGGCCGCGGCGTCGAGCAGCGCGATCGCCTCGTCGAGTCGACCGCGGTCCGCAACGATCGCGCCGAGCTGCTCGTCGACGCGGGCCCGCTGCATCCGTGAGCCGCCGATCCGATCGAGCACGGCGGCGCTGCGTCGCAGCAGGCGCTCGGCCACCGCCGGCTGGTGCAGCATGTTGCCGAGCACCCCGCCGAGCTCGCTGGAGGCCTCGGCCCGCAGGTCGTCGCCGCCGATCCGCTCGGCCAGCTCGTCCGCCCGCGTGAAGGCGTCGTCGGCCCCCTCGGCCTGGCCGAGGTTGCGCAGCACCCTCCCCTGACTCAGCAGCGCCTGGACCTCGCCGCGGCGCAGCCCCTGCGCCTGCGCCTGCGCCCGCGCCTCGGCCGCGAGCTCGCTCGCGGCCTGATACTGCACCGCCAGCCGGCTCGCCTCGGCGCGGCCGAGCAGGTCCTCGACCTCGGCGCTAGCGACCTGCTGCGCCGGGGTCAGCACCTCGCCGCGCATCAATCGCTCGCGGTCGCTGCACTCCTCGAGCTCCGGCAAGGCGTCGACCGCCTCGAGCGCGTGCAGGACCGTCGGCCCGTCCGCGCCGCGCAGCACGTTCGCGGTCGCGGCGAGGCGCCGCAGCTGGCGGTCGAGGCAGGCCATGCGCCGGTCGAGGAGCTCGGTCGACTGCTCGTGGTGCACGTGGGTCGCCTCGCAGGCCTCGCGGCGCGTGGCGAGCCAGCGGCTCGACCAGCGGTCGAGTCCGTCGAGGGTGCTCTCGAGGACCTTGGGGGCGAAGGGCTGGGCGGTGGCCAGGAAGGCGCGCTGGATGTCCTCGCGGACCGGCAGGTCATAGACGCCCGCGAGGTGGCGCTCGGCGCTCTCGCAGGAGGTCCCCCCGCCGAAGACCTCCATGCCGACGAGCGCGAGCAGGCTGGCGGTCCCGGCGGCGATCAGGGCCGCGGCGAGGCGCCGACGCTTGCGCAGGTCGGGGTCGAAGCGCAGCACCGTCAGCAGCGCCTCCATGTCGGGGAAGCGATCGTCGGGGTCGACCAGGAGGCCGCGCAGGATCGCCTTGCGCACATGCACCGGGACGTCGGCGCGACCGATCATCGCGTCGACCTTGCCGCCGAGCTTGCTGAGGCTCAGCTGGAAGTAGTTGTTGGCCGGGAACGGGTGGCTGCCGAACAGCGCCTCGTAGAGCGCGATGCAGAACGCGAACTGATCGGCGCGGGCGTCGACGCGGGCGGCGATGTGCTGCTCGGGCGCCATGTAGGCCGGGGTCCCGACCAGCGCCCCCGTCCGCGTCAGGCGGATCGACGACAGGCCGGGGATCGCCGTCTCGAGCTGAGACGCTTGCATGCGCGGCGGCGGCTTCGCGCCCGCCGCCGCCGCTGCCTCGGCCCGCTGGGTGTCGGCGAGGTCGCCCGTGCGCGCGAAGCCCGGCACCTGCCCGCGGTCGGTCGAGGCGAAGGGTTGCACGCGGCTCTCCCCGGGCGTCCCCCGCGGCGGCGTGTCCGTCTCCGGCACCACGTTCTTACCGGTGAGCGACTGCTCGATCGCCTGCTCGACGGTCAACATCTCCGGGCCGTCGGCGCCGCGGGCGATGCCGAAGTCGACCACCCGCACGCGCCCGTCGTCGCCGACCAGCACGTTGTCGGGCTTGAAGTCGCGGTGGATGAGGCCCGCCGCGTGCGCGCCCGCCAGGCCCTGGCCCGCCTCGATGAACACCCGCAGCACCGCGGCGACGCTGCGCGGCCCCTGCTTGAGCCAGCGCGTCAGGCTCACGCCCTTGACCAGCTCCATCGTCAGGTACACGGCCTCGCCGACGACGTTGGCGTCGTAGACCGCGACCACGTTGGGGTGCGAGAGCTTGGCCAGCGCCTGGGCCTCGCGCAGCACCCGGGTGACGACGTCGGCCTGCGCGCCGCCGCGGGCGTGCATCACCTTGAGCGCGATCCGCCGGTCGAGGCGCGGGTCATAGGCGGTGTAGACCACGCCCATCGCGCCGGCGCCGACCCGGTCGAGGACGATGTAGCGGTCGATCGTCTCGCCGCGCTCGAACCTGAGCGCATCGACGGCGTCGTCCTCCGCCTGCTCGTCGGCCTGGCTGTCGCTGAGGGTCGAGGCGCGCAGCGAGTCCTCCGCGTTCAGCTCGAGCGCGTCGGCATCCAGGGGCGGCCCGCCCTTACGAGTGCCGCGCGACGTCCCCGATCTCACCACGAGTGCATGGTATCAACATCGTCGGACCTGCGCCGCGCGGAGGGTCCGCGGTGCTCCGCGCGTCCGCGCCCCCGCGGCCGACCGCGGACCCGTCGACGCAGACGGACCCCATCGGCCTCAGGACCCCTGAAAACAGCGCTACAGGGGCATTGTGACCGCGATCCCGCGATCACCGCCAGGTGTCTGTGCCGACCACGACCGGCGGATCGCCGCGACCGCCGGGGCCGATGGACCGCGATCGGCGGGCGTCTCCGGCTTGACGCCCGGCGCCGGGGGCGAGACATACCTCGGACGATGCAGCCCCGATCCGAGCCCGACCTCCGCGCCGTCGACCCCGAGGTCGACGCCCTCATCCGCCAGGAAGACGATCGTCAGCGCGACAGCCTGCGCCTGATCGCCAGCGAGAACTACGCCTCGAAGGCGGTGCTGCAGGCCAGCGCGAGCAGCCTGACCAACAAGTACGCCGAGGGCTACCCTGGCAAGCGCTACTACGAGGGCATGGACTTCATCGACCCGCTCGAGACGCTGGCGATCGCCCGCGCGCGCGAGCTCTTCGGGGCCGAGCACGCCAACGTCCAGCCCTACAGCGGCTCGCCGGCGAACCTCGCCGCGCTGCTGGCCCTGTGCCAGCCCGGCGACACGATCATGGGCCTGTCGCTGCCGGCCGGGGGCCACCTCACCCACGGCTGGAAGGTCAGCGCGACCGGCATCTATTACAAGGCCGTGCAGTACGGGGTGCGCCGCGACGACCACCTCATCGACATGGACGAGGTCCGCAGCCTCGCCCGCGCGCACAAGCCGAGGCTGATCTGGGTCGGCCACTCGGCGTACCCGCGGGTGCTCGACTTCCCCGCCTTCGCCGCGATCGCGCAGGAGGTCGGCGCCTATCTGGCCGCGGACATCGCCCACATCGCCGGCCTCGTCGCCGGCGGCGCGCACCCGAGTCCGATCCCCCACGCGGACGTCGTGACCACGACGACCCACAAGACCCTGCGGGGCCCGCGGGGCGGGCTGATCCTGTGCCGGGCGGCCCACGCCGCGGCGATCGACAAGGCCGTGTTCCCCGGCCTGCAGGGCGGCCCGCACAACCACACCACCGCCGCGAAGGCCGTGGCCTTCAAGGAGGCGCTCGATCCGGCCTTCAAGACCTACGCCGCGCAGATCGTCACCAGCGCGCGCAGCCTCGCCGAGGCTCTGGTCGCCCGCGGCTTCGCGCTCAGCACCGGCGGCACCGACAACCACCTGCTGCTCGTCGACCTGAGCCCGAAGAACCTCGGCGGGCGCAAGGTCGCGCAGGTGCTCAACGCCTGCGGCATCGAGCTCAACGCCAACGCGGTGCCCTTCGATCCGCGCAAGCCCTTCGACCCCTCGGGCCTGCGCGTCGGCCTCGCCGCCCTCACCTCGCGCGGCCTCAAGGCCGAGCACATGGACACCGTCGCCGCGCTGATCGCCGACGGCATCGACGCGGCCACTCACGCCGACGGCGTCGACGACCGCCGCTGCCTCGCCATCCGAGGCCGCGTCCGCGAGTTCCTGCAGCCCTTCCCGGCCCCGGGCCTGTAGGCGATCGGCCTGGCCTTCGGGACAGGCCCTGGCGAGGTCAGCCTGTCCTCCGGGACAGGCCCTGGCGAGGTCAGCCTGTCCTCCGGGACAGGCTCCCGCTCACTTCGGGGGCAACATGTCCGGGACCTCGCACATGAACAGCTCGTTCTCCTCGCCCGCTTGATTGTCGCCGATGACGGACTCGTAGCCCTTGAGCGTCCCGTTCATGTTCCAGGTGTACGCAAGCGAGCATTGCACGCAGGTCTTGGTCGCGGGCTCGGTGTTGTAGGGCTCGGCCGGGGTCTGGTCGGTCACCCAAAACACGTCGCCGAACGCGGTCCATTGCGTGCAAGTGACATGATTGAGCGGCTTGCCGGCGCAGCTCTGGCCATACACCTTCGGGTAGATGCCGAAGATCTTGAGATAGTCGAGGCTGGCCTTGAGGCCGGGCCCGATCGGCGCCAGCACGTCGCTCTGGGCGACCTGGACCGCGGCGGCCAGATGCGCCTTGGAGCGCGGCACCAGCAGGCGCATGCCGTACTTGGCGCACGCGGCCTCGGCATCCTTCGCGCTGGCCGGGAGCTCCCGGCCGACCTTGAGGAACGTGTAGCCGCCCCCGTCTGCGTCCATGTCGCAGACCACCTGGACCTTGGTGCCGAGCGGCGCGATCGAATACACGCCGTCCGTCGCCGCGTCGCCGAAGGCGTCTTTGATCTCCTTGCAGCTCTTCGCGTATACGCAGGACTCGGGTAGGCAGCCGCTCGTCGGCGTGGCGTCGTCGCACTGCTCCTCCGGGGCCTGGAGCTCGCCGTCGCCGCAGCGGGCGCCCAGCGCCTTACAGTCGAGCGCGCAGCCGTTGTAACTGCCGTCATTCGTGCCGTCGTCGCAGACCTCGACGCCGGCCTGGAGCAGCTTGTCGCCGCATCGCGCCATCTTGCAATCGCTGGTGCAGGCGCCGATGTCCGCGTTGGCCTCGCCGTCGTCGCACTCCTCGCCGGCATCGAGCTGTAGCACGCCGTCGCCGCAGTCGACCGGAGCGCCCGTCGTCCCGCTGGTGCCGGCTCCGCTGGTGCCGCCGTCGGTCCCGCTGTCATCGCCGGTGGAGTCGCCAGACGTGTGGTCCGGGTCCTCGGTGGTCGTCATGATCCCGCTGGCGCCGCTCGATCCCTCGTCCTCGCTGCTGTCGCCGCTGCTGCTGCTCAGGACCACGACGGTGGTCCCGTCCATACCGACGTTGGCGGACAGACAGCCGCCCGTCAGCAGCAGCAGCAGCGCGCCCAGTCCGGTCTCCGCGGCCGGTCCAATCCTTCCGGCAGGTCCTGTCCTCACGGACAGGTGTGCGTCGATCGATTGGGAGACCTCGGGTGCAGGTTGCAGCTTCGACATGCGCGAAACCAGGAGACCCGGTTCTGCGCGAAATTGCAACTTGGAGATTTCCCCCAATGTGGGTCACCGGCGGCGGTCAGGACCGGAAATTATCGTAAGCGATACTACCGGATATTCAGCGTCACGCCTCGGACTCGCCGGGCCCAGCGACACGCTTGGCCTGCAGTCGGGACGACTCCAGCATGGTTTGGAACGGGTTATCGCGGCGCCAGACATCGCCCGCGAGCACGCTGATCAGGCCGCGACGCAGGGCCGGGTCCGGCTCCGCCGCGAAGAACAGATGGTGCACGAGGCGGGTATGATAGAATCGGCGAATCAGCTGTTCGAAGGTGTCGTAGGCCGGCTGCATGTGCGCCGCCCAGGGGGCCATGAGCCGCGGATCTGCCTCCTGGCCGGCGGTCAGGGCCGGCAGGAGCAGCTCGACGGCCTTCTCGGCGCCGAGCATCGCCAGCGACACGCCGGACGAGAACACGGGATCGAGGAACGCCGCCGAGTCGCCGACGCAGGCCCAGCGCGGGCCGGCCTGCTGCGTGTTCTTGTAGGACCAATTGGCGATGCTTCGGGTCGGCCCACGCCGCGCCCCGACGGTCAGGCGCTGGATCAGCGGCGAGGCGGCGATCGCCGCATCGAGCGCGGCGTCGTCGAGCTTGCCGCGCCACTTCACCAGGCCGACGCTGAGGCGTCCGCCGATCAATGGGATCAGCCAGTGCCAGCCGTCCTCGACCAGCAGCACCTTGATGTTGCCCTGCGGCTCGATCTCCGCGCGGACCTCCGCGGACAGGCCCTCGAAGTGGGTGAACACGGCCGCGCGTCCGAGCTCGCGGATCGGGCTCACGCTGCGGGCCCGTCGCGCCAGCCAGGCGTCCTGCCCGGTCGCGTCCAACAGGTAACGGCCGCGGTGCTCGGCGCCGCCGCCCTCGTCGGTGATCACCGTCACCGCCTCCGCGTCGCTCCGCAGCTCGCGGACGGTCACGCCGAAGCGCAGCTGCGCGCCGCGAGCCTGCGCCTGGCTGGCGAGCATGTGATCGAAGGCCGCCCGATCGACCTGCCAGGCGTTCGGCGGCGTGCCCGACATCGCGTCGGCGAAGCTGAAGAACGCGAAGTCGCCGGTGCGCTCGTCCCAGAACTCCGCGCCCTGCTTGAAGTGGTAGGCCCCGGCGCCCATCTCCAGCCCGAGGCGCGCGAACAGCGGCAGATCGATCGGCAGCAGCGACTCGCCGATGTGGAAGCGCGGGAAGTGCTCGCGCTCGAGCACCAGCACGTCCTTGCCGGCCTGGGCCAGCAGGTTGGCGGCGGTCGAGCCGGCCGGGCCGCAGCCGACGATCACGACGTCATACATGGGGTCTCGTGCGCTCATATCATTCCGCCGTTGATCCCGATCACCTGCCCGGTGATGTAGCTGGCGCCGTCGCTGGCGAGGAAGGCCACCAGCGCGGCCACCTCCTCCGGCCGGCCGAGGCGCTGGGCCGGGATGCGCGGCATCACCTGCTCGAGCGGCACGTCCTTGATCATGTCGGTCTCGATCAGCCCCGGGGCGACCGCGTTGACGGTGATCCCGCGGCGCGCGAGCTCGAGCGCGAGCGACCTGGTCGCGCCGATGATGCCGGCCTTGGCGGCCGCATAGGCGACCTGGCCGCGGTTGCCCGTGATCGCGGAGACCGAGCTCATGTTGATGATGCGACCCCAGCGACGGCGCACCATCGGCATGATGGCCGGCCGCGTGACGTTGTAGAAGCCGTCGAGGGTGGTGCGCAGGACCAGGTCCCAGTCGGCGCGCTCGAGCCCCGGCAGCGGGCTGTCGCGCGCGACCCCGGCGTTGTTGACGATCACCCCGAGCGGCTCCGGATCCGCGAGGATCTGCGCCATCGCGGCGCCGCTGGCCTCGGCGTCGCCGACGTCGAAGGCCATCAGCGTGCAGCTGCCGCCGGCCGCGTGGATCTCCGCGGCCACGCCCTCGGCGAGCGCGTGCTCGCTGCGATAGTTGAGGATCACGGGGTGACCCGCGGCCGCGAGGGCCCGGGCTACCGCCGCGCCGATGCCCCGGCTCGCGCCGGTGACGAGTGCTCGAGCTCTCATGCTGGTTGCGCCTCCAGGTCGCTGCGGACCACATGCAGGGCGCCCTCCGCCAGGCAGGGGCCCGTCGCCTCTCCCGCCCGCGGCGCCCGCTCCACCTGACAGTGAAACTCCGCCACCGCGTCCATCCCGAAGCCCTGACGCGCGCTCGCCAGCACCCGCTCCCCGACCTGCAGCCGCGGCACGTGCAGCGCCAGCGCCCGACAGCCCAGCAGCAGACCGACGCGCACCGGCTCGCCGCGGGCGCGGCCCTGCAGGCCGTGCAGCGCCGCCACCGTCTGGGCCATCACCTCGAGCAGGGCCGCCGCCGGCAGGCTCTCGTTCTCGAGCAGCAGCCAGTCGGCCCCGACGGTCGCGGCGCAGCGCAACGTCGCGCCGTCCCAGGCGACGACCTCGTCGAGCAGCAGCATCGGCGGCCGCTGCGGCACCAGATCGCTCACCGGGGGGAAGGTCGCGCTCACGCCGGGCCCCGGGCCCGCGCGGGCTGCTCGTCGAGCTCGATCAGCCAGCCGCGCTCGCGCTGCGGCTCGAGCGCGACGCAGCTCGCCTCCGCGCGCAGCGCCGCCTCGACCAGACCGAGCGCCGCGGCGCAGGGGTTGGCCCGCAGGCCCTCGGGGAGCGGCGCGACCGCGGCCGCCGCGGCCCGCTCTCCCTGACGCAAGCGACATGTCCGCAAAGACATGTTTCCAGAGCCAGGTGCATCGACGGCGAAGGCGGCGGCCAGCGGGCCGTACCTCCGACCGGCCGCCAGCGGCTCCGGCAGGCTCTCCTCGGCGATCACCAGCAGCGCCGGTCCCTGCCCGGCCGCGACCAGGCCCGCGCACTCGAGCAGGCCCATCGCCAGGGTCGAGCGCCCGGCGGTGATCGCCGCGTTGCCGCCGCGGTTCTGGGTAGCGATCGACACGTAGCCGGCCGCGGTGTTGTGCACGCTGTTGTGGAACTTGGTCGGCGACAGCGGCGCGGCCGGATCGAGCAGGGCCTCGAGCAGGTCGATCGTGGTCCGGATCTCGCCGTAGACCGAGCCGTAGATCACCGTCACCCTGCCCCGCTCCAGGCCCGCCGCGGCGATCGCCTGCGCGGCCACCTCGGCGGCCATGCGGGTCAGCAGGCTGGTGCGGCGGCGCAGCATCGGCGGCAGCAGCTCGGCCCGCGGCGCCTGGGCGCCCGGGTCCGGCGCAGACATGTCCCCTTGGACATGTCGTGAAGACCAGGCCGCGGCGTCGGCGAAGCCCGGGGTCCACAGGCCGACGCCGCGCAGCTCCAGCTCGATCGCGGTGCTGGTCATGGCGCCCCCACCAGCACGCTGACGTTCGAGCCGCCGAACGCGAAGGAGTTGCTGATCGCCGCGCGCGTCCGCATCACCTCGCGGGCGGTCGTCACGCGCACCGCGATCTCCGGGTCCACCGGCGCGGCGCCGACGCTCATCGGCACGAAGCCGCCGGCGATCGCCACCACCGTGAACAGCACCTCCGTCGCTCCGGCCGCGCCGAGCTGGTGCCCGGTGTAGCCCTTGGTCGCCACCACGGTCATGCCCGGCCCGAACAGCCCGGCGATCGCAGCCCCCTCGGCGCTGTCGTTCTGGCGGGTGCCGGTGCCGTGGGCGTTGATGTGGTCGACATCCGCCGGACCGATACCAGCGCCCTGCAGCGCGCGCTCCATCGCCAGGCGCGCGCCGAGGCCCTCGGGGTGCGGGCTGGTCATGTGAAACGCGTCCGAGCTCTCGCCGACCGCGAGCAGCCGCGCCGGCCCCTCGCCCTCGCGCTCGAGCAGGCACAGCGCCGCGCCCTCGCCGATGTTGATGCCCGCGCGCTCGCTACAGAACGGCCGACACGGCGCGGGCGACAGCACCTCCAGGCCGGCGAAGCCGCGGATCGTCAGCTGGCACAGGCTGTCGACCCCGCCGACCAGCGCCGCGTCACAGACCCCGAGGTGGATCAGCCGCTGCGCCGCGGCGAACACCTTGGCCGACGACGAGCACGCGGTCGACAGCACGTAGGCCGGCCCGCCGACGTCGGCCAGCGCGCAGACCACCGGCAGCGAGGCGTCGAGCGCATGCGAGGTCTCCACCGAGTAGCCCGGAGGCAGCGCGCCGTGGACGTGATGGTACGCGTGGGCCCGCTCGCTCTCGCCGATGCCGCCGGTGCTGGTGCCGAGCAGCACGGCGATCCGATCGCGGCCCCAGCGCGCGCGGGCCCGGTCCAGCGGCCCGCGCAGCTCCGCGACCGCCAGCGCCGCGATCCGCGTCAGGCGGGTGTCGTAGGCGGCGAGGCGCGCGGGCAAGGCGGGCAAGGCGCCGGGCATCGCGCCGACCATGATCCGCCCCGGCTCGGCCCCGCCGAGCCCGACAAGGCCGATCTCCGGCGGGCACGGCCCCAGCCCCGAACGCCCGGCTCCGAGCGCTTCCACGACCTCGGCGGTCGTCATGCCCATCGCGTTGCACAGGCTGTACGCGGTGATCGGGACGGGCCGCATGCGCTCGGCCGCGAGCATACCAGCCCGCGCGGTCCAGATCTACAGGGTCCTACGACCGCGCGCGCTGCGACACGAGCACGATCGCCACGATCACCCCGATCACCACGAGGACCGTGAACACGATCTTGATGACGCTCCACGGCCGCTCCCCGGCGACCTCGCCGGTGCGGGCGTTGACGATGAAGCGGTAGACCTTCTCCTTGTAGCGAAAGCTGGAGATCCACATCGGCAGCAGGAGGTGCTTGAACCGGACGTCCGCGTGCGAGACCTGCATCGTGCCGATGCGCTGCTCGTCGCCGCCGATGTCCGACCTGATCGCGTCGCGGATCGGCGGGACCATCCGCTCCTCCGCGATCTTGAAGCCGTCCTCCAGCCCGATCTTGTAGCGCTCCGCGGCGAAGCCGCTCAGGTAGGCCGGCTCGAAGCCCCGCAGCGCCGGCAGGTCCCACGGCTCCAGCCGCTCGAGCAGCGAGCGCGGCAGCGTCTTCGAGCCGCACACCAGCACGTCGTCGAAGGGCACCGCCACCACGCCCCGCGCCGGGTGCCAGCGGGTGTGCCGGACCTCGCGCGTCCGCGACTTGCCCTCGTTGTCCGTGTAGTGCTCGGTGACGTAGTAGTGCTCGCCGCGCTCGCCCTGATAGCGGGTGGTCGTCTGCGAGTCGTAGGACCAGTACGGCAGATAGACCCCGTCCATGCCGTGCTGGCGGGCCAGCTTCTTGAGGTCGCCGGGGGCGAACCACAGCCCGCCGACCCAGGCCTCGTAGCGCTCCTTGGCCTTGCGCGCGTCGAGGCCGAAGGGCAGCACGCTCTCCGGCACGATCACCTGGCCGAGCTCCTTGATCTCGACCACCACCGGGCTGCCGCAGAACGGGCAGCGCGTGGCCTGCCCGGCGACCACCGTCTGCGCGCCGCAGCCCTCGCACTGGACCGTGTGCCCGTCCTTCACCATCGCCGAGGCCGAGCTCTGCCGGGCCCGCGCCAGCCCCTGGCTGAAGTCGTGCTCGTGCACCGCGCCGCCGCCGGCGATCCCCTGGGTGTGGCCGCAGTGGGGGCAGTGCAGCGTCTCGCTGCCGGGCTTGTACTCGAGCGCCGAGCCGCACTGCTCGCACGGGAAGTTGCGCTTGCTCGCGGTCGGCTCCTCGGTCTCGTCCATGCTGGACCGCGAGGATACACGAGCCCTCGCGGGCGCCCAAGCCCGACCCCAGGTCCGCGAGCGCGGATCCGAGACCCGCTATCGGTTCTGTCCGGGGATCAAGTACACGCCCGACTGCCCAGCCGGCCGCAGCCGCGACAGCAGCGGCTCGACCTCGCGGGCGAGGCCGCTGCCCGGCCCGAGCGTCGCCGTGACGCTGAACAGCGCGAAGGCGACGTAGTCGTAGAGCATCTCCCGCACGAAGGTCTCGACGTCGCCGGTGGGTCGGCTCGCCACCGCGTTGCGGGCGACGATCGGCGCGCCGAAGCCCCCGTGCTCGAAGGGCCCGCCGCCGCGCAGCAGATCGTCGTAGGCGCCGCGGGCGAAGCCGACGAGGTTGTTGCGGACCGCCGTGCCGCGCCCGGCCGAGTCCGCCGCCTGATGGATCACCCGCAGGGCCGAGCTGGCCAGCTCGACGACCTCGATGATACCCCCCTGGGTGCGCGGCGGGGTCACCGTCAGCAGCTGCGCCTGGGCCAGCTGAAACACCTGGCGCGTGACCTCGAACTCGCCGAGCGCGGTGACGCGGCCGATGTCGCCGACGCTGCTCCGCCCGTCGATCGCCGACCAGACCGCGGCGTACTCGGGCGCCGGCGGGCGCTGGTGGGTGCGCACCGGGACGTGCTCCGACGAGGGGATCCAGAACCGGAAGTGGCGGATCTCGTCGATGCGGGTGAGGTGGTGCATCAGCAGCGCGTTCGCGCTGATCACCTGGCGCGAGGCCAGCCGCGTCTCGTCGAAGCCCTCGAGGAAGCAGTACGCCCCATCGGTAGCCATCAGGATCGAGAACACCACCTCCTCGACCTGACGCCCGAGGAACTTGTAGATCTGCTCCTGCGACACGAAGCCGAGCTCGACCGCGGCCATGCCGAAGCGGTCGCCGGTGCGGGCCCGCTCGAGCACCGGCAGGATCGCCTCCTCGCCGAGCATGCCGTGCTTGTAGAGCAGCATGCCGATCTTCTCGTCCTCGGCGTTGGTCTGGACGCCGACGATGTTGCCGTGCTCGAAGAACACGGTGCGGGTGATGTCGCCGTCCATCACGACGAGCTCGCCGCGCATCCCGGTCTGCCCGAGGATCGCCAGCACCTCGATCATCGCGCCGCTGGCCGTGATCTCGCCCGCCATGCGCACGATCGGCCCGTCCTCGAGGTCGCGTCGCCCGTCGGCGCCCGTGAACCGGAGGAACACCAGGTGCGCCGGCGTCGGCAGCATCCGGTACGCACCCGCCCGCTCGCGCATGCGCGCGGTCGCAACCTCACCAAGAGGGTGCGCGGACCCGCTCCCGTCGATCAAGACCATCTCATCCTGGGCGTGCTTCATGGTCCCCCGCGCAGGATATAACACCGGCTGCGCCGGCTGCGGTCACTCCAGGAGGATCACCAGCGCGTACTCCCCGGCGGCCCCACCGGGAACCATCCCACCATTGCTGTCGACCGCGAGGTAGTAAGTCCCGGGCGGCAGAGGTCCAGCAATCTCCTGTTCGTGGCGTTTGATGCACGTGTCGGGGCCAACGCCCGTGAGCACGTGCAGGTCGACGTTGACCGGATCGCGGTCGAAGACCATGGCGCGTACGGTCACGGGCGCCGCGATCTCGAGGCGATAGAAGCGCTCGGGCCCGCTCTCGTCGACCGCCACATCGCAGGCGCCGCCGTAATTGTCGATGATATCGCTCGGGCTGTCGCCCGTGCTCCGCAGGTCGACGAAGGGCAGCGAGGGGATGCGGATCGGGTCCGCGGCCGTCCCCGTACCCAGGAGCATCGGCCCCGGATCGTCGAGGGAGGGCGCCACGTCGACCACCACCTGCCGCGCGCGGTCGAGGGCGCGCAGGCTCTCGAGGTTGTGGACGTTGTACCCGAACTGCAGCGCCGCCTCGCTGAAGTAGCAGGGTCGGTTCTCGCCGGCCGACGCGAACACCGACAAATCGACCCCCTCGGCCGCGAGGCCCTTCATCGGCAGCTTGCCGATCGCAAGGTTCAGGTCGAGCAGCGGGATCTGCCGGCCCTGGGCGACCGCCCGGATCACGCCGTTGAAGCGCGGCACGAGCAACGTGGCCGCCGGCTTGTCGCCGCGCAGCGGGATCGTCGACAACACCGGCACCACGCCGCCGTCGCTCAGCTCGTCGACGACGTCGAGCAGGTTGTCCGCGAAGGCCCACAGCGCCTCGGGCGTGTCCTTCTCGAGGTCGTGGGTGCCGAGCAGCACGTGCGCGAAGCCGGGCAGGATCGCGGTGATCTCGGTGCCGACCGGCGTCGGCATCCCGGCGACCAGCATGTCCGAGTTCCAGCCGGCCATCGCCGCCGCGCTGACGTGATTCCACGAGTTCGACCCGCCGAGGTCGACCATGCGAAAGTGGCTGATCGTGGTCACCAGCGTCGGCTCGGCCGGGAGCCCCTGGATCGCCGGGTCGTCCGCGAAGCACTTGTGAAAGTCGGGGCTCGCGGAGATCGAGCCGCCGACCCGCGTGAACACCCCCGGGTTCTTGTCCGCGGTCGTGGCGATCACTCGCATCGCGTCGGCGACGGCGACGCTGATCGGCGAGTGCACACGGTCGAAGGGATAGAGCTCCGCCTGCGGGAGGTCGTCGCCGGTGGTCCCGTCGCCGCCGCTGCTGCTCTCTTCGCCGCCGCTGCTGCTGCTGCTCTCGCCGCCGGTGCTGGTCGCCGCGCTCGAGCCCGTGTCGTCCGGCTCGCCGCTGCTGCTGTCAGGCTCCGTCGCGCTCGCGCTCGTGTCCGTGGGCGTGGTCCCCGTGCCGGTCGCCGTCACCGTCACCGAACCGCCGCTGTCGTCGAGACCGACCCCCTGGGCGCACGCTGGCGCCAGCAGGAGCATGAACGTCGTCAAGGTCACCGCGCTGCCGCGCCCCTTCGCCCCAAGATCCATGGCCCACCCTACACCATCCAGATCGGCCCGGTCCGCTCGCAAGGTCACGCATCGGCGGCTGCGCGAGCAAAGCCGCTCCGCGAACGACCGCTCACCTGCTCGTCGCCGGTCTGCGGCCGCGCCTCATCCACGCGCCCCCGCGCGCGTCCGCGTGCCGCCCCGCTGTGAAATCTGCGTGGCATACTCGCCGCCGTGACTCGCACCCTCGTCCCCTCGTGGTCGGCGCTCGCGCGCCGTTCATCGCCGCGTGGCCTCGCGGCCGTCGCCCTCGCCACGCTCGCTACGCTCGGCGCGCTGGCCGTGCCCGCGTGCAAGTCCCGCGGCGGCGCCACGGGCAGCGACGATCCGGCGCTCGCGGCGATCCAGACCCGCATCTCGCCGCTGGCGACGACGGAGTTCGGGCCGACGCCGGGCTTCCTCGCCGGCGGCACCGTGTTCCTGGCGATGCGGCCCGGCAAGGCCCAGCGCTGGCTGCAGGGGCTGCCGCTCGGCCCGGACGTGGTCCGTGACATCGCCCGCGCCGGCAACGACCTCGGCTTCGATCCCCGCGTCGACGACGTCGCCACGCGCCTCGGCGTCGATCCCGACGCGGTGATCAGCGCCACATTGTTTCGCCCGCTCACGACCCACGCGCCGGCGGTGCGCGAGCTCCTGCAGCGCGGCACCGTGCTGCCGGATCCCTTCCCGGGGCTCGGGACCACGCCCTCCGACATCGGCCCGGGGCCTCGCCATCTCGAGCCCGTCCGCCCGATCCCCCCGCCGATCCCCCCGCCGCAGCCGATCTATCAGCCGCCCGAGCCCCCGCCGGTCTACCAGCCGCCGCCTCCGAGCCCGATCGCCAAGCCCACGTCGGATCAGGGCGAGCTCGCGCGCAAGGCCGGGACCCTCGGCAGCCATCACCGCATCCACCTGCCGATGCGCGACGTCTCGCAGCTGGTCGCCCTGCTGCACCGCCTCGCCAGCCGCGACCGCGTGCAGCCGGAGATCCAGAGCCTCTGCGCCCAGCTCGGGCCCTCGGACCTGTGCCTCGGCGGCAGCCGCGAGCTGTTCCTCGTGCGCAGCGCCGACAAGACCGTCGCCATCGACATCTTCGCGTTCAGCTCGGGGACCGGCTCCGCCAGCGACGCCGAGCGCGTCCCGGTGATCAAGGAGGCCCTCGCCGCCCCGATCTCCTCGCTCGCCGCGCTTGCCACCCTGCGCGGCGACTTCGCGGCCTTCGTCGACGCCGACACCTTCCCCGGCGTCCACGAGGCGGAGACCCTGGCGAACCTCGCCTCCTCTCTGCGCTGGAGCCCCGAGAGCGTCCCGGAGGGCCTCCGCGAGTCCGCCAGCTTTGCGACGCTCCGCGAGACCCGTCGCCTGTTCGCGGGCGCCCGCCTCGAGGTCACCGTCGAGGGCGACACCCTGCAGTCGACCTTCCAGTGGGAGCCCCGCGACGACGCATCGCGCGAGGTCCTGACCCGGCTCCTCACCCGCAAGCCCGCCGCGGCGAGCGTGCCGACGCTGAGCGGCCTGTGCGACGGCAGCCTCGCGTGCATGCGCAGCGCCGGCCTCCCGAGCCCGGCCAGCTTCGAGGAGCTCGCGGTCGGCATCTACGCCCGCCCCGAGAACGAGCTCAACCGGGCGATCCGGGACACCAACCAGTTCGGGGCGATGGTGCTGTTCTTCGAGACCTGGCCGAACCTCCTCGGCGCGGTCCAGCGCTGGCCTCGCGAGCAGGGCGGACGCATCGAGAACGTGATGCTCGGCCAGGCCATCGAGGCCATCGGCCGCATCGAGGGCATGGGCGGCAGCCTGCGCAGCCTGCACATGAACCGCCGCAACGTCAGCGGCGACTTCGTCGGCTATCTGCGGCTGCAAGGCCAGGACCTCGCGCTCATTCGTTCGCTGCTGAGCCTCGCCCGCGTCACGCTTTCGCCGGTCACCCTCCCGAACATCGCCGGCAAGATCGAGTCGGCGTCGATCCCCGACTCCGAGGTCCCCGCCTCCCTGCTGCTGCTCACCGACCCCGGCACCGTCCGCGCCGGCGACCGCGACGTCGAGGTCGGCTGGGCCGTGGTCGCCGACAGCAACGACCGCCTCGCCTGGATGCTGGGCCTCGAGCGCAGCGCCGCCGTCATGCCCGCGTTCTACTTCGAGCTGCCCGACCTCTGGCAGCTGATCGCCGCCACCGGCGACGCCCCCCGCGAGCTGAACTTCGCCCAGAGCTGGCTCTCGGGCCGCTCGCTGCGGGTCGCCGGCGACCTCATCGATGGCCGGCTGCGCATCGACATGCAGCTCGCGCGCGCCGCCACTGCCGCGCCGCCGGCGATCGCCAGGTAGCCCGGACACGCCTCGCGGAGCCCCCCGAGGCCGCCTCGTCCGGACCCGCGCGCCCCGGCGCCTCCCCCCTTGCACCGGAACCGCGCGCGGATCATGCTCGCGCTCCCGTGGCCGCCCCTGAACCGCCGGTCGACCTCGACGCCGCGCTGCGGCGGCTCGGCCTCGCCGAATTTCGGCCCGGGCAGCGCGAGGCGATCGAGACCCTGCTGGCCGAGCGGCGCCTGCTGCTGATCGCCCCGACCGGCGGCGGCAAGAGCCTGACCTTTCAGCTGCCGGGCAGCGTGTTGCCGGGCACCACCGTCGTGCTCTCGCCGCTGATCGCCCTGATGGCCGACCAGGTCCAGGCGCTGACGGCCCGCGGGGTCCCGGCGACCTTCCTCGCCAGCACCCTGCCCGGCCCGGAGATCGTCGCCCGGCTCTCGGCGCTCGCCCGCGGCCAGTACAAGCTGGTCTACGCCGCGCCGGAGCGGCTCGGCTCGCCCGCCTTCCGGGAGATCCTGCGCAAGATCCACGTCCCGCTGATCGCCGTCGACGAGGCCCACTGCATCAGCGAGTGGGGCCACGACTTTCGCCCGGAGTACCTCGAGA
>Ga0073899_10002278_pt1 | contig 17300 bp, 16 predicted proteins | sample KloWWTmetaKNB5Ph_FD_88975 | JGI IMG/M metagenome (GOLD analysis project Ga0073899, IMG submission 88975) | Active sludge microbial communities from Klosterneuburg, Austria, studying microevolution and ecology of nitrifiers - Klosterneuburg... | ecosystem: Engineered > WWTP > Aerobic digester >...
AACCCGTGGCGGTCAGCCGGACGGGAGCGGCGGCCATGATGTCGAGGGGGGCCAGCACGGCCCGGGGAGCAGGACACTCCTGGGTGCCCTTGACCCCGTCGACGGTGATCGCGGCCCCGAACGACGTGTACCCGTCGACCGACGCGGCGGTGCACACGTTGAGGTAGGTGCGGCCGAGGAGTGACGATGCCCACTTCGTGACGTCGTTGAGCGATCCCGACGCCACGGAACACGCCAGGGCGTCGGTGGCCGCGAGCCGGTCGCGCAACGCGAAGGTGGTGTGCTCGTCGGCGAACAGGGTGGGCGTGCCGGGGAACACGAACGGTTCCTCGGTGTCGACCCCCGCCGCCACCAGGGACGCCTGGACCCGCTCCCCCGCGACGGCCCACGTGTTGCCGTCGGCGACCACGATCGCCCGGGCGCCCGGGAACGTCCGGGCGAACAGGGCGCCCGCGTCGTCGAGCACGCCGGCGCCGATCTCCACCGCCACCGTGTCGCTGCACTCGGGCAGCACGTCCAGGATCCGTGTCGAGGTCATGGTCCGATCCTTCCAGGGATCCGCCACCCCGTCCGCCAAACCCCCGACGACGGTGCGCTCGCCGGGGCCCGTCCCGTCGCGCGGCCGCCCGATCGAGCCCAAACCGGCCGATCGAGCGGCACGCCACTCCCTTCCACGAGTTCGGCTCCATCGGACCGGCCGCGAGGGCGACTGCCCACGAGCAGGGCAGCACGATCGGAGGCCCTTTCGGGGGCGGGGAACGGGGAGGGGACGCAGTTCGTAGACTCGGCGCCATGGCATCGGACACTCCACTCGTCATCGCCGTCGACTCGTCCACCACCTCGACGAAGGCGATCGTGGTCGACGGCTCGGGGAGCGTCCACGCGACCGGCAAGGCCGAGATACCCCTTCACACCCCGGGGATCGACCGCTACGAGCACGACCCCCGGGACTGGTGGCGGTCGACCGACGAGGCGGTGGGTCAGGCCCTCGCCGCTCTCCCCGACGCCGACCGGCGCCGCATCACCGCCCTCTCCGTGACCCCGCAACGACAGTCGTTCGCCGTACTCGACAGCGACGGCGAGGCGCTGCGCCACGGCATCCTCTGGCTCGACGGGCGCGCGGTGGCGGAGGTCGCCGCCCTGGGCTCCCCCGAGCTGCACGCTCTCACCGGCTTCCAGCCCGACGTCACTCCGTCGGTCTACAAGCTGGCGTGGCTGGCGGCCCATGAACCGTCCGTGCTCGATCGTGCGGCCCACGTGGTCGGCGTGCATGCCTACCTCGTGCACGCCATGACGGGTCGCTGGGTCGACTCGGCGGCCTGCGCCGACAGCCTGGGCCTCTACGACATGGCGCGCCTCGACTTCCACCCCGGACTGCTGGCCGAGGTCGGGCTGACGCGGGACCAGCTCGGTGAACTGGTGCCCCCCGGTACCCCCGTCGCGGCATTGACGGACGAGGTGCGCGACCGCTGGGGTCTCGTGGGCGACGTCACGGTGGTCGCGGGGTGCGGGGACGGGCAGGCAGCCGCTCTGGGCTGCGGCGCGATCGAGCCGGACGAGGCCTATCTCAACATGGGGACGGCGATCGTGGGCGGCGTGCACTCGCCGGCGTACCGCCACGGCGCGACCTACCGCACCGACGCCGCCGGTCTGCCAGGACAATACGTGCTCGAGATCGTGCAGAACTCCGGCGCCTACCTGGCCGGGTGGTTCCGCACCGAGCTGGGCGACCCGGCCCTCGGCGGGCGTCCGGACCCGGCCCTCGAGGCCGCAGCCGCAGCCGTCGCCGCCGGGTGCGGCGGGCTGCTCACCCTGCCCTACTGGAACGCCGTGCAGAGTCCCCACTGGGATCCCAAGGCGCGCGGCGCCATCGTCGGTCTCGCCGGAGCCCACGGCCGGCCCGCGCTGTACCGCTCGATCCTCGAGGCCCTGTCGCTGGAGACGGCGCGCAACCTGGCCGGGCTCCAGGCCGACACCGGGGTGCCGCTCAGGAGCATCCGAGTCATGGGTGGCGGTCAGCGGAGCCCCTTGTGGCGCCGCATCATGACCGACTGCATCGGGCTGCCGCTGACCGCGTGCGACACCGAGGAGGTGTCGGCCCTGGGGGCCGCGGTGCTCGCCATGTCGTTCGCCACCTCGACCCCGATCGAGACCACCGCCGGCGCCATGGCCTCGCTCGGCGACACGTCCGTGCCCGATCCCGCCGGCGTCGCGCTCTACTCGGAACTGTCGCTGTTGCAGGCGCGGCTGTACGACCGTCTGGCCGACATCAACGCCGCTCAGTACGAGTTCGGGCTCCGCCACCCGTTGGGTTGACAGAACGGCCGCAGCGAAACCCGTCCAACCGGTAGCATTTCGTCACGCAGTTGACGAGACCGGAGGATCATGCGCAGCCATGCCAGCACCACCGACGACGGGGTCGGTTACCGCGACCTCAACCACAACGGGCGCCTCGACCCCTACGAGGACCCGCGCCTGACGCCCGAGGAGCGAACCGCCGACCTGCTGTCGCAGCTCTCGCTGGCCGAGAAGGTGGGGCTGATGTTCCACACGATCATCGAGTCCGGCCCGGGCGGCACTCTCGTGGAGGAGGGGGGCCGCATGACCGACGTCGGGACGACCGCTTCGGTGACCCGGCAGTACCTCAACCACTTCAACGTCCACGCGCTCGGCGACCCCCGGGAGGCCGCCCGGTGGAGCAACGCCCTGCAGGCCGTCGCCGAACGCACCCCGCACGGCATCCCCGTCACGGTGAGCACCGATCCGCGCCACGGCTTCACCCAGAACGCGGGCGTCTCGTTCAAGGCGTCGTACTTCTCCCTGTGGCCGGAGGCCATGGGACTCGCCGCCCTCGACGACGTCGACACCGTGAGGCAGTTCGCCGAGGTGGCGCGCCAGGAGTACTGCGCCGTCGGCATCCGGTCGGCCCTTCACCCGCAGATCGATCTGGCGACGGAACCCCGCTGGGGTCGCCAGGCGCAGACCTTCGGCCCCGACGCCGAACGCGTGGCGGAGTACACCCGTGCCTACTTGGAAGGGTTCCAGGGCCCGGAGCTGGGCGCCGCCTCGGTCTCGTGCATCACCAAGCACTTCCCCGGCGGTGGCCCGCAGCGCGACGGCGAGGACCCGCACTTCCCCTACGGCCGCGAGCAGGACTACCCCGCCGGCAGGTTCGACTACCACCTCGTGCCCTTCGTCGCCGCGATCGACGCCGGCACGGCCGGTCTCATGCCCTACTACGGGATGCCCGTCGGGCTCGTGGTCGACGGCGAGGCGATCGAGGAGGTCGGCTTCGGCTTCAACAAGCAGATCCTCACGGGGCTCCTCCGTACCCGGCTCGGCTTCGACGGCGTGATCTGCACCGACTGGGGACTGGTCACCCCGATGCACGCCATGGGGCTCTCCCTGCCGGCGCGGGCCTGGGGAGTCGAGCATCTCGACGCGAAGCAGAGGGTGCAGAAGATCATCGAGGCCGGCGCCGACCAGTTCGGGGGCGAGTCCTGCACCGACCTCGTGCTCGCTCTCGTCGCCGAGGGCCGGGTCAGCGAAGCCCGCATCGACAAATCCGCCCGCCGGCTGCTGCTGCAGAAGTTCGAGCTCGGGCTCTTCGACGACCCCTACGTCGACGAGGACGTCGCCGCGGCCACCGTCGGCCGGCAGGACTTCCGCGACGCCGGCTTCCACGCCCAGGCCGCCTCGGTGACCGTGCTGGAGAACCGCGAGGTGGGGGGCCGTCCGCTCCTGCCCCTGGCGAAGGGGGTCAAGGTCTACCTCGAGGGGATCGCCGCCGACGAGGCCGAGTCGTTCGGTGACGTGGTGGCGACGCCGGCCGAAGCCGACGTGATCGTGGTTCGGCTGGAGACGCCCTACAGCCCGCGCGGCGACCTGTTCCTGGAGTCGTTCTTCCGGGCGGGCACGCTGGAGTTCCCGCCGGGGCTCCCCCACCGCCTCCGCGCCCTCGCCGAGCACGCCCCGGTGGTGGTGGACGTGCAGCTGAGCCGTCCGGCCATCCTCACCCCGCTCGTCGAGGTGGCCACCGCTCTCGTGGCGAACTACGGGTCGACCCCGCCCGCCCTCGCCGCCGCCCTCTTCGGCGACATCGAGCCGGTGGGCACACTTCCCTTCGAGATCCCGCGATCGACGAAGGCGATCGAGGCGTCGCTGGTCGACGAGCCCAACGACACCGTCGACCCGGTCTACCCGGCGCGATACGGACTCCGCTACCCCTCGCTCGACGCCTGACGCCACATCGCGCAGCGCTGCCGTGACGGGCGGCAGCGCTGCGGCGCGACGGCGCCGCGGTCAGTCGGCGGCCGCCATCGCCGCACGGATCTCGGCCAGGTCGATGCGTCCCTGCTGGAGCATCGCGACGGTGGCGCGGTTCGCCCGCTCCGGGTCCGGGTCGTGCAGGAGCGCGCCGAGCTCCACCGGGTAGACCTGCCACGACACCCCGTAGCGGTCCTTCAACCATCCGCACTGCACCGGCTCACCGCCCAGGCCGGTCAGCGCCGCCCAGTAATGGTCGGCCTGGGCCTGGTCGTCGGCCTCGACGGCGAACGACACCGCCTCGGTGAAGGGGAACCGGGGACCTCCGTTGACGGCGCAGAACGGCCGTCCCAGCAGCTCGAACTCGACCGTCACCACGCTGCCCTCCGCGCCTTCCGAGCCGGCCGGGTGCCGGACCAGACGGGTCACCCGGGAGTCGGGGAAGACCGAACAGTAGAACGTCACCGCCTCCTCGGCCTCGGTGTCGAACCAGAGGTTGGGCGTGATGCGCGTCATCGTCGAACCGTACGCCCCGTGGCGGGCCGCCGGCAGGCACGCCCGGCTCGGGGGCCGACGCGGGCGCCTGCCTGCTCGCCGTCAGGGCTCGGGGTGGTCGGCCCAGTAGCCGCCGGGTGCGAACAGGGAGGTGACCGTGTCGTCGAGCAGGCCGACCTCCCACAGCAGATCCAGCACGGTGTAGCGCGACCGGATCGTCTGCGCCTGGTAGTACGTCTGGCGGAGCCGGCGCATCGACACCCCGATCTGCTGCGGGTGGTAGACCCCACCCACCGCCCGGAGCATGCCGGCTGCCTCGTCGGCGGTGATCAGCAGCGGCTCGATGCGAGCGAGGATCGCCGGCCAGGCCCGCTTGATCGCCCGGACGCGCTCGGCCGCGGCCGCCACGGGCACGTACTTGCCCCGCGACTGCCCGGCCGCCGCCTCGGCGATCACGGGCACCGTGTGCAGGGCCCGCACCCTGGCGTCGTCCTGCTCCGGGGTGAGCCAGTGGGCGGCGCGCTCGTCGGGGTCGACGCCGGACAGGTCGTAGGAACGGACGACCGAGAAGAGGGCGCACATCGCCACCGTGCCGAGGCCGACCTTCATGCCGTGCGACAGGGGCGGCTCCCAGTCGAGCCCGTGGCCCTCCATCTCCCACTGGTGCGAGAAGTTGTGACCCGCGCCCGAGGCCGGCCGGGACGACTGGTGCGCCTGCATCGCGAGCCCCGACATCACGAGGCCCTCGGCGAGCCGTCCCACGGCCGTCAGGTCGCCCGCCGCGAGCCCGGCCGGATCGGACAGGGCCCCTCGCAGCGGCGGCTGGACGAGATTCCAGACCGCCTGGTCGATCGGCTCGATGCCGAGCTCGTCGGCGACCACCCAGTCGGCACCCGCGGGCACCTTCTCGATGAGGTCGCCGAACCCGGTGGCGGTGAGCCGCGGCGGGGCGGCGGCCAGCACGTCGAGGTCGACCGACAGCGCCGCCGGCGCGGGACACGTGCGCGTGATCTTGAACCCGTCGCGGGTGATCGACGCGCCGAAGGCCGCGTAGCCGTCCTGCGACGCGGCCGTGCAGACGACGAGGTAGCCACGGTCGAGCTCACCCGAGGCAAGCTTGCACAGGTCGTTGAGCGTGCCCGACCCGATCGCGCAGATGGACGCCGACGTGGCGGCGAGGTGATCCCGCAGCGGAACCACGTTGGAGTAGTCGGCGTAGAGCGTGGGCCGTCCGGGGAACACGAAGGGTTCCAGTACCTCGACCCCGGCGGCAGCGAGGGACGCGGTGACCTGTTCCCCGACCGCTTCCCAGGTGTTGCCGTCGGCCACGACGAGCGCCGGCGTGCCCGGGAAGGTCCGGGCGAACAAGGCTCCGGCGCGGTCGACGGCCCCCCTCCCGAAGTCGACGGCGCGGGTGTCGGTGGCCGTCAGCAGGGCGGCGTCGATCAGATCGCTGGTCATGGGGTCCCTTCCTCGGGTTCCCAGTCTGGTCGACCAGGGCCACCCCTGGGCTGTTCATCCGGAAACGCTAGTGTCGAAATCGGCGCCCGAGCCCGGGCTTCACGGAAGGAGACAGCCGGTGACCAAGCGCACCCTCGTGCTCATGCGACATGCGAAGTCGTCGTGGGAGACCGACGACCCCGACCTCGAGCGACCGTTGTCGGCCCGCGGGGAGCGCGACGCCGAAGCGGCCGGCCGGCTGCTCGCCGAGCGGGGGCTGGCGCCGGACGTCGTGCTGCTCTCGCCTGCGGTGCGCGCCCGGGGCACGTGGGACGGGGTCCGCGCCGGCGGACTGGTGGCCGGCGACGTCCGCACCGTCGACGACCTCTACTACCGCGACGCCGACGCGGTCGTGGCCGCGGTGCGCGAGGTGACGCCGGAGGCCGGCACCGTCATGGTGATCGGTCACGCCCCCACGATCCCCGAGACGGTCGACCTGGTCGCCGAGCGGTCCACCACGAAGGAGTGGTTCAAGCTCGACACGAAGTTCCCCACCGCCGGCATCGCGATCGTGGCCGTGGACGGGGACTGGACCGGGCTCGCCACCGAGAGCGGCCGGCTGCTGGCGTTCGAGGTACCCCGGGGCTGACGGCACCCGGCCGGGAGCGGTGTGGACCGCCGGGCCGGGCTTCCCCAGGCCCCTATCGTGGCTGCATGGCACTCGAACTCGCGGCACTCGTGGTCTCCGTGACGGTCTACCCCGGTCAGGCCCGGGTCACCCGCCGCGGGCTGGCCGCCCTCCCGGACGGGGACCCGATCGAGGTGGTCCTCGGCGGGCTCCCGCTCACGCTGGTCCACGAGTCGGTCCGGGTCACCGGACGCGGCGCGGGCGCGATCACGGGGCTCGACGTGCGCACCGTCCGCCACAGCAGCGACACGTCGGCTCGCGTGGCGGAACTGCTGGCCGAGCAGCAGCGCCTCGCGATCGCGGCCCAGGAGCTGGCCGACCGGCGCCGGGTGCTGGACGTGAGCGTCACGTTCGTCGAGTCGGTGGCGTCGAGCGCCGGTCGCCCCTACGCGAAACACCTGGTGTCCGCCGCAGCCGGGGTCGACGACCTCGGACAGGTCGCCGACCGGATCTCGGACCAGCTCGCTCTCGTCCTGGCCGCCAAGCGTGCCCTGCTCACCGAGGAGCGCGACATCGTCGACGCCCAGCGGCGGGTCGACCGCGAGCTGAGTGAGACCGGTGGCCCGCAGCCGGACCGCACCGAGGTGGCCGTGGCCGTGGCACCCGGCGGTGGCGGCGACCTCGAACTCGAGGTGTCCTACCTGGTCGACGGGGCCACGTGGGAACCGCGCTACGACGTGCGGCTCGACGACGCCGAGGTGGAGGTGACGTGGTTCGGCATGGTGCGGCAGTGGTCCGGCGAGGACTGGCCGGAGTGCGAGCTCCGGCTGTCGACGGCCCGTCCCACCGCCGGGATCCAGATCCCCGACCTCGACCCCTGGTTCCTCGCCGAGCGACAGGTACCCCGCCCGCGGGCCCCCCTGCCGATGGCGGTGGCTGCCTTCGGCGCGGGACCGGAACGCGACATGGCCGTCGACGTGAGCGCGTTGCGCCTGAAGGACGCCCCGGTCGAGATGGTGTCGGCATCGGTGGAGCAGGGCGTGACCGCCACCACCTATGTCGTGCGCCATGCCGTCGCCGTGCCGGCCGACGGTACCGACCACCAGGCCCTGGTCACCCGGTTCCGTCTGCCGGCCCGGATCGACCACCTCACCGCCCCCGTCGTGAGCGACGACGTGTACCTCCGGGCGACCGTCACCAACACCTCGGAGCACACGTTGCGGGCCGGACGCGCGTCCCTGTTCCACGGCTCCGAGTTCGTCGGGGTGTCCGACCTCGACGTCCTGGCGCCCGGTGAGGACGTGGCGCTGGCGCTCGGACTGGACGACCGCGTGAGGGTGGAGCGCGAGTTGGTCGCCCGGTCGGCCGACAAGACGTTCCTGGGGGCGGCGGCCCGCCACGAGGCGCGGTGGCGGACCCGGGTCGCCAACCACACCGGCAAACCCGCCACCATCACCGTCGTCGACCAGGTGCCGGTGTCGAGGTCTCCCGGCATCACGGTGAAGGACGTGCGTCTCGTGCCCGATGCCGTGGTCGACGACGTGGGCGAGGTCACCTGGTCGCTCCAGCTGCCCGACGGCGGCAAGGCGGAGCTCATGCTCGGTGTGCGGATCGAGGTCGCCAAGGGCGTGGAGATGGTCGGCTGGCGGGAGTGAGGCCGGCCCCCCCAGGACCCACCGGGTGACAGACTGGCTCACGCCGCACGTCGTCAACCGGGAAGAAGGTCGTACATGAACGCACTGCCGCAAGGGTCCGAGATCCTCGCCGTCGTGGCCGTCGTCGTCTACCTCGTCGTCGTGGTGCTCAGCATCGTCATCGGCTACCTGATCCTCAAGTCGGCCGTGAAGAACGGCACGTTGGCAGCGATGCGCCAGGCCCAGCGCGAGGGGCTGATCCGCTAGCAGCGTGCCCGCCCGGTCAGTACCGGTAGAGCTCCGGCTTGTAGGGCCCCGCGACCGGCACGCCCAGGTAGTCGGCCTGCTCGTCGGTCAGCACGGTGAGCTCGACCCCCAGGGCGGCCAGGTGCAGCCGGGCCACCTCCTCGTCGAGTTCCTTGGGAAGGGTGTAGACCCCGACCGGGTACTGCTCGGGCTTGGTGTGCAGCTCGATCTGGGCAAGCACCTGGTTGGTGAACGAGTTGCTCATCACGAAGGACGGGTGGCCCGTGGCGTTGCCCAGGTTGAGCAGGCGCCCCTCGGACAGCACGATCACGCCGTGGCCGTCGGGGAAGATCCACTGGTCGACCTGCGGCTTCACCATCGACCGTTCGATGCCGGGCCACGCGGCCAGTCCGGCCATGTCGAGCTCGTTGTCGAAGTGCCCGATGTTGCCCAGGACCGCGTTGTGCTTCATGCGTGACATCTGGGCCGCCGTGACCACGTTGGTGCACCCCGTGGCGGTGATGATGATGTCGGCCTGACCCACCACGTCGTCGAGGCGGGCTACCTGGTAGCCGTCCATCGCCGCCTGCAGGGCGCAGATTGGGTCGATCTCGGTCACGATCACGCGGGCTCCCTGCCCGCGCAGCGACTCGGCGCAGCCCTTGCCCACGTCGCCGTAGCCGCAGACGACGGCCACCTTGCCGCCGATCAGCACGTCGGTGGCCCGGTTCAGCCCGTCGATGAGCGAGTGCCGGCAGCCGTACTTGTTGTCGAACTTCGACTTCGTCACCGAGTCGTTCACGTTGATGGCCGGGAAGAGCAGCGCCTGGTGCTTGGCCATCTCGTAGAGGCGGTGGACGCCCGTGGTGGTCTCCTCGGTCACGCCCTGGATGGAGTTGGCCAGCGCCACGAAGTCGTGACGCCCCTCGGCGATGCCGGTGCGAAGGTGGTCGAGGATCACGCGCCACTCCTCGGAGTCGCCGGCCGCCGGCTCGGGGACGACGCCGGCCTTGACGTACTCGACCCCCTTGTGGACGAACAGGGTGGCATCGCCGCCGTCGTCCAGGATGAGGTTGGGCAGCCGCCGGACGCTGACGCCGTCGGTGGTCTCGGATCCCCAGTCGAGGATCTGCTCGGTGCACCACCAGTACTCGTCGAGGGTCTCGCCCTTCCAGGCGAAGACCGGCACGCCTCGCGGCTCCTCGGGGGTGCCCTGAGGTCCGACGACGATGGCGGCGGCGGCCTCGTCCTGGGTGGAGAAGATGTTGCACGACGCCCAGCGCACCTCGGCGCCGAGGGCGGTGAGGGTCTCGATCAGCACGGCGGTCTGCACCGTCATGTGCAGCGATCCGGCGATCCTCGCGCCGGCGAGCGGTTTCGTCGTGCCGTACCGCTCCCGCATCGCCATCAGGCCGGGCATCTCGTGCTCGGCGAGGTTGATCTCCTTGCGCCCGAAGGGGGCGAGGTTCAGGTCGGCGACGCGGTAGTCCATGACGCAGGAGTCTATCGGGGGGTTCCGGTGTCACCGACCGCTCGACCGGGCCCGCTCGCGCGGGTCAGCGCGCCGGGATGCCTGCGGCGATGTGGGTGAGCGCCAGGTCGTAGCCGCCCAGGCCCAGCCCGACGATGACACCCGTGACGTAGGGCGAGACGACGGAGTGCCGGCGGAACTCCTCGCGGGCATGGACGTTGGAGATGTGCACCTCGATCACCTGGGGCACCTGCACGACGGCGTCGGCCACCGCGATGGAGTAGTGGGTCCAGCCGGCCGGGTTGAGCACCACCGGGACGGAGCCCTCCGCGGCCTCGTGCAGCCACGCGATCATCTCGGCCTCGGCGTCGGTCTGACGCACCTCCACCTCGAGGCCGAGGCCGGCCCCGGTGCCGACCAGATGATCGGCGAGCTGCGCGTGGGTCACGTGGCCGTACACGTCGGGCTCGCGCCTGCCGAGCCGTCCGAGGTTCGGTCCGTTGAGAACGAGGACGCGGGTCATGGCGTCATCCTGCCATCCGGTCGCCGCGCCCGAGACCGACCGCGAGGTACGCGGCCCCGAAGAGTCCCTGCTGCAGCAGGCAGACGTAGCGTTCGACGTCGTTGCCCTCGTCGTGCCGGATGCTGCGCACCCGCACGTCGTGCTCGTCGGCCGTGACCTGCAACCAGGCCCGGGTCTTGGCGGCGACGCGGTCGCCCGACGCGTCGTCGAGCACGATGAGGGTCGTGCCCCGGTCGTCGGCGAACGTGTCGAACGGGTCGGCGAACGGGTCGCGCTGTTTGGCGCCCTGCATGACCGGCACCAGGTCGGACGCGTCGGCAGCGAGCGCCGGACGTCCCGAGGCGTCGCGGAACGCCTCCGCGATGCGGCGCGACGCGCGGGCGGCGAGCACCGTACCGCCCCACACCAGCGGCAGGTCGTCGGCCAGCGCGATGGCCAGGTCCTTCGCGGGATTGACGGAGATGTCGGCGTAGGGCGAGCAGGCGGTGGCCACGGCATCCATGGCATCGGCGACCCGCGACGGCAGGACCGCCGGGCCGAGACCCACCCGGTAGAGCGCGTCGAGCAGCACGATGGCCGCCGCCAGGGGGTCGGCGGTGCGGGTGCCGACCACCGTCGTGTTGCGACCGGCCGCCTGCTCGGCGACGGGCGACCCGATCGGACAGGTGACGATCACCCGCGCGCCGCGCCGGCTGGCCTCGGCGATGGTGTTCGACACGTCGGCGTCGTAGGTGAGGCCCGTGAGCACGATGACCAGGTCGAGCGCTCCGACCCAGGCGGGCAGCACATGAGCCGGCCACGCGACGAAGGGAACGGGGCAGTGCGGCTCCAGCACGGCCCTGATGAGCCGGGACTCCGGACCGGAGGCGATCACCGCCCGCGGCCGGTAGCGATCGCCCAGGTCGGCGAGGCCGGTCAGGTCGGTCTGGCCGGTCTCGATGCGCACGCGGGCACCGGCCTCGGCGAGTCGCCGCAGCGACGGCACCCGTTCCAGCACAGCGGTGTCCTCGAGCAGCGAGTCGTCGAAATCGGCCATGGCCCCATCCTGCCGCACCGGCCCGCCCCCGCCCGTACCCGGGCGGTCCGGCCGGACTCGCGCGCCGATCAGGCGTAGGGGTCGGGTCGCACCAGGCCGGCGTTGTAGGCCACCAGCACCATGTGCACGCGGTCGCGCAGCCCGAGCTTGGCGAGGACGTGACCGATGTGGGTCTTCACCGTGGCCTCGGCGAGGTAGAGCGTGGCCGCGATCTCGGCGTTGGTGAGCCCCCGTGCCACCGCGGTGAGCACCTCGACCTCGCGTTCGGTCAGCGCGTCGAGCCGCTCGCCGGCACCTGTGCTCTGGGGACTGGCGGGCAGCAGCGGCAGGAAGCGATCGAGCAGCCGCTTGGTGGCCGACGGCGCCACCACGGCGTCGCCGTTGTGCACGGCCCGGACGGCGGCCAGCAGCTCGTCGGGCCCGGCGTCCTTGAGCAGGAACCCCGAGGCCCCCGCCTGGAGGGCCGCGAACACGTACTCGTCGATGTCGAACGTGGTGAGGACGAGCACCTTCGCGGGGGCGCCGGACGCCACGATGCGCCGGGTGGCCTCGAGCCCGTCGACCACGGGCATCCGGACGTCCATCAGCACCACGTCGTAGGCGGCCGGTGCCTGCGAGACCGCGGCCACGGCCTCGGCGCCGTTCGCCACTTCCGCGGCGACCGTCATGTCGGACTGGGCGTCGAGCACCATGCGGAAGCCGGTCCGTACCAGCTCCTGGTCGTCGGCCAGCAACAGGCGGATCACGAGGTCCTCTCCCGTACCGGCCCGGCGGCACGTTTCTCGACGGATGGGGCGGGCAGGTGGGCGACCACCTCGAAGCCGCCGCCCGTACGGTTCTGGGCGACCAGTGTGCCCCGATGAGCCGAGATCCGCTCACGCATGCCCACGAGACCGTGACCGCGCCCGTCACCGCCCGACGAGCCCTGCCCGTCGTCCGACACCGAGACGGTGAGGCCGCCGGGATCGTGGGTGAGCACGATCTGGGCGCCCGCTCCCTTGCCCGCATGCTTGACCACGTTCGTGAGGGCTTCCTGCACCACCCGGTAGGCCGACAGCTCCTCGGTGGGCCCGAGCGGGGGGTGCGACGAGGGGTCGCCGACGACCTCCAGCGTGACCGCCACGCCCGAGTCACGCAGCACCGCCACGAGGTCGTCGAGATCGTTCAGCGTGGTGGTCGGGGACAGCGCCAGCGGCTCGTCGGTGTGCAGCACGCCGACCAGTTGGCGAGTCTCCGCCAGCGCGGACGCGGCCGTCGCGCGGATCGTCGCCACCGCGCGCGCGACCGTCTCGTCGCGGCCGGGTCCGGTGGCATGCCTCATCGTGTAGGCGGCACCGTCGGCCTGCACCACGATCACCGACAGGGAGTGGGCCACCACGTCGTGCATCTCACGGGCGATGCGCTGCCGCTCGTGCACCACAGCGAGGGCGGTGGCCTGGTCACGCTGCCGTTCCAGCGCGGCCGCGCGGCTCTCCAGGGCCAGGATCGACAGCGCCCGCTGGCGGGCCAGCTCCCCCATGAACCAGGCCGCCATGACCACGGCCGAGCCGCCCCCCCACAGCAGCGCGAACGTGAGGAGGGCCGACTCCGGCGGCATCGTCCACGCCCAGGCGCCGACTCCGGCGCACACGAGCCCGAACGCGAGCCAATAGCGCGACCGCGCCGGGGTACCGAACGCCGCCACCGCGTAGATCACCATCGGGACGGTGAGCTGACCGAGCAGGATGTCGGTCGGCAACAGTCCGAGCTGCATCACGTGAGCCGCCACGATGCCGAGCGCAGCGGCGTCCGGACGGGTCCGGCGCCACACCAGGGGCACCAGGAAGAGCAGGGAGAGGAAGGCGCCGGCCCACCAGTCGCTCAGCGGGAACCGGGCCAGCGTGTCCGGCACGACGAACGCCGCCAGCGCGAGGGCGATCGCGGCGTCGGTGACCTGCGGGTGGCGCGTGAGGTAGAGAGCCAGCCGGCGGAACACGACCCGAGCCTAGCCGGGGCCCCCACGGACCCGACGGGCACCGGTCAGGAGGCCGGAACGGCCTCGCTCACGTCACGAGACCGTGCCGCCGGGCTTGCGCGCCTCGTCCACCAGCAGCACGGGGATGCCGTTGCGGACGGGGTAGGCGAGTCCGCAGTGGGCGGTGTCGGCGCACACCAGTTCCGACGCCTCCACGTCGACGATCAGCGACGCGTGGCAGTTCGGGCAGGCGAGGATCGCCACCAGCGCCTCGTTCAGCTCGGTCACGGCTTCTCCTCCCGCACGATCGCGAGCACCTCGTCTCGCAGCGACTCCATCATGGACGCTTCCTTGGCCTCGACGTTGAGACGCAGCAGCGGCTCGGTGTTGGAGGCCCGCAGGCTCACCCACCAGTCCGGTCCGCGCACGGTGAGGCCGTCGATGCGGTCGGCGCTCCCGCGGCCGTCGAACGCGGCCTCCACCCGGTCGAGCATCGCCGGCACGTCGGCGACGGTGGAGTTGATCTCACCCGAGGCCGCGTAGCGGTCGTACTCCTCGGCCAGCGCCGACATGGTGCGGTCGGTGCGGCCGAGCAGTCCCAGCACGTGAAGGCCTGCCAGCATGCCCGTGTCGGCGCCCCAGAACTCCCGGAAGTAGTAGTGGGCCGAGTGCTCCCCGCCGAAGATGGCGTGGTGGCCGGCCATCAGACCCTTCACATAGGTGTGCCCGACCTTCGACGTGACGAGCGTGCCGCCCCGCTGGCTCACCACCTCGGCCACGGTACGGGAGGTGATGGTGTTGATGACGATCGTCGCGCCCGGCTCGCGTTCCAGCTCCGCCGCGGCGATCAGGGCGGTGATGACCGACGGCGACACGACCTCGCCGCGTTCGTCGATGACGAAGCAGCGGTCGGCGTCGCCGTCGAACACCAGGGCCAGATCGGCGCCGTTGTCGACGACCGCGCGGCGGGCGTCGACGAGGTTCTCCGGTTCCAGGGGGTTCGGCTGGTGGTTGGGGAAGGTGCCGTCGAGCTCGAAGTACATGCCGACGAGGTCGATCGGCAGGGTGCCCAGCACCGCGGGGGCCGTGTGGCCCGCCATTCCGTTGCCGGCATCGACCACCACCGTCAGCCGGCGCATGCCGTCGAGCCTCACCAGCGAGTGCAGGTGGCGGGCGTAGTCGGCCAGCACGTCGCGGGCCAGGGACGCACCGGGGACGGGGGCGGCGACGGCCGGCGCGCCCGTACCGCTGTCGAGTGCCATGGCGCGGTGGGCGGTGGCGATGAGGAAGTCCGAGCTGACCGGCTGGGCCTGCGCGAGACAGAACTTGATGCCGTTGTAGGCCGCCGGATTGTGGCTCGCGGTGAACTGGATGCCGGGCAGGTCGAGGAACCCGGACGCGAACCAGAGCTGGTCGGTCGACGACAGGCCGATGTCGACGACGGTGGCGCCGGCGGTCATGGCGCCCTCGGCGAAGGCGCGCGCCAGCACCGGGCCGCTGGTGCGCATGTCGCGGCCGAGCACGAACGTGCCGCCGGCGAGGTCGAGGACCTCGACGTAGGCCGCGCCGAGGGCGCGCGCCCCGGCCTCGTCCCATTCCACGCCGACGATGCCGCGGATGTCGTTGGCCTTGAAGATCTGGTGAGAAAGCATCGCCCTCAGCCTAACGTCGCGTCGGCGAGCAGGGTGAGGTGTCCCCGGCGGGCGACCTCGATCACGGTCGGCGGCCTCACCGGCGCGCTCGGGCCGGCCACCAGGGGCGAGTCGCCGGCGATGCCCGCCGCCTCGCGGACGGCGTCGGCCAGCGCCACCAGGTCGTCGTGATGGTGGTGCTGCGCGGCGTCGAGGGGCAGCCGGATGACCTCCCACCCGCGCGGCACCGAGAGCCCCGTCGAATGATCGCGACACAGGTCGTAGGAGCCCGGTTCCGCTCGCAGGGCCAGCGGTCCGACGACCGCGGTCGAGTCGGCGTAGGCGAACGTGAGCGTCGCCATGGCCGCACCTCGGCAGGCCGCCCGCGAGCATCGTCTCGGCGTCACCCGGGCAGGCTAGTGCCGGTCGGCGGGCAGGGCCGGGAGGCGCGTCCGAGTCAGGCTGCGATGACCAGACGGCGCAGCCGCAGCACCGCCACGGCGGCGACCGCCAGCACCAGCACCGCGGCGAGAGCGACGTAGGCGGGCCACGACAGCAGGGACCGCGCGCCGGCGAGCGTGCCCGCGAGAGCGAGAGCCACGAGAGAGGGTCCGAGCACCGCCACCACGACCTGCCGCGTGGCACCCGAGAGGCGCAGCACCCAGGCCGACCAGTACGTGGTGATCACCAGCCCAGCCAGTCCGTAGAGCCCGATCCCCCACCGCACGTCGCCGAGCCACACCCCGGCGGCGAGCGCCGGTACCCGGAGCCCTGCCTCGATCAGCGAGAGCACCAGCATGCGCGGCAACCGGTTCTCGACCGTGGCGTAGCCCGACAGGGGGCTCGACACGAAGCTCATCAGGAGCCACGGCGACAGCAGGGCCGAGACCATGCCCGCCGTACCCCACGCATCGCCCACCACGAGCCGGAACACGTCGGGGCCGAGCACGACGAACGGGACGAAGACCGGCAGCGAGACGCAGGCCAGCGCCTCGGCCACGGTCACCACGGTGGACGTGGTGCTGCGTCCCTCCCGTACCATCGCCGCAAACCTGGCGAAGAAGACGCCCGCGACCGCCTGCCCGAGCAACGCGGCCGGTGCCATCAGCAGGCGCTGGGCCAGACCGAACTGCCCCGCGACCTCCTTGCCGTACCAGGCCTGGACCAGGGGCGCCACCGCGCCGACGCTGAGCGCGTTGAGCACCGCCGGCAGCAGCACCCAGACGGGGAACCGACGCCAGCGCCGCACCAGCCACCACCGCAGCCGTCCGGCGACGCGGAGTCCCGCCCGCCGCGCCATCTGCAGATCGCTGACGGCGCGCCCGAGGGCGTACGCGGCCGTGAGCCCACCACTGCCGGAGCCCGCCATGCCGGCGGCCACCTGACCCAGACCGGTGACGACCGCCCCCGTCACCCCGGACTCGCTCGTGTGCCGGAACTGGCCCAGCCTCGACTGCAGCATGCGCAGGGTCTGGTAGGCCGCCGTGGCGAGCACCACAGCGGGCACCCACCAGGCGGCGCCGCCGAGCGCGGCCGTCCACCAGTGCACCCCGGCCAGCTCAAGACCGGCCACGAGCAGGCCCACGACGGCCGCCACTCCGGCCGACCCGGCCAGCACCACCCGAACCAGATCACGAGCCTCACGGTCGGTCCGGGCCAGTGGCAGTGCCATCTCGAGCCGGAGCGTGGCCACCGTGGCGAGGATCGTGGCCACGGCCACCGCCGTCGACAGTTCCCCGAGTTCGGCGTCGGTGAAGAACCAGCGGGCGCAGACGACGGTGGACGCCAGCAACACGACCTGCGACGCGGCCGTACCCCAGACGAGGTGCGCCACGTCCACGACGGATCGCGGCACACGCGCCATCGTCCCTCCTCGGTCGCGGACGGGACCAACCTACCGGCGACGGTCCGGACCGACCCCACCAACTGGACCTTGCTCCCCACCAACTGGACCTTGCTCCCCACCAACTGGACCT
>Ga0073899_10002280_pt1 | contig 17299 bp, 13 predicted proteins | sample KloWWTmetaKNB5Ph_FD_88975 | JGI IMG/M metagenome (GOLD analysis project Ga0073899, IMG submission 88975) | Active sludge microbial communities from Klosterneuburg, Austria, studying microevolution and ecology of nitrifiers - Klosterneuburg... | ecosystem: Engineered > WWTP > Aerobic digester >...
CAGGCCGCCGGCTGGGTGAAGGCGCACGTCGTCAACGCCGGCGACGGTTCCCACGAACACCCCACCCAGGCCCTGCTGGACGCCTACGCCATCCGCCGCCACTTCCGCGGTCTGGGCGTCGAGGGCTGGGCCGGCAAGCGGATCGCGATCGTGGGCGACCTGCTGCACTCCCGGGTTGTCCGAAGCAACGTGCTGCTGCAGCGCACCCTCGGCGCCGAGGTCGTGCTGGTGGCCCCGCCCACCCTGCTGCCCACCGGGGTGGAGAGCTGGGGTTGTGAGGTGACCGGCGACTTCGACGGAGTGCTCGGCGGGGCCGACGTGGTGATGATGCTGCGCGTGCAGCGGGAGCGGATGGCCGGAGGGTTCTTCCCCACCGCGCGCGAGTACGCCGACGGCTACGGGCTCACGCTCGAGCGACTCGGCCGGCTGAAGCCCGGCGCCGCGATCTGCCACCCCGGCCCGATGAACCGTGGCGTGGAGATCTCCAGCGAGGCCGCCGACGCCGCGAACTCGCTCGTGCTGGAGCAGGTGGCGGCCGGCGTCGCCGTCCGGATGAGCGTGCTGTACCACCTGCTGGGCGGATCGGACGAAGGAGAACGATGAAGCTGATCACTGGCGCCACCACCGCGGACGGCCGGCGCGGCGACCTCTTCATCGTCGACGGCCGGTTCGCCGACCCCGCCGACGCACCGGGTGGGATCGAGCGGTTCGACGCGGACGGGTTGCTCGCGCTGCCCGGCCTGGTCGACCTGCACACCCACCTGCGCGAACCCGGGCGCGAGGACGCCGAGACCGTCGCCACCGGGACGGAGGCCGCTGCCCGCGGCGGCTTCACCTGCGTCCACGCCATGGCCAACACCGACCCTGTCACCGACACCGCGGAGGCGGCCGAGTACCTGGCCGAGCTGGGCGAGCGGGAGGGCCACTGCCAGGTGGTGCCGGTCGGAGCGGTCACCAAGGGGCTGGCCGGCGAGGAACTGGCCGAACTCGGCCTGATGGCCGGCTCCCGCGCCCGGGTGCGGCTGTTCTCCGACGACGGCCGCTGCGTGTCCGACTCGCTGCTGATGCGACGCGCGCTGACCTACGTCAAGCCCTTCGGGGGCATCATCGCCCAGCACTCCCAGGACCCGCGGCTCGCCGGTCCGGGCGCCTGCTGCCACGAGTCGGAGATCTCCGGCCGGCTCGGACTGCCCGGCTGGCCCTCGCAGGCCGAGAGCGTGATCGTCGCCCGCGACGTCCAGTTGGCCGAACTCGCCGGCTCGCGGCTGCACGTCTGCCACGTCTCGACCGCCGAGAGCATCGAGGTGATCCGCTGGGCCAAGCGGCGCGGTATCGCCGTCACCGCCGAGGCGACCCCGCACCACCTGCTGCTCGACACCAGCTTCGTCGAGGGCTACGACACCACGTTCAAGGTGAACCCTCCGCTGCGCACCTCCGAGCACGTCACCGCGCTGCGCGAGGCCCTCGCCGACGGCACGGTCGACACCGTCGGTACCGACCACGCCCCCCACGCCCGACAGGACAAGGACCACCCCTTCGACATCGCCCTGCCCGGCATGCTCGGGCTGGAGCAGGCCCTCGCCGTCGTGATGGAGGTGATGGTGAACACCGGGGCGATGGACTGGCCGACGCTCGTGGAGCGGATGTCGGCGACCCCCGCCCGGCTCGCCCAGCTGCCCGGCCAGGGACGTCCGGTCGCGGTCGGGGAACCGGCGAACCTGGTGCTCGTCGACCCCTCGGCCCGGGCCGTCGTCGACAAGGACGCCTCGGCCTCGCGCTCGCGCAACAACCCCTACCACGGCCGCGACCTGCCCGATCCGGTGGTCGCCACGCTGTGGCGCGGGGAGTTCAGCTACCGCAGGTAGGCGCGCCCCAGGCACCTTGCATCGTTTCAGGGTAGATTCGAGGGCCAGGAACCTGTGGGGGTGAGGGTCATGTCGAGGGAACGCGCCAGCGTCAAGGACGTCGCCGAACGGGCCGGCGTGTCGGTGGGAACCGTCTCCAACGTGCTCAACCGGCCCGAGTCGGTGACCGACCACACCCGGCAACGGGTCGAGGTCGCGATGGCCGAACTCAACTTCATGCGCAACGCGTCGGCCCGGCAACTCCGTGCCGGCGTGTCGACCACGGTCGGCGCGATCCTGATGGACCTGGGCAACCCCTTCTACACCGAGATCGCCCGCGGCATGGAGGACAGGCTCGCCGCCGACGGCCACACCCTCATGGTCTGCTCCTCCGACGAGGACCCGCGCCGCGAGGAACGCTTCATGCGGATGTTCGCCGAGCAGGGGGTGCGCGGGATCCTGGTGACTCCGATGGCCACCACCGACGAGCGGCTCGCCGGCCTGGAGAAGTTCGGGATCCCGGCCGTCCTCGTCGACTCCCGCAGCGCCACCCACGCCTCGGTCGGCGTCGACAGCATCCACGGCGGCGAGGCGGCCGTCGGCCACCTGCTGGAACGCGGCCACCGCCGGATCGTGTTCGTGGGGGCCGGCGAGCACCTGCAGCAGTCCCGGCACCGGCACCGCGGGGCTGTCAAGGCCATCATCCGCGCCGGCCTCGACCCGCTCGACGTGCTGCGCCAGCACGACGTCACCCAGATCACGGCCAACGAGGGGCAGCGCGCGATGGCCGAGGCGCTCGACGCCCCCGGCGAGACCCCGACCGCGGTGTTCTGCATCAACGACCTCGTCGCGCTCGGCGCCCTGCGCGAGCTGCGCCGACGCGGGATCGCGATCCCGTCCGGGATGGCGGTGGTCGGCTACGACGACCTGTACTGGGCAGCCGAACTGATGACGCCGCTGACCTCGGTGCGGCAGCCGATGCGGCAGCTGGGCTGGGCTGCGGCCGACCAGTTGCTCACCGGGGCCGACCCCGCCGAGCATGCGATCTTCCTGCCCGAACTGGTGATCCGGCCCTCCTCCGACCACTGGCGCTCCTGAGGATCTTCCCCGGGCCGCGCCCCGGCTCCTATGCTCGCCTCACCGGCACCGCCGCCGGGACGGGAGCGTGCAGCCGATGTTGACCACCCATGACCTCAGAGCCGGTTTCGCCCGGTCGCTGTCTGCGATGTACGGCACCGAGGTGCCGGCCTACAACACGCTGGTGGACGTCTCGCGGGCGGTGAACGCCGACGTGCTGGCGGCAGACCCGGTGCGCGCCGAGCGGCTCGGACGGATCGACCGGGTGACGGCTGAGCGGCACGGGGCGATCCGGGTGGGGACGGCGAACGAACTGCGCCAGGTCGCCCAGGTGTTCGCCGCCCTCGGCATGGCGGCCGTGGGGTTCTACGACCTGCGTGGCACCGAGGCCACCTCGCTGCCGATCGTGTCGACGGCCTTCCGTCCGACCACTCCGGAGGCGCTGGCGATCAACCCCTTCCGCGTGTTCACCTCGGTGCTGGTCACCGACGACCGGCGCTACTTCGACGCCGACCTGCAGGCCGAACTGGACGCCTTCCTCGCCCGCCGCACCCTGTTCGGCCCCGACGTGCTGGCGCTGGCGGCACGCGCCGAGGCCGAAGGCGGGCTGCCGGAGCCGGAGGCGGCGGAGTTCCTGCGGCTCGCCACCGCATGCTTCGAGCTGTCCGACGAGCCGGTGGACCGGGCCTGGTACGCCCGGCTGTCGGCCGTCTCGGGGGTCGCGGCCGACATCGGCGGAGTGCCGACCACCCACATCAACCACCTCACGCCCCGGGTGCTCGACATCGACGACCTGTACCGGCGCATGGAGGCCCTCGGCATCGCGATGATCGACGAGATCCAGGGCCCGCCATTGTGGGAGGGCCCGGACGTGCTGCTGCGGCAGACCTCGTTCAAGGCGCTCGCCGAGCCGCGCCGGTTCCGGGAGGCCGACGGCAGCATCAGCGCCGGCGCGCTCAGCGTCCGATTCGGCGAGGTGGAGCAGCGCGGTATCGCGCTCACCCCCGCCGGACGGGACCGCTACGACCGGCTGCTGGTCGAGATCGACGGGCGGACGGCCGGGGTCTCGCCCGGGGAGCGCAACGCGACCAAGGTCGAGGTGTGGGAGGCGAACTGGCCGCGCACCGAGGCTGGGCTGCTCGCCGACGGCGAGGGCTTCTTCGAGTTCGTCCCCGGGCATCCCGGCGGCGAACCGGCGGACTCCGAGCCGCCGCGCGATCTCGCCGGGCTGGTCAGCGACGGCTGGCTGGTCGCGACCCCGATAGTGTACGAGGACTTCCTGCCGCGCTCCGCGGCGGGCATCTTCGCCTCCAACCTGGACAACTCCGGGCGCCGCGACGCCAGCCTCGCCGGCTCCGAACGCGACGCGGACTGGATCGCCGGGGCGATCGGACGCGAGGTGCACGACCCGATGCACCTCTACGCCGAACAGAGCCTCGCCTCGCTGGTGGCGGCCTGCGACCGGCTCGGCATCGGTATCCCCGCAGAGCAGCACCGCACCTGAACCGGCTGGTTCATAAGGGAACCGTCCCCTTGTGAACCAGCGTGCGAACCACCGGATCGCCGGCTCGCCGGCTCGCCGGTTCAGTGGGGCTCGGCGGGCCAGCGGGCCGCGGCGAGGTGCATTGACCCGGGCACCGGCACCGGGTGTCCCGTGGCGTCCCCGCAGACCAGGACCGTCCGGGTGCGGGCGAGGACCCGCTCGTCGTCGGGGTCCTCAACCTGGGCCACGATGGTGACCGAGGTGCGGCCGAGTCGGGCGATCGCCGATCGCACCCGGTAGGGCGCCAGCCGGTGGTTGACCTGGGCGAGGTAGTCCACGTCCTGCCGGGCGACCATCCAGAGCAGGCCGTCGGCGGCCGCGGCCTGCATCCGGGTGGTGCCGTCCTCGGCGGGGTTCATCCGGATCCGGGCCTCGGCGACGAAGTCGAAGAGCCGGACGTTGTTGACGTGCCCGTACGGGTCGAGGTCCGACCAGCGCACCACCAGGGGCTCGACGTGGGCCCGGTCCCCCACGTGCCAGCGGCCGAGGGAGCGGAACGGTTCCAGGTGCCTGCTCTGGCCGGCGAACCACGCCCGCTCCTGCGGGGTGAGCCGCCGCGGCCGTCCCGCGGAGTGGTCGAAGGCGCAGAGCAGCGAGTGCGCGCGGGCCGCGTCGCGTCCGTCCTGCCGGACGGTGTAGCCCACGCTGAAGCGGGACGCGCCGACCGTCCCTACCTCCACCTCGACCTCGACCGGGGCCGTGCTGAACCCGATCGGGCCCAGGTACTCGACCTGGTGCGACACCACCAGGGTGCCGGTACCGAGCAGGTGCGCGTTGTCGCCGCCGAGCAGCCAGGCGACCCGCGCCTCCTGCAGGTAGTCGGCGACGACGGCGTTGTTGACGTGGCCCTGGGCGTCCAGGTCGACCCACCGCTGCGGGACGGCAAACCTCACTCCTGCGACTCGTCGGCGTACAGGCCGTCCACCAGGTCGGAGAACCGCTGGGTCACGGCGGCCCGGCGGATCTTCATGTTCGGGGTGACCCCGCCGTCGTCCACGCTGAACTCGGTCGGCAGGATCGCGTACTGCTTCACCGTCTCCCACCGCTCGAGCTTCGCATTGGCGGCCTTCATGAACCGGTCGATGGTGGTGCGCAGCTCCGGGGTCTGGGTGAGCTCGGTGTAGGTGAGCCCGTCCAGGCCGTGCCTGGCGGCCCACTTGGCGAGGTTGTCGCGGTCCATGGTCAGCAGGGCGGAGATGTACTTGCGGCCGTCACCCACCGCGACGACCTGGGAGACGTAGGGGATCGTGGCCGCGATCACGCCCTCCACCTTGGCCGGGGCGACGTACTTGCCGCCCGAGGTCTTCATCAGGTCCTTCTTGCGGTCGGTGATGGTGAGGTAGCCGTCGGCGTCGAGCTTGCCGATGTCGCCGGTGTGGAACCAGCCGTCGACCAGCACCTCGGCCGTGCGCTCGGGATCCTTGTGGTAGCCGCGCATCACCCCCGGGCCCTTGACCAGCACCTCCCCGTCGTCGGCGATCCGGAGTTCCGTGCCCGGCAGGGCCGGCCCGACCGTCCCGAAGCGGGGCGTGCGGGGGTGGTTGACACAGGAGACCGCGCTGGTCTCGGTGAGGCCGTAGCCCTCCAGCACCAGCAGCCCCGCGGAGTAGAACCAGGCCTGCACCTGGGAGGAGAGCTTGGCCGAGCCGGAGATGAAGAACTTGATGTTGCCGCCCATCCGGGCCTTGAGCTTGCTGAAGACGAGGTGGTCGGCGATCCGGTACGCCAGACCCATCGCCGGCGGGAGCGGCTTGCCGGCGAGCCGGTACTCGCGGCTGGCCCGGCCCACGGCGAACGCCCAGCGGGCGATCCGCCCCTTCACGCCGTTCTGCGGCGAGGAGAGCAGGACGGCCGAGCGCACCTTCTCGAAGATCCGGGGCGCCCCGCACATCAGGTCGGGGCTGGTCGTTCCCAGCCCCGGCACGATGCGGTCGATCCGGCCGTCGACGGCGGTGGCGAAGCCGATCGCGAGCTGGCAGGCGAGCAGCGCCTTGCCGAAGACGTGGGAGAGCGGCAGCCACAGGTAGTGCAGCGCGTCGGCCTCGATGATGTCGATGGAGCGGGTCGCCCACCCTTCGTAGGCCCAGCTGCGGTGCAACAGTTCGACGCCCTTGGGACGTCCGGTGGTGCCCGAGGTGTAGATCAGCGTGGCCAGGGTGTCCGGGGTCACCCGCGCCGCGGCCTCGTCCACCGCCTCGGGACGTTCGGCGAGCAGCGCCCTGCCGCGCTCCTGCAGCTGGGCCCAGGAGAGGACGCGCTCGCCGTCCCCCTCGCCGTCGAAGAGGACGACATGGTGCACCCTGGTGTCGGGGGCGAGCTTGGCGGCCTGCTCGGCGGTCTCGGCCAGCAGGATCACGGCGTCGCAGTGGCCGACGATGTAGTTGAAGTCGTCGGGGCCGGTGTTGGGGTAGACGGTGGTGGTCGCGCCGCCGACGAGGTTGTTGGCGAAGTCGGCCAGCACCCATTCGATCCGGGTGTTCGAGGCGATCGCCACCCGCTCCTCGTAGCCCAGGCCCAGGGCGAGCAGGCCGGCGCCCAGCACCTCCACCTGCGCCAGGGTGGTGCGCCAGTCCAGCGACACCCAGCTCTCGGATGCGGTGGCGTCGGGCTGCGCGGCACCCGGCGCGGTGGTGGCCGGCGGCCGCACGATGTCGGGGTAGCGGAAGGCTTCACTGCCCGGACTCTGGTCGACCCGCCACCTCAGCAGGGCGCCGACCGTGCCCGGATTCTCCGACAGGACCTCGTTCATTGCCCCTCCAGCGTCCGCACCGACCGTTTTGGGGCAGTCTAGGTGGGGCGGGGAGGAGGCGGAAGCCGCCCGGGAAGTTGAACCCTAAACTTCCTGGGGTTAGGGTTGGGGGGTGCAGACCACCGAGCCGCGCTGGCTGAGCGTCGACCAGCAGATCCACTGGCGCGCCTTCCTCGACGGCGTGGCCCAGCTGAACGAACACCTCGACGAAGCCCTGCGCCCGTTCGGGCTCGACCTGGGCGAGTACGAGATCCTGGTGCGACTCTCGGAATCCCCGGACCGTCGGCTGCGGATGTCCGAGCTGGCTGCCCAGGCCAGACAGTCCCGCTCGAGGCTCACCCACACGATCAACCGGATGCAGGCCAAGGCGCTCGTGTGCCGGGTGGCCTGCGCCTCCGACGGCCGCGGCGTGATGGCGGTGCTCACCCCGTCCGGCTTCGCGTTGCTGGAGCAGGCGGCACCCACCCACGTGCAGTCGGTGCGCCAGTTCCTGGTCGACCGGATCGACCCCGATGACTTCGCCGCCCTGGGACGGGCGATGCGGGCGGTCGCCCAGCCACTGGAGTGACGGCACCGGCTCCGGGAGCGGGGCCGGCGGGTCACTCCAACGGTGGGCTGGCATACTTGGCTGGCCTCCTCGTCGAAAGATCACCATGCCTGAATTCGTGTTCTCCATGCACAACGTCCGCAAGAAGCTGGGCGAGAAGCTCGTCCTCGACAACGTGACACTGTCCTTCTACGACGACGCCAAGATCGGTGTGGTCGGCCCCAACGGCGCCGGCAAGTCGACGATGCTGAAGCTGATGGCGGGCATGATCAAGTCCGACAACGGCGACGCGATGCTCGCCAAGGGCAAGACGGTCGGCATCCTGCTGCAGGAGCCGCCGCTCACCGAGGGTCGTACGGTACTGGAGAACATCCACGAGGGCGTCGCGGAGACGAAGGGGTTGCTCGACCGCTACAACGAGGTCTCCCACGCCCTGGCCGACGCCGACGCCGACTACGACGTGCTGCTGCCCGAACTCGACCGGTTGCAGACCGAGATCGACCATCGCAACGCGTGGGATCTCGACTCCCAGCTCGAGCAGGCGATGGACGCGCTGCAGTGCCCGCCCGCCGACGCGATCGTCGACGTGCTCTCCGGTGGCGAGCGGCGCCGCGTGGCGCTGTGCAAGCTGCTGCTACAGCAGCCCGACCTGCTGCTGCTGGATGAGCCGACCAACCACCTCGACGCCGAGAGCGTGAACTGGCTGGAGGGTCACCTGAAGAACTACCCGGGGGCCGTGCTGGCAGTCACCCACGACCGGTACTTCCTCGACAACGTGGCCGGCTGGATCTGCGAGATCGACCGCGGCCAACTGCACCCCTACGAGGGGAACTACTCCACCTACCTGGAGACCAAGCGCGCCCGGCTGCAGATCGAGGGCAAGAAGGACGCCAAGCGCGCCAAGATCCTGCAGCGCGAGCTCGAGTGGGTGCGCTCCAACCCGAAGGCCCGGCAGGCGAAGAGCCGCGCCCGACTCTCCCGCTACGAGGAACTGGCGGCCGAAGCCGAGCGGAACCGTGCCGTCGACCTCGCCGAGATCAACATCCCGCCGGGCCCCCGGCTGGGCTCGGACGTGCTGCAGGCCACGAAGCTCACCAAGGGCTTCGGCGACCGGGTGCTGATCGACAACCTCAGCTTCACCCTGCCCCGGGCGGGCATCGTCGGGATCATCGGCCCCAACGGAGTCGGCAAGACCACACTGTTCAAGATGGTCATCGGCGACGAGCAGCCCGACACCGGCGCACTCAAGGTCGGTGGCACCGTCAAGTTCTCCTACGTCGACCAGAGCCGCGCGGGCATCGCCCCGGACAAGAACGTCTGGGAGGTCGTCTCCGACGGCCTGGACCACATCAAGGTGGCCAGCTTCGAGATGCCCTCCCGCGCCTACGTCGCCTCGTTCGGGTTCAAGGGGCCCGACCAGCAGAAGCTCGCCGGGGTGCTGTCGGGCGGCGAGCGGAACCGGCTCAACCTGGCACTCACCTTGAAGATGGGCGGCAACGTGCTGCTGCTCGACGAGCCCACCAACGACCTCGACGTCGAGACCCTGCAGTCCCTGGAGGACGCGCTGCTGGAGTTCCCCGGCTGCGCCGTCGTGATCTCCCACGACCGCTGGTTCCTGGACCGGGTCGCCACCCACATCCTCGCGTGGGAGGGCAACGACGCCGACGAGGCGAACTGGTTCTGGTACGAGGGCAACTACGCCGACTACGAGGAGAACAAGGTCGCCCGGCTGGGGGTCGAGGCCGCGCGTCCGCACCGCACCACCCACCGGCGGCTGACGCGCGACTGAGCAACGCCCACCCTGACCGGCCACCCGCTCCGGGCTGGCCCACGACGCCTCCTGCGGTGGCTGCCGGCTCAGCCCCCCGACAGCGCCGGCAGCCACCGGACCCGGCCGCCCTCAGGCGGCCGCCGCGGCCGGCCTGAGGGCGACCCGCTCCGGGTCCGCCGGCTCCCGGTCGGCGACGTCGGGATACGGCTCCCCGCCATCGGTCTCCCGGTCGTCGGGTCCACGGTCCTCACCACCGCGGAACTCCTCGCCGTCACCGGCTCCGCTCCCGGGCACCTGCCCGGGAGCCGATCCGCGCCGCACCCGGGTGAAGCGCGAGGTGCCGAGGTTCAGGTCGTGGCCGACGCTGCTCGCCTCGATGGTGAGCTGCTCGTGCTCGACTCCGTTGGCGTCCGCCCAGCGCCGGGTGCGGAGCCGTCCGTGGACCACCACCGGATCGCCCTTCACCAGGCTGCACTTGACGTGTTCGGCCAGCCCGCGGGTGCAACTCACGCTCACCCAGGTGGTCTCGGCGTCCTCCCACGTGCCGTTGCGCTGGATCCGGGGCGTGCACGCCAGCCGGAAGTTCGCGAAGGCGATGGTGGAGTTGACCGGCCGGTACTCGACCTCACCTCCGACTCTCCCCGTCATCGTGATGAGCGAATCCATGTACATCTCGTCCTCCCGGTGTCTCCGGCCGGGTCTGGAACCCGGTCCCTGTGGCCGACACCAGCTTCGGGAGGCGGGCGACAGATGTGCCACGCGATTCGGTGTCCTGTGGACAACGCCGGTGCGCAGCCGATCCCTGTGGAAAACCTCCTGGCCACGGCGGGCGGACCTGGCCTCAGCCGAGGGCCGTCCGCACCGCGGTGACCGCGGTCTGGTAGCGCTCCAGCTCGGCACGGACGGGCTCGAGCACCTCGGTCTCGGCCACCCCGGCGACCGCGGCGCGCAGCGACCGTCCGGCAGCGCGCGCCTTCGAGTTGGCCCCCAGCCCGACGAAGGCGCGGCCCAGCACGGCGAGCAGCACTCCCCCGACCAGGCCGCCGCCGAGCAGCCAGAACGGGGCCGGCACCTGGTACCAGAGCACCACGGGCAGCGGCGGCAGGCCGATCAGGGCGAGCACCGGGTTCGCGAACAGCCACCCCAGCCCGCCCAGCACGGCGAGCAGCAGCAGCCACTGCAGCACCTTGCAGGCCGTCCACCACCAGGACCCGGTCTGCACCCGCAGGTCGGTGCCGGCGATCGCGGCGTCGAGGGAGTCGGGCAGGGTGGCCGTTCGGGAGCGGGCGGCCGCGGCGACCGCGTCCGCCCAGCCCTGCGGCAGGCCGGACGAAGCGGCTTCGGCGACGACCCGCAACGAGCGGTCCAGCCGGGCCTGCGACACCGCGCCGGGTCGGGGCAGCGAGGTCCTGGCCGCCTCACCGCGCTCCAGCCCGAGCCGTTTCAGCGGGTCGGGGCGCAGCCGTCCGAGCCAACCCACCAGAGGCCAGGTGGTGGCCGCCGTACCCCGCTTCACCCACGCCTTGCGGGCGGCGTCCACGACAACCGGCACTCCGCCGGCCTCGCCGAGGGAGTCCACCAGGGCGTCGCTCGCCCGCTGGTTGACCCGGGGCGCGCGGCGGGGGCCGAGTGCATCCGACAGCCGGCGGCCGAGGACGTTCACGTCGGTGGCGAGCCGCCGCACGCTCGCCCGCTTCGTGGCCGCCGTGCGGGCGAGCAGGTCTCGCAGTTCGGGTACACCGGTGCCGCGCAGCGCCGACGCCGTCATCAGGGGGGTCGCGCGGAGCCCTTGGGCGTCCAGCAGCCGGCGCAGGTCGGTGAGGCACCGGTCGAGGTCCTCGGGGCTGAGCCGGTCGGACTGGTTCAGCACCACCATCATCACCTCGGCGTAGGGCGCGAGCGGGGCCAGGTAGCGCTCGTGCAGCGCTGCGTCGGCGTACTTCTCGGGGTCGACCACCCAGATCAGCGCGTCGACGAACGTCACCAGCCGGTCGACGGCGAGCCGGTGCGAGGCCTCGGTCGAGTCGTGGTCGGGCAGGTCGAGCAGCACCAGCGACGAGAACTCGCCGGGCCCCGACGCGATCAGGTGCCGGCGCGGGATGTCGAGCCAGTCGAGCAGGTCGTGGGGCAGTTCGTTCCCCCACGCTACCCCCATGGCACGGGACGTGGTCGGACGGCGCACCGCGACCTCCGCCAGCTGCGTGCCGGTGATCGCGTTGAAGAGGCTGGACTTGCCCGAACCGGTGGCTCCGGCGAGCGCGACCACCGTGTGGTCGCCGCTGAAGGCGATCCGCTCGCCCGCCCGACGCACCACGTCGGCAGCGGCGGCGGTCAGCTCCGCGTCGACCCGTCCGGTCGCTGCGGTGGTGGCCTGCCCCAGCGCGGCCACCCGCTCGCCGAGGCTGCTCACGTCCGGTCCTCGCCGACCAGCTCGGCACGGTGCTCGTGGACGGACGCCGCGGCGGGGGCCAGCGCATCGGAGCCGGGAACTCCGACGGTGTCGACCAGCTCGAGGTAGTGCACCAGGTCGAGGGCGAGCACCGCCTCGACCCGCTCGTCGAGCCGGGTCTTGGCCTGCTTCGCCAGCCGTCGCACCGCGTCGTCCCCGAAGATCGCCTCGAGCACCCGCTGGGCGAGGACGGCGGTGCCGCCGGCGACCCCGATCTCGGCTCCCACCAGACCCCCGGTCTGGGAGAAGACGAGGATCATCAGCGCGACCCCGACCCCGTTCACGCCCAGCGCCCAGAACCGGGCCGTCGACTTCCGCCCCGCGCCCTCGGTACCGACCAGGTCGAGCACGTCGCCCTGCCAGTCCCGGATGGCCTGCCGCACCCGCTCGTCGGTGTGCGCGAGTTCGCCGTCGACACCCTCGGTGGCCTCGCCGCGGGCGAGCAGCTGCCGGCCGGCCGGGTGCGCCCGCCACGCCGACTGGACGCGGGCCGCGGCGGCCCGGACCTCCTCGGCCACCAGCACCTCCAGCCCGGACTCGACCGCCACTTTCAGCTCCTGGGCCTGCGGCGGCTGACCTCTCACGACTGCCACGAGCCGGTCGCGCAGCCAGCCGACCTTCGCCTCCACGGCCCGGAAGAACTCCCCGGTGCCGACGAAGTCGTGCCATCGGGCGAGGACCTCGCCGCGCAGCAGGGTGCCGTCGGCCGTCTGCACCGAGATGGTGCGCGCAGCCTCCGCGTAGGAGGCCTCGGCGTCGGAGCGAAGTGTGTCGGATGCCTCCCGCTGGGCCGCCAGCGCCTGCTGCGCCACCGGCACCAGGCCCAGCAGTGAGCCGACGGCACCGTCGAGGGTCTGCACCACCACGGCCCGTCGCGAGACCGCGTCGGCGGCCAGTTCGGCCAGCCACCCCCGCACCGGCGCGACCGCGCTGTCGGGCAGCAGCCCGTCCGCCCCGACGACGGTCTCGGGGACGGCGAACAGCGGCGAGCCGGCCAGCCCTCGCTGCACCATCATCTGGCCGAGGTGGGTGGGCACCTCACCCATCGCGGCCGGCGGCACGCGGTCGAGCACCACCCCCACCACGGCGTGCCGCTCGGCGGCGGCCCGGAGGTAGTCCCACGGCACGGCGTCCGCGTAGCGGGCGGCCGTGGTCACGAACAGCCAGAGGTCGGCCGCAGCCAGCAGCTGCGCCGCCAGCGCCCGGTTCTCGGCCACCACCGAGTCGACGTCGGGGGCGTCCAGGATCGCCAGACCCGGCGGCAGCCCCTCCTCCGGCACGAGCTGCAGGGTGCGCGGGTCGACAGCCGGACCGACGCTGCGTGCCAACCCGGGCAGGATCGACTCAGGGCCGAACCAGGCCGCGTCGCCGGGGTGGTGCACCAGCACCGGCGAGCGGGTCGTGGGACGGATCACGCCCGGGGCGGTCACCACCCGGCCGACCAGCGAGTTGACCAGCGTGGATTTGCCCGCACCGGTGGAGCCGCCCACCACGGCCAGCAGCGGCGCGTCCAGGCGCCGAAGTCGCGGCAACAGGTAGTCGTCGACCTGCCCGATCCCGGCCCGGACGGCGTGGGCGGTAGCGACGCTGCCGGGCAGCTCGAAGGGGAACCGGAGTCCCGCGAACGCGTCGCGCAGGCCGACCAGGGCGGTGGCGAGGGAGTCCATGCCCACCTCCTAGCCCTGGGGCGGCCCCCACCGTGGATCGACCGCTGAGTACCCGTGTGATCCTAGTGGCGCCGCGCCCGGCGCGAGGCCGGGCTGGGAGACAGCCCGCGAGGCCCTGCGCAATCGGGGCAGTTGCAACGCGAGCCCGCGTGGGTCGGCGATCCCGAACTCACGCAGCCCGTGGATGCGCTGCAGCAGTTCCCTGGATCGCACCTCGGCGGCGACATCGACCAGCCCGCGCACCTCGGCGTCCCGCAGGAAGGCGAGTTCGGTCGCCGCCTGCTGCAATCGCCACGTCGCCGCGAACGGGCGCCAGCCCCGCGAGGCACCCACCAGGAGCGCGCGCAACCGCGTCCGGACCCGTCCGAACACCTCAGGGTCGGTGGGCTCGAGCCAGCCCACCATCACGAAGTCGACCAGCCGTAGCCGGATCAGCCGGCCCTGGACGAGCACCTGCCGGATCACGAACACGACCGTCCCGAGCACCAGCGGCACGGCGAGGCTCCAGTACAGGAGCAGCTGGTACTCCCACGGCGCGATGCTCGCCATCGAGTTGAACAGCATGTGCAGCAGGGCGGCCAGCCCGTAGCCGACCAGCGGGGCGAGCACCCGGACGACCTTGCTGGAGGTCCGCAGGGCGATGCCGACGCCGATCGCGGTCATGGTCGTGAACAGGGGGTGGCCGAACGCCGTCCAGAAGCCCCGCAGCCAGACGAGTTCTGCGATGGCGGCGTGGGCGTCCCCCACCTCGATCGTCTGCGAGGCGTACACGATCGCGCGGGCGTAGTAGATGATGTTCTCGGTGAACGCGAAGCCGGCGGCACTCAGCCCGCCCAGCACCACCAGGGAGACCTTCGAGACCAGTCGGTAGCGGGCCAGGATCGCGAGCCAGAACAGCACGGTGGCCTTCGCCGCCTCCTCGACGAACGGCGCCACGAACACGGCCGCCCGCGCGCTGGTGGCCGGGTCGAAGTTGCCGGTGACGGCCATCTGCGTCGCCGCCCAGCTGTTCACCACGTAGGAGGCCGCGGTCGCCACCGACGCCCCCCAGCCGAGCGCGAGGAACCAGACCACCCAGCGTTGCGGACGGAAGCGGTCGGCGGCCAGGAACAGCACGATCCAGAAGAGCAGCGTCGAGGTGGCGTACCACGCGGCCTGCCGGATCGCGGCGGCGTTGATGCCGGGCACCACGCCGCCCTCCACCTCGCGGTCGGCGGTCAGGTCGAACCACAGCCAGCTCAGGCAGGCGGCGTAGCCGATGACCGCGGCGACGAGCACCCACGTCCACGGCGAGCGCAGCAGGCGCTGCCCCGCGGTGAGGTCGCGCTCCGGCGCGGGCAGCCCGTTGAGGCGCCGCGCGTAGGAGGAGGCCGTCATGGGTCCCAGCCTACAAGTGGCCCCGGACAGCTCCCGAGGGGGTTGAATCCAATCAAACCGAACCGTACAGTTTGATTTCGTGAAGCGGACCCAGATCCTGGCGGCGGCCTCCCGGCTGTTCCTCGCCGACGGGTTCGCCGGCACGTCCATGGATGCGGTCGTCGCCGCCGCCGGGGTGAGCAAGCAGACCCTCTACCGCTACTTCCCCAGCAAGAACGACCTGCTCGCCGAGGTCCTCACCTCCCTGGTGTCGCTGCCCGACGTGCTGGGGCAACTGCCTGCCGCACCCGCAACGCTCGCCGAGTTCCGGGAGTCGCTGATCCGGCTCGGGCACGGCCTCACCGGGGCGATGATGCGGCCCGAGAGCATCGGCGCGCTACGGCTCGTCCTCGGCGAGGCGATCCGGCTGCCGGCGCTGCGGGACCTCGTCCGGCAGGCGCTGCCGGCCCAATTGCTGGGGCTGATCGAACACATGCTGGCCGATGCCGACGCTCGTGGACTGATCGCCAGCCCGCGCCCGGATCTGGGCGCCCGGATGCTCTTCGGGTCCTTCTTCAGCTTCGTCGCCCTCGATGCGATGCTGCGCGAGACCCCGACGCAGCCCCCGTCCCGGGACGACATCACCCTGCTCGTGGACAGCTTCCTGCTCACCGTTGAGGTGGCGAGGTGACGCCCCGGCGGTCGCCGGCGGCGCTGCTCGCCGCCGCGCTCGGCCTGGCCCTGCTGGCTGGGTGCGCGCCTGAGGCCACCACCCTGGAGGTGACCGGGACGGTCGGCGACGAAGTGAGCACCGTGTCCGTGCCGCCGGTGACCACGACCGTGGCCGGAGTGGCAGCAGTCAAAGTCGCGGTCGGCGACACCGTGGCCGTCGGCCAGGTGCTGGCCCGCCTGGACGACAGCGCGCTGCAGGCGTCGCTGGCCCTCGCCAAGGCCGACAAGGCGGTCGCCCACGCCCAGGTGGACCGGCTGGCCGCAGCCATCGACGAGACCGAGGACGCCGCCGTCGACCTCGCCGACAAGCGCGAGGAGATCACCGACGCCATCCACACCCTCACCCAGACCCGGCACAAGCTGGTGAAGGCGAGGGCGAAGCTGCACAGAGTCCGCCCCAGGCTCGTCACCCAGCTGTACCAGGCGCTGGACCTGCTGGCGAACTACCCGCCGGTTCCGGTTCCCGGTCTGCCGACCCAGGAGGAGTTGCGCAAGGGCATCCGCAAGTTGAAGACGGGCCTGCACACCATCGACGCCGGGCTGGCGAAGATCCGCCGCGGCCTGCCGAAACTCGACGCCGGGCTGCACAAGGCCCGCAACGGCCTCAAGAAGCTCGACGACGTCGAGGCCGATCTCGCCGACGCCCAGGGCACGCTCGCCGACCTGAAGGAACTCGCGGTGATCGCCGCGGAGGCGAGCCAGGTGCCGGTCGACCTGGTCAGGATCCAGCTCGACCTGCTCGGCCTGCGGTCCCCCGTCAACGGCGTCGTGGTCCAGGTCGCCGACCTCGGCGCGCAACTCGCCCCCGGCGCCACGATCGCGACGATCCGCGAGGACGCGCCCAGCACTGTCACCGCCTGGCTCTCCCCCACCCAGCTCGGCTCGGTGTGCCTCGGTACCCCGGCTCGCATCACCACCGACTCGGGCACGACCGCCGACGCCACCCTGACCCGGATCGGCACCAGCGCGGAGTACCCGCCCACGTCCGTCCCCACCGACGAGGTCCACCTCACCAGGGCCGTCGAGGTGGAGTTCACCGCCGCCACCCAGTTGCCCGCCGGCATCGGAGTGGACCTCAGCATCGATCCCTGCGGAGAGAAGACACCATGAAGCACAAGCGCCCACCGATCCCGGTGATCGTCGTCGTCCTGCTGCTGCTGGTCGGCGGCGGCTACTGGTGGTGGTGGACCTCCCAGGCCGGCGCCACCGCCAGCACCGCGTTGACCGGCTCGATCGAGGCCGAGCAGTACCAGGTCCCCGCCGCCATCAGCGCGCCGGTCGTCGAGGTGAAGGTGGTCGAGGGCGACCAGGTGACCGCCGGGCAGGTGCTCGTCCAGCTCGACGACTCCGCGATCCGGCTGCAGCTCGAAGGGGCCAAGCAGGGCGTGACCGCGGCCAAGGCAGCGCTGCGCAACGCCCGCGACGACGACGACTCCACCGATGCCGACATCGACGCGGCGCAGGCGAAGGTGAACCAGGCCAAGGCCGCGGCCAACCTCGTCCGGGTGCAACTCGGCTACGCCCGGGTCACCGCCCCCCACGCCGGACGGGTCGTCACCGTGTC
>Ga0073899_10002281_pt1 | contig 17298 bp, 17 predicted proteins | sample KloWWTmetaKNB5Ph_FD_88975 | JGI IMG/M metagenome (GOLD analysis project Ga0073899, IMG submission 88975) | Active sludge microbial communities from Klosterneuburg, Austria, studying microevolution and ecology of nitrifiers - Klosterneuburg... | ecosystem: Engineered > WWTP > Aerobic digester >...
CCGGTCTCGAGATCGGTCATCACCAACCGAAGATCCTCCAGGTAGAGAGACAGCCCCAGGGTCTCGCTCACGAACCCTCCCCGTTCGTCCGGCTCCAGCCGCTGAAGCTGGCGGCCCACGCGCCGAAACGCCTGGAGCGGCGGGTCGAGGTAGTCCGCCTCGGGGTCGAACAGGAAATACTCGGCCACGCCCAGCTTCTCGCAGATCGCGCGCTTTTCGCCCGCGTCTTCCAGCCAGGTCCCTCTCGAGCTGACCTCGAGCACGAAGGCCGGCACGACGCCCTCCTCCCAGAGCTTGTAGATCCGGCGCCGATGGTTGGGCACGCCGAAGATCACGAACACGTCGGGCGCGAAGCGAGCTTTGGGGTTCCCTTCCTCGTAGTAGATGAAGAGGTCTCCGGCCACGTAGACGTCGTCGCGATCGGCGTACCGCGCCTTCAGCGACCCGATGGCAGCCATCATCTCGTCGCGGTGCGCGTCCGTCTCAGCCATCGGCCGCCCATCCCGCGACGGGTACTCGACCTCTTCGCTGGCCAACGCCGGGATCCCGGTCGCCATCACTCTCGCTGCTCCTCGCTGCTTCCATCGCATTGTGCCTCCCCGGTGTCCGGGCGGCAATGCGCGGAGCAAGGCGGGTGCCAGCGCGAAACTCCAGAGTTTGTCGGGAACGCAGGGTGGCGAAGTGGCGAAAGCCGGCGGCGCGTCGCCACGTCGGCCCGGTTCACGGTCGAGCGGGCACGCTGGGCCGCGCCGCGGCCAAGGCCTGCGGCGGCTCGGCCAGCTCGCCGGCGAGATCGAAGGCCACGAACCGCCCCGAGAGGTGGGGCGCTTCGCTCACCCACAGCGTCCGATGAACGCAGTCGAACACCACGCCGTGCGTCGCGATGTGGGCGTCGATGGCGCGGCGATCCCCCGGAGGCAGCGGCGCCCCACCGGGCGCGTTGCGGTCGCGCAGCAGCCGCACGGCGTCCTCCACCGTGGCGGGGCGGCCGAGGGCGAGGGCCAGCTCGGTGCCCCGTGCCTCGCGCTCGAGGGTGGTGGTCTCGCGCCGCACGCGCTGGTTCTTGGCGTCGGCTGCCAGCGGGCCCTGGAAGTGATTGGTGACCGCAGCGCGGGGCGGCAGCGCGCGCGCATGCGGCGGCAGCCCGGGTGCCCGCTCGATGGCAGCAGCATGCCCTTCGGCGTCGGCGGCGATCACGATGTGACTGACCATCGGCTCGCGCTCGGCGAACGCCTTCACCGCGTCGTCGACGCTGCGCGCGGTAGAGAGCACGCGACGCAACGCATGCACCACCGGCTCGCCCTGCGCCCGCGGCTCGCCGGCGCGCCCGCCGTGGACGACCAGCGCCAGGCCGTCGCGATTCATGCCACTCACCACCCCTGGCAAGCCGGGCCAAGCCACCGAGGCGAACGGGATCTGCCCTTCCTCGCGCACGAAGAACACCGCCTTTTGCTGGTCGAACACGTCGTGCACGTCGAAGTCGAAGGCCCGCGCCAAGAGCGCGCTGCCCGCCTCGGCGAAGGTGAACGTGGTGCAGCCGATCAACGGCGAGTGCTCGAACGAGAGCGCGATGTCGTACAGGGCGTTCAAGTAGACGAAGCGCTGATAGGTCGGGAAGACGTCCGCGAACGGGTCCGGCGAAAAACCCAAGGCCAGAGCCGCCAGCTCGCGGCGCCGCGCCGGGTCGAGCTCGCGATCGAGATCGCGATACCTGAGCTGAGCCAGATCCAGGAGCAGCCAGCGCAGCGGCGCGGGCCGGACCGCTCGATGCAGCTCGGCCATCAGCACCTGCTCGTTGTGCACCATGTCGGCGCGCAGCAGGCGGGCGTGCGAGTACCCGATCTGCTCCGGAGTGCCCGACAGATGGACCACGCGCAGGTTGCCCTCGAACGACAAGCGCGCGAACGCCGCGGCGTCCGCGGGAACGCTGACCTGGGGCGGCTCGAGCCGCCCGCGCGCGCGCACCCCGAAGTGACCGGCAAAGAGCCCCAGCACCAGGCCCAGCGCGACCCAAAGGACGCGCCGGCGGCGGCTCACGAGCCCTCGGCGAGCAGCGTCGAGACCACCCGCGCGACGATCCGCGCCGGATCGCGCACGCTGTCGAAGTGCGTGCGGCGGTCGGCGGGGTAGAGCACGCGGATCGGCACCTGCTCGATGGGCATCCCAGCGCGGGCCGCGCGCAGCACCAGCTCGGCCTCGAAGGCGTAGCCCGTCGACTTTGCCCCGAGCGCGAGCGTGCGCCCGAGGGGATAGCGGCGCAAGCCGCACTGGGTGTCCAGCAGCCGCTTGCCCGTGAAGCGCGACAAGAAGAAGTTCGAGATGGCGTTCGAGCGCTGGTTCGCACGGGGCGCCCCGGCGCCCGCCAGGTCGCGCACCCCGAGCACCAGCGCCTCGGGGGCGGCCGGGTGCAGCGCCAGCTTCAGCGCCTGGTCTGGCGGGTGCTGGCCATCGGCGTCCACGCTGACCACCGCGTCGGCCCCGAACGAAAGCGCGCGCTCGAAGCCGGTGCGCAGGGCGGCACCCTTCCCCCGGTTCTCGGGGTGGCGCACCACGTACGCGCCGGCCGCGAGCGCCACGTCCCGGGTGCGGTCCCGCGAGCCGTCGTCGACCACGATCACGGGCGGAACGCCCTCGTGCCGCGGCCACTGTCGCACCAGAGCCTGCACCAAGTCGCCCACCGATCGCTCGGCGAAGTACGCGGGGATGAGCGCCAGCACGCGCATGCGACGAATCTGCCACGGGACGCCGATGGGGAGAAGCGTGCTCGGGCCTCGTGCTATTGAGCACGGCGTGGCCGAGCTGGAGAAGTCGGAGCTGGAAGCCCTGGTCGCCCAGGCGAAGCGTCAGATCCGCGCGCGCATGAAGGGCCTGCGCGGCGCGCTACCGCCCGCAGCCCTGGCGGCGCGAAGCGCGAAGGTGGTCGAGCGGCTGCGCGAGGTGCCCGCGCTCATGGCCGCGAAGAGCGTGGCGCTGTTCTGGCCCATCACCCGCAAGAGCGAGATCGACCTGCGGCCCCTGGATGCATCGCTGCGCGAGCGCGGCGTGCGCCTCTACTATCCGTTCATGACCCCCACCGCGTCGGGCTTCCACACCGGCTTCCGCTTGCTCGACGACACGGCCCTGCTCGAAGAGCGCGGCCGGGGGTTCATGGAGCCGCCGACCAGTGCCCCCGAGGCCGCGCGCGGCGAGGTGGATCTGGTGGTGGTGCCGGCGCTGGCGGCGTCCGCCGACGGCTATCGCATCGGCTACGGCATCGGCTACTACGACGTGACCTTGCCCGACCTGTGCCCGCCGGCCACGACGGTGATCGTGGCGCTGTCGTTCCAGCTCTTGGCCGAGGCGCCCCACAGCGCCGGGGACTTTCCCTGCGACCTGGTGGTCACCGACGAGGGCGTCAGCGATGCGCGCTCTTTGCGCGGCCCGGTTTGACGTCGCTCTTCTTCCCGCACTCGGCACACGTGCCGTAGAGCTCGTGCTTGTGGTCGCGGACCAAGAAGCCGTGGCGCAGCGCGATCCGATCTTGCAGCTCTTCGATGGCAGGCTCTTCGAACTCGGTGATCTTGCCGCAGTCCAGGCAAATCAAGTGATCGTGATGTGCGTGCTCGTCGGCCAGCTCGTAGCGCGTGAAGCCGTCGCCGAACTTGCGCTCGTGCACCAGCCCACCCTCGGCCAAGAGCTTCATGGTCCGATAGACCGTGGCGTAGCCCACGCGCGGATCCACGGCGCGCACGCTCTCGAGCAACTGGTCGATGGTCACGTGGTCGGTGACCTCGAACAGCTGGTCGATGATCACCCGCCGCTGCTCGGTGCTCCTGAGCCCGCGCCTGTCCATGAACGCGGTGAGCTCGCTGCGCAAGCGCGCCCGGTCCGGCGGGCGCGGGCCACTCTGGGGCTGGTGCTCCCCACGTTTCACTCACCCTACATCGCGCCCATGGCCCGGGGGGTCAAGCCATCTCAGCCTTCGCGCGCACGAAGCCGGAACAAAGCGAGAATGGTTCCGATCACGGCCGAGAGCGGCGCGACGGCCGGCGGCAAGAGCGCGAACGCCACGCCCAGGGCGCTGCCCACCCCAGGCACGACGGCCAAGAGCAACCCCAGACGCGCCTCGTGCTTCGCGCGGTGCGCCAGGCGGATCGCGTAGGCCGCGTCGCGCACGTCGTCACTCGCCAGCTGAATGCCCCACTCGGCCGTGCTCGACCCAGCCGAGCTCAGCGCCGCCGACACGTCGGAAGCCGCCAGCGCCACGTCGTCGCCGGGGCTACGACCGACCACCGCGACCGTGGCGCCACCAGCTGCGAGCCGTCGCACCTCGTCGCCGCGGTCGGCGGGCAAGACCTCGGGCCGAATGTGCTCGATGTCCAGGGCGCGCCCGATGGCCTCGCAGGTCTCGCGGGCGTCGCCCGAGAGCAGCACCGGCTCGACCCCCACGTCGAGCAAGTGCTGCACGGCCGCGCGCGCGCCGGGCCGCAGGCCGTCTTGCAGACCGACCGCGCCGATCAGGCGCCCGCCCAGCGCCACCAGCAGCACGGTGCGCCCCATCGCTTCCAGCTCCAAGAGCTTCGGCTCGGCCGAGGCCACGCTGATGCGCTCTTTGAGCATCAGCGCGCGGCTTCCGACCACCAACGGCTGCCCACTGGATGCCACCGCGGTGACGCCCAGGCCCGACTGCACGCTGGGGCTGCGCACGCCGTCCGGGCGCACACCGCGGACCCGCGCCGCCCGAAGCACTGCCGTGGCCACCGGGTGAGTCTCGCCGGCCTCGGCCCCGGCGGTGAGCGCCAGCACCCGCTCGGCATCGATGTCGCCGATCGGTTCGACGTTGGCGACCTCGGGCTCGCCGAGGAGCAGTGTGCCGCGGGCGCAGAACGCCGCGACCGACACGCGGCCGGCCTTGTCCAGCGCCTCGGCCGAGCGAAACACGATGCCGCGCCGCAGCGCCGCGAGCACGGTCTCGAGCACGTGCAGCGCGCCGATCTGGGCCACGCCGGCGTTCGCGAGGGCCGTCTGGGCCGCCACCGCGAACATCGCGATGATCAGCGGCGGCTGGTCCTCGGCATACCCCGCCAGGGCGGCGAGCCCCGCCGCCAGTGGGGCGGCGCGCTCGGCGGTCAACCGACCGATGCGCGCGGCGGACGCGAAGCGATCGGCGCGACGGCGCGGATCGTTGGTCACGCGCATCCAGGCGCGATCGTGCCCGGTCCACGCTGCCACCGCGCGCAGCCGCCCTTCGAGCACGGTCGACCCGGCCACCAGGTGATCGCCCTCGCTGCGGTTCGCGCTGGTCCGCGCACCCAGCCACGGCGCCACCACACCCGCGCCCGCGGTGATGGTGGCATCCACCGGGATCACGTCGCCGGGCTCGACCACGATCTCTTCGCCGGGGCGAAGGTCCTGCGCGCGGACGCTGGCCGTTTCGTCGCCGATCACGCGGCGCCCCGAGCGCGAGAGCGCATCGGCAATGGCTTCACGTTCGGCGTCGAGGGGTCGTCGCGCGCGCCGGGTGAGCCAGGTGCTGGCAGCCACCGCTGCGATCACGATGCCGGTCAGCGTGGTGGCTGCGCCGGCTTCCGCGAGGCTGGCGATCCGCGCAGTGAGCGCCACGCCCAGCGCGACCACCGGCCCGCTCAAGAGCACGCCCGGGTGGAGCTCGGTCGGGTCGCGACGCCCGGTGATCGCCTCGGCCACCAGCGCCGCGGTGGCCACACACACCACCACCAGCCGCGCGGTGAGGGCCCCCGCCGAGCTGCCGGCGAGGCTGAGCGCCACGGACAGCATGCCGCCGGCGATGGTCAGCCCGAGCAGCAGCGCACCGGCGTCGGCGCGGTCGCCCTCGGGCAGATCGGGCGGCGGCGCGGTCGCAGCGTCTTGGCGATCACGATCGACCAGCGCGTCCAGGTGACTGGCGTCGTGCACGGGCCCGAGCTCTGCCGCGGTCACCTCGGCCAGGGCGGCCACCTGCCGGCGTTGGTCCAGCGACTCGTGGGCCTCCGCCCGGGTCGCCAGCACCTCGGCCACCGGCGACGAGATCCGCCGACGCTTGGGCATCGGCAGCGGGGTCTCACGGGTCAGTGGGTCGTAGTGCTCTCGGCAGTCGGCGCTGCAGAAATAGCGGAACTTGTCGTTGAAGATCGCCACCCGGGCGGCCCGCAGCGGGTCGACCGGCTCGCTGCAGCCGGCGCAGCGCACGGGACGCACGCGCGGGCCCGCTGCCGGCTCGGATGGGCGCGCGTCGAGCGAATCACCCATCGAGCCCCATCGCCCAGACCAGCGCCGCCTTCGAGGTGTGCAGGCGAGCCTCCGCCTCGTCCCACACGAAGCTGCGCGGCCCTTCCAGCACCGCTTCCTCGATCTCTTCCCCGCGATGCGCGGGCAGGCAGTGCAGCACCACCACCTGGCTCGAAGCCCGCGCGAGCAGCTGGCCGCTGAGCATGAAGCCACTGAAGGCCTCGAGCCGGCGCTGTTGCTCGGCCTCTTGCCCCATGCTGGTGAACACGTCGGTGCTGACCACGTCGGCGCCGTCGAGCGCTGCTGCCGGCTCGCGCACCACGCTCACCTTTGCCCCGCGCTCCTTGGCCCGCGCAAGCTCGCGCCCGCTCGGATCGTAGCCCTCGGGGCAGGCCAGAACCAGCTCGAGCCCCAGGAGCCCTGCCGCCTCGATCCACGAGTTGGCCATGTTGTTGCCGTCGCCCAGCCACGCGAACTTGAGCCCGCTGAGCGTGCCGCGAGCGCGCCGCGCGGTCATCAGATCGGCCAAGAGCTGCATCGGGTGGCTCTCGTCGGTGAGCGCATTGAGCACCGGCACCGAGCTGTACTTCATCATCTCGCGCAGGCGGTCTTCACCGAAGGTCCGCAGGGTGATGGCGTGCACCATGCGCGAGAGCACCCGCGCCGTGTCGCGGATCGGCTCACCGCGCCCCATCTGCGACCCCTGAGCGGTCACCACCACCGGGTGCCCGCCCAGCTCGACCACCGCGACCTCGAGCGAGATGCGGGTGCGCGTGGACGCCTTCTCGAAGAGCAGCGCCACCGACTTGCCTGCCAGCGGTTTGGGCTCGGCCGGTGCGCCGCGACCCAGCGCGAAGCGGTCGGAGGCGTCGAGCACTCTCAGCAGCCCCTCGGGCCCCAGATCCGAGAGCGAGGCGAAGTGTCGAGTCATGGCAGACCCAGCAAGATGCGGTCGACGATGGCCAGCGCCTCGGCCACCTCTTCTTTGCGGATCACCAGGGGCGGCGAGAAGCGCAGCCCCGACGCGCCGGCGAGGCTGATCAAGAGCCCGGCCTCGCGCAGCTTCTCCAGCACGCCGCGGGCGTCGATGCCGTCCCGCAGCACCAGCGCTTGAAGCAGGCCCATCCCCCGCCAGGTGGCGACCAGACGCTCGTGCTTCCGTGCCAGCTCGGCCAGGCCCTGGCTCAGCTCGACCGCGCGCGCGTTCACGTTGTCGATGATCGCCTCGGCCTCGATGGTGTCCAGCACGGCCAGCGCCGCCGCCGACGCCAGGGGGTTACCGCCGAAGGTGGAGCCGTGACTGCCCGGCGGCAGCACGCCCTGGAGCTCTGCCTTGCACAGCATGGCGCCGATCGGCACGCCGCCGGCCAGCCCCTTGGCCAGCGCCAGCGCGTCGGGCACGACGCCCTCGTGCTGCACCGCCAGGAACTTCCCGGTGCGCCCCACGCCCGTCTGGATCTCGTCGGCCAAGAGCAGCGCGCCGTGCTCGTCGGCGATGCGCCGCAGCTCGGCGATGAACCCGGCCGGCGCCGGCAGCACGCCGCCCTCACCCTGGATCGGCTCGAACAGAATGGCCGCCACGTCGGGGCCCATCGCCGCGCGCACCGCGCCGGCGTCCCCATAGGGCACATGGGTCACGCCGGGCAGCGGACCGAAGCCGTCGCGGTACTTCTTCTGTCCGGTCGCGGCCAGCGCACCGAGGGTGCGGCCGTGGAACGAGCTGTCGAAGGCAACGACGCGGTAGCGATCGGGCTGCCCCTTGTCGAAGAAGTGGCGGCGGGCAAGCTTCAGCATGCCCTCCATCGCCTCGGCGCCCGAGTTGCAGAAGAAGGCGCGCGCCATGCCGGTGAGCCCGCACAGGCGCTGAGCAAGGCGGATGTTCGGCTCGTTGTAGAAGTAGTTGGAGAGGTGAATCACCTCGGCCGCCTGCGAGGCAATGGCAGCGACCAGCTTGGGGTGTGCGTGCCCCAGGGTGCTCACGGCGATGCCGCCGTGCATGTCGAGATAGCGCTTGCCGCTCTTGTCCCAGAGCTCCGAGCCCTTGCCCCGGGCGATCACGAAAGGTGGCTGGCGGTAGTTGGGATACAGAAACTGCCCCCCGAGGGCGACGAGGTCGGCTTCGCTGGCGCTCTTGGACATGGCAGCCACCGACTACCGCAGCCGCGCTCGGCAGGCCAATCCCCAGCGGATTTCCCGGCAGTGGCCGGCGGCTTTCGCGCGCCGCGCTTCGGATCGACACCCAGCCCGCCAACCGCCTATAGTCGCCGCCGGGACTGTTCCTCGGAGGTGACATGTCGATTCGCACCGCTGGGCTTTGCTCCGTGCTCGGTTTCCTCTTCATGGCTTGCGGCGGCGCTGCGGCGCCGAACGAGCGCGTGACCTCGGCCACCGCCGCCGTGCGCGCCGCCGAAGTGGCAGGCGCCCCGGGCAACCCCGAGGCCAGCCTGCTGCTGAAGCGCGCCAGGGAGGGCCTGGCCCAGGCCAAGGCGCAAATGGCCGACGGCAAGAACGAAGACGCGGCCCTCACCCTGCAGAAGGCCGAGGCCGACGCGGATCTCGCGCTCTATCTCGCGCGCGAGGCGGCCGCCAAGGCCGAGGCGCAAGCCGCCGTCGATCAGGTCAAAGCCTTCAAGCAGAAGGCCAGCGAGTAAAGGAGGCCCGCCGATGAAACACACCACCCTGGCTGCGTTCACGCTGATCGCCACCCTGGGCTGCGGCACCACGCTGGCCCCCAAAGAGCTGCTCGACGCCCGCGATGCCTACGACCGCGCCGCGAAGGGCCCCGCCGCCAAGCTGACGCCGGCCCAGCTGGACACGGCCAAGCAAGCGCTCGACAAGGCCGAAGCCTCGTTCAAAGACGACGGCGACGAAGACGGCACCAAGACCATGGCCTACGTCGCCATGCGCAAGGCGCAGGCAGCGGCCGCCCAGGGCGAGATCGCCGCGGCGGCTCAGCGGCGCGATCAGGCCGCCCGCGATCTGCAGGCCGCCCAGCAGGCGGACGCCGACAAGGCCAAGAAGAGCCTGGCCAAGACCAAGACCGAGCTGGCCGAAGAGAAGCGCCGGCTCGAGGCCGAGCGCAAGCAGGCCGAGGCCGAGCGCAAGCAGAGCCAGGCCGAGCTGGCCAAGAAGGATCAAGAGGTCAACAAGACCAAGCAGCAGCTGGAAGAGGAGCAGAAGAAGCGCCTCGACGCGGAGAAGAAGCTGTCGGCCGCCATGGCCAGCCTGGCCGAGATCGCCAAGGTCAAAGAAGAGAAGCGCGGCGTGGTGATCACCATCTCGGGCGAAGTGCTGTTCGCGTCGGGCAAGCACGAGCTTCTGCCGATCGCGCAGAACAAGCTCGACGACGTCGCCAAGGCGCTGAAAGACCAGGGGTACAAGGCCATCTTGGTCGAAGGGCACACCGACTCGCGGGGCAGCGCGAAGAAGAACGAAGAGCTGAGCCTGCAGCGCGCCAACGCCGTGCGCACCCACCTGGTCTCTCGCGGCATCGCGTCGGAGAAGATCAAGGCGACCGGCATCGGCCCCTCGCGCCCCATCGCCACCAACGACACCGCCGAGGGTCGCGCCAACAACCGCCGGGTCGAGCTGATCGTCACCCCCGAGTGACGTCGCGCTAGAGCGGGATGACGACCCCCAGCTCTTGCAGCACGAAGTAATCGAGCGCGCCGGCCACCAGCAGGCACAAGAGCGGCAGCATCACCACCAGGGCCAGGTCCAAGGGGGTCAGCTTCTTCTTCTTGGGCGACTGAACCGCCTGGATGTCCGCGCTCACGGTGCCCAGGTCGGCTGGCAGCGCGGGATCGCGCTCGAGCAGACGACGCGTCTTCGAGGGCCCGTCGAACGCCAGCCACCAGGGCTCGGGCCTGGGGCTTGCGCCCCCGAGACGAAACAGGGTCTTCTCGGGGATGCGCGACGACTTGTGACAATAGTCGCAGGTGACCACGCGCTCACCGGCTGCCACTTGCAGGCCGCCCCCACAGGTCGGACAGGTGAGGGCGATGGCGCCGGGTTTCTCGCGGTCGTCGGCCACGCGAGTGATCGCTTGGTCGGTCCGGTGCTCTTCGGTCATCACACCGACCAAGCCCGGGGCGAAGCTCTGGGCGTTCGGCGGCAGGCGATAGCTGCGCGTCTGCGAGCAGCGTGGGCAGCTGGAGCGAAGCTCGGGGCCAAGGCGCTGGAAGGCGAGCGGCACACCGCACCCCTCGCACTGCGGCTCGGCCAGGCTTGCCGTCAGCACCATCGACTGCGGCACCTGCATGCCTCGCTCCACGGCGAAGCCCGACTGGTGGTGCGCGGCGCTGGTCACGTCTTTGAATGGGTTTTCGCCGGCGATCGACAGCCACGCGCTGGGGTGCCGGCCCTCGGCGCTGCCGGCGAGATCGGCCACGGCGTGGGCATGCTCCAGCGCTTCGCGCCACGAGCTGGCGGCGAATGCCTGATCCAGCCCGCAGCGCGCGCAGCACACCGAGCCGTCGAGATCGAGGTAGTTCAGCGGGGACGCATGCCCGCACGCTCTGCACTGGAACTCGGCGCTGACCCGCACCCAATACACGCAGCGCAGCATACCACCCCGAGCCCGAGCTGATATGCTGCGCACGCCGTGGGCAAGATCTTCGACGCCGGACCGGAAGCGACGGGCTTCATCGCCGTCGGGCAGTTTGCCACCGGCTTCATCGCCATCGGGCAGGTCGCGACGGGCGTGATCGCCATCGGGCAGGCCGCCCGGGGCATCATCGTGGTGGGGCAGCTGGCGGTCGGGTTCGTGTCGCTGGGCATGCTCTCGTGCGGGCTGATGGGCGCGGTGGGCATGATCGGCGCCGGGGGGCGCGGGCTCGGGCTGATCGTGCCGCTGGTGCCGCGGCTGCGTGACGCGCGCGAGCTGCCGCCAGTGTCGGGCTTCGACGAGCTCACCCGCTCGAATGGCGATCAGGGCTGGGTCGAGGCCCGCATCGAGATCGCCCCTGACCAGAGCGTGCGGTTCTACGAGGGCGTCGCTCCGCTCCCGGTCCGGGTCGATGCGCGGCTGCGGCGCTTGCTCGCCAAGCACGCGGGGCGAACGCTCTTGGTCTCGCTCTCGCGGCGGGGCGCCGATTGGGTCGGCGACGGCCTGATGGAGGTGCCGGAGTCGCGCCTGAAGAACCCACGCTGGTGGGCGATCTGGGCGGCGCAGCTGGCGCTCTTGTTCGTGGCCTGCGTGGCCTTCTGGCTCGCCGTGGTCCACCCGCTCGCCGACGGGCTCTCGCGTGTGCTGAGCTGAGCGTCACCCGGGCCGGCGCGACCCGTCGGGCAGCACCGTCTCCACGGCGCGCCCCGCGTCGTAGAGCGTCGCGCACACCGGGTATCCGTCCTCTTCCCAGTGCTTGGCCCAGCCGTGGAGCACTCCCCGGTCGTAGTGTTGCTGCGAGACCACCGTTCCGTTCGGCGCAAACCGCGTGATGAGCCCGTGCTCGGGATAGCTCAGCCGCTCGGTGGCCGCGTAGAAGCCCGAGAGCGCCCTCCCGCCGGTCGCGTGATAGTCCACGGACCAGCGGAGCAGCCCCTGCTGGTAGAAGCGCTGCGACTCGAGCCGCCCCGTGGACCGGTGGAACGTCAGCGAGAGCCCCTCGCGGATGGGCACGCTGCCCGGGCCCGTGGGAACGGCGCAGCCCACCGAGTCTTCGTCGAAGTACACGCGCACGCCCTCGGTCGGGCGCATCCACGCTTCGGTCACGGCGGCGCGGTGCGTGTCGTCGGGGATCCAGGTCGGCACCACCACGGGCGGCACCGGGGCGAACCAGGCGGCCAGCTCCGGCGACAGCGGCACCCACTGCGCCTGGTTCTTCGCGATCTCGGGCTCGGCGCGCTCGAGCAGGGCGCCGGCGTCTTTCAGCGCCTGGATCTGTTGCTCGAGCAGCGGGCGCATCTCGGCCGGCGCCGAACCCAGGGCGGCTTCCAGCTCACGGATTGACGCCTGTAGCTCGTCGCGTTGGGTCGCCATCGGCCCGAGGATACTTCGCCCGCCGGCGGTGACCCACCCCCGAACGAGGCGACCGGTCGACAGCCGCGGGCCCAGGGATCTCTCTTCTCCACGCCGCGTTCCGGGCGTCCTTGGCGGTTGGTAGTCTCCCGGCTAGGCTTTTCCCATGCGTCGCACCTTCATTCTCTTCGTCGCCATCTCTTCGGCCTTCGGCGCGTGCTCTTCCGAGAGCACCAACACCGGTTCGTCGGGGGCCGGGGGAAGCACCGGCGGGGCGGCGGCCACGGGGGGCTCGACCTCTGGTGGCGGGTCGGGCGGCAGCGCGGGAGCCGGAAGCGGCGGCACCGCCGGGCAGGGGGGCACCGGGACCGACGCCGGGCTCGGCGGCAGCGACGGCGGCGGGACCGACGGCGGCGGGACCGACGGCAGTGTCAGCCCGCTGCCGGCCAAGGTCGTCTGTGGCACCGCCGCCCCGAGCTGCCCGACCAACCCGGGTCGGTGTTGCTTCGAGGTGAGCAAGAACACACAGATCTGCCAGCCCGAGGCCTCGCCCTGCGAACCCATGCAGAACACACGCATCCTGTGTGACGGCTCGCAAGACTGCGCCAGCGGCGAGGTCTGTTGCTCGTCGAAGTCGCTGCTTGGTTTCACGGACGGGGGCAGCTACAACCCCACGGTGAGTTGCGCGACGAGCTGCGTGTCGAATACCGCGTTCGTCCGTTCCCAGGTCTGTGACCTCAAACAAACGAGCCCGACGCAGTGCCTCACCGGCAGCTGCAAGAAGGTCGTCCACGTGAACCCGCCCCAGGCCAGCGAGGCGTACGCGCCCACGCTGCCGCTCGGCTACGGCGTCTGCAAATAGCGAGCGTTCAGGACTCGGGCGCGAGCGCGGCGATCTCCGTCTCGAGCGCCTCCCACTCGGCGGTCAGCGCCGCGAGCTGCGCTTCGTGCCCCGCACGCTCTTGCTGAAGCCGATCGACCTCGCCCTTGGGCGTGCGCTCGAAGAAGCCTGGCGCGCAGTACGCGGTGTTGATCTCGCCGAGCCTCCCCTCAACCTGGGCGATGCGCTCCAGCACCTCGTCGCGCTTCTTGGGCAGCGATCGCTGGCGGTTGGTGCGCGGGGCGCTGGCGGCCGCGGCGGGCTTGGGGGCCTCGCTCTTCCTGGCCCGGGCGGCCAGGGCCACCTGTTCGGCGTCCAGGTGGTCGTCCCCCTGCCGCTCCAGATACTCCCGAAACGTCCCGGCGAAGTCGTTCAGCCCATCGGGCCGGATCTCGATCACCCGCGTCGCCAGCTTGTCCACGAACCACCGGTCGTGTGAGACGAAGATCAGCGTCCCTTTGTACTCTTCCAGGGCCTCCACCAACGCCTCGATGGACTCGAGATCCAGATGGTTGCTGGGCTCGTCCAGCACCAGCACGTTCGGCTTCTGGACCATCAAGCGGCTGAAGATCAGGCGCGTGGCCTCGCCGCCACTCAGCGCGGAGACGGGCTTGTCCACGTCGGGGCCAGAGAACAAGAGGCGGCCCAGCACGCCGCGCACCGTGCTGGTGCCCTCTTGGGGGCAGATGTCCCAGAGGTAGTCGAGGGCGGTCTGGTTCGGGTTGGTGAGCTGCTCTTTGTGGTCCTGGGCGAAATAGCCCACCTGGGCCTCGTGCCCCCAAGCCACCCTGCCCCCGTCGCTGGCCAGGTTGTCCGTGATGATCTTGAGCAGCGTGGACTTCCCGAGCCCGTTGGCGCCGATCACGGCCACCCGCTCCCCGCGCCGAACGGTGAGCGACACGTCCGACAGGACCCGCTTCTCGCCGTAGGCCTTGGAAATGCCCTCGATGGCGAGCACGTCTTTGCCGCTTGGCCGGGCGATCTCGAAGCGCAGCTTGGGGTAGCGCCGCGACGACGCGGCCAGCGTCTCGACCTCGATCTTCTCGAGTTGCTTCAGGCGACTCTGGGCCTGACGCGCCTTCGAGGCCTTGGCCTTGAAGCGCTCCACGAAGGCCTTCTTGTGGGCGATGATCTTCTCCACCCGCGCAATCTCGCCCTCCTTCCGCTCGCGCGTGGCCAGCTTGCTGTCGTGGAACGCCTGATAGTTCCCGGGGTATTCGATCACCGTCCCGTAATCCACGTCCAAGATGTGGGTGGCAATGTTGTTCAAGAAGCGTTGGTCGTGGCTGATCACCACCGCGCACCCGCGGTAAGAGCTCAGGAAGCGCTCGAGCCAGCGGATGCTCAAGATGTCCAGGTGATTGGTCGGCTCGTCGAGCAACACCGCGTCCGGGCGGCTGACCAGCACCTGCGCCAAGAGCACCCGCAGCTTGTAGCCGCCGCTGAGCGTGTAGAGCGGCTGGCGGATCGCGGCTTCCGGGATCCCCAGCCCCATCAGCACCTGGGCGGCGCGCGCCTCGAGCGTGTAGCCGTCGTGGGCGCGCAAGATCTCGTCGATCTCGGCGATTCGCTCGGGGTCGGGCACCGCGTCCACGGCGTGCGCCTGTTGCTCCGCCAGGGCGCGGTGCACCAGCTCGTCGCCCATCATCGCCACGTCCAGGATGATCTGCTCGTCGCTCTCGAAGCGGTCCTGGCGCAAGATGCCGATGCGCGCGTGCTTGGCGAAGGTCACCTCGCCGCCGCTGGCGGGCTCCGTTCCGCTCAGGATCTTCAGGAAGGTGGTCTTGCCCGAGCCATTGGCGCCGACCAGCCCGTAGCGGGAGCCTGCGTTGAGCTGCAGCGTCACGTCTTCGAACAGCGCCTGCGGGCCGAAGCTCTTGCTCAGGTTGGAGATGGCAATCACGGCCGCGGCCACTTAGCACGAACGCGCGAGTCAGGGTCGCGGCTCGGGATCGGCGCGGATCTCCCCGCCCACCTCCAGCCAGCTCAGCCGAGGGCGGCCCAAGCCGCTCGCCAGAAGCTCAGCCGTGCCTTCCCGGGCTGCGGCGTGCAAATCACCCGCCTGCGAGTCCGACACCACGACCTCGAAGGCAATGCGCACCACCCTGCGCCCGGTCTTTCCGCTGCGGAGCTCCCGGAAGCTGAACCTCGGGCGCCGGTCGCGCGATAGCTCGACGGCCTTCGAGACCACGGCCTCGCGCCCGCGCAGCTCCACCCCTCCCGGCAGGGTGACGCTCACGTCGGGCTCGACCAGCTCTCCCAGCTCGTGCCGCAAGCGGGCCTCGCGGGCGTCGGCGGCCTCGCCGGCGCGACCCTCCAGGGCTCGCGCCACGGCCTCGAGCGCGGCGCGGGCCGCCTTCTCTTCGGAGCGCGGCACGCCGAAGATCCCGAACGCGGTACCGAGCGCGATGACGCCCACGGCGATGAAAATCAGCGCCTTGCGCGTCATGGCGACCCCGCCCGGACGCGCACTCGATGAAGCATGCCCGAGTGTAGCAGGCTCAGTTGTACCAGCTGCACTTGCCGGCGACGCAGCCACAGCCCGCTACGTTGGTGGGCGCGGTGCACTCGCAGGTGCTGATGCCGGCCCCCATGGACGGGTTGAAGCACAGGTCACCGCCGCAGCCGCCGGTCGCGCAATCCGCGTCCGTCGAGCAGGTGTCGCCGCGGTTCTTGGCGCAGCCCCCGCTCACCGGCGTGCGCTTGCCGCAGGCCGCGGCATAGTCGCCGCAGCAGTCGCCGTAGCCCTGACACAGGCTGTCGCAGTAGCAGCTCTTGTCGGCCGCGGCGCCGCCGCAGTGGCCCGCGCACGAGCCCTTGGGTGCCGGAGGCGGCGCTTCCACGCAGATGCCGCCGCAGTCCGCCCCGCCGTTGTTCGGGTCGCAACCGTCGTTCGGGTTGTCCACGCAGATCTTGCCCGCGGGGCACTGGAAGGCGGCAATGCCGCCGCAGAACTGCTGCGCCGGCGGGCACGTGCTGATCTCCCAGCCGCAGGTCCCGTCGGTGTTCTTCAGGCACTTGCCGGTCGGCCCGGCAGTGTGCACGCCGTCGGGGCACAGCTTGATCGGCATGCCCATCGCCGGCCCGCACGCCCCCGCCGCGCACTCACCACCCGGCGGGACCAGGTTGCAGACCGCGTCGGCGTCGGCGCAGCAGTCGCCGTATTGCGCGCAGGCAGCGTCGCACCAGCACGCGCCCTTCTTCGACTTGCCGCCGCAGTACTTCGCACCGGTCTTCGAAGCGCACGATCCCGGCGGCACGCCCTTGCTCAGCTTCAGATCGCGGCGCTCGCTCTGCGCCACGCCCTCGTCGAGATCACCGGGACCCTCGGTGGCGGCGGTGCAGCCCGCGAGCCAGACGAGCCCAAGACCAAGACCGAGCAGCTTGTTGATGGGAAGTGCCATGGGAACCTCGCGCGCCTGTAGGCGGATGTAATCGTTGCGGCGCCGGTGTACTCCAACCCACGCCCGGGTCAAGGGAGCCCGGCGCAGCGCGTCAACTTCGCGCAATCAGGGGTCATTTCCGGCGCAGCGCGCGCCGCGCGAAGGCCCGAAACGCGACGGGCTCGGCGATGGCCGCCTTCTGGGCGCGGCTCAGCGCTTTCACCAGCAGCTCGAGCCGGAGCGCCGCCCCCTTCGACTGGCACCGACGGGTGGCGCACAGCTCGAGCGGGCCGCGCCCTCGCGTGTAGCGCGCGCCCTTGCCCGCGTCGTGGGCTCGGATGCGCTCGCGGACGTCCCTGGCGATGCCGGTGTAGAAGCTGCCGTCCGCGCACCGGGCCAGGTACACGAACCAGGTGTCGTTCGGCTCGGCCACGGGCCGAGTCTACTCGCATAGACTGAGGCGCGATGCCCCTGCCCTTCACCGTGAGCGCGGTCGACCCCGGCTCGGGCGCGCGCCGTGGCTTCTTCGACACCACCCACGGTCGGGTCGAGACCCCGGTCTTCATGACGGTCGGGACACGGGCGACGGTGACCGGCCTCGATCCCGCGGATCTGGCCCAGGTGGGGGCGCAGGTGCTGCTGGGCAACACCTATCACCTGATGCTCCGGCCGGGGCCCGAGGTCTTTCGTCGCGTCGGCGGCATTCACCGCTTCATGGGCTGGTCGGGCCCGGTGCTCACCGACTCGGGCGGCTACCAGATCTTCTCGCTGCCGGGCGATCGCACGGTGAGCGAGCGCGGCGCACGCTTCCGCAGCTACGTGGACCGACGCGAGCACCTGCTGTCGCCCGA
>Ga0073899_10002282_pt1 | contig 17292 bp, 16 predicted proteins | sample KloWWTmetaKNB5Ph_FD_88975 | JGI IMG/M metagenome (GOLD analysis project Ga0073899, IMG submission 88975) | Active sludge microbial communities from Klosterneuburg, Austria, studying microevolution and ecology of nitrifiers - Klosterneuburg... | ecosystem: Engineered > WWTP > Aerobic digester >...
GAAACCCTGGACTGGCGCACCCCTGCGCAGGTCTTCCGCGAGCTCATGCAAGGCATCGCTGAGCAGGCCAGCGCCACAATCCACTAATCCCACGGGTGTTGCACTTCGAGTTTGAAACCGCCGTGGAAACGGCGCTGAAACAGGGCCACCAGGGGGCTCGAATATCATCGACGCATGCTCGAGCAACGGATACAGCAGCATTTTTTCGACAGCGCCGACCTCAAATACGCGGCGGTGGACGTCCTCAGCCGGCCCATCCACGATGCGGCCCACGCCCTGCTGGGCTGCATCACCTCGGGCGGCAAGGTACTGGCCTGCGGCAGTGGCGGCGCGGTCCTGCTGGCGCAGCATGCGGCGGCGCAGCTGGTCGGGCAGTTCGAGCGCGAGCGGCCCTCGCTGGCCGCGGTGGCGCTGGGCGCCGATGCGGCGCTGCTGAACGCGCTGGCGCGCAGCGGCCAGGGCGAGCAGGTGCTGGCACGCCAGGTGCAGGCCCTGGGCCACCCGGGCGACCTGCTGCTGGCCATCAGCACCGGTGACACGGCCCCCGACGTGCTGGCCGCCATCGAGGCGGCGCACGACAAGGAGATGGCCGTGATCGCGCTCACCGGCGAGGCCGGCGGGGACCTGGCCGGCGTGCTGACGGACACCGATGTCTGCATCGCCGTGCCGAACCAACGCGCCGCGCGCGTACTCGAAGCCCAACTGCTGGTGATCCACTGCCTGTGCGACACCGTCGATTTGCAACTGCTTGGAGACCACTGAAGATGTCGCTGCCGAACACCCCCACCCTGACCCACACCCGCCGCGGCACCCCGGCCCCCCTGCGCGCGCTTGCCCTGGCGCTTGGCCTGGTGGCTGGCGCCACCGCCCTGTCGGGCTGCGCCCCGCTGATCGTGGGCGGCGCGGCACTGGGCAGCGCCCTGGTGGTGACGGACCGCCGCAGCTCCGGCGTCCAGTTCGACGACCAGACGCTGGAGGTCAAGGCCGGGAACCGCATCCGCGAGGCGGTGGGTGAGCGCGCGCGCGTGAACGCCAACAGCTACAGCCGGCTCATCCTGCTCACCGGCGAGGTGCACAAGGAAGAGGACCGGGCCGCCGTGGAAGCCGCCGTGGCGAAGCTGGACAACGTCAAGGTCATCAACGAGCTGGTGGTGGACTGGCCGCGCACCAGCAGCGAGCAGTCCAGCGACCTGATGCTGGCCAGCAAGGTCAAGGCCAAGTTCGTCGACACCCGCGGCATGGAGTCCAACGCCTTCAGCGTCGTCACCAACCGCGGCGTGGTCTACCTGATGGGCAAGGTCACCGAGGAAGAAGCCGGCATCGCCGTCGAGGTGGCGCGCACCGTGCCCGGCGTGAAGAAGGTGGTGCGCGTGCTCGACATCATCACCCCCGAGCAGCTCGCGGCGATCAAAGGCCGCTGAGCAGGCGGTCCATCAACGCAGGCGGCGGATCAGGCTGGAGGTGTCCCAGCGCCCGCCGCCCTCGGCTTGGACGTCGGCGTAGAACTGGTCCACCAGGGCCGTGACCGGCAGTCGTGCGCCATTGCGGCGCGCCTCATCCATCACCAGGCCCAGGTCCTTGCGCATCCAGTCGACCGCGAAGCCGAAGTTGAACTGATCGTCCACCATGGTCCGGCCGCGGTTGTCGAGCTGCCAGCTCTGCGCCGCGCCCTTGCCGATCACGTCCAGCACCTGCTTCATGTCCAGCCCGGCCTTCTGGCCGAAGGCGATGGCCTCGGACAAGCCCTGCACCAGCCCGGCAATGCAGATCTGGTTGACCATCTTGGCCAGTTGACCCGCGCCGCTGGCGCCCAGCAGCGTCACCGCCCGCGAGAACGCCAGCGCCACCGGCTGCATCGCCGCAAAGGGCTCGGCATCGCCGCCGCACATCACCGTCAGCGCGCCATTGACGGCACCGGCCTGGCCGCCGGAGACCGGCGCATCGACGAAGTGCAGCCCGAGGGTGCGCGCCGCGCCGTGCAGCTCGCGCGCCACCTCGGCCGAGGCGGTGGTGTGGTCGACGAAGACCGCGCCCTTGGCCATGCCGGCAAGGGCGCCATCGGCACCCAGCACCACGGAACGCAGGTCATCGTCATTGCCGACGCAGGCAAAAACGAACTCGGCACCCTGGGCCGCCTCGCGCGGCGTGGCTGCCGCCCGGCCGCCGTACTGCGCCACCCACTCGGCTGCCTTGGTGGCGGTGCGGTTGTAGACCGTGACATGGTGGCCGGCACGGGCCAGATGGCCGGCCATCGGCCCCCCCATCACGCCCAGGCCGAGGAAGGCGACGCGGCGCGCCGGGATGGGTTCGTAGACCTTGGTGTTCATGCTGTGCTCCTGGGGCGAATGCCCTTGCCAACGCACATTGTCACCAAGACAGCGGCTGAGCGCCGGCCGACCGGCCGGCACCTGGTTCAGCAGGACCTCACGGCGTGCGGCGGTCGAACTCGATGCGGCAGGCCCGGCTGTACACCGAGTTGAGCGTGCCGCCTTCGTGTTGCACGTTGTTCAGGTCGACCACGGTGACCTCCGGTACGGCGGCCGAGGGTGCGGCCGACAGCGAGATGCTCTCCAGCGACCCGATGGCTCGGCTCAGGGTGGCCGACTGCACGAAGGCGCTCTTGAAGGTGGCCAGGTTGGTGTAGCCGCCGGCGCTGCTGAAGCTGAAGGTGTTGTTCTTGACGCCGTCGTCGAAGCGGAAGGTCTGCGCGCTGCTGTCGATGGTCACCGTGCAGGCCTGGCCATCGATGCCCGTGCCCACATAGGTGCCGGCCAGGCAGCCGATATCGCCGAAGGTGGCGCTGAGGGCGTTGGAGTTCACCGAGCACGCGGCCAGGCCGGCGGCGGTGACGGTGGTGCCGGCGCGCGGGCGCCAGTCCGGAATGCGGTAGCTGCCGCTGAGCGTGGACGGTTGCTGCGAGCCGCTGAGGAGGGTGGGCGTGAGCGGCGTGTCGGTGAAGGTGACGGTGCCGGCCGCGGTGTCGACCGTCACGCCGGTACAGGGGCCGCAGGTGGCCACATAGTTGGCCGTACCGACGGGCTGCGACGGGTCGGGAATGAGGGCCACGGAAGCCGATAGCACCTGGCCGGTGGCGGCCACGAAGCGCACGCCGACGATGTCCTGCCCGGCGTTGCCCTGCAGCGGGTTGGCGCTGTGCGCCATCGACAGGTTGCGCGCCGCGCCGAAGGACGAGTTCTCCCACTTCAGGCCGGGCAGCAGGTTGGGCGTGATGACGCGGTCGGCCGCCAGCGCGCTGCTGCGCACGGTGGCGCTGCCCCATCCCGCGGGAGCCGGCGACGGTGCAGGGGACGGAGCGGGCGATGGCGCCGGCACGCCCGCGGCCGTGGTGGCCTGCACGTAGCGGGAGGACGTGCCGGTGTTGCTCAAATCGTCACCTGAAACGTACAGGCCATTGAAGGCGGGCGAGAAGAAATCCATGTGCCGGTCACCCGACATCATCGCCACCACGCCGATGCGCGCGCCGCCGCTGTCGGTGTTGGCACACACCGCCGTGACCTCGGCGCTGGTGGCCGTGGCTCCACCCACGCCGCTGCCCGGCGTGACGGTCAGCGTCGTGCCGCTCAGGGTGAGCGTGCCCGCGCCCAGTTCGGTACCGCTGCTGCTGTCGAAGTGCTTGACGGCGTAGGTGCCGGCATAGGCACTGAGGTCGGCCGTGGTCAGGGCCGTCATCGTGCCGCACGCGCTCGGCGAGGTGGACGGAGAGGGCGATGGAGAGGGAGAAGGCGACGGCGACGGGCTGAGCGTCTCGGAGTCCGATCCGCCCCCGCAGGCGGCCAGCATCACGGCGGTCATCAACGCCGCCAGGTGGGCCCGGCGCACAGGCAGCGAGCCGGCATCCCGGCTGGCAGCGGTCTCAAGCGGGGTAGCTTCGTTGAAACGGGGGCAGTCGGAGATGGCGGTCATGGTGTCCTCAGGGGTGGGCGGGTCGGGCGACCCGGGATCTCATGCGGCTCATGCTAGGGACCCCCCCCTGCCGGGACCACCGTCACCCTGCGGGTGCTCACCCCCTCAGAACTGACCCCCTTCACGTGCGCTTTACACAGTAAAGTCCCCCGCGGTTTGAGCGTCGCCACGGCGCCGACGACCCCGGAGAATGACGCCAAGATGTATGACAGCGCCCTGATCGTCGAAGACCTGGATGAACCCCGCCTCTGGCTGGTGGACGTGCTGCGGCGCGCCCTGCCCGACCTGCGCCGCATCGATGCGGCCGCCGACCTGGCCCAGGCCGACGCACTGGTGCGCCAGCGCCACTACGGCCTGGCCGTGGTGGACTGGGGCCTGCCCGACGGCACCGCGCAGGCGCTGATCGGCCGGCTGGCACGCACCATCCCGCCCACGCTGGTGGTGGTGGCCACCATCCATGACGATGACCGGCACGTCTTTCCCGCGCTGCAGGCCGGTGCGAGCGGCTACGTGCTGAAATCGCAGCCGCGTGCGGTGGTGGAAACGCAGCTGCAGCGCATCGCCCAGGGCGAGCCGCCGCTGTCGCCCTCGATCGCGCTGCGCGTGCTCGCGCACTTCCGGCAGTCGCTTGACCGACAGGGCAGCGCGGCGGCGGACGGGCCGGTCCGGGAGCCCCCCCCGGCCGCATCCGTCAACGAGGGAGCGGCCCGCCTCACCCTGCGCGAGGAGGAGGTGCTCAGCATGATGGGCCGAGGCCTGAAGGCGGCCGAGATCGGCCGGCGCCTGTCGATCAGCGTCAACACGGTGAACGGCTACGTGCGCGAGGTCTACCGCAAGCTCGACATCGGCAGCCGTGCCGAGGCGGCGCTGGAGGCCACCCGGCGCGGGCTGATCAGCTGACCCGGCCGGGCCAGGTCAGGCTCAGCCGGGTCCCGCCCGATGCGCCGGGCGCGAGGGCCAGCGTGGCACCGATCTCGCGCGAGCGGGTGTGCATCGAGCGCAGCCCATGCTGTGCCACCCGGTGGGCATCGGTCGCCGCTGCCAGACCGATGCCGTCGTCCTCCACTTCCAGCCGCAGCACCGGCGCGTCGCCGGCGGGCCGCTGCAGGGTGGCACGCACCACCAGGCAGCGCGCCTGGGCGTGCTTGAGCGCATTGACCACCGACTCCTGCAGGATGCGCATCACCTGCAGCACCACGTCTGGCGGCATGTCGAGCCCATCGACCTCGTCATCCACCTGCCAGTCCAGCACCAGGCCCAGCGCCTCCAGGCGGGGATCCCAGCGGTGGCGCCAAGCCGCCAGCGCCTGGGCCAGGTGGGTGTCGGCGTGGCTGGCGTCGAGCAGCAGGCGCAGATCGTCGAGCGAGTCCTGCAGCACCTGGGTGAGGCGCTCCCCGGTCAGCGCACCACGCTCGACGCCGCGCAGCGCGGTCATGAGCTGGCCGCCGATGCCGTCGTGCATCTCGCGCACGATTCGCTCGCGCTCCTCCTGCCGGGCACGCTCGCGGGCCTGGGCGATGCGGTCGGACTGCAGGTGCTCGTAGGTGGCGGCCAGCGCAGCGGAGCGCTCGGCCACCCGCTGCTCGAGCGCCTGGTTCAGGTCACGCGCCTGGTTGAGCGCATGCATGACGTGGTCGGCCCCCACCACTGCCATCGCCACGAGCAGCGCGAGGTAGCCCCACACCAGCATCGACATGGTGTCGTCCTTGATTGGCAGGCCGCCTTGCACGAGCACGAAGTCGTGCGCCGCCCCGGACAGCAGGGCCAGGTAGCCGACCACCAGCAGCCAGCCGCGCCAGCGACCGATCACCTGGCGATGCCGAAAGGACATCACGCACTGCACGGCCATCCAGAACAGCATCAGCTGGTAGACGACGGTGCGGCACAGCACCTCTAGCCCCGGCCGTACCAGCCCCGTGGCCAGCAGGCCCAACGTGAGCACGATCGTGCCGAACGCCAACGCCCGCCAGCGCGGCGACCAGCGCCCGAGCAGGTGCAGGGTCGCGATCGCCAAGGGCAGCCCGAGCAGCAGCACCAGCAGGGCCACGCCGGTCTCGAACCACGCCCCCGGCAACGGCAGGGTCGTCGCCGTGCTGTAGATCCCGCGGATCACCCAGGCCAGGCAGGCCAGGGCAAACCACACCAGGCTGGCGTGGCGCTGGCGACGCACGACGGCCAGGGCCATTGCGAGTGCACCCACCACCGTGACCATCGTCCCGGCGCCGAGGGTCCAGTCGATCGCCCGACGGTAGAGCTCGGCCTGCTTCGGCGCCACATCGCGCAGCGGCCCGACCGTCAGCTGCCAGCTGCCCGCCGGGATGAAGAGGGAGCCCTCCAGTTCGACCTGCACCTCCCGGGCCGACTCCGGCAGCCGGAACAGGGCGGGCACGCGCGGGTTCGTCAGCGCATCCTCGGCCGGCTCGGGCAGCCACCACGAAGGCGCCGGCGCGATGCGGGCAGCGGCCGCGCCATCCACCAACACCCGGTAGGCCGCCCCCATGTGCGGCACGAGCAGGGCGCGCTCGGACCCGCAGGACATGAGGATGAAGCGGTAGCGTAACCGCACCTGGCCGACGAAGCGCTCCCGCGGCAGGCGGTCCGGCAGCACCACCCATTCCCGAGACCCTGCCGCAGACCCCCACTGGCGCTGCGCCTGCGTGATGCGCCCCAACCTGTCGCAGCCCGGGCGATCCTCCTGATGCACCGCCGCAGCCGCAGGAGACAGCAGGCACCAACCACAGACCAGCAGCACGGCCCATGGCCGGACGATGCCAAGCCAGCGCGCAGCCAGCCTCCCCGCACGCCACGGCCCCATGGATCACACGATCGCGAGATGCTCGGTACCAGCGCCGAAATCGGTATTGCGCGCGCGCCGGCTGTGCAGCTTGATCTGCAGGCGCAGGTCGTTGACCGAGTCGGCGTTGCGCAGGGCATCGGCGTAGCCGATGTAATGGCCTTCGTAGAGGTCAAACAGCGACTGGTCGAAGGTCTGCATGCCGTGCTCGCGGCTCTTCTTCATGATCTCCTTGATGGCGGAGACCTCGCCCTTGAAGATCAGCTCGGACACCAGCGGCGTGTTCAGCAGCACCTCCACCGCGGCGATGCGACCGGCCCCCTCCTCGCGCGGCAGCAGGCGCTGGGAGATCATGGCGCGCAGGTTCAGCGACAGGTCCATGAGCAGCTGGTCGCGCCGGTCCTCGGGGAAGAAGTTGACGATGCGGTCCAGCGCCTGGTTGGCGCTGTTGGCGTGCAGGGTGGCCATGCACAGGTGGCCGGTCTCGGCGAAGGCCACCGCGTGCTCCATCGTCTCGCGGTCGCGGATCTCGCCCATCAGGATCACGTCGGGTGCCTGGCGCAGGGTGTTCTTCAGCGCGGACTCCCAGTTGAGGGTGTCGATGCCGACCTCGCGCTGGGTGATGATGCAGTTCTTGTGCGGGTGCACGAACTCGACCGGATCCTCGATGGTGATGATGTGGTCGTAGGCGGTCTCGTTGCGGTAGTCGACCATCGCCGCCAGCGAGGTGCTCTTGCCCGAGCCGGTGGCGCCCACCATGATGACCAGCCCGCGCTTGGACATGGTCACGTCCTTGAGCACCGTGGGCAGGCCGAGCTTGTCGATCGTCGGCAGTTCGCGCGGGATGGTGCGGAACACCATGCCCACCTGCCCCTGCTGCATGAAGGCATTGACCCGGAAGCGCCCCACCGCGGACGGCGAGATGGCGAAGTTGCACTCCTTGGTGCGCTCGAACTCGGCCGCCTGCTTGTCGTTCATCACCGAGCGGGCCAACGCCAGCGTGTGCTGGCCGGTCAGCGGCTGCGGCGACACCTTGGTCACCTTGCCGTCCACCTTGATCGCCGGCGGGAAGTCACAGGTCAGGAACAGGTCCGACCCGGCACGCGACACCAGCAGCCGCAGCAAGTCATTGATGAATTTCGAAGCCTGGTCGCGTTCCATCTGCACATCCTTTGAAGGACTCACCCGGGCGGCAACGCCCTGTCCCGCTCACAGCCTGTCGATCCACTGCCATCAGCCCGGGAAGTTCTCGGGGCTGCGGGCCTTGCTGCGGGCCTCGGCGGGCGTGATCACCCCCTTGCGCACCAGCTCGGTCAGGTTCTGGTCCAGCGTCTGCATGCCCTGGGCCTGCCCGGTCTGGATGATCGAGTACATCTGGGCCACCTTGTTCTCGCGGATCAGGTTGCGGATGGCCGCCGAGCCCAGCATGATCTCGTGCGCCGCCACCCGGCCGGTGCCGTCGCGGTTCTTGCACAGCGTCTGCGAGACCACCGCCACCAGCGACTCCGAGAGCATCGCGCGCACCATCTCCTTTTCGGCCGCGGGGAAAACGTCCACCATCCGGTCGACGGTCTTGGCCGCGCTCGATGTGTGCAGCGTGGCAAAGACGAGGTGGCCGGTCTCGGCTGCGGTGAGCGCGAGGCGGATGGTCTCCAGGTCGCGCAACTCGCCCACCAGGATGGCATCCGGGTCCTCGCGCAGCGCAGCGCGCAGCGCATTGGAGAACGACAGCGTCTGCGGCCCCACCTCGCGCTGGTTGATCAGGCACTTCTTCGATTCGTGCACGAATTCGATCGGGTCTTCGACCGTCAGGATGTGCCCATGCTCGTTGTCGTTGCGGTGATCCACCATCGCCGCCAACGTGGTGGACTTGCCCGAGCCGGTCGGCCCGGTCACCAGCAGCAGCCCGCGCGGCTTGAGCGACAGATCGGCAAAGACCTTGGGGGTGCGCAACTCCTCCAGGCTCTGGATCTTGCTCGGGATGGTGCGGAACACCGCGCCGGCGCCCCGCTGCTGGTTGAAGGCGTTGACGCGAAAGCGCGACAGGCCCTGGATCTCGAAGGAGAAGTCGCATTCCAACGTCTCCTCGTAGACCTTGCGCTGGGCGTCGTTCATCACGTCGTAGATCATCTCCCGGACCTTCTTGTGGTCCAGCGGGTCGACGTTGATGCGCCGCACGTCGCCGTGCACGCGGATCATGGGCGGCAGGCCGGCCGAGAGGTGTAGGTCAGAGGCCTTGTTGCGCACCGAGAACGCGAGCAACTGAGTGATGTCCATGCTGGAAGGGGGCGGCCCCCCAGGGGGGGGTGGCCGCTGATCAGGTGGAAACGCGGGAACAGGGGAACGGGAAAACAGGGAACCGGCAAAGCGGGGTAATTTGCAGCTGCATCTTCCCACCTTCGGCCAAGGCGGGCTAGCCACGGACGCGCCGCGGGCGGATTGCTCTAAGCTCGCCGATTATGACGACGATCACAAATCGGCTTCAAGCCGTGCACCAACGGCTTACGAACGCTTGCACCCGTGCAGGGCGAAGTGCCGATAGCGTCACGCTGCTGGCCGTGAGCAAGACGCAACCGGCCGAGGCGGTTCGCGCGGCCCATGCCGCCGGGCAGCGCGCCTTTGGCGAGAACTACGTGCAGGAGGGCCTGGCCAAGATCGAGGCGCTGGCTGACCTGCGGCCGGAGCTGGAGTGGCACCTGATCGGCCCGCTGCAGAGCAACAAGACCCGGGTGGTGGCCGAGGCCTTTGACTGGGTGCACAGCATCGATCGCCTGAAGATCGCCCAGCGCCTGAGCGAGCAGCGCCCCGCCTGGGCCGCGCCGCTGCAGGTCTGCCTGCAGGTCAACGTCAGCGGCGAGGACAGCAAGAGCGGCGTCGCGCCCGCCGAGTTGCCGGCGCTCGCGCAGGCAGTGGCGGCCCTGCCCCGCCTGCGCCTGCGCGGCCTGATGGCGATTCCCGAGCCCGCCGGCGACGAGGCGGCGCAGCGCCAACACCACCGCGCGCTGCGCGAGCTGCTGGAGGCCCTGCGCCAGCAAGGCCTGGCGCTCGACACCCTGTCAATGGGCATGAGCGCCGACCTGGAGGCCGCCGTGCTCGAAGGAGCCACCCTCGTGCGGGTGGGCACCGCCATCTTCGGGGAACGCGCCTGATCCCCGCAAGCCCTGCCTACACTGCAGCCCCATGAACACCTCCTCCTCCCTCCTGGCCTTCATCGGTGGCGGCAACATGGCCAGCGCCATCATTGGCGGGCTGATCCGCAGCGGCACGCCCACCGACCAGCTGCTGGTGATCGAGCCCTGGGACGTGCAGCGCGACAAGCTGCGCGCCGAGTTCGGCATCGAGGCCCTGGCAGCCGCTGACGAGCGCCTGGCTCGCGCCGGCACCGTCGTGTGGGCGGTCAAGCCGCAGAGCTTTGCCGAGGCCGCCGCGCCCTGCGCGGGCCGTGTCGGCGCGGCGCTGCACCTGTCTGTGATGGCCGGCATCCGCAGCGATGCGATCGCCCGGGCCACCGGCAGCGAGCGCGTCGTGCGCGCCATGCCCAACACGCCCGCGCTGATCGGCCAGGGCATCACCGGCCTGTACGCCCGGGCGGACGTCACCCCTGCCGAGCGCGAGCGCATCCAGGCGCTGCTCGTGCCGACGGGCAGCGTGCTGTGGGTGGAGCGCGAGGCCGACCTCGACGCGGTGACCGCGCTGTCGGGCTCTGGCCCGGCCTATGTGTTTTATTTTGTTGAGGCGATGGTGGCCGCCGCCGAGCGCATGGGGCTGAGCGCCGAACAGGGCAAGCAGCTGGCACTGGCCACCTTCACCGGCGCGGCCGAACTGGCCCGTCGCTCGCCGGACAGCCCGGCGACCCTGCGTGAACGCGTCACGAGCAAGGGCGGCACCACCTACGCCGCGCTGTGCTCGCTGGAGGCCAGCGGTGTCGCAGCCGCCTTCATCGCGGCACTTGACGCCGCCCGCCAACGGGCCCGCGAATTGGGGGACGAGTTCGGCCACTGACAACTCTTGTCACATTCGGGCCCGGCTTGTCGCAGAGTTGAAACATCTGGGCTTCACAGTGAGGACGTGGTGGTCGAAATGACTACCACGAGTCACACGGGAGCCCCACATGAAACGCATCGCTCGCACCCTCGCCTCCGCCCTGCGCCGCCGTCCGTCCTTGCGCACCAGCGCCGCCAGCAAGCCCGTGTCGAGCGGCGCACCGGCGGAAGACGTCCTGGACCTGCTGCGCCGCAGCGAGGCCTTCGCGGAAGACTTGGCTGATCTCGTGAGCCGGCGCCCCTCGGTACTGGCCAAGCGCGAACTTCGGGAGCTTCGCGCGCTGCGCTGAGCCCCCTGGCCCGACTGGGCCGTGCATCACTGCTCACAGCACCGATCTGGTGCGTTGCGGGCGCAGGTTCGATGCAAAGCCTGCATGACGCGGGCGACCCAGGCCGTCGCAAAGCCCCTAGAGTGCGCCGCTTGCACGGTGTGCGCACGGGTCGACCCGGCTGGTGAGCGCACCGACGTGTGTCCAGGCTCCCACCACCGAGGCCCGCCCGCATGAACACCCCCCACGCCCCCCTGCCCTCCTCCACGGCTGCTCGCACCACGGCCAGCACGGCGCTGTCCTACGTGTCGTCAGAGCCCCACTCGCCCTGGGGCACTTACTTGGCGCAGATCGACCGCGTCGTGCCCTACCTGGGCCGGCTGGCACGCTGGGCCGAATCGCTGCGCCGGCCCAAGCGCAGCCTGATCGTCGATGTGCCCATCGAGATGGACGACGGCACGGTGCGCCACTTCGAGGGCTACCGCGTGCAGCACAGCCTCAGCCGCGGTCCCGGCAAGGGCGGGGTGCGCTACCACCCGGACGTCACGCTCGGCGAGGTGATGGCCCTGGCCGGCTGGATGACGATCAAGAACGCCGCCGTCAACCTGCCCTTCGGCGGCGCCAAGGGTGGCATCCGGGTCGACCCGAAGCAGCTCTCCCTCAAGGAACTGGAGCGCCTGACGCGGCGCTACACCAGCGAGATCGGCATCATCATCGGCCCGCAGCAGGACATCCCGGCGCCCGACGTCAACACCAACGCCCAGGTCATGGCCTGGATGATGGACACCTACTCGATGAACATCGGCGCCACCGCCAGCGGCGTGGTGACCGGCAAGCCCATCGACCTGGGCGGCTCGCTCGGCCGGGTCAAGGCCACCGGCCGCGGCGTGTTCGTCACCGGGCGGGAGGCAGCCCGCCGCGCCGGGCTGAACCTGGATGGCGCGCGCGTCGCGGTGCAGGGCTTCGGCAACGTCGGCTCGGCCGCGGCGGAGCTGTTTGCCGGCGCGGGCGCGAAGATTGTCGCCGTGCAGGACCACACCGGCACCATCGCCAACCCGGGCGGCCTGGACATGGCCGAGCTGATGCCGCTGGTGCGCCGCGACGGCGGTGTCGGCGGCTTCGCGGGCGGCGAGCGCATCGCCGACGAGGATTTCTGGGGCATCGACTGCGACATCCTGATCCCCGCGGCCCTGGAGGGCCAGATCGACGTGCTGCGCGCCAACCGGATCCGCGCCCGCCTCGTGCTGGAAGGCGCCAACGGCCCGACCCTGCCGGACGCCGACGACGTGCTGGCCGAGCGCGGCATCCTCGTGGTGCCCGACGTGATCTGCAATGCCGGTGGCGTCACGGTGTCCTACTTCGAGTGGGTACAGGACTTCTCCAGCTTCTTCTGGACCGAGGACGAGATCAACGTGCGGCTGGACAAGATCATGGTCGAGGCCCTGCGCCGGATCTGGGACACGGCCGACCAGCACCGCATCACGCTGCGCACCGCGGCCTTCGCCGTGGCCTGCGAGCGCATCCTGATGGCGCGCGAAATGCGGGGCCTCTACCCCTGAGCCCCGGTCCTGGCCGAGCCGCGTTCCCGCGCCGCCCAGCTTGATGCCGAGCAAGCCAGGATGGGCCCTGATTTGCTAGGCTCGCGGTTCCACATCGCCGGCCACGGGCCGGTGTTTCTTTGCCTCGACGCGCCATGACCCTCCTCGCCTGGAACGACCAAATCGCCAACCACCATCCGCAGATGGACCAGACGCACCAGGAGTTCGTCGTGCTGCTCAACGGGCTGGAAGCGGCCCGGCTGGAAGGTGCGCCGGATGTGCTGGCGCGCTACGACGCGCTGGTGGAGCACACCGTCGAGCACTTTGCGCAGGAAGATCGCTGGATGGCCGCCACCGGTTTCACGCCGGAGAACTGCCACAGCAACCAGCACAAGCAGGTGCTCGACCTGCTGCGCGAGGTGCGCCGCCGGGTGGTCGACGAGGGCCAGGACGAGCTGATCCCGCGCCTGCTGCCGGAGTTGGCGCAGTGGTTCGAGCAGCATGCGCAGATGATGGACGCCGCCCTGGTGTTCCACATGGGGGAGGTGGGCTATGACGCGGCCAGCGGCCGCATCGACCGCCCGGTCCAGCCCGAGGCAGCCATCTCCGGCTGCGGCGGCAGCACCTGCTCTTGAGCCGGATCCTGCGCCTGGCGTCCGCCAGGCCGCAGGTCAGAACTGGTAGGCCAGCCGCATGCCACCCCAGTGGCGGCCGGCCACGGTGATAGGGGCGGCGGCTTCTTTCATCAGCACATGCTTGCCGCCACCCATGTCGCGGCGGTAGGTCTGCAGCAGGAAGGGGCGCTGGTTGCGCGCCGAGGCCAGCCCGGTGCGGTCGTCGAAGATGCGGCGGTAGCGGCTGTTGGCGGTGTCCCAGGCCAGGTCACCACGCTGCGGCTGGCAGTACTTGCGGTTGTGCGTGGCGATGTAGCCGTTGCGGTCGGCGGCGATGCAGAAGGTGACCTTGGGGCTGAAGGACAGCATCGCTTCCTGGATCGGCGGCAGCAGCCGGTCGGTCAGCTGGGCGAAGCGGGTCAGGTGCTGGGCCGGTCGGGTGTTCGGGATCGGCCGGTAGTTCTCGTCGAACAGGTCGGCCGCCGAGAGGTCGCCACGCGCCAGTGCCTGCTCCAGCGCCGCGCCCACCTGGGCGGCCACGCGCTGAACGGCCTCGATGTAGGGCGTGTCCTCGGTGGCCACGTCACTGGCGGCCAACTCGTCGATGAGCTGCTCGGACACCCGCAGGAAGCGGTCGCTGCAGGACATGGCGGTGTCCAGCCCGATCATCGCGGCCTGCATGTCCTGGCCGAGCCCTTCGGTGCGCTCGCTCACGCGCAGGCAGATGTCACGGCTGCCCTGGGCTGCGACATTGATGCGCTGGACGTCGGTCTCGACATCGGCAAAGGCCCGGTGGATGGACCCCTGGGAGGCACCCGGCTTGACCGCCGGGCCGGTGTCGATGCGGATCTCGCGCGAGAAGGCCTCGATGCGCTGGTCCAACTGGGCCAGCGTGCCCATGATGGTCTTGGAGGACACCTCCACGCGCCCGGCCAGGTCCTTCACCGCATCGGCCACCACGCCAAAGCCACGGCCGGCCTCGCCGGCGCGCTTGGCCTCCACCGAGGCGTTGAAGGCCACCAGGCGGGTCTGCAGTGCGATCTGGGTGATGTCGCCGGCCGCGGCGGACACCTCGTGCAGCACATGCACGATGCCGGCCACCTCGCTGGCCACCTCGGCCACCACGGCGCGGGCGCGGGCCACGGCCTCCAGGCTGGCACCCGTGGCCTGGCCGATGGCGTCCTGCGCGGTCTGCACCTGCGCCAGCTGATCGGTCAGCGCGTGCATCGCCTCGACCTGGGAGACCACCACGCGCTGGGTGTCCTCGATCACGCCGCGCGCCTCGGCGGCGTCGCGGCCGATGGTCGACACCTTGCCGGCAAGGCTGCGCACGATGGCGCCTCCATCGACGGCCGGGGCGGCGGCCAGTGGGGCATCGGCGGTGGGCGCGGGGCGACGGGGGCGCAGCAGGCTCAGCATGCTCGGTATCTCCAGATCGTGACGGTCTTGCGGGAGTGGCACTGCCTCGCCATCGGCTCGTCGTCTCGTTGTTGTCTCGCTGTCTTGTCCGGGGTACTGCCTGCCGCGGGATCCGTCACCTCCTGCGGCGCTGCAGGCTCACCAGGCGCGCAGCTTTGAGCGCAGCCGGGCGATCGACTGGCTGTGCAGCTGGCACACGCGCGACTCGGTCACGCCCAGCACCGCTGCGATTTCCTTGAGGTTCATGTCCTGCTCGTAGTACATGCTCATCACGAACTGCTCGCGCTCGGGCAGGTTCTTGATCGCCTCGACCAGGGCCTCGCGCATGCGGTAGTCGTTCAGGCGCGCCAGCGGGTCGGCGCCCTCCTCGGCCACGTGGCGGTCCAGGAAGTCGTTGTCGCCCTCGTCGCCGCCCATGTCCTCCAGGTAGATCAGCTGGGTGCCGCGCACCTTGTTGAGCAGATCCTGGTAGTCGGTCAGCGTGATGCCCATTTCCTTGGCGATCTCGCTCTCCTGGGGCGCGCGGCCCAGTCGCTGCTCCAGGCGGTGCACGGCCCCCTCGATGTCGCGCTGGTGCTTGCGGTTGCCGCGGCTCATCCAGTCGGCTCCGCGCAACTCGTCGAGCATCGCGCCGCGGATGCGCTGGGTGGCGAAGGTCTCGAACTGCACCCCCTGGCCGGTATCGAAACGGGTCAGCGCATCGGTCAGGCCGATCATGCCGACCTGGATCAGGTCGTCCAGCTCCACGTTGGCCGGCAGCTTGGCGATCATCTGGTGCGCCAGCCGCCGCACCAGCGGGCTGTACTGCTTGAGCATGGCGTTGGCGTCGAGACGACCCTTGGCGGTGTACATACCGAGGCTCCGGGCAAATTCAGAGGTAGGCCTGGCGCGGCGAAGGCAGGGCAGCACGCTGGCTGCCGCAGACCATGTCGTCGCTCGCGGTGCAGGCCGCGGCACTTTCCAGCAGGCCTTCGACAAGGCGCACCAGCGACCGCGAGGGCGCGGCAGTGGGCGGCTCAGCCGGATCGACCTGCACAGCGGCATGTTGCACCCCGCCCAGGAAATGATCGGCGCAATAAGCAAGGCGCGAAGCCACCATCTCCCCTTGCGGGAACGCCGGCGGCGAGCACATCAGCAGATCGTGGGACAGCCAGTCGGCCCGCTGGGCGAACAGCTTCATGGCGGCATAGGCATGCTTCATCGACTCGGGTCGCTCGTCGCAGAGCACCACCGGGCGCGGGCGCGACAGGCCCTCGTCACCGCGCCCGAACAGGCGCACCAGGTCCACCGCGGTGCCATGCACCAGCACGACCTGGCTGGAGGGTGCGGCATCCACCACCGCGTCGAGGAAGGCCCGGGTCGAGCCCCGGCTGTCCACCCAGCGCACCGGCAGGCCGCGCGCAGCGAGGTAGGACACCCGCTGCGACAGCGGTTCGATCCCCTCGGAGAGGTCGAAGCTGGCCAGCTCACGCGGCGGGCCGCCACGCTCGGAGGCGTCCACCAGCAGGGTGTCGAGGTCCATCTCCTCCAGCACGCTGCACAGGCGCTCGATCAGCACGCCGCCGTGGGCGATGAAGGGGTTGGAGACCACCGGCACGAAGCGGGCTGCGCGGGTGGAGAACAGACGGCGCAGTCCGTCGGCCTGGTCGGCCGGCATGGTGCGACGAAAGCGAGGCGGGTAGGACATCTTCAGGCTCCCTGGGCACTGAATGCCGGCATCACTGGCCGCGGGCGGACGAGGCGGGGCGCGAACGCCGCGCGCCCGATGCCGCCGACGGGGGTGCCGAGAACAGCAGGTTCACGTCGTTGGCGTCCATGCGCCAGGCCTGGGCACCGGCCGTGCGCAGCGCACGGTGCATCAGGGCCTGGGCGGTCAGGCGGTGCCAGTCCTCCGGCACGCGCTGGCCGTTGGCCACCGCCACCACCTTGAGGCGATGGCGGATCAGCGCATCCAGCGCCGGGCCGAGCTTGACGGCCTCGTCGAGCTTGGACAGCACGATGCCCTTGGCCTGCGCGCCCTTGTAGGCCACCAGCACGTCCTCGATGGTCTCGCCCTGCTGGGCGGCGTTGACCACCAGCAGGCGCTGGATGCTGGGGTGCGAGAGCATCTCCAGCAGCTCGCGGGTGCGGGTGTCACGCTGCGCCAGGCCGGCCGTGTCGATCAGCACCATCTTCTTGGCCGAGAGCAGGTCCAGCAGATCCTCCAGCGCCACGCGGTCATGCGCGGTGTGCACCGGCACGCCCAGGATGCGGCCGTAGGCGCGCAGCTGCTCGTGGGCGCCCAGCCGGTAGGCATCCAGCGTGATCAGGCCCAGGTTGGCCGCGCCGTGGCGGGTCGCGAAGGCCGCGGCCAGCTTGGCGGTGGAGGTGGTCTTGCCCACGCCGGTGGAGCCCACCAATGCGAACACGCCGCCCTGGTCCTCGAGGGCCGCGTCGGACTCGCCGGTGAGCAGGTTGCGCTGCAGCACCTCGCCGGCCCAGGCCAGCTCGTCAACCACCTCGTCGCCCAGGCTGTCGACCAACTTGCGGATCAGCGCGGGCGAGAAGCCGCAGCCCAGCAACCGGGTGGTCAGCTGGGCCTGCTTGGGGCTCTTCTGCAGCCGCTCCATGAAGGCCAGGGCGCCGAAGCGCTCCTCGATCAGGCCCTTCATCGCGCGGATCTCGTTCATCATGTCCGACTGCTGGCGGCTC
>Ga0073899_10002283_pt1 | contig 17291 bp, 13 predicted proteins | sample KloWWTmetaKNB5Ph_FD_88975 | JGI IMG/M metagenome (GOLD analysis project Ga0073899, IMG submission 88975) | Active sludge microbial communities from Klosterneuburg, Austria, studying microevolution and ecology of nitrifiers - Klosterneuburg... | ecosystem: Engineered > WWTP > Aerobic digester >...
CGTCGGTGGGGTCGTTGTGCGCCAGCGTCGCCTGCACGGTCGCCTCGATCTCATCAAGCGGCCACGGCAGCGCCAAGTCGATCTGCATAGCGGAGTGTTGCAGCCGCTCCAAATGGGCGCGCAATCCAAAAGGACGTGGGCCATAAGTGCGCAACACCTCAAAAACGCCATAGCCCCGCACCAGCCCCAGATCATTGAGGCCAATCGCCGCCTGGCTGGACGGTGTAAACTCACCGTTGACGTAATAGAGGTAATCATGAACAGGGGAATCGCTCATGGACGAATATCCCAGTTGCCAACGCACACCCATTTGTAGGTGGTCAATTCCTCCAGCCCCATCGGCCCGCGCGCGTGCAGTTTCTGCGTGCTCACCGCCACCTCGGCGCCAAGCCCGAACTGCCCGCCGTCGTTGAAGCGAGTGCTGGCATTAACAAAGACTGCCGACGAATTGATCGCTTCTACAAAGCGATTGGCGTGCGCCAGGTTGTTGGTGAGGATGCCGTCGGAGTGCTCCGAGCCGTGGTCGTAGATATGCTCGATCGCCTCTTCGAGACTATCGACCACCTTGACGCCCAGGATCAGCGCCATCCATTCCTGGTCGAAATCATCCGGCCCGGCTTCCACCACCTCAGCGCCATGCGGCGCGTCGCGCAGCAGATCGAGCGCGGCGCCTGTTGCGCGCAGTTCGACCTTACACTGCGCCATGCGTTCCGCCAGCATCGGCAGCCACGCCGCGGCCACGTCGCGATGCACCAGCACTGTGTCGCACGAGTTGCACACGCTTGGGCGCTGCACGCGCGCATTCTCGACAATAGCGAGCGCGCGCGGCAAATCCGCGCTGGCGTCGACAAAAAGGTGACACACACCGATGCCGCCGGTGATGACCGGAATCGTCGCCTGTTCGCGACAGAGCTTGTGGAGTGAAGCGCCGCCGCGCGGGATGATCATATCGACATAACGGTCGAGGCGCAGCAGTTGCGTCACTAACGCACGGTCGGGGCTGTCGACGTACTGGATCGCGGCGAGCGGAAAGCCGGCGACGGCCAGCGCGGCGCGGATCGTCTCGGCCAGCGCCAGGTTGCTGCGCAAAGTTTCGCTGCCACCGCGCAAAATCACGGCGTTGCCTGTCTTGAGGCAGAGCGTGGCAATATCGATGGTGACATTGGGCCGCGCTTCGTAAATGACGCCCAACACGCCGATCGGGATGCGGCGGCGGCTGAGACGCATTGCGTTGGGCAGCAGCCGCCCCTCGATCTCCGCGCCGACCGGGTCGGGGAGCGCGGCCACGCTGCGTGCGTCCGCGGCCAACGTGCGGATACGCGCCTCGGTGAGCAACAACCGATCCAGCAGCGCAGGCGTCAGCCCGCGCGCGCGGCCATCGGCCATATCCTGGGCATTGGCAGTCAAGATGACGTCCATGCGCGCTTCCAGCAGATCGGCGATCTTGAGCAGCGCCGCGTTTTTAGCGTTGGTCGAGCAGGTCGCCAATTGGCGGCTTGCCACACGCGCTGCCTGCCCCATTTTCTCGATGTCCACCGTCGGTGCAGCGATCATGACCATGTTCAGTTCCTCTCCGTGCCATCTGCCGGCCGCTTGCACTGCCGGGTGGATGCTCCTGTGACAATCTGCTGTACTTTACCACAAAGTGGAATAAGCGCCACAAGGCATTACGCTGTGGGTGCATCACCGATTTACGACCTTAAAAAGCACATGTTATTTTCTAGAATATATTGCTTCCTTAAGCGGAATGGAGTACAATGACAGGAGAATGAAAGGGTTGTAAGTAATTTGTCGTGTTAGGATGCCAGCTAGAAGAAGATAATTCCGGCGGAGGGGGCAAATGAACCGCAAGCTACTGATGGTACACATGACAATCATCCAGATCGTGCTGATCGTGTTGATGGCGACGCCGGCGCTGGCGGCTGACAACGGCATCGTGTCCGGCACGGTGTATTACGACAGCAACGGCAACTCACAGGCCGAGCTGGACGAAACGAACGTGCCCAATGCGACGGTTTATCTGCAACGCCAGGGTGATATGTCTCTGATTACAATTACCGCCGACGCGGCCGGCAATTTTGTGCTGACCGACTTGGCGTATGGCGCGTACCTGGTGTGGGCCGAGGACGCCCAGCACAATATCTCCGCAGCGCAGCGCGTCGAACTAGATGAGGTCACGGGCGCCAGCAGCATCGAACTGCCGATTGTCTATGACCTTTCCAATGACATCGAGTTTATGAATATAACCAGCCTTTATCTGCCGCTTGTGAACCGGTGATGGCCTGCATCGACTGATAATCTGCTCTCTCCTCCTTGTAGCGCTCCAGCAAAAACGCCACCAGACTCTGGTGGCGTTTTTGCTGGAGCGAGCAGCTCAGTTGCGCCGGAAACGCGCCTTGAGACTATCCCATCCTCTCGGTTTCAGCTCTTCTTCCGTGATCTCGACCACCACGTCGTCGGCGTCGAAAAAGATGTTCAGCCGATCGCCGACATATTTGGCGCCGGCGATCTCCAACTTTGCCAGCCCAGTGGGCAACGCGATGTTGCGCTTCCAGTTGCCGATGCGAATGACCAGTTCGTCAAAAACGCTGCGATGCAATTGCACCTCGTCGCGCTCGATCAGCGGCAGCGATAAGCTCAGCACATATTGTGACCCGTTCTTGAAGATCTCCTGCGGCTTGCCCGCGTAGAAGCGCTGCGTCGGGTCGCCGCTGCCACCGCGCACCTTTTCCGGCCCGAAAACGGCATTCGCCATTTGCGTCAGCATCGGGATGCCCATCACCTCCTGCTCAAAGAGCGGCACCTCGAAGATCGGCAGGGGCTGGAAACATTCGTGGACAAGTTCCAGGTTTTGCGCCTGCGCGTTTTTCCAGATGTCGAAGTAATTGTCCGACAGGGTGCGCGGAAAAACTCGGTTGCAAATGACGGCATCGACGCTGTAGCCATAGAGGTTGAGGTAGGTGTAGGCGCGTTGCGCTTCCTTGACCACCATTTTCTCCGGGTTCAGCACGACGCGCATACTGCTCTGCTCACCGTCACTCAACAGACGACTCATGCGTTCCAAAAAGCTGACCAATTCTTCGATGCTGTCGAAGATATCGTCGCCGGGCAGCGGCATGTCGGTCATACGCTTCATCATCGGCCGCGCCAGTTGAATCGTCTTGCGCTGGAAGGGGAAAATTTTCTCGATGTACCAGCGCGCAATGTCGGGAAAGCTCAGCAACTGGAGCGTCGAGCCGGTGGGCGCCGCGTCGATGATAATCACGTCGAATCTGCCGCTTTCCGCCAGCGATGTGATCTGCATCAGGCTGGAAAGCTCTTCCATGCCGGGCAGCACCGCAGTCTCTTCCGCGACCAGGCTGTCCATGCCCTGCCACATAAAGAGGGCGTTGAGGTAGCCTTGCACCGTGCCCCAGTATTGATCCATCTGGCTCAACAGATCGATCTCCTGTCCCCAGAGATTGGGCGCAAGCTCGATCATGTGGCTGCCGATGCGCCGGTCAAAACTGTCGCCGAGGCTGTGCGCCGGGTCCGTGGAGAGCACCGCGGTGCGATAGCCCAGTTCGGCGCAACGCACTGCACTGGCCGCGCTGATGCTGGTCTTGCCAACGCCGCCCTTGCCTGTATAGAGCAAAATCCGCATAGAAATTCCTTCTTGATCTGTTTAGTTCAGCAATGCTTCTGTTCTGAAAATAACCTTTGGCGCAGAGGCGCTGAAATGCAGAGGCACGCGGAAAAAGGCATTTTCATTCCCATGCGCGCGGCAGGCAGGACGCCCGCTGATGGCGTCCGCCGCTAGGCGCAATAGCTGTCGCAGTATAGCATACACTCTCTGAGTGTGTTGGTACGCGGCGCCCCGTTTATAATGAGAAGATGCGTGTGCTTATGGTCAGTAAAGCATTGGTCGTCGGCGCCTATCAACGGAAGGCCGAAGAGATCGCACGGCTGGGCGTCGACCTGGTCGTGTTGACGCCGCCTGCCTGGCGCGACCGCCGCGGGTCACAGAGGATGCGTCCCGTACATACCGAGGGCTACACCTTGCGCGCCATTCCCATCCGCGGCAATGGCAATTTTCATTTCCATTATTATCCAACTTTGGGAAAGGAATTGCGGAGCGTTGCCCCCGATGTACTGCATTTCGACGAAGAGCCGTACAACCTTGCCACCTGGCTTGCGCTGCGTCTGACCGCCCGCGCCGGCATCCCAGCCACCTTTTTCACCTGGCAGAACTTGTATCGCCGCTATCCGTTGCCGTTTTCCGCCTTCGAGCGCGCCAACTATCGCGCCGCGCGCGTCGCCATCGCCGGCAATCAGGACGCGGCGGCTGTGCTGCGCCGTAAGGGTTTCTCCGGCGAGGTGGCCGTGATCCCACAGTTTGGCGTCGACCCGGCTGTGTTCACACCTGCTGCGGCCGCACCGCGCCCGGCTGACGGGCGCCCTCTCCACATCGGCTATGCGGGCGGACTGCTGCCGGAAAAGGGCATCGCCGACTTGCTCCATGCCTGCGCGGCCTTGCGCGGGGAGTGGCGTCTGGCGCTGGCAGGCGAAGGGGATGAGTTGTCCGCGCTGCAGCCATTGGCCGGTGTGCTCGGCATCCGCGACCGTGTGACCTTTGTGGGGCGCATCGAAAGCACGGACATGCCGGCATTCCATCGCGGCCTGGACGCGCTCGTCCTGCCCAGCCATACGACCTCGACCTGGAAGGAACAATTTGGCCGCGTGCTGATTGAAGCCATGGCATGTGCGACGCCGGTCGTCGGCAGCGACAGCGGCGAAATCCCGCACGTGATCGGCGCGGCCGGGTTGATCTACCCCGAACGCGATTGTGCCGCCCTGGCCGCCCAGCTTCAGCTTCTGCTCGATGAGCCACGCAGGCGTGCAGAGCTTGGCGGCGCGGGCCGGCGGCGCGTGCTCGCTCACTTCACGATGGCGCAAATCGCTGCGCAGACGGTGGCGGTCTACCGTCGGATGGCGGGCGTCGCATGAGAGTCGCCATCAACGCTCATCTGCTCAGCGATCAGCGCAGCTATCGTGGCGCCGGCGTGAGCAACTACAGCGCTGAATTGCTGCGTGCGCTCGGCGCGTTGGCGCTGGAACGTCAGGCGCGGCAAGGCAGCGCGGCATCCAGCAGCGCTGCGATTGACATCACCGCGTATCTTCATGCCACGACCTTTGCGGCGACGGGCGTCCGCCTCGTCCGTTCTGCGTTGCCGCTGGAAAATCCGGCCGCGCGCATTGCCTGGGAGCAGATCAGCCTGCCCGCACATCTGATGCGCCAGCGCGCCGACCTGGTGCATGGGCTGGTCAACGTGCTGCCGCTGACGGCGCCATGTCAAGGCGTGGTGACGGTGCACGACCTGGCCTTTGTGCGTACGCCGGAGATGTTGCCGCCTTTCAAGCGCGCCTATTTGACTGCGCTCTGCCGCGCCAGCACCGCGCGCGCGGCGCGCATCATTGCGGTCAGCCATCAAACCGCCGCCGACCTGCAACGCTATTTTGGAACGCCGGCGCACCGGATCACAGTTGTACACAATGGGGTGTCGCCGCGCTTCACGCCGCGTAACGCAGAGGCGACGCAAGCCTTCCGCCGGCGCAAGCATCTGCCTGAACGCTATTTGCTCTATCTTGGCACGCTGGAGCCGCGCAAGAATCTGGAGCGGCTCTTGCGTGCGTTTGCGCGGTGGCGGGATGCTTGTGCGCCGGCGGAGCGTACAGTGAAGCTGGTGCTGGCGGGCGCACAGGGCTGGTATTATACGGAAATTTTTCGTACGGTGGAGACGCTGGGGCTGACGGAGCAGGTGATCTTTCCTGGCTTCATTCCTGGTGATGAACTGCCGGATTGGTACGCGGCGGCAGAGGTTTTTGTCTATCCCAGCCTGTTCGAGGGCTTTGGTTTGCCCGTGCTGGAGGCGATGGCGTGTGGGACGCCGGTGGTGTGCAGTCGTGCACCGGGCGTCAGCGAAGTGGTGGGTGAAGCCGCGCTGGCTTTCCCCTCTCACGATGAGGATGCGCTGGCTACAGCCTTGCATCTGGTGGTGGGGCAGCCGGAGGTGCGCGGTATGCTGTCAACGCGTGGGCGTATACAGGCGGCGCGCTTTTCATGGCGGCGCTGCGCCGAGGAGACGCTGGCGATCTACCAGCGCGTACACCGATGCGTGTAGCATTCCCGGAATGCTGTCTGGCCGGGCCTGTCCCAGTTCTTGGGACGTTCCCTGTAGGTCGGGCTATCAGCCTGACGGTGTTGCGTCAACCAGCAGCAGGTCGGGCCGATGTGGGAGGCGACGACGCTCAATCAAATGAGGGAAGCTACGTCGGGCTGGTAGCCCGACCTACTATCTGGCAAGCCGTAGGTCGGGCTACCAGCCTGACGGTGTTGCGTCAACCAGCAGCAGGTCGGGCCGATGCGGGAGGCGACGACGCTCAATCAAATGAGGGAAGCTACGTCGGGCTGATAGCCCGACCTACTCAGTTGGCTTGCCAACTTGTGAGCAATGCAATTCGCTGGCACAATGCAGGCTGGATCGCTCTCCACTAACACATAGATCGCGGCAACTTGGCGGCCGCTCCCGGCTAACTCCAACATGAGCATAGCAAGTAGCTTGTTGAAATGGCAACCGTTGACAATCTAAATCTGACTGACACGACATCGAAAAGCAGCGTAACCATCAAGCCCCAGCGCGAAAGCTGGCTTGCCATGGCTGCGCGCCGCGTCCCCGCACGGCTATGGATGCCGTTGCTGATTGGCTCGGACGCGCTGCTGATTTTTGCCGCCTTTCTCACGGCTTATCTGCTGCGCTATCAACTGCAACTGTTTATTGCGGTTGACCCTGCGTTCCAGTTGTCGCTGGTGAGTTATCTGCCGTTGGTGCTGTTGCTGGTCGTCTTCATGTTGTTCTCCTTCCGCTTCTCGCTCGTTTATCCCTATCAGCCGGGGCGCAGTTGGGTCGAAGAAACATGGCGGATCGCCACTGCTTCCACGATCGGCGTCATTCTCCTGATCGTGGTCAACCTGATCTTCCGGCCGATGCTGTACAGCCGCCTTGTTTTCTTGTATACGGCCATACTTGTCACCGTCTATCTGGGCGCCAGCCGCCTTGTGATCATGATGGCGCGCGGCCATCTGCGCCAGTACGACATCGGCGTGCGCCGCGTGCTGCTGATCGGCGCCGGCGACGTGGGACGCATGGTCATGCGTACGCTGGCCGCACGCCCCGATTATGGGCTGAAGCTGGTTGGCTTTCTCGACGACAACCCGGCCAAAAGCAGCACGGATGTCGGCCGCTTTAAGGCGCTCGGTTCGGTGGAAAAGGCGCCGGAGGTGATGGCCAGCCACGGCATTCAACGCGTCATCATCTGCCTGCCCTGGCAGACGCACCGCACGATTCAGCGCCTGCTGCGCGAGTGCGAGCAACTGAAGGTGGAAGCCTTTGTCGTGCCCGACCTGTTTCAACTGACCAAAAACCAGATGAAGGTCGTGGAACTCAACGGCATTCCACTCATTTCAACGCGCGATGTTTCGATCCAGGGCTGGAATTTGGTGATCAAACGGACGTTTGACATCGCCGTTGGCGTGTTGATGGCGTTGGTGGCGTTGCCCTTCGTGCTGCTGATCGCGTTGGCGATCCGCCTCGACACGCCTGGGCCGATTCTCTTTCGGCAGATGCGCGTGGGCAAGCACGGCAAGGAATTTGCGTGCTTCAAATTTCGTTCCATGGTCAGCAACGCCGACGAGTTGCGCAGCCAGGTCGCTGAACTAAATGAATCGACCGGGCCGCTGTTCAAAATTCGCAACGATCCGCGCCTGACGCGGGTCGGGCGCTTTATCCGTCGCTACAGCCTGGACGAGCTGCCGCAGTTATTCAACGTGCTGCACGGGGAAATGAGCCTGATTGGCCCGCGCCCCAACTTGCCCCAAGAAGTCGACCAATATCAAGAGTGGATGAAGAAGCGACTCTCTGTCAGCCCAGGGCTGACGGGCTTGTGGCAGGTCAGCGGGCGCAGCGACCTGACCTTCGATGAGATGGTGCTGCTCGACATTTATTACGTCGAAAACTGGAGCATCGGTCTGGACATTAACATCCTCCTGCGGTCGGTGCCGGCCGTCCTCCGCGCCAAAGGCGCTTACTAAAGCTGCTATGCAACGCATCTTAATCCTGATGAGCGACACCGGCGGCGGCCATCGCGCCAGCGCGCAGGCGCTCAAGGCCGGCTTCGACGAGTTGTATCCCGGCCGCTTCGCCATCGACGTCATCGATTTCATCACCGACTATCTGCCGTGGCCTTTCAACCAGATGCCCAAGGCGTACCCTTTTTTGTCGAACGACGCGCCCTGGATGTGGAAATTGCTCTACGGCGGCCAGACGCATGGCCTCAGCAACGCGCTGGCGCAAGTCAGCAGCCGGTTGCTGGTGGGCGCGGTCGACCAAGCCATCGCGCAGCACACGCCGGATTTGATCATCTCCGTGCACCCGCTGCTGCAACTTGTGAGCATGTTAGCTATGGCGCGTCGCCCGCAGCGCGTTCCTTTTGTCACCGTCGTGACCGACCTGACAACCGCGCACCCGCTGTGGTTTCACCCGCAGGTCGATGCCGTCTACGTAGCCAGCGAAAACACACAGGCGATGGCGCGTCGCGCGGGCATTACCGATGAGCGCATCCATCTGCTCGGGTTGCCCATTCGCCCGGCCTTTGCACGCACCCCACGCCCTCAAACTGAGTTGCGCGCCGCGTTGGGTATGGCGCTGGAACTGCCGGCCGTGTTGTTGATCGGCGGCGGAGAAGGCATCGGCCCAGTGGAGGAGATTGCCGCCGCGTGCGACGCCAGCCTCAGCCAAGGGGGGAAGATAGCCGGGCAAATCGTGGTTATCTGCGGGCGCAACAAGGCGCTGCAGGAGCGGTTGGCCGCGCGCACCTGGGCAACGCCGGTGCGGATCAACGGCTTCGTCGACAACATGCCCGACTGGATGACGGCGTGCGATTGCGTCGTGAGCAAGGCCGGCCCCGGCACCATTGCCGAAGCGCTGATCTGCGGCCTCCCGCTCGTGTTGAGCGGCTTTATTCCCGGCCAGGAAGAGGGCAATGCGCCCTATGTGGTGGACAATCATGTCGGCTTCTACGAGGAGTCGCCGGCGGGGATTGCCGCCATTATCGCGCGCTGGTTTGGGCCGGAGCGCGACCATTTGCGCACGATGTCGGAACGGGCGCGCACGCTGGGACGTCCGCACGCTACATTCGATATCGTGCGCTCGATTGTGGAGCTGGCGTGGGGATAGCCTCGGTCTTTTACTCTTGACGCAGAAAGCGCCAGTACGCGTCGCCGACCGCGGTCGAACGCCCGTAATTGTCGAAGAGGTTGCCGGTTGGATAGCGGCTGTCGCGCGCGGAGTACCAGTTCCAGCGCTGCACCAGCCGGTAATCGTCATCGGCAAAGCCCAGCGCCGGGTCGCGCAAGGACAGGAATAGGTCGAAACTTCCTTGCAGGAAATTGATCACACGCTTCGTGTCAAAGCCGTAATCCGCCGGCATCAGAATGCCATACTCCGTGATCCAGAGCGGTTTGTCCTGCTGCTGATGCGCAGCCATCCACGCGCGCATTGCCCATATCTGCTGCTCGACAATCGTCAGATCGTCGTGGTCTTCCACATCCCACAGCTTGCCGCGATGGTCGATATCGAACCCAGGCGGGATGTTGACGCCCCAGCCGGCGCGCTCTTCACGCAGGATAAAAGCGTGCATATTCCACACGTCCACGGGCATGGGCGCGCCATAGAGTGACAGGTAGAACTCCCAAACACGGTCTAGATAGCGGAGCCGCAACGGGGTGATCTGGCTCAGCCCGCCGATGGCGATCTGCGCGGTCGGGTCGGCCGACTTGATCGCCGTGTACGCGCGCTGATAGGCGACGGCGTAGACTTCGGGCGTTGTGTTGTCCTGCCAGCGCACGTCCGGCTCGTTACCGATCAACCAGGTGAGGCCACGGTTGCGCTGCGCCAGTTCGTACAGCGCCTGGGTGTCCGGGTAAAGGCGACCATTTTTCATGCGCACCATCGGCGTGAACTCCATCCCGATGGTCGCGGGCGGTGGCTCCATCACCGCGCGTCTGTCCAATCCCAGCCAAATTTCTTCTGTGTGGTGGTTGGCGCCCCAGTTCAGATACCACCCAGGTCGATCCAGCGGCCAGTCGTAGAATGTAATGTCTCCATCAGGCGCGCCGACGCCTGCGCGCCAGCGCAAGGTGTAAGGGGCGGCCATCGGCGCAGGGTGGATGGAGTCGATCGGGCGTTTGGTGAGCGTTCCTGGCGTAAAGTGTGGGGGTGAAGGATCGTTGGCTGGAATGAGCGTATCGTCGAGCGGGTTGACCTCGGGCGTCCACTCCGGTGGCTTGCCGACCACCGCCAGGAGTACGACCAGCAGGAGCAGGATGCTCCCGCCAATGAGCCAGATAAAGCGCCGCACGTGCCGTGGCTGCCGGTCAAACATAGGTGTGGAAATGATCGTGCATGGGATGTGGCCTGGAAACTCAATGACGCGTGGTCAATCGGAGTCGCCGATCAGTTGATCCAGACGATCTAGGTTGTGTTCGAGGCGATTCAGTGATGTCTGCAACGAAAGGGCTTTGGCGTCCTCTTGTGCGTCCTCTTGCCCATCAAGGGGTGAGGCGCCGTTGCGTTGCATAGATGGTTCGGTGAGCATGTGACGCAAGAACTGCTCGCTTCCCGGCTGCTGACGCAAGGCGTCCAGTTCCTGGCGCACCACGTCGATGTGCAATTCAATATCGTGGCGCGCCAGGACTTGCTGGTAGTAATCGAAATTTTCGATCAGCCCATTGGTAACCGTGGAAAAGCCGTGCTCGGCGAGGAGCAAGCGCGAGCTGAAATACATCGGATTATGTGAAAACATGCGTTCATCATTCCATTCCGGCTGGATCAGGATGATGTCCACGTCTGGATATTTCACCTTCAAGTTTTTGATGTGATAACGCAGGGTGGAGTGGAGCAACGTGCGCACCGTCTGGTTGACGATGGCTTGGATGCCATGCTTGCGCATGTAATGTTGCTCTGGAAACGCACGCGCCGCATTGAGGGGCACCATGGAGTTGATGCAGATGACGAGCTTGGCCCCCGCTTCAATCGCCAGATCGAGGCTGGCCGTGCCATGCAGACCACCGTCTACGTAGTCCTTATCAAAAATGCGCACCGGTCGGTAGAGTACAGGGACGGCGCTGCTGGCAGCCACGGCGCGGCTGATCGGGACGATGCCTTTGCCGCCTTGACCAAAAATTGCGCGATTGCCGCTGTCCAACTCGGTGGCGACAATGTATAACTGCTTGTCGAGAAAGTCGAAGCGATTGTGGCGGCTCGGCATCTCCAAGACGCGGCGCACATAGCGCTCCAGGGCATTGCTGTCGTACAGTCCAGATGGCAGCAGTTCTGCCAGTTCCCACAGTACATCGGAAAGCGCGAGATTGAGGGGGTGCGTCAACGAGGCAAGCCCCAAATTCCAAAGCGTGCGCGGTAGGTTGAGCAGGCCGCGCAAGTATTCCGGGATGTCTGCCTGAAAGAGATCGCCCACGCCAAAGCCGCCGATCTCGGGATGGCGATTGTCGAGGGTCTGGATGATCTCTTCGGGGGTCAATTGGTTGGCGATCAGCGCGCAGATCAAGGCGCCGGCGCTGGTGCCTACATAAATATCGAAGTCGTTTACGGTCAGACCCCGCAGTGCATCGTTGATGGCGCGCAGCGCACCCACTTCGTACACCGCACCGGTGATGCCACCACCGGCGAGCACCAGGGCGACCTTGCTGCGTTTTTGTGGGCGTGGCGCTTTATGATTCTGAGGCATGGGGTTCGGCCGATGATTCGTCTACCCATTCGTCCGTCTGTTGTGCTTCGAGCAACGCACCGATCTTGGCGTTTAGATCGTCAAGTTGCGTCTGAAGCCGTTTCAGATCACGGGTTGTAGGAACATTGAGCGTCGTCAGCACATCCTGAAAAACTTCGTCGATGCGGGGCAACGGTGAGTGATCGCCGGCGTCGACGTCTGCTTCTCCCTTCGCTGCACCCTCGATGTGAAGCGGCGCAATCAGCGCCCGGCGCATCTGCTCCAGGGTGTCGCCGCTGGTGCGAATCAGATTGGTCAGAAGCGAACGTGAAAGCAGTCCCGACCCTTTCTTCTGCTGTTCAAAGATAATCTGCGACAGCGTGAGATTGGTCAAATCTTCACCAGTTTCATGGTCGATGACCACCACATCTTCATTGACCTGGATCAAGGCAGCAATGTGATCGAGGGTAACGTATCGTTTCGCTTCTGTATCGTAGAGCTTGCGATTGGGATAGCGTTTGATTACTGGCATGGCGTTATCACTGGGAAGCACATAATTGAATATCTGAAAGCGCTTCGATCATAGCATAGCCGACGCGCTGCGTCAAAACGAATTCAAATAGGGGCACAGTTTGCATAATGAGTCAGAAAATGTCTGCGACTCCTGGGAAAGTCAAGTTAGAACTTTGCGTTTTGTCCACGTTAATGCAAGTCGAGTTGATTTCTCATAGATTATATTATCTACTCACAAAGATTGTACAATTGCTCACGGCGGTGCAGAATGATATGCGCTATATTGTTTACGTTTCTTCCTCCTTTGTGTACAGAGAGCGACGTGCTTGCACGTCGCTCTCTGTCATAATAAACATTTCGCACGCTGAACCTAGCTCGCTCCGCACGCAAGCTTCATGCTTGACCGACCGCTAGGCGGGGTCGCGGCTGAGGATCAGCGCGCTGTAGGGGCCGATCTCGATCACGCCGTAAAAGGGCAGCGCGCCATCTTTCGCTGGTTGGGCTTCCACTGCCGCGACGCCTTCGTTGCCCCAATTCAGGTTATACACGGCGCCGTCGCTGTTGAAGCGTGTATGCCAGACGCCTTCCGCGGGCAGACCCACGGCGTAATCCTGATAGGTCGCATCGGCCATGTTGACGATAACAACCGTACCGTGTTCATTGCCCTTGTCATCCCAGCGCACAAAGGCGATGACCTTGCGCTCCTGATCGATGTGATGCACCTGGACGAAATGGCCGCATAGACCTCGCGTGTTGTCATCGTGGTTGCGGCGCAGATGAATCAGATCACGGTAAATGCGCAAAATGCCCGTAAATTCCTTTTGCTTGGCCCAGTCAAGCGGGGCGTCGTCACGGAACCATTCATCTTCCAGAAACTCCTGCCCCTGGAAGATCATGGGGATGCCGGGCGCCGTAAAGACGAGCACCGCGCCCAGCACAGAGCGCTTTTGGGCGAACCAACTGCCAGCATCGCCGGGGTTGATGTCCTCTGGCAGGCGCGCCCGTCCGTTGGCCACTTCGTCGTGAGACTCGGTGTAGATCACACGGTCGAAGGCGTCGCCGTTGTAGATCGTGGCAATGGCTCCGGCCACGGCGTCGAGATCGCGGAACGCGTCGTCATCAGTGATCAGCGCGGTGCGCACCGGGTGCACAAAGGCGCTGTCCCACTGCGCATCGAACGCAGCGCCGCCTTCGCTGGTGGGCTTGGTCAACCAGGGGTTTTGTTGCAGATCTTCGGCAATTGAGATCCTGCCGGGAAAGTGCGCCTTGATCTCTTCGTTGATCCATTGCATGAGCGCCCAGGCTTCAGGAATATCGCTGGCTTTGGCGTTATTCTCGCCAATGACATTGCGCATGTAAAGAGTCGAATCCCAACGCAGCCCATCGATGTGATACTCATCGAGCCACATGAGCGCGTTGTCGCGCAGATACTGGCGCACTTCGGAACGACCATAGTCGGGGCGCGTTGCGCCCCACGGCGTTGTGGCGCGTCCGTCGTTGTAGAAGTAGATGCCGCCGCCCTCGTTCTCATACCAGCCGTCGAAGCGCCAGAGGTCAAGATCGCTCGGCCCCATGTGGTTGTAGACTACGTCTAAAATGACAGCAAGCCCATGCTGGTGGGCGGCCTTGACAAAGTCCTTCAGCGCGTCGGGGCCGCCATAGTCGCTTTCCACGGCAAAGATCGAGCTGGGATTGTAGCCCCACGAGCGCCCGCCGGGAAACTCGGTGATCGGCATGATCTCGACGGTGTTGACGCCCAGCTTTTGCAGATAGGGAAAGCGGGAGATGGCGTCGCGCAGGTTGCCGGGCTTGTTGCGCTTCATGGAGTTGAAGGTGCCGATGTGCATCTCGTAAATGATCAGTTCGTGCCACGGCGCGATCTGAAAATTATCGCCTTCCCAATCATAGTTGTTGGCATAGATAATGCTGTTGCCGACTGAGTTGGTCACCTGGCGCGCGTACGGGTCAATGCGTTGCAGCTTCTGTTCGCCGTTGACAATGACGTATTTGTACTCGTCGTTCGCTTTGGCCTTCGCAACTGTGCCCGCCCAGTAGCCGTTTTCATCCCGCTCTAACGGATCAGCCGTCTCGGACCATTTGTTGAACCCACCGGTCACATAGACTGCTTCTGCATTGGGCGCCCAGACGCGAAAATGGACGCCATTTTTGTGGATAATAGCGCCCATTCCATCAGGTGCAATTGATTGTTTCTTACTCATATCCTTAGAATCTCCGGTAGTCGAAGTAATTTTAACTGGAACCCACACTAAACTTCCAACAGGACAGGGATTGTACAACTTTTATCTAATCTATGTCAAGGTAGATCCCGCGTCATCGATCAGGGCGCCGTTGCTGCGTCATCCACCAGTTTGTCCAGGCGCGCAGTCAGATCCTTCACTGTTGGGGTGAGCTGACCTGAATCACCCTCCAGCCGCGCCTTGAGCGCACTCAACTCTTCACACACGGAGGCAAGCGTTGCCTGGCTGGAAAGGTCGGCAGGGGCCTGCTCTCGATCAAGCAGCCGTTCGATGACCATTTGCACGAGCAACGCAACCGGCGGCGCGATCAACAGGCCGATCAGACCGAGTGCGTCGCCCAACGCCAGCAACAGGATCGCCATCAAAATGCCCCAATAGTGGCGGCCACGATAGAGGCGCGGTTGCACCAGATATTCGGAGATCAACAACACCAGGAAAGTAGCGCCTGCCGCCAACGCCGCGGTCGGCAGGTTGACAAACCAACCGCCCAGCATCGCCACGATGACGGCCAGTGCGCCGCCATAAATAGGTATCAGCCACAGGAACGCCACCAGCGCCGCCACCAGTAGCGGCGAATGCAAGTTGATAAGGATGAAGATCATGGCCAGCACCGCGGCCACCATGACAGTCTGGGCAAGCTCGCTGCGCACATACGCCCCGATGCGGGCTTCCAGATCGTTGATAAAACGCCGTAGCGAGGTGCGCTGCGCCGGCGCGACCAGGGAAAGCCAGATGCGTTCAAAGCGGTCGTTGCCCATACTCCAGTAGACGGAAATGACAAATGCCAGCGCCAGTTCGCCCAACATGTTAAGCATACGCTGTGCGCTCGTTATCAAGCCTTCCGCAATGCCGGTGTCCGGGTTGGTGACAATCATTGCCGCCACATCATCGGTGCGTGGCAGGTTGAGGATCAAGATGCCGCGATTCGTATCGGCCATCTGCGCCAACTGGTTTTGTAGCAAACCGTATTTGGACAGAATATCCTGGACAAAAGGGTCAAGCTCGCTGATCAACGGTGTAAACAGGAAGACGACCACTGCGCCGATCAAAACCATTGCCACCAGATAGAGCGAAAGGACGGCCAGCCAGCGCGGCGCACCCCATTTCTGCACCCTTTCGATGGGGCGCTCTAGCGTGGCTGCAATCAGCAACGCCACCAGGAAGATGTAGACGACATTTTGCAGCCGCCAGACGATGACCAAAAAGCTTAACACCAGCAGCACGACAAAGGCAATCAGAGCAAAGCGCTTCATGCATGATTCTCCTGGTTGGCAAGATAGTGGTTCAGGTGCACCGCGATGCTTTCCATTTCGTCGAGCACCGTTATCGTGGCGGGGTCGGGTGGTTTTTCATCGGTGCGGGACAATTTGCGGACATCCCTCGCCAACTCCTGGGTCTGAAATTGCAGCAGCGCCCAACGCCCACGCATCGCTTCGGCAGAATCTGTCGCCATCGTTTCCTGCGCCTCGCTCTGGGATGGCTCGAAGACCAGCCGCGCAAAGAGAATCTGCAGCACCGCGGCCAGCGGCACAGCCAGCAGCGCGCCGGCAAAGCCAAAGAGCGCGCCAAACGCCGCGATCGCCAGCAGCGAGACAATAGCGTTGACGCCGACCGCCCGATCCATTACCCGCGGCACCAACAGGTTGCTCTCGGCCACCTGGATCGCGACAATGGCGCCGATCACCCACGGCACTTTCTCCGGTGCAGTCGATGCCGCCATCAAGATGGCAGGAATGGCGCCCAGGATCGGGCCGGCGATCGGCACCGATTCAAAGAGCGCCATGAGCAGACCCAGCAGCAGAGCATTGGGCACGCCGATGGCAAAGAAGGCAATGGTCGAGAGCACGCCAATGACGCCGCATAGAATGAGCTGGCCGCGGAAGTAGCCGTTGATCTTCCCCTGGATTTCTGCGATCAGCGTGCGCACTGCTTCGCGCCGCGCGGCGGAAATTTGCAACAACAGCCGGCGGATGATCAACTCGCTCTCCAGCGTCCAGTAATAGGCCATGACAAAAACAGAGACAAACGCAAACGCGACCTGCACCAGCGTCAGCGGCATCGCCCACGGGTCGGCCGGTTGATCGGGGTTGCCTTCCATGGTCAGGATGGCAAGTTGCGGCAGCGACAGTTCCGGCGGCATCACCAGACCGACGCCACGCACCAGCCCAATCGGCTGGTTGATCAGAAAAGTGCGGGTCATTTGGTAAAGATCAGGAAGCTGGCTGGCTGCGATTCCGGCCTGTTCGATTAAGGGCGGAAGCAGCGTCCACACCAGGGTCAGCAGCACTACCGCGAGCAGCGAGTAAAGAAAGATTAAGCTTACTTCGCGGCGCAGACCGCGACGCTGGAGCCAGTTGACGGCCGGTTCAAAGGCAACCTTGAGCGAAAAGGCGATAAAAAAGAGAAAAACCACCATGTAAAAGCGATAGAGCAGGGCGAAACCAATGACCACCCCCAGAATCGCGAGCGTGGCAAGCAGCACCCGTCGCGCGCTCCAACGCGCCGGGGGCGAGCCGATCGGTTCAGACAAATCTGGTAATACACGTGAAGACACGTCAGCTCCTTCTTGTTAGTCCCAAATCACAGGACAATCGTATACGATGACCACACAGTAGTGGATTCGCTTGTCGCTGACAAGTATCCAGGGAGAGATTTGAGGAACGTAGCTGGATATATTCCGAAAGCAATGCGTGTGCAAGC
>Ga0073899_10002284_pt1 | contig 17287 bp, 11 predicted proteins | sample KloWWTmetaKNB5Ph_FD_88975 | JGI IMG/M metagenome (GOLD analysis project Ga0073899, IMG submission 88975) | Active sludge microbial communities from Klosterneuburg, Austria, studying microevolution and ecology of nitrifiers - Klosterneuburg... | ecosystem: Engineered > WWTP > Aerobic digester >...
CCGCCACAGGTGATGAGGGTGACCCACTCATCGTAGTCGGCCTTCGTCTTGGGCCAGATGATGTCGCCCATCGGGATGGTATCGCGGTGATAGCGGGTGTTGGAGATCACCGTGTAGCGGTATTCAGCGCCGTTTTCCATCTTGATGACGACCTCATCGCCCTCGACCGCTTTGGCGAGGCTGACGAAGGGGGCGGGGACATTGTGATAGTAGACGTGAGCGGAGAAGACGGCGTTGCCGCCCCAGCCGGGCCTATCGTAGATGTAGTACCAGCCAACGGCCTTGTTCTCGTCCTTCGGGGTATCGAGTTCGCCCCGGCTGTTTATGGCGAGTTCCTCGATCGGGGCATCGAGGCTGAAGCGGGGAATCTTGATGCTCGCCACCTTGCCGGCAAAGGGGGTTGGGGTGGCGGTGGGGGTGGGGGGTGGGGTGGGGGTCGAAGTTGGGGTAGCCGTGCCTTCGGGGGTATCCGTTGGGGCAGGGGCCGGGGTGGTATCGTCATCGTCGCCGCCCGAGCAGGCGATGCCCGCGACGAGGAGGGTGGCGCCGAGTGCGAACACGGCGAGTGCGATGGTGCGCGCAGTCTTCACGTGGTTTTTCCGGAATCTGTGGTGTGTGGCAGTGGTATCGAAAGTAGCGTACGGCGGCCGAAGAGGACAGGGGCGGGAGCGGTAAGGGAAACAGCGCGTTAAGGGTTATTGGACGCGGCGGGCGACGACGACATCGCGGTCGAGGTATTCGCCGAGGCCGTTTTCCTGGGTCTGCTGGAAGCGGCCGCCACAGGTGATGAGGGTGATCCACTCTTCGCCTTCGGGCCTGGGTGCGCCATCGAGGACGCCATCGATGAGATCGCCCATCGGGATATTGCTGACATCGAAACGCTTCAGGTAGAAGATTTCGTAGACGTAGGCGGGGCCGCCATCCATCTGGATGGTGATCCGGTCTTTTTCCCGGGCTTTGTTGAGGCTGGCGAAGGGGCCGAGCTTGAAGTTGTAGTTGACGTGGGCGGAGAAGACGGCGTTGCCACCCCATCCGGGCTTGTCGTAGATGTGGTACCAGCCGACCGCGCCGATGGCATCACGGGGGGTATCCAGCTGGTTGTTGGTGATGCCGATCTCTTCGAGCGGGTGATCGATTTCGAGGGAAGCGGCCACAATCCGGCCGGGCTTGCCATCGAATGGGAGCGGCGTGGGGGTGGGGGTGGGAGCATCGGTCGGGATTGCGGAAGGTGTCGAGGTGGGAGTCGCACGGGTATCGAAGCCGACCACGGGCGCGGGGTCCGGAGAGGCGGATGGCCCATCATCCCTGTAGGCATAGCCGACGACGAGCAGGCTGAGACCGGCCACGAACGTGAAGATGGCGATGTAGGGGAGGGCTTTCATACTGGGAAGCGGCCCGGGGCCGGAATTCATGGTATACGAACGCGGGCAAAGCGGGGATTAAGGCCGGCGAAGGCCGGCCTGCCGGCGGCGGGCAAACACTACTCCGGCGGCCGCACCGAGGGCGGCGATGACCCCGATAGCGGATGCGAACAGCCACCAGGCGGAGGGACCACCCGCGGAATCCGAGGCGGTGGAGGGCGGAGTGACGGCGGTGCTTGCCTGGCCCGTAGCGGGCGGGAACTGGACATCATCGGTAGGCGGGACGCCGGTGGGACGCTGCAGAGTGGGGGAGCTGGCAACCGGCGATGTGGCGGTGGGTGAGGGTTGGGCCGTGGCGGCGGTGGGGAGGGGGATGGGCGAGCCCGAGCCTGAAGAAAGGTCGACCTGCTGCGGACCGGGGCGCCACAGGGCCTGCTGGGCGGCGGGAACCCCGGCAATGGTGAAGGTGACGGTCCTGCCATCGCGGCCACAGCCTGGCCTCTGGCTTTCGTGGACCACGTGGAGGACGTAGATGGTCGCGGCGCCCTGCCGGGCGGCCAGGTTCGAGCCGGGGTCGGCCTGCGTGCAATCGACGCCCTCGATCAGGCCGCGCACCTCGGTGCTATCCGGCGCGGGCTGGCCATCGACCGTCACCGAGCCGTAGAAGCTGGACGGGATCTGAGGCTGAGCGAGGACGGGCAGGATGCCAGCGGCGGCTCCAATGAGGGCAAGCAGCGGGAGCGGCGCCAGCAAGAAGCGGATGGGCACGCGCTCATGGTAGCCGGGCGGGGTGGAAGGACAAGGAGGGGGCGGGTCGCCTGTTTGACGGAAGCGGCATACCTTATGTTGCTATTGGAGGTGCGGGTTGGCGGGAATCGGCGAGACGCTGCGTTCCACGCGGGAGCATCGTGGGCTGACTATCGAGCAGGTAGCGCAGGATACGCGCATTTCGGCGCGGTTCCTGGAGGCGCTGGAGGCGGAGCAGTTCGATGAACTGCCGGCGCCGGTGTACGTTCGCGGATTTCTGCGCTCGTACGCGAATTACCTGAAGGTCGACCCTCAGCCGCTGCTGGATCAGCTGGTCGGCGGCGAGCGGATCCCTCCGGGCGGCCCGGATGCCTTCGTACGCGGACCGCAAGCGCCGCGCGAGCGGACCAACCCGTTCCAGAAGCCAGCTGCGCCACCGCCACCGCCGCCGGAGACATCCGAGGGTGAGGAGGAGACGTGGGCGCCCGAGGGACTAACTCCGGTTTCGAGCGTTAGCGGGGGCTACATCCCGGGGAGCGATCTGATCGAGGACCCCGAGTACCCCCTGGAACTCCAGGAGGAAGTCCGGTACCGGCCGAGGACTACGGGGATCCTGATGGAGCGGCCACCGCGAGAGGGCGAGGGCGGGCCATCGACGCGGCTGGTGGGGATTGCTGCCCTGGCGGTGCTGGGCGTGCTCGCGGTCATCGCGCTGGGCGTCTTCCTCATGGGTGGCGACGGAGGCGATAGCAATGAGCAAGCGGGGCCCGGCATCGAGGGGGAGACCCCCGGGGTAACACCGACGAACGTGGTGGCGGTTGGATCGGCAACGCCGGCGCGATCGCCATCGCCTTCGCCGACGGGGAGTCCTTCGGCATCGCCGGCGGCAACGATGACCGGGACGGTGACGGCAACGGGGACCCCCGCTACGGCAACCCCAACCCCAACGACCGGCGGCGCCACCGTGGCCCCGGCAACTGCCACGCCGACTCCGACGGAGACCGTCGCGCCGACGGCCACGGTCACGCCGACTCCGCCGAAGATCCCGACGGCGACGCCGCCGCCAATCCAGCCAGAAAACTACGCGCTGGGTGAATGCGAGAACACCGGGCCGGGGCAGTACGACTGCGGGCCGCCGCCGTACCGCGTGATCTGCTACCCGCCGCTCGGGACACCGCAGAACGCGAACTGGTGGGTGGATGTGAACAAGTCGTTTCCCTCGTCGCTCCCGGCAGGCTGGAAAGAAACGACCGTCTCGAGCAGAGGGGCGATCCTAACCGCGGGACAAAGCCGCTGCGAGTGAGCGGTGGTTTGGCGGCCTGAGCGGCTCCTCCTGTACACCCTTACGTAACCCTTAGGGGTCGGCGCAAACCCCTAAGGGACCATAGGGTGAATGCGCCCCCAAGCCGTCACCATGCCGTCCTCCGAGTGACCATGTGAGCGGTTTGGCTCGCTGTCGAACCCCCTGTTGAGACCCGGGCGGCCACCCGCCGCCGAATCGCACGGGTCGTATGACGGGGGCATGCGATGGCAGGGTTTGAAGGCGTGCGGCCGGGTGTCCTGGGCGAGGCTATCCGGGAGTGGCGGTGGAGCAAGTATGTCCCGCTGTACCTGGCAGGGATTGCGGCCGGCGCGGGGCTTGGCATAGGGCTCGCGACCTGGCCGGAGACCAATGTAGTCGAGGCCCCGGCGGCGCCGGTGGCGCATGCACTGATGGTGAACGATGAAGCGGGCGGCGCTGCCATCCCCGCCGGCGACTTCAGCGCGGACGCTCCGGCCAGCGCCCCGGCGGTCGTGGAATCGACCGTGGCGAACGGGCCGGATGTCGTGGCGCTCCCGATCGAGTTCGTACGGGCAGCCGGCGGGGCGACGGCGCTGCCCCTACCCGCTCCGGAGGCGCCCGCGGCCAACCCGGTCGCTCCGGCGGTGGTCGAACCCCCGGCCGCTCCGGCGGCAGCTGCCGCGCCCGAAGCTCCGGTGGCGCCCTCGGCCCCGGCGCCCGCGCCGGTGGCCGAGAGCCCGGCAGCACCGGTCGCACCACCCGCGGCGGTGGAAAAGCCCAACTTCTACGTGCCGGCGGTGTCTTCGGCCCCCGCAACGGAGCTGGAGTTGCGGTTCTTCAACCTGCTGAACGCTGAACGGGCCGCCGCTGGCCTGGCGCCGCTCGTCCTGGACCCGGGCCTGACCGTGGTGGCACGGACGCGCTCGCAGCAACTGATCGACCAGAACTACTTCGCGCACACGGACCCGTACGGCTACTCGATGTACGTGGAATTGCTGGCGCACTTCGGCTTTTCGGCCTACGCATGGGCCGGAGAGAACCTGGCGATGAACAATTTCAAACTTTCGGAATCGCCGGAGCGGGCCACAAAGGCTTTGATGAACAGCCCGACACACCGCGCGAACATCCTGGCAACGGACTTCTTCCGGGTTGGCATTGGCGAGATCACGGACTCGAGTGGGCGGCACTTCTACACGATGATCTTCCTCGGCTGACGGGGGAGCCTGCGATAAGCGAGAAGGGCACCCGCAACCGGGTGCCCTTGTCTTTGTGCCTGGCGCGCCGTGGTCCTACTCCGAAGGCGGGAAGGTGGTGGCGTCGTCATCGGGGTGGACGCGCGAGCTGCGGGACATGGCATAACCGACACCACCGCCGATAGCGGCTATCCCTCCGAGGATCAGTACGACGATTCCCCAGACGGGGAAGCCGCCGCCATCACCGCCGGACTGGCCGGGGCCGGGCGTTGCGCTGGTTATTCCGCCACGGGGGGTTGCGATGGGCGAGCCTGCCCCGGGCGAGCCGGGCGGAATCGTCTCGATTGCGGCGGTGGCACCGGGGGTAGTACCGGGGCGCAGTGTGGCGGTGGGTTCGGGGGTGCTGGTGGGCGCTGGCGTGAAGGTCGGGATGACAGCCGGCGTGGCCCCCGCAAAGGTGATGTCGAGCTGGACCGGCCCGGGCGCCCAGCGCGCGGTCTGGGGCGCGAACCGGTCGCCAATCTTGAGGCGGACCTCGCGGCCGGTCGCGCCGCAGCCTGCGATCTGGGACTCGGAGACGACATCGACGAAGTAGACGGTGACTTTGGCGGCGCCATCGCCGGTGAACTCGGTACGGCCTTTGGTGCCACAGAGCTTTTCGCCGATGTAGGCCTCGACGGGGAGCCCGGCGGCGACTTCTCCGCCGGAATCGGCGATAGAGCCAAAGACGGTAGACGGGGGATCGAACTGGGCGTGGGCCAGCGGGAGCGTGGCGAGACCCGCGAGCGAGGCAGCGGCCACCGCGACGAGGAGTCGCGGCGAAACGAACCGGGCGATGGGCATGAAGAGCATCCTGATGGAACTAACGGCCACGTCCGAGGGTACGGAGGTAGCGGTCTAGGCGCACTACTTCGGGACGGTCAACGTTAACGGGCGCTTGACGTGGACCCAGAAGACGGCGTGGTCGCCGAAGGTGGTGATGGTGTTGACGCTGGCGGGGGCGCCAGGAATGTAGCGCTTCCACTCCTGCTTTTCCGAATCCCAGGCGTAGATGATGGAGATGGCGTCTTCAGCGCCGCCGATGACGGTGGCGATTTCGGCCGTGCCCGCCCCGGTTGGAACCATGTTCCAGCCTTCGGCAAGGGCAAGGGTCTGATCCTGGCCGTAGGGGATAACGATATCGATGACGATCTCGCCTTCGCCATCGGGCACGAGCGTTGCGGGGAGCGGGTTATCGATGACGCGGCCATCGCAGAAGACGGTGCTGATGACGTAGTCGTTCCAGGTGAGCATGACGAAATCGTCGGGACCACTGAAGACCTCATTGTTATCAACGCCGATCCAGAGGTTGTCCTTCACGGCGGGAGCACCGAAGAACATCTTGCTCTGGCCGGGTTCGAGGTAGCCCGAGAGGTCCCGCTGCTGGGCGATGCCAGCCTCGGTGCCGAGGCTTTCGAGGCCGAAGCCGGCGAGGTTGACGGGGTTGGTACCGACGTTCTTCACGGTGATCGTTTCCTCGCCGGAGCACTGGAGGCCGGTGACGCGGACTTCGCCGGGGATGGGCGCGGGCTGTGCGGGGAAGGTGACGACAACGTTGGTTGGCTTCATGAGGCTGTTGGAGACCTTGATCCAGGCCTGGCACTCATCGACCTCGATGGTGGGCATGGCGAGGCCGGGATTCGCCGGGTGTTCGAGGACATCGAGCGTATCGAAGGAGGTGACGGTGGCGAAGCGGCGGCCATCGTTGATGGAGTAGGGCCTATCGGCGGCGCCGACGATTGCACCGCCGCCGGCATCAATTTCGAATCGGACGGGGACGCCGAGGGTGTTGTTGTAGTTGGCGGCATCGCAGAAGCCATCGCGGTCGCGGAGGTGGGCGACGACGTATTTCACTGCCGGGGAATCGGTGTTGACGATGGTGACTTCCTTGTATCCAGCCCAGCGCCAGGTGGTTTCGGCCTTGTTCGAGGCGATTGCGGGCCACTTGCCATGGGTCTTCGGGTCGGGGTATTCGGCGACGGCGTAGTAACGGCCGGTGCCGACGATGTTCTCGAGCTGGCATTGGGGATTGCCGTTGAACTTACTCGGGGGGCATTCCTCATAGGTGAGGTTCATATCGCCGAAGGTGAAGACGGAGGCATTTCCGGAGGCATCGCTTGGCTGGCTCATCATGCGCGGCTTCGCGGGGGTACCGAGGACGGTGGTGGCCTTGGTGTGGGGATTCACGTTAAAGGAGAAATCCTCGGAATCGTCCGGGACGAAGAAGCCGGAGGAGCCGGTCTTCACGGGTTTGCGGTAGTCATTGATGGTGGGTTCGCTATCCATGAAGAAGGTGACGATGGCAGCAGGCATTTCGATGCTGCCCCAGTTGCCGCGGAGGCCGCCGGGGCCAAGGAGCTTGTCCCAGTCATCGGGCATGACCCAGCGATCCCTGGGGACTTTACGGCCATCGGGCTTGATCTCCGCGGGACGGCCTGAGGGGTTGGAGCCGACAAAGTAGCCGCGCACGCCGGCACTGACGCTGCCGAACGTCGAGACGAACTGATCCGGGGTGGCCTCGATGACGATGTCCTCGAACATGAGGAAGAAGAGCGGGACGACCGCCTTGGAGTTGGGGTTGTTGGCGAGGAAGATGCTGACATCGACTTCGCCCGGCTCTTCGCTTTCATAGAGCACGGTGGCCGAGCAGGCAGCCCCGAAGTCGGCTGTGGCCTGGTAGGGGCCGTTGAGGGTGATTCCCGGGCCGGGGAGGAAGTTGCCGCGCTGGTCTTCGGGCCGGACGAAGATTACCTGCTGGCCGGCACAGGAGCCTCCGCCGCCGAACGCGTAGGTGATGGTGACGGTCTGGCCGGCCCAGGCGATGCGAGGCGTCATGTTGGCGGGGGAGAAAGTCAACGCTGCGCCGACCCACTCCTGGGGAGCGGCGGGGGTGGTATCGCCGGGGTAGAAGACATCGATTTCGATGCGGACGGTTGAGCCGGCGGTGCAGCCAGGATCATTGAGGGTGGAGAAAAGAAGGTCATCGGCAACGGCGTCGGTATCGCCGTAGGCGGCCGAGAAGGGGTTGCCATCGCCGTTGTTGAGTTCGAAGCGGCCGCCGATGCTGACGCCGCGGACGGTTTTTGGCTGGCTGAGGCTGGGGACGCTGAAGTACCCGCATGAGCCATCGATGCGGGCTTCGATCCAGGCGCCATCGAGGATTTGATCGGAGTAGAGGATGCCGCCGGTGCTGTGCGAGCCAAGAACCCATTCGCGGTAGAGGCGGGAGCCAATGAGGGTGCCCGTTCCCGCGTTGAAGATGACGGCGAGGGAATCGGCGGTGTAGGTGACGACCCCGGCGGTGGGTGAGCGTCCGGTGGTGATTTCCGTGCGATCGATGTGGTTCCAGCGGGTAATGAGCGGTCCAGCCGAGCCGGGGCCTGTCTGAACGCCGTTGCCATCGTCGTTGGTATCGAAGAAGGCGACATCGGGGACGCCGTTGTTGAGGAAGCTGACGCTTACGGTGTGTTCGCCAGCCGATGGCGAGGTGTAGCTGAAGCACCACGTATCGTTGGCAACACCGTTGAGGCGGGGATCGTGGGCGGCGGACTTCCGGAAGGCGGTGAGGTTACCGACTCCGGGGACATCGGCACCGGCGAGGGGGCTGAACTGGATGCCGACAACGGTCAGGGAATCGGTGGGATCGGTAGCCCCAACGACGCAGACATAGTGGGTCGAATCGATGACGAGCTGGGCAGAACGCTGGCGGGGGGGCACCTTTCCATCGGAGGTGACGTGGCGCAGCTCGACGGAAGCGACGATTTTCAGTGTGACGGTTACGGGGAGGCCGATGGTCGCTTCCTGGTCATCGCCGTCCTTGTCGATCGTGACCGGGGTGCCGATATCGGTCCGGTTGTAGATGGCATGGAAGTCGAATTCGACAGCGAGCCCGCTGACCGGAGCGGTGGCGGCGATGCCGGCGCACCATTCGAAGCCGGCCTGGCGGACGTAGGCGATGGTGACACCGGGCGGCGCGGATGGGACCGACCAGTCGGCGATGGCGACCTGGTTCACCGGGTCGTAGACACCGGGGGAGACGACCAGGGGATCGCTGGGCGTGTTGGAGGTTGCACCGGTGAGGAAGGTATCGTCCCAGCCGACGGTGCAGACCTCGGCGGGGCCACCGATGATGCCATCGCCGATCTTCTGGAGGGTGACGGTGACGATATCGAGATCGGGGAGGGAGAGCGATGCCGGGATGCCGGTGCCATCGTTGTAGTGCCAGGTGATGCCGAGCTTTTTGTAGCCGGGCGGTGCGTAGGCGACCACGCAGTAGACATCGTCAGTGGTGGTGCCTATGCCATTGTTGAAGCCATCGACGCCGGGAGCCGGGGCGGAGATGTAGGCATAGGGCCCGGTTGAGGGGATCGGCACGTTGATGGTGGGGGGCGAGGCGGAGTCGATTGGCTGGGAGGCGGTGAGCTGGAAGCCGAGCGCGGGGCCGGGGACGAGGAACGTGTCGGCGGGGGTTACGCCTTCGATATTGACATCGACGCAGTAGCCGTTGCGCGTTGCCGCATCGGCCGGGAGGGCGTGGGAGTTCGTCCCGGCGAGGAGGCGAGGGGGCTGGAATACGGGATTGGGAACCGGGCTGACATCGAACTCGGAGAGCGGATCGAAGGCCGGGGTTGTGGGGTCGTAAGCGGCGCGGACGCGATCGGGAATCGAGACACGCCCGGCGGAGACCGCCAGAACAGCGAGAAGGAGTACGGCAGGCAGGATAAACCGCCGACAGCGATGCACCATGAAGTCCCCCTGGGACTCTTGGCCGCACCCCGCCGGGCGAACCTGAAGTCGTTCGAGACGAATGCGCCGAGGTCTCGACCCCTCGATGCCCGTCAACCGCTTCGCAAGTTATTGCCGATACAGACCCCTAAGGTCAAGGGCCAGTATGTAAAAAGAGGAACGCGTTTGAGCAGTTAAGAGTTAACCCGGGTGTGCGGGCCAACGCACACCCGGGTCTGCCTCCTGACCAACGAAAGGAGAGGCCGGTTACTGGTTTACATTTGCCCGGGCGGAGACGAGGGGCCACAGGGCGGCGGTCGCGGCGGCAAGAAGGGCGGCGAAGAGAAGTCCGGTGTAGGGGGCGCGCATGCTTTCGGGGCCGGACTGGACGGCAGGGGCGTTCCCCGTTTGAGGGGGGAGCGGGGCGCCCGGGCCGGGTTCGCGGACGCCGCGGACTTCTTCGACGGGCACCTCGGATGGGGTGGCCGGCGAGATCGGATCAACGGGGATGAGGACGGTGACTGAAGTGGGCAAATCGGGGCAGGGGAGAATCGTGAACGGGACGAGGAGTGCTTCCCCGGTGAGTTCGACAGTGGTTTCGGCGCCCGCCGGGGCCGGGACTTCGTAGAAAGCGCCGGGGGCACAGGTGGAACGGGTATCGCCCGTGAGGACCTGGCGGACGGTGTAGAAGCCGTGGGGGAGTGGGGGCGTAGCGGCGGAGCCAACCGGGGAATCGCCGCTGGTGCTGGTGGAAAGCGCGGCGACCACCTGGCCGGAGGTAGTAAGGACTTCGTAGCGCCAGGTGCGGGCGGCAGCTTCGGGGCCTGCATCGAGCGATGTCTGGATTTCGATCTGGCCGAACTGGACGAAGCGGAGGTCGGCGACGGCGAGGACCTGGCCGGCGAAGGAGACCGTGAGGCGGGCCGGACCGGGGGTATCGCGGGTGATGACGACTGCGCCTTCCGCAATGTTGGCGGCGACGGGATTGGGCGGGACGACACCGGCAAGTTCGGCGCCATCGACGGAGTAGTCGAAGGCCGGGAGTGTGGTGGTCTGCCCTTCGATGCGGACGGCGAGGGTTGCCTCGGCGCCGGCGGGGAGCGAAGGTTCGCGAACGACGACGGTGACGGAGTAGGGGAGCGCTGCCGAGGCGGGGCCGTACCAGGCGAGGGCCAGGCCAAAGGTGAGGGAAGCCAGGAGGGCGAGAACCAGGAAACGGGCGGTCTGTGGCATTGGGTGGAGCAGTCCCATCGGGGTTCGCCGGAAGGTTCTGGAAATCCGGACGAGCGCCTGGGGAAACCCTTTCGATCCCGGCTATCCACTGTTTGACCACTTCAGTGAACGCACGGTGAATGTACCGCGGCGAAGGGCGGGGGTGCTATAAGAGACGGGTTAGAACTTCACCGCGCATCCACCGGATGGCTCCGGGGCGGCCACCCGGATGATGCGGGAGAGCCCCGAATTCGCGGGCGAGTGCGGCGTGCTAGAGTGCCGCTCATGGTGAAGGTACGGGCGGACGAGAACCGGTACCTGGTGGCGGCCGATGGCCGCGCGGGTGCGCATGTCCGGCGGATTCCCGGCTGCCGGGTGAACGCGAGCCTGGGCATGCTGGTGTTGCCGCGCCATACGGGAGTGATCCTGGCGCTGGATGAGCTATTCGGGCCTGACGGATGGGAGCACCCGGCGGACCTGGCGATGGAAGTGGCGGAAACGCGAGGGCGGGAGATGGGGGCGGCGACACAGCGCGCGACGGTTGAGCTGGCGGGGAGCGAACTGGCGGTGGAATGCGCGTTTGGCGACAAGGAGCTGGTGAAACTGGTGCCGGGATACCGGTGGTCGGCGGCGCAACGGCGCTGGTATCTGCCGGGCAGCCCCATGGCACTCGAGATCCTGGAGCGGTGGTTCGGGGAGCTGCTCGAACTCGGGGATGGCGTCCGGGACTACGTGGATTTGCGCGCGCGTGATGAGGCGGCGTTGGTGGCGCGGGAGTCGTGGATGGAGGAGAGCGCCCAGGCGGGGTCGCCCCCAATGGCGATAGCGCCAGCAACACCCGGGGCCGGGGCGGATGCCGCGGGGGCGGGAGCTCCGGAAGGTGGACTAGACGCGGAGACCACGCGAGCGCTGTTCGAGCGGCTGGAACGGCTGACGGCGGCGGTCGAGTCGCTGGTGGGCACGATACGCGACGGGGCGGTGGGGGCGGCCGATCCGGGCGTGGAGGCAACGGCGGCATCGCTGGAGGACTCAAGTGGTGGCACGGACACGTGGCGGGAACTGCTGCTGCAGGGGCTTTCGGATCCGGCGGGAACGCAACCGATCATCCAGGCGCGGTTGCAAACCGCTTCTCCCGCGGATACTCGCAGCCTGCTGGCGGTGGCGGGAATCACGGCGGAGCTGCTGAAAGACCACGAAGGAGCGCTCCGCTGGTTGCGGCGAGCGCTGGAGGAGGGGTCGCCGGGGGACGAAGAGCTGGAAGGGCACGCATTCGCGTCGTACGCGCGGGCGGCGCTGGGGCTCCTGGAATCGGCGTGCGGCCCGACCCGGGAACTCGGCAGGAGCCAGGACTTGCTGGAATTGCTGCGGGCCGATATCCACCAGGCGGGCCTGGGTTTCGCTGGCGAGGCGCTTTCATCGAAGGAAGCGCTGGGCCGGCTGGAGTACCTGGTGAACGACCCGGTGCTGCTGCGGGCCGACCACGCGCTGAGTGATTGCTGCCGGGTCGCGCACCTGCTGGCGGTATCACGGGGGAAGAGCTGGATGGGCGCGGAACGGGTGGCCGACTTGCTGCGGGACCGGCAGATCGGCGGGGACGGGTTCGCGCTCGGCGTGGGGATCCTGGCTGATGCCCTGTTCGAGGCGGAATCGATGGAAGAGTGGCGCTACCGGTGGCCATCGATCGAGGCGGCGGAATCGGTGAAGGACCTGCGCTGGCTGGTGGAGGCGTGCCTGGCGCGGCTCCCGGGGGCCGAAGCAGATTCGGCTGCGCTGGCGGCACTGGCCTGCCTTGCGTGCATTGCGAATGGGCCGGCGGAGTGGGCGAGCATGGACGAGCGGAAGGTCCTGGTCCGGTACCTGCCGCTGGGCTCGCCGGAGCGGCGCTACGCGGAGTTCCTGGCGGCGTTCAGCCTTGCGGCGGCCGGCCACCTGCGGGTGGGGCGAACGTTCCCGGGGTACACGAGCCACCTGGCGGAGACGCGGATCGAGACATCGGCCGGGCACCTGCTGGATGTATTCATGATGCAGAGCGGAAACGCGGGCGGGTTGACGGAGGAGCTTGCCGACGAGGTGATCCCGGCGGCACTCCAGAAGGGGATCGGGAATCCAGGGGTGTTGCTGGAGTTGCTGGACCTGGTGGCGGAATCACCGCGGGGCGATAAGCAGCTGAACCAGATCGCGGCGCAGGTGGAGGATGACGAATTCATCGGTGCTGCAAGCCTGAGCCACCACCAGCGGCTGACGCTGTACCGCCGCGCGCTGGCCGAGGCACAGGCGCGCGGACACGATGTGGACGGAGTGGAGGCGTTCAACCGGCTGGTTAGGGAGTTGCTGGCGCACGGCGAAACCGAGGAACTGCGGACGACCTGCCACGACCTGGGAAACACGTTCCGGGCGATCCGCGATGCCACGCTGGAGGTGGCACTGGAGCTTGCACTCGAGGCGGGCGAGCCATTCGAGGAGCTGGCCGATGGGCTGATCGCCCTGGCGGGGCGGCCCGAGGCGGATGTCTTGCGGCGCGAGTTGATGGGACTGGCGATCGCGTACCCGGCGGTAGGGAAGTACCTGGGCGAACGGAGCTTCGCGGGCACGGAAGAAGCAGCCGCGAGGCAGGGCGTGAGTGTGGCGGGGAAGCGCATCGTGGTGGTGGGGGGGCACGAGTGGCTGAAAAAGAATGCCCGGCTGCTGCTGGAAGATGCGTGGGGCCTGGATGTGCGGTGGCTGGACCCGGGAGCAGCGAAGAACGGCCCGCAGGCACTGGACCTTGCCGGGGGGACGTGCGACCTGGTGGTAGTGAATACGGCGTGCATCAGCCATGCGGCGAGCGGGCGCGTGACTGCCGAGGCGAAGAGCTCGGGCAAGAACTACGTGTTCCAGAACTCGCGTGGTATTGGGGCGCTGCTTTCCTGCGTCTGGACGGCGCTGACGGCGCCGGAAGAGGAGGCGGCGGAGCCGCGCAGGGGAAGCCGGGCGGCGGACCGGCGGCGGCTGGTGCGCTGAGCCGAGCGGGACGCTCTGGTAGGATGTTGGGACGACATTTGCATTCCGTGACGCCGGGAGTCCGCACCCTCTATGACCAAGCCCCGCACGATTATCCAGAAGATCTGGGACAACCATGTTGTCGCCAGCGAGGAAGGGAAGCCCGACCTCCTCTACATCGATCTTCACCTCGTCCACGAGGTGACCTCTCCCCAGGCTTTCGAGGGGCTGCGGCTGGCCGGCCGGAAGGCTCGGCGGCCCGATCTGACGCTGGCGACGGTGGACCACAACGTGCCAACGGTGGACCGGGACAAGCCCTGGACCGACCCGCTTTCGGTGAAGCAGGTGGAAGTGCTGCGGAAGAACTGCGAAGAGTTCGGCGTGCCGCTATTCGGTGTTGGCGATATCCGCCAGGGGATCGTCCACGTCATCGGGCCTGAACAGGGTGTGACGCAGCCGGGGATGACTATCGTCTGCGGGGATAGTCACACGGCCACGCACGGGGCCTTCGGTGCGCTGGCGTTCGGCATCGGCACCAGCGAGGTGGAGCACGTGCTTGCCACGCAGACCCTGCCCCAGGCGAAGCCAAGGACCATGTCGGTGGAAGTCACCGGGAAGCTGCACCCGGGGGTGACAGCAAAGGATGTGATCCTGGCCGTCATCGAGCAGATTGGCGTTTCGGGCGGCGTTGGGCACGTGATCGAGTACCGTGGCGACGTCATTCGGAACCTCTCGATGGAGGGGCGGATGACGGTCTGCAACATGTCGATCGAGGGCGGCGCGCGAGCCGGACTGGTCGCACCGGACGAGACGACATTCGCCTATATGAAGGGCCGGCCGCTCGCACCGAAAGGCGAAGACTGGGAGCGGGCGGTGGAGGCGTGGAAAGAGCTCCCGACGGACGAAGGAGCGGAGTTCGACACGTATGTCACGCTTCGCGGAGAGGACATCGAACCGTCTGTGACGTGGGGGACGACGCCCGCGCAGAGCGTGCCGGTGACGGGCCGGGTGCCATCGCCGGCAGAGGCGGCTAGCCCGCAGGCGCGCGAGCTTGCGGAACGTTCGCTGGTGTACATGGGGCTGGAAGCAGGGACGCCAATCGAGGAGATCGCGATCGACCGCGTGTTCCTCGGTTCGTGCACGAACTCGCGCATCGAAGACCTGCGGGTGGCGGCGGAAATTGTGAAGGGCCGCAAGGTCGCGAGCACAGTCCGCGCGATGGTGGTGCCGGGCTCGGGGCTCGTGAAGCTGCAAGCGGAGCAGGAAGGACTCGATCAGATCTTCAGGGACGCCGGCTTCGAGTGGCGGGAGGCGGGTTGTTCGATGTGCCTGGGGATGAACCCGGACACGCTGGCCCCGGGAGAGCGGTGCGCGAGCACTTCGAACCGAAACTTCGAGGGGCGGCAGGGGCGCGGCGGGCGAACGCACCTGGTGAGCCCGCAGATGGCGGCGGCGGCGGCGATCGCCGGGCACTTCGTCGATATCCGGACATGGAAATAGGGAGGCCGCGATGGAGAAGTTCCAGACCGTGAAGGGGCGCGCGATCCCGTTGAACCGCGCCGACGTGGACACGGACCAGATAATCTCGAAGGAGTTCCTGAAGCGGATCGAGCGGACCGGGTTCGGGCCATTCGCGTTCGATGAGTGGAAGAAGGACCCGGACTTCGTGTTGAACAACCCGGCGTTCAATGGCGCGCCGGTGATGGTGACGGGCCCGAACTTCGGGTGCGGATCATCGCGCGAGCACGCGCCGTGGGCGCTGGAGGACATGGGCCTGAAGGCGATCATTTCGCCATCGTTCGCGGACATTTTCCGGAACAATTCCGCGAAGATCGGGCTGCTCACGGTGGTCCTGCCGCAGGAGGATTGCGACTACCTGATCGCGCGCTCGGAGGAGCTGCCTTCGGCCGAGCTGGTGGTCGACCTGGCGACGCAGACCGTGGCGACGGCCGACGGGACGTGGTCGCGCCACTTCGACATCGACCCTTTCGTGAAGCATTGCCTGCTGAACGGGCTTGACGATATCGGGCTGACGCTCCTGGAAGAGGAGCGAATCACCACGTTCGAGGGACAGCGCAGCAAACTGCTGCCGGCAACGGCGGGGCTGGCCTGATGGAGGGGCGCAGGGTGCGGCCGAGCCTCGGAGCAGTGGTTTCGAATTGGCGAACATACGATGCGGCATTTGGGACGAAGCTGCGGATGGCGCTCCGGAACAACTGGACGAAGGTGCGGAACCGGAGCGACTGCTGCGGGAACACGGGCGAGCCCGGCTGCTGAGTGGTTACTCCGGAGCCTCGTGAAGGCTCTGAGGGGGAGTAGCGTCCAGGCGGCTTTGCAGCGCGGCGATGGCGGTGCTGACACCTGGAGTTAACGGTGCGAACTGCAGCGCTTCGTGGGCGAGGCGGAGGCGGGCGTGCAGCATCTCCGTGGGCAGGGATCGGAGCAGGGTGGCGAGGAGATCCGAACGGCGGCTGGCAACGATGGCCGTCGTGAGGAACCCGTAGACCTCGGGTGTGGGCGCATTGGCGAGCATTCCGCGCACGGTTGAATCGACTGCCTGGCCCGGTTCGAGCGAAACGATCAGGTCGGCCAATCCGAGGAGGAGAATGCTGCTGGGGGATTCCACGTAAAGGTCGAGCACTGGCTGGATCCAGGGCAGCGGCAACCCTGAGAGGCCGCGCAGGCATTCAGCGGTGACTTCGGGGGGTTCTCCCGGGGGCGAATTGAGCAGGTGGGCGGTCAGGGCGACGGTGTGGCCAAGCGAACCAAGCAGGCGGGCGGCAGTGAGGGCGGGCTCCCCGCTCATCTGGGCGGAATCGCACAGTGCGAGAATGGTTGCGGCCCGGTGGGCGGCGGCTTCGGGATCGAGGACGCCGAGGAGGGCGAGGCCCGCGGCGCGGATGACCCGGTCGCTCTCGCTCATTGATGGTTCGCTGCGGCGGGCGGCAGCCTCGGCGATGTCGAGGTCCTCTCGCGAGCGGAGGTGCCAGAGCACGCGCAGGACTTCGACCCTGACCGTGCCGGTGGTGTCTCTCCGGCTGAAGTCCTGTTCCAGCCATGAATAGAGTTCACGCAGGACTTCGCGGTCGCTGAAGGAGGCGCCATCGCCGAGTGACTGCAGGGCGAGGAGCAGCAGGTCGGGATTGGCCTCGCCGGGGAGGATTTCGCGGGCAAGATCGCGGACTGCGGGGGGATCGTTCCGCAGGGCGTGCAGGCGATCCATGCTTCGGCGGACTTCGGCGGTCGTGGAAAAGCGGCGAGCCATGTGCGAACTCTAGCGCCCGCGGAGGAAGGGGGCATTGCCTTCGGAGGGCCGGGTGAGGCAAGGTTGCGGCGATGAATGACGACGTCCTTGCCGGGCTGCGAGAACTCTATGCCGGGCGGTACTGGGGGCTCGTGGGGATAGAGACGGTGGCGGCGGAGCCCGGGAAGGTGGTGAACCGGGTGGTTCTGCGGGAACACCACTTGAATTACAACGACGTGGTCCACGGCGGGGTGATTTCAAGCCTGATCGACTCGGCGGCGGGTGGCGCCGTGCGTTCGACGCGAGCGCCGGAGGAGATCCGGGCGCGACCGCACGCGACGAGCGACCTCCATGTGACCTATCTTTCGCCGGCGAGGGCGGGCGAGCTGATTGCGCGGGCGCGGGTGGTGAAGGCCGGGCGGACGGCTATTTTCACCGAGGTGGACGTCGAGACGGGGGAAGGGAAGCTGGTGGCCCGTGGACTGGTCACCTTTGTGATTGGAGC
>Ga0073899_10002285_pt1 | contig 17285 bp, 17 predicted proteins | sample KloWWTmetaKNB5Ph_FD_88975 | JGI IMG/M metagenome (GOLD analysis project Ga0073899, IMG submission 88975) | Active sludge microbial communities from Klosterneuburg, Austria, studying microevolution and ecology of nitrifiers - Klosterneuburg... | ecosystem: Engineered > WWTP > Aerobic digester >...
GTTCTCGCAGGGTCGCACCAGCGCTCGGCCAAGTCGAAATCGAGACCAGAAGAATCCACGATTTATCTTTTTTCGATCATGCACTTATGGGCGCCAAGCCCGCTAACGTCCGGACACTACTGGAATAATATATATTTCAGCGGTGAGCCGATGAAAACGGCCAAGTTGTTCAAGAACGGCGACAGCCAGGCCGTGCGGTTGCCGAAAGAGTTCCGCTTCGAGGGCACCGAGGTGCTGATCAAGCGCGTCGGCAGCGCGGTCGTGCTGCTGCCCCGGGCCAAGTCGTGGGACACGCTGGTCGGCAGTCTCGCCAAATTTCCGGACGACTTCATGGCCTCTCGCGATCAGCCGACGACGTTCGATCGGCGCGAGGACCTGGATTAGCTCCGCCGCCATGAAGTGGTTGCTGGATACCAACGTCTGCATTGCGATTGTCCGGCGCCAGCCGGAGTCAGTGCTCAAGCGCCTGCGCGGGAAAGCGATCGGGCAGGTTGGGATCTCCTCCATCACGCTGGCGGAACTGGAGTTCGGCGCTGCCAGGAGTCAGCGATCCGAGCAATCGCGGCTGGCACTGGCCGAGTTCCTGCTGCCGCTGGAGATCGCGCCGTTTGACGATGCGACGGCCGCGGCGTACGGGAACGTGCGTGCGGCGCTCGAGAAGAAAGGCAAGTCCATCGGTCCGCTCGACACGTTGATCGCGGCGCACGCGCTGGCCTTGGGCGCGGTGCTGGTGACCCACAACACGCGCGAATTCGCGCGGGTGCCGGGCCTGTCGGTCGAGGACTGGGTGGCCTGAGCGCAACGCCCGTGTGTAACGCTGGACGGACAGCAGTTCCGTCGGTCACTGCGGGCGACACTACGCCGCTGCGTCCATCGGTCGCGTACGTCGTGGCCTTGCACGCTGCCAGGATGGTGGGTCCAATCCGAGAACAACACATGACGGGCCAGGGGGGATTGCGATGGAACGCATGTGGTCGGGAGTTTGCGTGGCGGTCGCCCGGTGAGGTGCGTGCGGTGCCGGGTGAGCCGGCAAAGACGGCGATGCAGCAGGACGGGCGGGAGGTCTGGCGGTATCCGGCGGTGGCTGTGATCTTCGACGGCCAGGCGGGGGTGTCAGCGCGCTCATGGTGATGGGTGCGAACGCGCCGCGGATTGCCGGGGTCGGGATCGGCAGTACGGAAGCGGAGATTCTGGCGGCGCTCGGTGAGCCGGTGATTCCGTTGCACCGGACCAACGTCGGTGGGGCCACGCTGCGTTACGGCTCCGAGCTCAGTCGGCTGGTGTTCATGCTGGAGCAGGACCGGGTGAAGATCGCCGGGATCTCGTGGTTCAAGAGTGCGGCGGAGGCGATTCCGGATCCGGGGCCGGCGGGGAGGTAGCGAAGACCGGCACGGCGGCCCGATTGGAGGAGCGACTGCGTTTCATCCGTGCGCTGCCGCCGATCCGCGGCAGCGCAAGATCCGTCGCGGCTCACCCGGTGAGCCTGCGCTAACCTTCCCGTCCTTCCTGTCCTTCCTGTCCTTCCTGTCCTTCCTGTCCTTCCTGTCCTTCCCGTCCTTCCCGTCCTTCCCGTCCTTCCCGTCCTTCCCGTCCTTCCCGTCCTTCCCGTCCTTCCTGTCCTTCCCGTCCTTCCCGTCCTTCCCGTCCTTCCCGTCCTTCCTGTCCTTCCCGTCCTTCCTGCCCTTCCTGCCCTTCCTGCCCTTCCTCCCCTTCCTCCCCTTCCCCTCACTCGCCAGAGGCGCGCCCGATCGGCGTGATCTTGTCGAGCGTTTCTTCGGCGAAGAACCTCCGCACCATCATTGCCTGCTGCAGCTTGCCCTTGCGCACGTAGGCCTGATACAGCATGTCCTTGGCGAGTTCGAGCAGCACGCCGGCTTCGGTCGCGCTCAAGTCAGGCCACTGCGGCGACGGATCGGCATCGCTGCTGAACAGCACTTTTTTCACGCTGCCGAACGTTTCGTTGTCGATCTCGGCCATCTCGCGTGCTTCGCGGGCCTGCTCGAAGATGCGCAGCCTGCCGTTCTCGCCGAGGTCCTGGAAGACCGCCTGTGCCGTGCGGCGGCACATCGAGGCGAAGGCGTTGAAGTGGCCCGACGAATAACAGCCGAGGGCTTCGCGGAACAGCCGCTCGACGTTCTCGGGCAGGTAGGTGAAGTTGAACTTCTCCTTCGCACGCTCGAGCTCGACGAAGTTGTTCGCGAATTCGACGCGATTGGCCGCGTACATCTTGACGGCGAACCTGAGAAAGATCGGCGCGCTGCACGAATCGCAGCGGTAGACGATGCCCACGTGGTTGGGGCGGCTCGCGACGAGCTCGGAGTACTGCGGAATCGAAACCGCGGTGATGTGCGAATAGACCTGACAGTGCGGGCAAGACAGGGCCAGGCTGCGCTCCTGGTCGTGGTGCAGACGACTGCTGGAATCGACGTAGACGGACATCTTTGCTCAGCCTTTGGTCCGAGTCTTGTCGCTGTCAGTGTAGCGCATCGCCTTCGCGGCCGCTTCGTTCGCCGGGCGTGCGTCGAGCATGGCCTCGGCCTGGCCCGGTGCCCGGGTCATGGAAACGTCGTACCGGGCACCGCCCGCCAGCGGTCGCCATGGTCCGAAGGCGCGGCGGGCATCCACGTGGGTTTTCCACCCCGAATCCGTCCGGGCCTGCGCCCAGATGTCTTCACCCGCTTCGTCCTCGTCGCTCAGGGCAAAACTGGCGGGGACAAGTCGGGCAGGAGCCGGATCGGCCGCGGCGGACCCCGGCGTGGCATCGGCAGCCAGTTCCGTGTGCAGGTAGCGGCCGCTCAGCCGGTCCAGCCTGAGGCTGTCGGGCAGCCCCAGCTCCGCGGCCAGGCCGGTCCAGACCAGCGTGCGCACGTCGAGGCGCCATTCGTCGCCCGACATCTCGAATACCTGCATGCGGCCCGCGGGCAAGCGCGTGAGTGTGACCCGATACGCGCTCGGCCCGGTCCGTTCGCAATGGACCTGCGCGATGAGGCCCCTGGGCCGCATCGTCTCGTAGGTTTGCAGGTGCAGGACGGGGGGCCAGAGGCGATGGGCGACGAGCAGCAGCAGGACGGCAAGCGCAAGGTTGCCAGCAGCGGCCCACTGCCGGTGCGCCAGCCAGCGGCTCAGACTCAGGAGCAGGGCCAGCAGGCCGAAGGCGACGCAGAGCGCGATGACCCCCAGCATGCCGGCTTGCACTCAGCCGGCCGGAATGAGCGAGGTGAGCTCGCTCGAGTCGACGAGGCGGGCGAGGTTCGCGATGTCGTGGTCGAGCCGATGGTCGTCCGGCCGGTACGGCACGTGCGCACGCACCGCGGCATGCACGCGCTGCAGTTCCGCCGTGGTGGTGAGTGGTCGCAGCGAATCCAGCGCATGGGCGGCGGCGAGCAATTCGATGCCCAGCACGCGTGCCGTGTTGTCGCAGATCCTGGCAAGCTTGCGGCCGGCCCACGGCGCCATGCTCACGTGGTCCTCCTGGCCTGCCGACGTCGGCAGGCTGTCCACCGAGGCCGGGTGCGCATACGTCTTGTTCTCGGAGACCAGCGCGGCTGCCGTGACGTGCGCGATCATGAAGCCCGACTCGAGCCCGGGTTCGGTCGTGAGGAACATGTTGAGATTCGGGTTCACGCGTCGGTCGAGCAGGTCGATGCGTCGCTCGGACGTGCTCGCGAGTTCCGCGACGGCGATCGCGAGGAAGTCACTGACGAACCCGATCGGCTCAGCGTGGAAGTTGCCGCCGGACAGCACGTCGTCGCCGAAGATCAGCGGATTGTCGGAAACGCCGTTGATGGCTGCGCCGAGCACGTCACGTGCGTGGCGTAACGTATGTTCGACCGCACCGAACACCTGTGGCATGCAGCGCACGGCGTAAGGATCCTGCACACGTTCGCAGTGCTCGTGGCTGCGACGGATCTCGCTGTCGGAATCCAGCAGCGAGCGGATGCGCCGTGCGGCGTCGACCTGGCCTGGCAGGCGGCTGGCCTGCTGGATGCGATCGTCGAAGGGCGCGTGGCTGCCGGCGAGACCTTCCACCGTCATCGCGCAGCAGATCACCGAGGCGTCTAGCAGCGACTCGGCACGGAACAGGCCGTCGAGGGCCAGCGACAGGCTCAGCTGCGTACCGTTCAGCAGCGCCAGGCCTTCCTTCGCCTGCAGTTCGAGCGGCACGACTCCAGCCGCGTGCAGCACGTCGATGCCCGTGAGGGTGTGCCGGCTTGCGGTGGCCGCCGCGGCCGGCACCGTCGCTTCTCCCTCGCCGATCAGTGCCAGCGCAAGGTGCGCGAGCGGCGCGAGATCGCCTGAGGCGCCGACCGAACCTTGCGCTGGAATCACGGGCAGGACATCGGCATTGAGCAGGGCGAGGAGCGTGTCGACGACGAGCGGGCGCACGCCGGAGAATCCCGCCGCCAGGTTGTTCGCCTTGAGCAGCAGCATGCGCCGTACCAGCGCGGCCGGGAGCGGTTCGCCCACGCCGCACGCATGGCTGCGCACGAGGTTGAGCTGCAGTTTGCGGGTCTTCTGCGCCGGGATGACGCGGTTGGCGAACGCGCCGAAGCCCGTGTTGATGCCGTACGCGGTGCGTCCTGAATTCACCGTCGCGACGACGGTGGCCTCGGAATCGCGCATGCGTGCGCGGGCCGCCGCCGCCAGCTCGACCACCGGGCGCTCGCGTTCGAACCGCCGGAGCCGTTCGAGCGTGAGCGAGGCGCCGTCGATGGCGAGGCTGGGGTTACGCATGCAGGCTGCGATAACGCATGCGGTGCGGCTCGTCCGCTTCGTCGCCGCGGCGCTTCCTGAGGTCGTCCACGTATTCCGAATAGTTACCTTCGAACCAGACCACTTCGCTGTTGCCCTCGAAGGCGAGGATGTGCGTCGCGATACGGTCGAGGAACCAGCGATCGTGCGAGATGACGACGGCGCATCCGGGGAAGCTCAGCAGCGCTTCTTCGAGCGCGCGCAGCGTTTCGATGTCGAGGTCGTTGGTCGGTTCGTCGAGCAGGATGACGTTGCCGCCTTCCTTCAGCACCTTGGCCAGGTGCACGCGGTTGCGTTCTCCGCCCGAGAGTTCGCCGATGGTCTGCTGCTGCTGCGCGCCGCGGAAGTTGAAGCGGCCGACGTAGGCACGCGACGGCGTTTCGTAGTTGCCGACCTTGATCATGTCGAGGCCGTTCGAGATTTCTGCGAACACGGTCTTCTTGTCGTCGAGCGACTGGCGCGACTGGTCGACATACGCCAGCTGCACCGATGGCCCGACGCGCAGTTCGCCGCCATCGGCGGTCTCCTGGCCGGTGATGATGCGGAACAGGGTGGTCTTGCCGGCGCCGTTCGGACCGATGATGCCCACGATGCCGCCCTGCGGCAGGTTGAAGTTGAGGTTGTCGAACAGCAGCTTTTCGCCATACGACTTCGACAGTCCCCTGGCTTCGACCACCAGTTCGCCGAGGCGCGGGCCCGGCGGAATGTAGATCTCGTTGGTTTCGTTGCGCTCCTGGAAGTCGCGCGACTGCAGTTCCTCGAACCGCTGCATGCGCGCCTTGCTCTTGGCCTGGCGGGCCTTCGGATTCTGGCGCACCCACTCGAGTTCGCGCGCAAGCATCTTCTTGAGTGCGTCCTGCTGCTGCTCTTCGACCTTGAGCCGCGCTTCCTTCTGTTCGAGCCAGGACGAGTAATTGCCTTGCCACGGGATGCCGTGGCCGCGATCGAGTTCCAGGATCCAGCCGGCGACATTGTCGAGGAAGTAACGGTCATGGGTCACGGCAATGACGGTGCCTGGGTACTGCTCGAGGTAGTGCTCGAGCCAGCGCACCGATTCGGCGTCGAGGTGGTTGGTCGGCTCGTCGAGCAGCAGCATGTCGGGCTTCGACAGCAGCAACTGGCAGAGCGCGACGCGGCGGCGTTCACCGCCCGAGATCTTCGTGACGTCCGCGTCCCAAGGGGGCAGGCGCAAGGCGTCGGCCGCAACCTCGAGCTGACGCTCGAGGTTGTGGCCATCGGTCGCCTGGATAATGGCTTCGAGCCGCGCCTGTTCGGCCGCGATCTTGTCGAAGTCGGCATCGGGTTCGGCATATGCGGCATAAACGGCGTCGAGACCGGTCAGCGCGTCCTTGATGTGCCTGACTGCGATTTCGACGTTGCCGCGCACGTCCTTGGTCGCGTCGAGCTGCGGTTCCTGCGGCAGGAAGCCGATGTTGATGCCGGGCTGCGGCCGCGCTTCACCGTCGAACTCCTTGTCGATGCCCGCCATGATCCGCAGCAGCGTGGACTTGCCGGATCCGTTCAGGCCGAGCACGCCGATCTTGGCGCCCGGGAAGAAGCTCAGGGAGATGTCGCGCAGGATGACCCGCTTCGGGGGTACGACCTTGCCGACGCGATTCATCGTGTAAATGAACTGTGCCATTGGGAAGTATTGCGCTCGTCGTCCGGCGAAGTCGAAAAAGGTCGGCAATTATCGGTCACCAGGGGCGTCGGACGCTACCGCTGCCGCAGGTGTGCTGCTAGGCTGCCCGACATTCCGTTGCAGGGGCCCGCGCCGCTTGACGCAGACCGATCCGCAGTCGCCGCCGGTGCTGATGGTGGCCAGCGACGCCCTGAGCCGCTATGGCTTCGGCGATGGCCATCCGTTCGGGCCGGACCGGCAGGAGGCTTTCCTGCGCGAGATGCGCCGCAGCCCCGCTTACCTCGAATTGCGCATCGTCGACCCGCGCGTAGCCGAGCGCGACGAGCTGGAAGCGTTTCACCGCCGGGACTACGTCGAACTCGTGGTCCAGAAGTCCGCGGCAGGCCGCGGCTACCTGGACGTGGGCGACACGCCGGCAACGAAGGGCATCTTCGAGGCATCGAGCCTGGTCGTGGGCGGCACGCTGCTGGCGGTCGAGGAAATCATGAGTGGACGCGCGCGGCGCGGCTTCATTCCGATCGCCGGGTTGCATCATGCGTCGCGCGCCAATGCAGCGGGATTCTGCGTGTTCAACGATTGCGGCATCGCCATCGAGCTGCTGCGCACGCGGCACGGCCTGCGCCGGATCGCGTACGTGGACATCGATGCCCATCACGGCGACGGCGTCTTCTATGCGTTCGAGTCGGACCCCGATGCGCTCTTTGCCGACATTCACGAGGATGGACGCCATCTTTACCCGGGCACTGGCGCCGCGGAGGAAACCGGCAAGGGCAGTGCCAGCGGCACCAAGCTGAACCTGCCGTTGCCGCCGGGGGCGGGCGACGACGACTTTCACCGCGAGTGGCTGAAAATCGAGGAGTACCTGCGGCAGACGCAGCCGGAGTTCATCCTGCTCCAGTGCGGCGCTGACAGTCTGGAAGGCGATCCCATCACGCATCTCGCTTTCAGCGAGGATGCACACGCACACGCGGCGGCGTCCGTGTGCCGCATCGCCGATGAAATCGGGCACGGTCGCGTGCTCGCGATGGGTGGCGGCGGGTACAACCGGCAGAACCTCGCGCGCGCGTGGACGCGAGTGGTCGAGGCCCTGGTCGCGAGCTGAGGCCCTGGTCGCTGGCTTAACGCCAGCCTTTGAAGAAACTGCCGTCGGCGAAGTCCCACAGCAGGCTCAGGTGCCAGCGCGTGTCGTAGGGCTGGTCGCTGAGCGGAATCTCGGCTCCCAGGCTCAGTGCGACGTGCGCGCCACGGGTGAGCCCGAAGCGCAGTTGTGGCACCACGGTCCACTGCACCGAGTCGCCACCGTCGTCCTCGAACGGCACCGCCGCAGTGAACTCCAGCGCGGGAAAGACGCGCCGCGGCCATTTCGTCCAGCGGTAGTGCATCACGCCCGCGAACTCGGCTTCGCCGGTGTCCACGTCGTCGACTGGGAGGATCAGGCGTGCGCTCGACTGGAACATCCAGCGCCCGTCGAAGAGCCGGCCGTACGCAAGGTAAGGGATGACCTCGTCGGACGCGTCGCCGTCGGTTGGAAAGGCGACGACCACGGCGCCCGACAGGATCGAACGCCGGGCGAGGTTCCAGTGCAGTACCGTCTTGGCGCCGACCTCGACCTCGGTGATTTCGGCGTCCGTGCCATCGTCCTCGTGGATGACCTCGACGACACCCATCGAACGCTTGCCGAAGCGCTTCTCGATCTCGAGCACGTTGCGCCAGACGTTGTCGCCGTCGCGCTCGGTCAGCCGTGATTTCCACACGATCTCGTCCTCGGGAAAGGCCTTCTTGGTGCGGATCGGCAGGAAGAAGTTGAGTTCGCCGGGCGGGTAGGATTCGCTGCCGGGCGCCAGGGTCTTCGCGTAAGCGACGACGTTGCGGACCTGTTGCTCATCGAGCGCGGCTGCCTGGGAGGGCATGGTGGCCGACAAGCCCAGCGCCTGGCCGCCGTGCGTGACGACGATCTGCCAGTCCTCGGCGGGTTCGCGGCTGTTGAACAGCGGGTCGGACAGGTCGGCGGGTTGCGGGTCCAGCGCCTTGACGGTTGGATTTTCCGGGTCGGGACGCCCCGTGGGGCCGTGGCAGGCGGCGCAGACGCTCTCGAACGTGCGGCGGCCGGCCTCGAGGTCTGGAGCGGGTCCCGCGATGGCCAGGGCGGGCAGCAGCGCAAGGACGGTCAACCCGGGCAGCGCTCTGACGAGCCAGGGGACGAGCATCGTGCTTCGTGGTGTAGTCATGGCACCGGTCCCTTTGGTTCGCCCGCTGCCGGGGAATCTCGTCGACACCCTAGCGCCGCCGACGGTCACGCGCGCTCGGTAGTTTCCGTGATCGGCTACAATTGCCAGTCCCCGACCGTGGAGAGCACATGTTTCCCGCCAGCATGACTATCGCCGGATTCGATCCCGAACTCGCGGCTGCGATCGATCACGAGCGCGTCCGCCAGGAAGATCACATCGAGCTGATCGCTTCCGAGAACTACGCCACTCCGCGCGTGCTCGAGGCCCAGGGCTCCGTGCTCACCAACAAGTACGCCGAAGGTTATCCGGGCAAGCGCTACTACGGCGGCTGCGAATACGTCGACGTCGCCGAGCAGCTGGCGATCGACCGCGCGAAAAAGCTCTTCGGCGCCGCGTTTGCCAACGTCCAGCCGCACTCCGGTTCGCAGGCGAACGCCGCCGCGTTCCTCGCGCTGATGAAGCCTGGCGACACGCTGCTCGGCATGAGCCTCGACCACGGTGGTCACCTCACGCACGGTGCCAAGGTCAACTTCTCCGGCAAGATCTTCAATGCCGTGCAGTACGGGCTCGATCCGGCCACCGGCGCGATCGATTACGCGCAGGTCGAGCGCCTGGCGCGAGAGCACAAGCCGAAAATGATCATCGCGGGCTTTTCCGCGTATTCGCGCATCCTCGATTTTCCGCGTTTCCGTCAGATCGCCGATGCCGTGGGCGCGTACTTCCTCTGCGACATGGCGCACGTCGCCGGCCTGGTCGCAGCGGGCGTGTACCCCAACCCGGTGCCCCTGGCCGACGTCGTCACCACCACCACGCACAAGACGCTGCGCGGTCCGCGCGGCGGCCTGATCCTCGCCCGCGAGAACGACGAGATCACCAGGAAGCTCAACTCGATGATCTTCCCGGGCACGCAGGGCGGCCCGCTGATGCACGTCATCGCGGCCAAGGCCGTGGCGTTCCTCGAGGCGATGCAGCCGGAGTTCGTCGACTACCAGCAGCAGGTCGTCGCCAACGCGCGCGAGATGTGCAGGGTCTTGCAGCAGCGTGGCATCAGGATCGTCTCCGGCGGCACCGACAACCACCTGTTCCTGGTCGACCTGTCCGACAAGGACGTGACGGGCAAGGAAGCGGACGCCGCGCTCGGTCGTGCCCACATCACGGTCAACAAGAACTCGGTGCCGAACGATCCGCGCCCGCCGATGGTGTCGAGCGGCATCCGCATCGGTACGCCGGCGGTCACGACCCGCGGCTTCAAGGAGGCCGAGGTGGCGCAGCTGGCGCACTGGATCGCGGACGTGCTCACCCACCCGAACGACGAAGCCGTGATCGCCAGGACACGCACGGTGGTCGAGGAGATTTGCCGCCGCTTCCCGGTGTACGGCCGCTGAGCGCGGGCTGAGCGGGCAGCAGGGCAGGAGGCCGTCCGGTGTACTGTCCGTTCTGCTCGTTCGAGGAGACGAAGGTCATCGACTCCCGTTTGTCCGGCGAGGGGCAGCAGGTGCGCCGCCGCCGCGAATGCCTGCGCTGCAGTGAGCGCTTCACCACCTTCGAGTCCGCCGAACTCGTCATGCCACGCGTCGTGAAGAGCGATGCGACGCGCGAACCGTTCGACGAAGCGAAGCTGCGCTCGGGCATGGTGAAGGCGCTCGAGAAACGACCCGTGGCGATCGAAGCCGTCGATGCCGCCGTGAATCACGTCTGCCACAAGCTGCGCACGCTCGGCGAACGCGAAGTGCCGGCGCGCCTGATCGGCGAACTCGTGATGGACGAACTGCACCAGCTCGACGAAGTCGCCTATGTCCGCTTCGCCTCCGTCTACCGCAGCTTCCAGGATGTCGACGCGTTCCGCGAAGAAATAGACAAGCTGCGGCACCGGCGGCCGCGCTCCGCCGAAGAGCTGCAGCTCGGGCTCTGGTCCGGTGCCGACGCAACGCCGATGGTGGTACCGCCGGGCGGCAACGGCAACAACGCAGCGGGCAAGAAGTAGATTGAGCCCCGGATGACCGCCAACCCAGACGCGATCGACCACGTCCACATGGCACGAGCGCTGCAGCTTGCCGCGCTGGGAAGGAATTCGACGGCGCCGAATCCCACCGTGGGTTGCGTGCTGCTCGATGCAACCGGTGTGGTGGCGGGAGAGGGCTGGCACCAGCGCGCGGGTCAGCCGCACGCCGAAGTGCTGGCATTGCGCGGCGCAGCAATCCGTGCACGCGGCGGCACGGCGTACGTCACGCTCGAGCCGTGTTCGCACTACGGGCGCACGCCGCCCTGCGCCGATGCCCTGATCGAGGCGGGGCTGCGCAGGGTCGTGGCGGCGATGCAGGACCCCAACCCGCGTGTCGCGGGCGATGGCCTGCGCAAGCTGGAGGCTGCCGGCATCGTCACGGTCATTGGCGTGCTCGAACGCGAGGCGCGCGAGCTGAATCGAGGCTTCGTCGCGCGCATGTCGCGGGGACGGCCCTGGGTGACGGTGAAGCTCGGCAGCAGTGCCGACGGCCGCACAGCGCTGGCCGACGGCTCCAGCCAGTGGATCACGTCCGAGTCCGCCCGCGCCGACGTGCAGCGTCTGCGGGCGCGCGCATCGGCGATCGTCACCGGTATCGGCACGGCACTCGCGGACGATCCCGCACTGACCGTTCGTGATCGCACACTGGACCTGGGCGGTCGCGTTCCGCTGCGCGTCGTGCTCGATTCCCGCGGGCGCTTCGAACCCGGCCTGCAGCTGGCGCGCGATGGCCTGCCCACTCTGGTGTTCAGTTCGAAGGCGGGCGTTCAATCGCTCGCTCACCTCGCTGAAGCCAGGCCGGCGGCTCTGCAGTTCGAGCCCATGCCAGCGGATTCGGCAGGGCAAATCGACCTGGACGCGATGCTGCGGCGCCTGGCTGCGCTCGAATGCAACGAGGTGCTGGTGGAGGCCGGTCCGCGACTCGCGGGCAGTTTCCTGGCGGCCGGCCTCGCTGACGAAATCGTGCTGTATATCGCGCCAACCATCCTCGGCGACACGGCGCAGCCTGCCTTTGCTCTGCCCCGGCCGCTGCGCGCGCTGTCGGAGCGACCGCAGTATTCCTATCACGACGTGCGGCAGGTAGGAGCGGACCTCCGACTGACGCTGCGTCCCGTGGAGACCCGATCTTAATGTTTACTGGAATCGTGCAGGGCGTTGCGACGTTGCGTGCGATCGAGCCGCACGGCGGCGACGTCACCCTGGTGTTCGATACGGCCGGAATCTCGCTCGCCGACATCGAACTCGGCGGCAGCATCGCCGTCAGCGGGGTTTGCCTGACGGCAACCCGGTTTGACGCCGCGAGCTTCGCGGCGGACGTCTCGCGCGAAACACTTTCGCTCACGACGCTCGGCGACCGGGTCGTCGGCAGTCGCGTGAACCTGGAGAAGGCCCTGCTGGCCGGGCAGGCGCTGGGCGGTCATTACGTCACGGGCCACGTGGACGGGGTGGGGGAGATGGTCTCGCGTCACGACGATGCGCGTTCGGTGCGGATGGAATTCCAGGTCCCGTCCGAACTGGCGCGTTACGTTGCCCGCAAGGGTTCGATCTGCATCGACGGCGTCAGCCTTACCGTGAACGGTGCCAGGGGCGATCGCTTCGACGTGAACCTCGTGCCACACACCCTTGAAGTCACGACGCTGGGTGGCCTGCAGTCAGGCAGCCGGGTGAATCTCGAGGTCGACATCATCGCGCGCTATGTCGAACGGATGATGCACCCCGACCTGAACTGAGCCTGTTGCCGGCCGTGCCGCCGTGGATCCCGCCCCCTGCTAAACTGCGCGCCGCGACGGCGGATCGAGCGCCGCCCATTTATATTGAAAACCATTATAATTCAATGATCTAGGTGCTCTTTGCAATGCATGCCCTAAATACCATAGATGAAATTCTTGACGACATCCGACAGGGCCGGATGGTCGTGATCATGGACGACGAGGACCGCGAGAACGAGGGCGACCTGGTGATGGCCGCGACGAAAGTGCGCCCCGAAGACGTCAACTTCATGGCCCGCTATGGTCGCGGCCTGATCTGCCTGACGCTGACCCGCGACCGTTGCCGCCAGTTGCGCCTGCCGTTGATGGTCAGCGACACCGACGCCGACCAGCGCACGAACTTCACCGTGTCGATCGAGGCGGCCGAAGGCGTCACGACCGGCATCTCGGCGTACGACCGTGCGCACACGATCCAGACGGCGGTCGCCGCGGCCGCCCGTGCCGAAGACCTGCGGCAGCCCGGCCACATTTTCCCGCTCATGGCGCAGCCCGGTGGCGTGTTGACGCGCGCCGGTCACACCGAAGCGGGTTGCGACCTGGCGCGTCTTGCTGGCGCCGAACCGGCTGCCGTCATCGTCGAGGTCCTGAACGACGATGGCACGATGGCGCGCCGGCCCGACCTCGAGAAGTTCGCGCACGAACACAGGATCAAGATCGGCACGATTGCCGACCTCATCCGCTACCGGCTGGAGAAGGAGCGCTCGGTCGAGCGCATCGCTGAACGGCAGGTTGCGACCGAATTCGGCCCGTTCCGCCTGGTCTGCTACGAGGACCACGTCAACAGCACGGTTCACCTCGCGCTGGTCCTCGGCAACCCGGAGTCGGAGCAGGCGCCGCTGGTGCGCGTGCACCTCAAGGACACCGTGCGTGACGTGGTCGGCGCGATTGAAGTGGGGCACAGCTGGTCGCTGCGCGGCGCGATCGAGCGCGTTGCGCGCGAAGGCTCGGGCATCGTCGTGCTGTTGCGTCCGCACGAAAGTCCGCTCGATATCGCCGAGGCCGTCCGCTCCAGCCATCCCACGGCGGCGGCGAGCCCCGCGCGCGGTGCGCAGGTGCTGCGTACCTACGGCATCGGGGCGCAGATCCTGCGCGATCTTGGCGTGCGCAGAATGCGCGTGCTGAGCGCGCCGAAACAGATGCATGGGCTTGCAGCGTTCGGCCTCGAAGTCGCCGAATACGTGGACTGAGGAGCAGACTCGAGATGGACAATATCCGCACCTTGCAGGGCGACGTCATCGCGCGCGACCTGCGCATCGCCATCATCGCCTCGCGGTTCAACGACGCGATCGTCGACAACCTCGTGCGCGGCGCGGTGGACGCGCTGCTGCGTCACGGCGCCAGCGAAAAGCAGCTCGAGATCATCCGCGTTCCTGGCGCTTACGACCTGCCCTACGTCGCGCGACGCGTCGCGGCGTCGAAGCGCTGCGACGCCATCGTCGCACTGGGCGCAGTGATCCGCGGCGCCACGCCGCACTTCGATTACGTCTGCAGCCAGTGTGCCTCGGGTCTCGCGCGCGCCGCGGACGATACCGGCGTGCCGATCGCATTCGGCGTCCTGACGACTGACACCATCGAGCAGGCAGTGGAACGGGCCGGCACCAAGGCGGGCAACAAGGGCGCCGATGCCGCTCTGGTGGCGATCGAACTGGCAAACCTGATGCGCCGGCTGGACGTCTGAGAATGACGCGACCCCGCGGCGACCGTTCCGGAAGAGCGCGCAGCCTGTCGCGCCGGCTCGCGCTGCAGGCGCTCTACCAGTGGCAGATGACCGGCCAGTCGTTGCCGGAGCTGCGCAACCAGTACGCCTGCGACGAAGGTTATGCCGAGGTCGATCCGGAATATTTCCAGCAGTTGCTGCAGGGTGTGGTCGAGGATTCCACGGCGCTCGACGCCATGATCGGGGAATGGCTCGATCGGCCCGTGGCGCAGCTCGATCCGGTCGAGCACGCGGTGCTGCTGCTCGGCGTCGAAGAACTCCGCATGCACGTCGAAGTGCCGTACAAGGTGGTGCTGAACGAGTGCGTCGAACTCACCAAGAAGTTCGGGGCGACCGACGGCCACAAGTTCATCAACGCGGTGCTCGATCGCGCTGCGCGCCAGTTGCGCGCGACCGAGCAGCAGGCCACGGCGCGACGCTCGCCGGGCAAGTAACGGCACCGCCCGAACCCCGGAGCAGCCGTGCCCCTCGGTGAGTTCGACATCATCGCCCGCTACTTCTCGCGCAGTTCGCGGCGCAGCGACGTCCTGCTCGGCGTGGGCGACGACGCTGCCTTGCTGACGCCGGCTCCGGGTCAGGTCCTGGTGGCCGCGACGGATACGCTGGTCGAAGGCCGCCACTTCCTGCCGGGTGCGCCCGCCGACGCAATCGGGCATCAGGCGCTGGCCGTGAATCTGAGCGATCTGGCCGCGATGGGCGCCGAGCCCGCATGGGCGTTGCTTTCACTTTCGATGCCGCGCTCCGACGAACGCTGGCTCGCAGGTTTCGCGGACGGCTTGTTTGCGCTGGCCGAACGACACGGCGTTGCACTCGTCGGCGGCGATACGGTATCGGGCCCGCTCGTCGTCACAGTCGAAGTGCTGGGATTCGTGCCGCCCGCCGTGGTACTGCGGCGCTCGGGTGCGCGAGCGGGCGACCTCATCATCGTCTCCGGCGCACCGGGCGTGGCTGCGGCCGGGCTCGAGGAGCTGCAATCGGGCCGGGCAACGTTCGAGTCGAAGGACGCCCGCGTGCGTCGCTTCCTGCGTGCCGAACCGCGGCTGGCCCTGGGGCGCGCGCTGCGGGGTTTCGCCACGGCTGCGATGGACGTCTCGGATGGGTTACTCGGCGACCTCGGCAAGCTCGCGCGTTCGAGCGGCGTGGGTGCGTGCATCGAGCTCGAGCGTCTGCCCCTGGCACCCGAACTCGCGGCGTATCCACTGGCCGAGCAGGAGCGCCTGGTGCTGCACGGCGGCGACGACTACGAACTGCTGTTTACGCTGCCCGCCGATCACTTCGGGCACATCGCGCAACTCGCCGAGGCCGGTGGCTGCAGACTGCGGTGTCTCGGCTCGATGGTGCAGGGCGAGGGCGTCGAGTGCCGTCGTGACGGCGCGCGCGTCAGTGTCGCGGGGAAAGGCTATGACCATTTCGCCTCCTGAGTCTGGACGCAAGCGCGACCGCATCCCGGTGCCGGCAGCGTTGCTGCGTGATCCCGTCCACCTGTTCGCTCTGGGATTCGGCTCCGGCCTCGCGCCTGTGGCACCGGGCACGTTCGGGTCGATCGTCGGTCTGCTGTTCGGGCTGGCGGTCGCGCCTTTCGGCTTCTGGTTCGCCCTGGTGGTGACGATCGCCGTAGCCGTCGCAGGGATCTGGATCTGTGGCGAAAGCGCGCGCAAGCTCGGCGTGCACGACCATTCCGCCATCGTGTGGGACGAGGTGGCCGGAATGATGCTGACCCTGCTGGCCGCACCGGCCACGTGGTGGGGCATCGGGCTCGCTTTCGGACTGTTCCGGCTGTTCGACGTGTGGAAACCCTGGCCGATCCGGGAGGTTGATCACGGAATGCGCGGGGGACTGGGAATTATGCTCGACGACGTAATGGCAGCCCTCATGGCCGTCGCCCTGTTGTTGATCATCAAGAAGTACACGTGACCAAGGCCAGTCCCGCTGATCGACCCGAGGCACCATCGTCCGTGCATCCGCACGTCCAGACGCAGACCTTGACGATGCAACCCCAGCCGGGCACGCCGGACCGTATCGGCAAGTACTACGTCGTGCACGAAGTGGGCCGCGGCAGCACCGGCACGGTCTACCTGTCGCACGATCCGTTCTACGGCCGCGACGTGGCGATCAAGCTGTATCACGCCACGGTTGGGGACGACGCCGAGAGCCGCAACGCCCGCCGCATGTTCATGGGCGAAGCGAAAATGGTCGGCAAGCTGCAGCACCCGAACATCGTGCCGATTTTCGACGCGGGCGAGGAGGACGGCCGCCGTTACGTCGTCACCGAGCATGTGCACGGTGCACGTACGCTGAGCGCCTACTGCCGCTCCGGCAGCCTGCTGCCGATCGACCAGGTCGTCTCCATCCTGTACAAGTGCGCGAAGGCGCTGCACTACGCGCATTCGCGCGGTGTGGTCCATCGTGACATCAAGCCGTCGAACATCCTGCTGACGCAGGACGGTGACGTGCGCATCGTCGATTTCGGCATCGCCCTCGTCGCGGATTCCGACGTCTCGCGGCTCGAGGGCGTTGCGGGCAGCCCGGCTTACATGTCGCCGGAGCAGGTGCAGGGCCTCGAGCTCGACGCCCGCTCCGACCTGTATTCGCTCGGCGCCGTCATGTACGAAATGCTCTGCGGGCAGCGGCCGTTCCGCGCCGGCGCGCTCGGTAAGTTGCTGCGCCAGGTGGTGCAGTCGGAAGCCGAATCGCTGCGCCTCATCCGGCCGGAGATTCCCGAGGAACTGGAGGAAGTCGTCAAGCGCGCGCTGCAGAAGGAACCGAACAACCGTTACCGCACGGGCACCGAGTTCGCCGCCGAACTCACGCGCGTGCACCAGAGGCTGCGCGCTTCGCAGGCGGAAATCGACGACGAAGAACGCTTTTCAGTCATGCGCAAGCTGCGCTTCTTCCACGACTTTTCGCACGGCGAGATCCGCGAAGTGATGCGCGCCGGGGTCTGGACCGAATGCCAGCCGGGCGAAGCCGTGCTGCGACCCGGCGACATCGACGACCGGTTCTACATCGTGGTTTCGGGAACCGTGCGCTTGAGCCGCGGTGGCGACATCATCGGCCGCGTTCCCACGGGCGGTTGCTTCGGCGAAGCCGGTTATGCCGAAGGCTCGCGCCGCGACACGGTCGTCGAGGCCGAAAGCGCGGTGACGATGCTGAAGGTGACGGCGACGCTGCTCGA
>Ga0073899_10002287_pt1 | contig 17276 bp, 14 predicted proteins | sample KloWWTmetaKNB5Ph_FD_88975 | JGI IMG/M metagenome (GOLD analysis project Ga0073899, IMG submission 88975) | Active sludge microbial communities from Klosterneuburg, Austria, studying microevolution and ecology of nitrifiers - Klosterneuburg... | ecosystem: Engineered > WWTP > Aerobic digester >...
ATGCTGGCCGAAGCCTCGGCCGAGGCGATCCGCCGCGTCACCGCCGCCATCGGCGACCACACCGGCCCGATGTCCTACCTGCTCGGTGAGAAATACATCCACGCCCTCGAACGCCTGGGCGAGAAGGACAACGCCAAGGTCGTCGTCCTGCCGGCGGATTTGCAGGAAGCGGTCAGAGGGCTGTTCGGGCGGAAGACCTGACCGGCGTCTTGAAATGAATATTCTGTTGGTTTTCAATCGAACTGCAGGATGGCAGTCAGAGGAGCGCTTCAATCGTTTGGAATCCGAATTCGAAGCACATGGTCACCGGGTAAGGCGTGTCGATAGCTGGCAGATTGGCGTCACACCGGAAGTCAAGCACGCGGACCTGATCTGTATTGCTGGTGGGGATGGGACTGCACGGGATGTGATTGCACAACTTGATGGTTGGGCAGACATACCGGTCTGCATCTATCCAACGGGCACCATCAACCTGATTGCCAGGGAAGCTGGCTATGGCCGCAACATAGCGGGCTTTGTGAAGCGCATCAGCTCAGCCCAACCTCCGAGACAGCACTATGTTGGGCGAATCACGAACAAGCCCTTCTTGGCATGCGCCTCTGTAGGGCCGGACAGCCTGGCTGTGGCAGCGGTATCGGCCGACCTCAAGCGGCGAATTGGGCGGTTTGCCTATGTCGTTTCGCTTGCACACTTGCTCTGGGACTGGCCCCGCATGCGCCTCAGCGTGAGCGCGAATGGCCATATTCATCGATGTGAAGCAGCATTTGTGCTGAAAGGACATTATTTCGCGGGGCCATGGACGCTGGCTCCGGAAGCCGATTTGCGCAAGCCTGACTTCCAGTTGCTTCTCTTGGGCAAAGCGCGGCGGCGGGACTATTTGCGGCTGATATTGTTTGCGACGACTGGTTCTGCTTTTGACAGCCGCTCATGGCAGCGTCTGTCTTGCAATGTCGCCGAAATCGATTGTGAGGCAGCCCATCCGGTTCAGGCGGATGGTGATATCGTTGCGCATCTGCCGGTCCGTTTCGAGATTTCAGATACCGCCGTGAGGTTTGTTTGAGGCATGTGGTTGCACATGGCCGCAAATCGCGGGCTTGCGAGTCGTGTCTGCGGCCCAGACGGCCAGGAGACCCACGCTCTGGCGCACGCGTTCCTTCCGATACCGCGTGAACCTGAGCGTTCCTACCCACCAGAAAGTATGGAGCCATGCCTGACGAACCGCGTGTTGAAGGGTCTTTGATCGGACGTATTTCCGCTGCTTGGCCTTGCGGACTGTTGTTCGTGATCCCCGGCGTCTTCGCCGTCTACTTGAAGAGCATCATCCTTGCGCATTCGGGTGGCTACTTGGCGATCAGTCGTTTCTTGGGCAGAAGCGGCCAGGGCGGGGACTTGGCGGCGGCGGATTTCACGATACTGGAACGACTGTCGCTTTTCCGCGAGGATATCTTTATCAGCCTCGTTGTCATTCCGGTCGCCGGAACGATTCTGGTGTCCTTGCTCGGGCCGCGAACCCGACCCTGGGCGGCGGCCGCGCTGAGCAGCGTATTGACCGTCCTGATCTTCGTCTCGCTTCTCGCGTTCGCGAACGTCGGGTCGTTTCTTTCAGTCGCCATGGCGTCTGACGCGATCCTGTGGGGTATCGACCATCCGGAAGATTTTTCAAGCTATGCCTCCGGATCCAGCATCACGAAGCTGTGTTTGCTCATTGGCGCATGTCTGGCCGGGGCGTGGATGCTTAAGTCACCTCGGATCCAGCCATTGGCCGGACGGCTAATGGCTCTTGGGTTCACGTCGGCGCTGCTTCTCGGCAGCGGTTTCGCGGCGGCAGGCATGCTCGTGACATTGAATGTGTCATCGGGCTACACGAGCGCGACGCAGCGAGTCCTGTCGGCCGTAGTGGAGGTCCCTGCCGACGCTGGTGAATTCAAGGATCACAGTGCCGCCGAGTTGTCGCTCGCGTACCGGGAACTATCCAGGACCCCGGCGCCACCCACTACCGATCCTCTGTCAGGCATTGCACGGGGACGCGACGTGATCCTCGTCATACTCGAGACGGCCACCACCGCCGGACTCGACCTTGGTGCAGAGGTGGCAGCGGGTGGGTCGCTTGATGCGCTTCGCGGGAGCGTGCTCATCTCGGACATGCACTTCAGCACGTACCCATATACCAGCGACGCTCATTTCTCCATCTTGACGTCAATGTATCCACTGGGTCGCCACCAAGCGTTGAAAGCAAGGGATCAGCTGAGGACGATCGGATGGCCAAGCGTTCTGAAGAAGAACGGCTATTCGACGCACCTCTACTCTCCGGGGCCGTCCATCGATAGTTTTGAGAGCGATGTGGCGATGTACAGGATTGTTGGCTTCGAGCATAGCTATATTGGCTTGGAAACCGATACCGAAACATGGCGTGCCGCATTGCTCAGGGCCGATACCACCCTCGGAAAATTTTATGATCACGCGGGGAATCGTGATCAAGGGCTGGTCAAGCGGACTCAGTACGACCTGGCCGCGTTCGAGAGACTCACCGCCGATGCGCTTGACATGAAGGCGCGGAATCAACGTTTCCTGGCCACGTTCAGGCCTCAGGTCGGACACGCGCCATGGTACGACCTCGTCGGAACTGACTCGACGCTCAAGAGAGGCGCCGCCCTTGTGAAGATGCAGATGACCTGGCTTGGTGACCTGGTGAACGAACTTGAGCGAAGAGGGCAACTGGAGAGCACGCTCATTGTTGTCACGGCCGACCACGGATTGCGGACGCGCACGGAGTTTGCAAACTTGGCCCAGGGTGCGATCACGGGTGTGTCCGTAAACGTGCCTCTGCTCGTATATGCAAGCGGCGCCTTTGCGGGCGTCCGGCAGCTGACCCATCCGACATCGCACGTCGACATAGGACCAACCGTCCTGGCCCTGCTCGGCATCGAAGATACGCGTCAAACCGTGCACGGGCATCCTGTATGGGCCGAAGATCTGTCGGAACGGATCGCCTTTTTCTTCGGCGCGGGTTACCTCGGGGCTGACGGATTCGTCGAGGCCGGGACGCACGTCTCGTGCGAGACCTTCAATGGAACCTGCTCAAGCTGGCCAGTCAGTCACGGTGCGTCCCAACAAATGACTTTGATGTCCCCGGGCACGCGCGACCGTGCAGCGGGCTTGCTCAGGCAATTGACCGCGATGCAGGTACGTGCCATTGAGCTGGCGATCCAATGAATCCATTCATCTCGGCAGTGCCGCGGCACCAAGTTCCATCCACGCTGGTCTGACCACAGACGCGCCTGAATTTGTGTTTTCTGGGCAGCCTGAGCCTCAAGCCAGCCGTCTTGGGGGGCGCGTTGCAGGCGAAGGGTATCGGGCAGATACAAGCGTGAAGCGGCCGTTCCAGTGCCCAGCTTGCGGCAGTGCTGAAGGGCGATCTGTGGCTGTTTCCAGCCCGATTCTGCAATCGGTCTTCCCTCCGGCAGCGGGGAAACTCTTGGCCAGACCGGACGCCTCGCCCACATCTCCTCGGCAAACCATCGCAACCTGCTCAACCGAATGCACCGCCAGCATCCAGCCGTTCCATTTCGGCGGGACTGTAGCCGGCGGCGGCGAGGATCGCCGCGTTGTGCTGGCCGGCGCCGGGGGCTGGCTGGCGGACGGTGAATGCGAAGTCGGACATCTTGAGCGGCGGGGTGAACTGGGTCAGTCCGCCTTCCTCCAGCACCATGCCGCGGGCCACGATCTGCTCGTTCGCCAGCGCTTCTTCCGGGGTCAGAATCGGCGTTACGCAGCAGTCGACCGCGGCAAACAGGTTCGCCCACTCGTCCCGCGGCCGCGTTGCGAAGACGGCCGCCACCTCGGCGCGCAGGCCGGCGTCCCATTGCCGCCCGACCCATTCCGGGCGGCCGAGAGCCGCGCAACAGAGCTTCCAGAACTTGCCTTCCAGCGCGCCTACCGCCATGTGCTTGCCGTCGGCGCAGCGATAGGCGCCGTAGCAGGGGAGACCGCCCGACAGCAGGTCGGCACCGCGCGGCAGCGAGTGGCCGCTGTCGTTCAGGCGCAACATCGTGAAATAGGTGTGCGCGAGAATGCTGTCGGTCATCGACACGTCGACCTGGCGCCCCTTGCCGGTGCGCTGCGCGTCGATCACCGCCGCCAGGATGCCCATGGCGGCGGTCAGCGCCCCGCCGAGCAGGTCGGCGATCTGGAAATTCGGGATCGCCGGGTCGCAGCCCTCGCAGCCGATCTGGTCGAGCACCCCGGCATAGCCGAGGTAGTTGATGTCATGCCCGGCCAGGTCCTTGTACGGGCCGTCCTGCCCGTAGCCGCTGATCGAGCAGTAGGCGATCCGCGGGTTGAGCGCGGTGATCACGGCGTAACCGACCCCGAGCTTGTCCATGACCCCCGGCCGGAAGCTCTCGACGATCACGTCGGCGGTGCTGGCCAGGCGCTTGAACACTTCGACGCCTTCCGCCTTCTTCAGATCAAGCCGCAGACCCTGCTTGTTGCGGTTGATCATCCGGAAGTAGGCGCTGTCCGCGCCCTCGCCGGTGCCTAGCGTACGCGCATAGTCGCCGACCTGCGGATCCTCGATCTTGATGACCTCAGCCCCGAGATCGGCCAGGTGCAGCGTGGCGACCGGCCCTGGGAGGAGCCGGGTCAGGTCGAGAACGCGGATGCCGTCCAGCGGTCCGGGCCGGCTCATGGTTCGCAACTGCCGAGCAGGTCGGCTTCGAGTTCGATTTCCATGCCTTCTTCCAGTTTCGTGTCGATGAACATGCCGCGATAGAGCCGCCCGCCATTCGCGGCGCGCCGGGCATGCGGTGTTTCCCACTGCTCGACGCGCAGGCGGACCATTCCCGACTGCGCGTCCCGCGCGTGATTGTCGGACGACACGCAGGGATGGGCCAGCAGCAGACGGTTGAATTCGTCGCGCGTGACGTGCTCGATTTCCCTTGGCGGAACCTGCGGGCACACCGCCAGGCGCCGGGTCCGCACGCCCGCGGCGACGATGCGGCCCTGGACGTGGAACACGGCATCCGCAACTTTGGGATTGATCTCGCGGTAGATCACGCAGCGGCCTGCCAGCCACGCCTCGGGATCGGCCAGAACCAGCCTTGCCGACGGCCGCAGCTCGGCGTCGGCGGCCGCGGCAGGCGCCGCCGCCAGCGCCAGCAGGATCGCCAGGAAATGCATCGGCGGCGAACCCCGATCAATAGACGCGGCTATCCTCGATCACCTTGCCGTCGTTCGCCAGGCCGCGGGGAGCGCAGAAGGCCACCTCGCCGCGCAGCTTGGTGACTTCGCGCAGACTGCCCGCGACCGCCTTGTCGAGGGCCTCGCTGCCGGCCTCGATTTCGCAATGCAGGACCATGCGATCCTGGCCGCCGGGGTTGTCGACGACCAGCCGCATGCGGTGGATTTCGGGATGGCGCCGGGCCAGCTCGGCAATCTGCTCGGGGTGGACGAACATGCCCTTGATCTTGGTCGTCTGATCGGCGCGGCCCATCCAGCCCTTGAGCCGGACGTTGCTGCGCCCGCACGGCGAGCGGCCGGGCAGGAAGGCGGAGAGATCGCCGGTGGCGAAGCGGATCAGCGGGTAATCCGGGCTGAAGGTGGTGACGACGACCTCGCCGACTTCGCCGGGATCGACCGGATCGCCGGTCCCCGGACGGACGATCTCGACCAGCAGTTCCTCCTCGACGACCAAACCTTCCTCGGCGTCGGTCTCGTAAGCGATGGCCCCGATCTCGGCGGTGGCGTAGCACTGGCGGACGGTGATGCCGCGCTCGCGCAGCCACTCGCGGGTGACGCCGGGCAAGGCCTCGCCCGAGACGCAGGCCTTGCTCAGCGAGCGGACATCGGCGCCGGTCTCGTCCGCCTTCTCGATGATGATGCGCAGGAACGATGGCGTGCCGACATAGCCTTCCGGCCGCAGGTTGGCGATCGCCTGCACCTGCTGCTCGGTCTGCCCGGTGCCGCCGGGGAATACCGAACAGCCGAGCTTGCGCGCCCCGCCCTCGAAGATGAAGGCGCCGGGCGTGAAGTGGTAGGAGAAGCAGTTGTGGATCAGGTCGCCGTTGCGGAAACCGGCGGCGTACAGCACGCGCGCCATCCGCCAGGGATCGAGCTCGCGCCCCTGCAATTCGTAGATCGGGCCGGGCGAAGCGAAAACACGCCTGGCCTGGTGGCGCGCCAGCGCGTTCAGGCCGCCGAAGGGGGGATGCTTCTTCTGCAGTTCAATGAGGTCGCGCTTGCGCGTCAGCGGCAGTCGCGCCAGGGCATCGCGGGTGACCACCTCGAACGGATTGATCCCGGCCAGATGGTGAAAATAATGATGCGTCGTTTCCTTGGCATGGGCGACCTGACGCGCCAGCTTGTCCATCAGCTCATCCTCGCGCTCGTCCGGGTCGCGGGTTTCGAGCGGATCGTAATAACTCATCGGTTTTCTCCATTTTCTTGCGGTCGACCGCAACAAGCTCCAATACGGCAGCCGAGGTCGCAAAGTAGCCGGTCAGGGCAAGGCGGAGCACGGCGCCGTTTGCTGACTGCAAACAAGCCGCGCGACAACGCCGCCATGGCCGGCGCACTGCGACCTCAAGACAGCCAGCGCTTGCGGCGGCGGTAGTGCTTGACGTCCTTGAACGACTTGCGCCCGGCGGATGAGAGGCCGAGGTAGAACTCCTTGACATCCTCGTTGCTGCGCAGATCCTCGGCCGATCCCTCCATGACCACCCGGCCGTTCTCCAGGATGTAGCCGAAATCGGCATAGCGCAGGGCGATGCCGGTGTTCTGCTCGGCGAGCAGGAAGGTGACCTTCTCGCGCTGGTTGAGGTCCTTGACGATGGCGAAGACCTCCTCGACGATCTGCGGCGCCAGGCCCATCGACGGCTCGTCGAGCAGGACCATCTTCGGGTTGGCCATCAGCGCGCGACCGATCGCGCACATCTGCTGCTCGCCGCCCGAGGTGTAGGCAGCCTGGCCGGTGCGCCGCGTCTTGAGGCGCGGGAAATAGTCGTAAACCTTTTCCAGCGTCGCCGCGACGGCGCCCTTGCCGTCGGTTCGGGTGTAAGCGCCGGTCATCAGGTTCTCCTCGATGGTCAGGTGGCCGAAACAGTGCCGCCCCTCCATCACCTGAACGACGCCGCGCTTCACCAGGTCGGCCGGGGTCAGCGCCTCGACGCGTTCGCCCTTGAGCTCGATCGACCCCTTGGTCACCTCGCCGCGCTCGCCGTGCAGCAGATTGCTGACCGCGCGCAGCGTCGTCGTCTTGCCGGCCCCGTTGCCGCCGAGCAGCGCGACGATGCTGCCCTCCGGCACGTTGAAGGAGACTCCCTTGAGCACCAGGATCACGTGGTTGTAGATGACCTCGACGCTATTGACGTTGAGGAAGATGTTGGCGGCGGTCATGTCGATTCCTGAAAGCGGCGCCCCGCGCCTCGCGGCACGGGGCGACTCACGTCACATCTTGCACTGCTCGGGCGTGCGCGGCGTGATCTTCTTCTCTTCCGCGTACTTGCGCGAAGCATTCAGCACCATGCCGCGCAGCAGCTTGTCGTCGGCCTGGTACCAGTCGTTGCCGGGAACCCACTTGCCGCCGTCCCAGGTCTGGATACGAACCCACGACGCGCCCATGTGGTCGAGGCAGGAGGTCGCGACCGGGCGCATGACGCCGGCAAAGCCCATGGCGTCGAGCGTCTTCTGGTCGAGGTTGAGATTCTCCAGACCCCAGCGCACCTGCTCACTGGTCATCACCTTGCCCTTGCCGAAGCGTTCCTGCGCCTTGCGCACGCCCTCGACGCCGAGCATCGCCGAGATCAGGCCGCGCATGTAGAGCACCTGCCCGACTTCCTCCTTGGGACCCGTGCCCTGGCCCTTGGCATGGAGCTGCGCCAGCACATCCTTGACCACCTTGGACTCCGGCTCGGCGCTGTGCTGCAGGGCGAGCGCGTTGTAGCCCTTCGCCCCGGCGCCGACATCCTTGACGTCGGGTTCGGCGCCGGCCCACCAGACGCCGAGCATCTTCTCGCGTGCATAGCCGGTGGCCTGGGCTTCCTTGAGCGCGGTCGAGTTCATGACGCCCCAGCCCCAGAGCAGCACGTTATCCGGGCGGCTCTGGCGAATCTGCAGCCAGGTCGCCTTCTGCTCGACGCCCGGATGGGCCACCGGCAGCAGGATGAGCTCGAAGCCGTGCATCTTGGCGCGCTCCTGGAGCAACGGGATCGGCTCCTTGCCGAACGGGCTGTCGTGATAGACCAGCGCGATCTTCTTGCCCTTGAGCTTGTCGAGACCGCCGGCCTGCTTGCCGATATGCTGGATCGCCACGTCGGCCGCCACCCAGTAGGTGCCGAGCAGCGGATAGTTCCACATGAACACGGAGCCGTCCTGCGACTCGCTGCGCCCGTAGCCGGCGGTGATCAGCGGAATCTTGTCGACCGGCGCCTTGTCGGTCAGGGCGAAGGTCACGCCGGTGGACAGCGGCTGGAACACCGTGGCGCCACCGCCCTTGCCCTTCAGGCGCTCGTAGCATTCGACGCCGCGGTCGGTCGCGTAGCCGAATTCGCACTCCTCGAAACTGATCTTGACGCCGTTGATGCCGCCCTTGGCGTTGACCAGCTTGAGGTAGTCGACATAGCCGTTGGCCCACGGATTGCCGTTGGGCGCGTAAGCGCCGGTGCGGTAAACCAGGACCGGGAAGAATTGCTCCTTGGCTTGCGCGAACGCGGCGGGCGCGCTGACGGTCGAGGTGATGCCGATGGCGGCCAAGGAAACGGCCAGGGCAAGCGAACGGATTTTCATCTATGTCTCCTTCAGGGTGTGGATCGGTGATGCACTTGTGGTTGGTTGCGGAATCTGCCCCCTCGCTGTCATGGGCCGAAGGCGGGGCTAATGAGGGAACGGCCAGAGACGCAGCTTCTCCTTCGCCGTCACCCAGAGCCGGGCAAGGCCATGCGGCTCGACGATCAGGAAGAAGACGATCAGCGCCCCGAAGATGATCAGTTCGGCGTGCGAAGCCGCGGTGGTGGAAACGGTCACCCCGAACACCGCGCCGAGCGCCGGCAGGAACTGGCTGAGGCAGATCGGCAGGATGACGATGAAGGCGGCGCCGAAGAAACTGCCGACGATCGACCCCATGCCGCCGATGATGACCATGAAAAGCAACTGGAAAGAGCGGTCGACCGAGAACGCCGCCGGTTCCCACGAGCCGAGATGGACGAAGCCCCAGAGGGCGCCGGCGACGCCGACGAAAAAGGAACTGATGGCGAAGGCGGAGAGCTTGGCCCACATCGGGCGGATGCCGATCACTTCGGCGGCCACGTCCATGTCGCGGATGGCCATCCACTGCCGTCCGATCGCGGCCCGCGTCAGGTTCTTGGCGACCACGGCAAACACGACCAGCAGGAACAGACAGAACAGGTATTTCTCGACCGGCGATTCGACCGGCAGTCCGAAGACCTGCAGATCGGACACCGCCACCGAACCGGAAGACGAGTCGTTGGTGAACCATTTGACGCGCAGGAAGGCCCAGTCGGCGACGAACTGCGCGGCCAGCGTGGCCACGGCCAGATAGAGTCCGCGCACACGCAGGCTGGGGATGCCGAACAGAATCCCCATGCCGGCGGAGGTCAGGCCGCCGAGGAGCAGCGCGCCGAGCAGCGGCATGTCCGGGACGCGGATCAGGAAATTGTAGGCGGCGTAGGCGCCGATCGCCATGAAGGCGCCGGCGCCCAGGGTGATCTGCCCGCAATAGCCGACCAGCAGATTGACGCCGAGCGCGGCCAGCGACAGGATCAGGAAGGGAATCAGGATGGCGCGGAACAGGTACTCGTCGGCCAGGAAGGGAACGCCGGCGAAGGCGAAGGCGATGATCGCCAGGACGAGATAGCGGTCCTGGGCAATCGGGAATATCTGCTGGTCAGCCCCGTAGGAAGTCTTGAACTGGCCATTTTCGCGGTAGATCACTTGGCTTCTCCTGAATTACACGCGGTCGATGATCTTCTCCCCGAACAGGCCCTGCGGCCTGAACAGCAGGAAGATGAGGGCCAGCATGTAGGCGAACCAGATCTCGATGCCGCCGCCGACCATCGGCCCGAGGTAGACCTCCGACAGCTTCTCGCCGACGCCGATGATCAGGCCGCCGAGAATGGCGCCGGGAACCGAGGTCAGGCCGCCGAGGATGACGACCGGCAGGGCGCGCATCGCCACCGTCGCCAGCGAGAACTGCACCCCGAGTTTCGAGCCCCAGATGATGCCCGCCACCAGCGCCACGAGACCGGCGACGCACCAGACGATGACCCAGATCCGGTTGAGCGGGATGCCGATCGACAGCGCCGCCTGGTGATCATCGGCGACGGCGCGCAAGGCGCGGCCGGTCGACGTCTTCTGAAAGAAGAGAGTGAGGAGGACGACGAGAACGGCGGCGATCAATGCCGCGTAGAAATCCTCCTTGTTGATCAGGATGCCGCCCTCGAAGACGCTCTCCAGCACCATGACCGGATCCTTCGGCATGCCGACATCGATCTTGTAGATCTCGCTGCCGAACAGCGTCTGGCCGACGCCTTCGAGAACATAGGCGATGCCGAGGGTCGCCATCAGCAGGGTCGCCCCCTCCTGATTGACCAGATTGCGCAGCACCAGGCGTTCGATGATCCAGGCGACGATGAACATCGCGACCCCCGCCAGCACGAAGGCGAGGATGTTGGCCAGCACCAGGCTGTCGCCGCCGAGCGCCGCGTTAATCCATTCGGAAAAGCGGGCCATCGACAGCGCCGCGAAGAGGACCATCGCTCCCTGCGCGAAGTTGAAGACCCCGGAGGCCTTGAAGATCAACACGAAGCCGAGGGCGACCAGCGAGTAGAGCATGCCGGCCATCAGGCCGCCGATCAGGGTTTCGAGAAAGAATGTCATCGCACGCTCCGCTTAATGGCCGGCGCCGAGGTAGGCCTTGATGACCTCGGGGCTGGACCGGACTTCGTCGGGGTCGCCGTCGCCGATCTTCCGGCCGTAGTCGAGGACGACCACGCGGTCGGAGATGTCCATGACCACTCCCATGTCGTGTTCGATGAGGACGATGGTCGTCCCGAACTGGTCGTTGACATCGAGGATGAAGCGGCACATGTCCTGCTTTTCCTCGACGTTCATGCCGGCCATCGGCTCGTCGAGCAGCAGGATCTGCGGCTCCATGGCCAGCGCGCGGCCGAGATCGACGCGCTTCTGGAATCCGTAGGGCAAGCGCCCGACCGGCGTCTTGCGGATGTGCTGGATTTCCAGGAAGTCGATGATCTCCTCGACCTTGGCCCGGTGCGCGAGTTCCTCGTTGCGCGCCGGACCCCACCAGAGCGCCTGCAGCAGGAAGTTGCTCTTCATCTTGAGGTTGCGGCCGGTCATGATGTTGTCGAGAACGCTCATGCCCTTGAACAGCGCGATGTTCTGGAACGTCCGCGAGATCCCGTGGCGGGCCGCCAGGTGCGGATCCATCTGCGTGCGCTCCTCGCCACGGAACAGGATGCGGCCTTCCTGGGGATGGTAGACGCCGTTGATGACGTTGAGCATCGAGCTCTTGCCGGCGCCGTTGGGGCCGATGATGGCGCGGATCTCATGCTCGCGTACATCGAAGGAAATGTCGCTCAGCGCCTTGACGCCGCCAAAGCGCAGCGAAATGTTCTGCAGGTCGAGGATGATGCCGCCGATCTCCTTACCCATGCTCATGCCGCCCTTTTCACGACCGGGAAGGTCTTCACGTCGATGATCTTCAGGTCGGCCGAGACCTTGCCGCGCCGGCCGTCCTCGAACTTGACCTCGGTCTCGATGAACTGGCTGCTCTTGCCGCCGTACAGCGCGTCGATCAGCACCCCGTACTTCTCGGCGACGAAGTTGCGGCGCACCTTGCGCGTCCGGGTCAGTTCGTCGTCGTCCGGGTCGAGTTCCTTGTGCAGAACGAGGAAGCGGTGGATCTGCGAGTCGGCCACCATCGCATCATGGACCAGATCGGCGTTGACCTTCTCGACGCATTCGCGGATCAGGTCGAGCACTTCCGGCTTGCCGGCCAGATCGGTATACCCCGAGTAGGCGATGCCGCGCCGCTCGGCCCAGTTGCCGACCGCCCCGACGTCGATGTTGATGAAGGCGCAGACCATGTCGCGCTGATGACCGAAGCAGACCGCCTCCTTGATGTGCTGGAAGAACTTGAGCTTGTTCTCGATGTAGTTGGGCGCGAACATGGCGCCACTGGACAGCTGGCCGACATCCTTGGCGCGGTCGATGATCTTGAGGTGGCCGTCGGTGTCGAGAAAGCCGGCGTCGCCGGTCATGAAGTAGCCCTCGGCGTTGATCGACTCGGCGGTGGCGTCCGGCCGCTTGTAGTAACCCTTAAGCAGCATCGGCCCCCGGACCAACACCTCGCCGTTGGCGGCGATCCGGATCTCGACGCTGGGCGCCGGCGCGCCGACGGTATCCGGCTTGACCTGGCCGTCGGGCTGCAGGCAGACATAGGCGCAGGTTTCGGTCTGCCCGTAGAGCTGCTTGAGATTGATCCCGATCGACCGGAAGAAGCTGAACAGTTCGGGGCCGATCGCCGCGCCGGCGGTATAGGCCACGCGGATGCGGCTCATGCCGAGGACGTTGCGCAACGGTCCGTAGATCAGCACGTTGCCGAGCCAGTACTGCAGACGATCGCCGGCCCCCGCCGGTCTGCCGTCGAGAATGGCCCCGCCGCAGCGCTTGGCGACGCCCATGAAATGGTGGAAGAGCTTCTGCTTCAACTTGCCCGCGTCTTCCATGCGGATCATCACCGAAGTCAGCAGGCTCTCGAAGACCCGCGGCGGCGCGAAATAGTAGGTCGGGCCGATCTCGCGGAGATCGGTCATGACCGTCTCGGCGGACTCCGGGCAGTTGATGGTGAACCCGGCCACCAGCGCCTGGGCATACGAGAACAGATGATCGCCAACCCAGGCCATCGGCAGGTAGGAAAGGATGTCGCCATCGCCGCTCATGCGGTCGACCTGCACGCCGCCCTGGGCGGCGGAAATGAATGCGGCATGGGTCTGGCAGACGCCTTTCGGCTTTCCGGTCGTCCCCGACGTGTAGAGCATCACCGAAACGTCATCGTGACGGCCCTTGGCGACTTCGCTGTCGAAAATGTCGGGATGGTTGCGGTCATGGACACGCCCCATTTCGATCAGTTCCTGGATGTCGTGCAGGAAGGGCTGCGTGTAGTGTCGCATGCCGCGGGCATCGTCATAGATGATGTGCTCCAGCGTGCCGACCTGGGCCATGATCTCCAGCAGCTTGTCGACCTGCTCCTGGTCCTCGACGACCGCGAAGCGGATGCCGGCATCCTGCATGACGAACAGCATCTCGTTGGCCACCGCGTCCTGGTAGAGCGGAACCGGCACCCCGCCCAGGGCTTGGGCGGCGCTCATCATCATGTAGAGGTGCGGCCGGTTGTCGCCGATGATGGCGAGGTTGTCGCCGCGCCGGAAACCGAGTTCCGCGAGGCCGCAGGCGAGCGCCCGCACGCGTTGGGCAACCTCGGCCCAGGACAGGGTCTGCCAGATCCCGAGATACTTTTCGCGCATCGCCGGAGCGTCGGGGCGATTCCTCGCGTGATCGAGCAGCAGGCGCGGGAAGGTATGGAGCCCGCCCAGCGACCCGGAACTTGCCTGTACGGCCATTCTTGTCTCCTCTCCGCCGCGCCTCGTCGGGACACGGTCTGGTGTTCGTCCTGCATTGTGTCCAAAGCGCCGGCCCGCGTAAACCTTGCAGTGCACAAAGGCAATGAATCACTGTTCACGCAGAGTCTAGGGGAAGTCGCCGGCTTATAATTGTCATCCGGCGGACATTTGGAAAAAAAGACCTTGAAAAACGCGGAGGAATTGCTGCACGCCTCGCTGTGGGGCCAGGCATTGACCGCCCCCGAGATGTCCCGCGCGCTCGCCGGCACCTGCGAGCGGACTTACGCCGCCGGCGCGTTCATCTGCATGAAGGGGGAGCCGGTCGACTCGTGGATCGGAATCATCGACGGTCTCGGCAAGATGGCCAGCCACTGGACGACCGGCAAGACCACCTCGCTGACCGGGATCAGTTCCGGCGGCTGGTTTGGCGAAGGCTCGCTGCTCAAGGACGAACCGCGTCGCTACGATGTCATGGCCCTGCGCGAAACGCGGGTGGCGCTGATGAACCGTAGCACCTTCCTGTGGCTGATGGATCACAGCATTGCCTTCAACCGCTTCCTGATCGTGCAGCTGAACGAGCGTCTCGGCCAGTTCATCGGCATGATCGAGAACGAGCGCATGCTCGACCCTGACGCCCGCATCGCCCGCTGCCTCGCCGGCCTGTTCAACCCGGTCCTCTATCCGGGGACCAGCCGCCGGCTGCAGATCTCGCAGGAAGAGCTGGGTTACCTTGCCGGCGTCTCGCGCCAGCGCGCCAACCAGGCGCTCAAGGCGCTGGAGGACGCCGGGCTGGTGCGCAGCGAATACGGCGGCATCGACATTCTCGACCTCGACGGGCTGGGCCGTTTCGGCGAGTGAGCGACCACCCGCGGCGCACCCTCCTTCCATTCCACCCAGGCACAGGATGACCATGACGACGAACATTTCCCGCCTCACCTCGCTGTCGCATGGCGGCGGCTGCGGCTGCAAGATCGCTCCCGGCCTGCTGACGGAAATCCTCAAGGGCGGCAGCCGCCTGCCGCTCCCGCCGGAGCTGCGGGTCGGCATCGAGACCTCCGACGACGCGGCCGTCTACCAGCTGAACAACGAACAGGCGCTGATCGCCACGACCGATTTCTTCATGCCCATCGTCGACGATCCCTACGACTTCGGCCGCATCGCCGCCACCAACGCCATCTCCGACGTCTATGCCATGGGCGGCCGGCCGATCATGGCGCTGGCGCTGGTCGGCATGCCGATCAACGTGCTGCCGGCCGAGGTCATCGCACGCATCCTCGCCGGCGGCGAGGCGGTCTGCCGCGCTGCCGGAATCCCGATTGCCGGCGGCCACAGCATCGATTCGGTCGAGCCGATCTACGGTCTGGTCGCCCTCGGGCTGGTCCATCCGAAGCTGGTCAAGCGCAATGCCGATGCCCGCGCTGGCGACCGCATCATCCTCGGCAAGCCGCTTGGCGTCGGCATCCTCTCCGCCGCCCTGAAGAAGGATGCGGTCGACGCCGCCGGGTACGCCAAAATGATCGAGATCACGACCCGGCTGAACACCCCCGGCCCCGAACTTGCCGCGCTGCCCGGCGTGCACGCCATGACCGACGTCACCGGCTTCGGACTTGCCGGACACGCCCTCGAGCTGGCGCGCGCCGCGCAATGCAGCCTGAGCATCGACTGGTCGCGCGTTCCGCTGATCGACGGGGTCGACAGCCTGGCGGCACAAGGCATCGTCACCGGCGCCTCGGGCCGCAACTTCGCGTCCTACGGCCACGACATCGCCCTGCCCCGGGACTTCGCGCCCGCGGCCAGGGCGCTGCTCACCGACCCGCAGACCAGCGGCGGCCTGCTGGTCTCCTGTAGCGCGGACAGCGTCGCCGCGCTTCTGGAAATCTTCCGGCGGCACGGATTCGCCAGCGCGGCCGAGATCGGCGCGGTCGAACCGCGCGGCGAAGCCCTGCTGACTGTCGGCTAAGTAACCGGCGTCACATGCTGCGCCGATACTGGCCGCCGGCTTCGTGCAGGATGCCGCTGATCTGGCCAAGCACGATGATCGGGCAGGAGCCCGTGCGGGCAATTTTTCCTCGTAGGCAGCGATTGGAAGCTTGCCGATCCGGCCATGGGCGACGCCTCACTCCGCTCAGTGCCGATAGAGCCATTCCCTGCCCCGCACGCACAGGCGGGCCCTGTGCGATCCGGTCGGGCAATACAGGCCGGCGTGGATGACCTTGGAGTTACGCGCGGAGGTCTCTGCGCCAAAGGGAGTGTCCTCTCCAGGATCAGCGCCTGGCGGCCAGTCAGCGCCAATGGCCGTGACTGCCAAGCCGGCCACCCCCGCGCCAACCACGACCGCACCAATGGTCTCCAAGCCACCCCTCGGGTCTATTCGCCCCGGAACCGGGGTTTGCGCTTCTCCCGGAACGCATTCAAGCCTTCCTGATAGTCATGGCTGTCGTACACGACACGGCGCAGGCCCTGAATCCGCTCGAACAGTTCCGGACTCAGGGTGCGCGCACTGGCCAGCAGTCGCAACTCTTCCTTCATCACCGCGATGCTCAGGGGCGAGTTGGCGACGATCTGACTCGCCAGGCCATACACAAACGCTTCGATTTCAGCGGCGGGTTTGATGTAGTTGATAACGCCGAGGTTCAACGCCTGCGCCGCCGGGATCGGCTGTGCGGTGAACAACATCTCCTTGCCGATCGGTAGCGGCACCATGTTCATCAGCGTCAGTATTCCGCCCAGATTATAGGGAACGCCCAACTTGGCCGGGGTGATGGCGAAGGCGGTTTCGGGTGTGGCGACCAGAATGTCGCAGGCCATGGCGACTTCGCAGCCGCCGCCCCAGACGCCGCCTTCGAGCATGGCGATGACCGGCGCGGGAAATTCCTGAATAGCGCGAACCAGCACGCGCAACGAATCGCCCCAGCCGAGCGGGTCGCGGCCGCGGTCTGGCAACTCGCTGACATCGTGGCCGGCGGACCAGACCTTGGCGTCAGCAGGCGCCCGCAACACGGCGGCGCGAATGTCTTGTTCCCGAAAACACTCCAGGGCAGTGATGATTTCGCTGATCAACGCTTCGCTAAGCGCATTGCGTTTTTGCGCGTGGTTCATCACGATCGTTCCGACGGCGTCTTGGGTTTCGGTCAGGATGAGCGGCACGGTTCTTCTCCAAAATGGGAACGACGGCAGTCTCACCAATCCGAAGACCAGGAAATTCACACGTCATTCAATCAGTATCTCCGATCTTGCGAGCCATCGTCAACCGACCGGGAATTTCCAACAGGATTTCCCCTGCTCTCAAGAAACCCGCTGCCCATTCATGCTGAGGCCCGCGAAACGCCAGCCAACTGACCGACGTATTGCGGGCCACATTCGACTTCTCACCAGATCAGTCTTGCGCAAATTGACGCACACAACCGGACGAAGTCCACAAGACTGGCGCTACCCCCCGTTCTCTCGCCGATCTACATGCTGCGCCGGTACTGGCCGCCGACTTCGTAGAGCGCGTTGCTGATCTGGCCGAGCGAGCAGTACTTGACGGCATCGACCAGCACGGCGAAGACGTTGCCGTTCTCGATCACCGTCTGCTTGAGCTTTTCCAGCATGGCCGGCGCGGTCGACGCGTTTCTTGCC
>Ga0073899_10002288_pt1 | contig 17272 bp, 19 predicted proteins | sample KloWWTmetaKNB5Ph_FD_88975 | JGI IMG/M metagenome (GOLD analysis project Ga0073899, IMG submission 88975) | Active sludge microbial communities from Klosterneuburg, Austria, studying microevolution and ecology of nitrifiers - Klosterneuburg... | ecosystem: Engineered > WWTP > Aerobic digester >...
GCTGCCCATTGCCAGCCACCGTTGTTGGCGGCCAGATCGAAGTCGTTGAGCCTGGCGGCGAAGTAGGCCTCGCCACGCCGCCAATCGAGCCCCAGGTCCTTGATCAGGAAACTGGCCACCACCATGCGCAGCCGGTTGTGCATGTAGCCGGTCTCGTTGATCTGGTGCATCGCCGCGTCGACCAGCGGATAGCCTGTACGCCCCTCGCACCAGGCCGCGAACCATTCGTCTGCCTGTTTGCCGTGCTCCCAGTGGATGCGGTCGTACTCGGACTTGAAGGCATGGCCGACCACGTGCGGGTGGTGGTGCAGGATCTGGTGGTAGAAATCGCGCCAGATCAGTTCCGACAGCCAAACCTCGGCGCCGCGCGAGCCCGCCTGCTGGCGCTGATGCGCCTCGCGCGCCAGCTGGCGGATCGACACGGTGCCGAAACGCAGGTGCGTGCTCAGGTAGCTCGGGCCCTTGACCGCCGGAAAGTCCCGGCTGTCGGCATAGCGGTCGATGCGCTCGAGAAAATCGTCCAGCAGTTCTTGCGCGCCGGCCGGTCCACTGGGCAGGCGCAACTGGTGCAGGTTGCTGGGCTCGAAACCGATGTCGGCCAGGGCCGGCACGCCGGCCATGTCTGCCGGGCGAGGCGCCAGGACGCCCGCATGCCGGGCCACCGGGAAGGCACCGAGGAAGAACGCATCGACCTTCTTCAGCCAGGCGTTCTTGTACGGCGTGAACACCGAATAGCTGCCACCACCGAGCGTCAGCAGTTCACTGCGCTCGAAGATCACATGGTCCTTGGCCGTGTGCAGCGCCACGCCTCGGTCAGCCAGCAGGCCACGCACCTGGGCGTCGCGCGCCAGCGCAACCGGGTCGTCGTCATGGCTGGCAAACACAGCGTCCACTTGCAGGGACTGGGCCAGCGCGGCCACCTGCTCGGGCGCCTGTCCCTGGCACACCAGCAAGCCGCAGCCTTCGACACCATGCGAGGCCCCCAGCGCACGCAACTCGGCATCCACGCCGACCAGGCTGTCGCGGATGAACTCGACCCGACGATCGATCCGAGGCAGTGGGTCCAGGATCTTGCGATCGAAAACGAACACGCACCACACCTGGCGCGCTGCACGCAGCGCGTGGTAAAGCGCTGCATGGTCGTCGACGCGCAGGTCGCGGCGCAGCCAGACCAGCGCGCGGTCGAGGCTCTTGTTCACGGCGGCCAGTGTGCCCCAGTCGGGCACGCCCGAATCGCCATGCCCTCAAGTCCACGCCCTGACGCGGGCGGTCTAAAATCGAAGGATGGCCCCCGGCTCCCGCATCGACCTGACCAACCAGTTCCTGATCGCCATGCCCGGCATGGCCGACGACACCTTTGCCGGGTCGGTGGTCTATCTGTGCGAGCACAGCGAACGTGGGGCCCTCGGCCTGGTGATCAACAAGCCGATCGACATCAAGCTGAAGAACCTGTTCGAGAAGGTCGAACTGCCACTGGACCGCAGCGACTTTGCCGAGCAGCCGGTGTTCTTCGGTGGCCCGGTGCAGACCGAACGCGGCTTCGTGCTGCACGAGCGGCAGGCCGAGGGCGACAGCCCCTACACGTCGACCATGTCGGTGCCCGGTGGGCTGGAGATGACCACCAGCAAGGACGTGCTCGAAGCCATGTCCAACGGCGCCGGCCCGCGCCGTGTGCTGATCACGCTGGGCTGCAGCGGCTGGTCGGCGGGTCAGTTGGAAGACGAGATCGGCCGCAATGGCTGGCTCACCGTCGACGCCGACCCGGCGGTGATCTTCGACACCCCGATCGAGAAGCGCTACGAGCGCGCGGTCTCGCTGCTGGGCTTCGACCCACGCATGCTTTCGCAAGAGGCGGGCCATGCCTGATCGCGCGCCGCTGGCGTCGCGCGTGTCGACCTTCCTGGCATTCGATTTCGGCACCCAGCGCGTGGGTGTGGCCAGCGGCAATACGCTGCTGCGCCGGGCCAGCCCCCTGCGCACGCTGGCAGCCGAGGGTGACGCCCGCTTTGCGGCCATCCAGGGCCTGATCAGCGACTGGTCGCCCGATGCGCTGGTGGTGGGCGTGCCCTTTCATCCCGACGGTGCCGAGCACGACAACACCCGACGCGCGCGCCGCTTTGCGCGGCAGTTGCACGGCCGCTTCAGGCTGCCGGTGCACGAAGTGGACGAGCGCTACAGCACCACCGAGGCCCTGGCCGAAGGCGCCGCCAGCACCGACACCGACGCCGTCGCCGCGGCGATCATCCTCGACCAGTACCTGCGCGCACTGCCTGCCGATGACGACGCTGCAACTTGACGCCGAGGCGCTGTATGTCGAGTTGCGCGAGGGCCTGCGCGGCCTGCTGAGGCCCGAGTCGGTGCTGGTCGGCACCTGGTCGGGCGGCGCGTGGCTGGCCGAACGTCTGCATGCCGACCTGCAGCGGCCGGGCAAGCCCGGCGTGATCTCCAGCACCCTGCATCGCGATGACTTCGGATCGCGCGGTCTGGCCAGTGGGTCGGACGCCACCAGCCTGCCCTTTGCCATCGACGGCGCGCACATCATGCTGATCGACGACGTGCTGTACACCGGACGCACGGTGCGCGCGGTGATCAACGAGCTGTTCGATTTCGGCCGACCGGCCAGCGTGCAGCTGGCCGTGCTGGTCGACCGTGGCGGGCGTGAGTTGCCGATCGCCGCTGTGTTTGCGGCATCGCGCATCGTGCTGCCGGCCAGCCAGAAGCTGACGCTGGCGCGCGTCGACGACGGCCGCTTCAGCTTTGCCGTGCGGACGCAATCTTGATGCTCCACCGCCGCAATCCGCAGCTTAACGCCAACGGCGAGCTGATCCACCTGCTGTCGATCGAGGGGCTGCCACAGGCGGTGTTGACGCAGATCCTGGACACCGCCAGCACCTTTCTCAGCGTCAACGACCGCGAGGTCAAGAAGGTGCCGTTGTTGCGCGGCAAGAGCGTGTTCAACCTGTTCTTCGAGAACAGCACGCGCACGCGCACCACGTTCGAGATCGCGGCCAAGCGCTTGAGCGCCGACGTCATCAACCTCGACATCGCCAAGAGCAGCGCGAGCAAGGGCGAAAGTTTGCTCGACACGATTGCCAACCTGTCGGCGATGCATGCCGACATGTTCGTGGTGCGCCACAGCGAAAGCGGCGCGCCGCACCTGATCGCGCAGCACTGTGCGCCGCATGTGCACGTGGTCAACGCCGGTGACGGCCGCCATGCCCATCCGACCCAGGGCCTGCTGGACATGTACACCATCCGCCACTTCAAGCGTGACTTCACGCAGCTGAGCGTGGCCGTGGTCGGCGACATCGTGCACTCGCGCGTGGCGCGCTCCGACATCCACGGGCTGAGCATCCTGGGCGTGCCTGACATTCGCGCCGTCGGCCCCAAGACCCTGGTTCCGAGCGACCTGCGCGAGATGGGCGTGCGCGTGTGCCACGACATGGCCGAAGGCATCCGTGGCGCCGACGTCATCATCATGCTGCGGCTGCAGAACGAACGCATGAGCGGCGCGTTGCTGCCCAGCGCCAGCGAGTTCTACAAGAGCTACGGCCTGACGCCGCACAAGCTGGCGCTGGCCAGCCCCGATGCCATCGTCATGCATCCAGGGCCGATCAACCGCGGCGTCGAGATCGACTCGACAGTGGCCGACGGCCGACAGAGCGTGATCCTGCCCCAGGTCACCTTCGGCATCGCGGTGCGCATGGCGGTGATGTCGACGATCGCGGGGAACGCGGCATGAGGACGATGATTCGCAACGGGCGTGTGATCGATCCGGCCTCCGGGCGCGATCAGATGGCCGACCTGGTGATTGCCGGCGACCGCATCGTCGCGATCGGCGACAAGGCGGCCGACTTCGAGGCCGAGCGCGTGATCGACGCCCGGGGCCTGGTGGTAGCCCCCGGCCTGGTCGACCTGGCCGCCCGGCTGCGCGAGCCCGGGCAGGAACACGAAGGCATGCTCGAGAGCGAGCTGCAGGCCGCGGCTGCCGGCGGCGTGACCAGCCTGGTCTGCCTGCCCGATACCGACCCCGTGCTCGACGAGCCCGGCCTGGTCGAGATGCTGAAGTTTCGCGCGCGCAAGCTCTCGCGCTGCCGGGTCTTTCCTCTGGGTGCGCTGACGCGCCGGCTCGAAGGCCAGGTGCTGACCGAAATGATCGAGCTGACCGAGGCCGGCTGCGTCGGCTTCTCGCAGGTCGACGTGCCGGTCACGAACACGCTGGTGCTGATGCGCGCGCTGCAGTACGCGGCCACGCATGGCTACACCGTCTGGCTGCGGCCGCAGGATGCCTGGCTGGGCCAGGGCGTGGCGGCAGGTGGCGCCGTGGCCACGCGGCTGGGGCTGACCAGCGTGCCGGTGGCGGCAGAGACGATCGCGATGCACACGCTGTTCGAGCTGGTTCGCATCACTGGTGTGCGCTTGCACCTGTGCCGCCTGTCCAGTGCCGCCGGCGTGGCGCTGCTGCGCCAGGCCAAGGCCGAAGGGCTGGCGGTGAGTGCCGATGTCAGCGTCAACTCGCTGCACCTGACCGACGTCGACATCGGTTACTTCAACGCCGACATGCGATTGACGCCGCCGCTGCGCCAGGGAGCCGACCGCGACGCGCTGCGCGCCGCACTGGCCGACGGCACGATCGACGCGCTGGTGTCCGACCACAACCCGGTCGCCGAGGACATGAAGAACCTGCCTTTCGCCGAGGCCGAACCGGGCGCCAGCGGGCTCGAGCTGCTGCTGGCGCTGGCCCTGCGCTGGGGCGCCGACCAGGGCCTGCCCCTGACCCGTACCCTGGCCCGCGTGACCTGCGACCCGGTGCGTGTGCTGGGCGACGCGCTGGGTTCGCTGGCGTCCAGTGCCGGCCGCCTGGTCGAAGGCGGCGTGGCCGACATCTGCCTGTTCGACCCCGACGTCGATTGGTCGGTGACCCCCGAGCAGTTGTGCAGCCAGGGCAAGCACACGCCTTTTGCCTTCGCGTCCACCGGCATGGCCCTGCGCGGGCGTGTCCGCACCACGCTGGTGGCCGGCACCATCGCCTTCGATCAGCGCTGATGCGCAACCTGCGCGCGGCCTGGCGCCTGGGGCGCGCCGTGCTGCACGGCGCGCACGGCCTGGCCATCGTGCGGCTGCGTTTCCCCTCGCTCGACCGCGCCGGCCGCCAGGCGCGTGTGCGCTGGTGGTCGGCCAAGATGCTGCGCCTTTTGGGGCTGCAACTGCAGGTCGAGGGGCGCTTCAAGCCGGGTGCGAAGATGATCGTGGCCAACCACGTGTCCTGGCTGGACATCCTGGTCGTGCATGCGGTGTGCCCGGAGGCGCGTTTCGTCTCCAAGGCCGAGGTGCGCCACTGGCCGCTGGTTGGCCGCCTGGTGGCCGCCGGCGACACGCTGTACATCGAGCGCCAGCGCAGGCGCGACGCGCTGCGGGTCGTGCACCAGAGCGCCGAGGCTCTGCTGGCGGGCGACACGGTGGCGGTCTTTCCCGAGGGCACGACCGGCCCGGGCCCCGACCAGCAACTGCTGCCTTTCCACGCCAACCTGCTGCAGGCAGCGATCGCCACCGCAGCGGCGGTACAACCGGTTGCGCTGCGCTATGCCGACCGCCGACATGCGGTCAGCCCGGCCGCGCTGTGGCTGGGCGAAACCACGCTGGCCCAGACCCTGTGGTTGCTGGCCAGCGCCGACGGACTGGTGGCGCGGCTGAACGTGCTGTTGCCACGCGCCACGATCCATGCCGACCGCCGCGCGCTGGCCGAAACGCTCAAAATCGACATCGTGTCGGCGCTGGCCGAACTCGACCACCATCACCGCATTTCATGAACGCCGCCCTCGCCACTCTGTGCATCAAGCGTGTCGGCATCGACACCTGGCGCGAAAGCGTTGCCTTCCTGCACCGCGACTGCCCAGTGGTGCGCGCGGCCGGCTTCCAGGCGCTGGCCAAGGTGACGGTCCGCGCCAACGGGCAGACGATTGCCGCCGTGCTCAACGTGGTCGACGACGCGTGCATCGTCGACCCGCTGGAGCTGGGCCTGAGCGAAGAGGCCTTCGATCGCCTGGGGGTGGCTGGCGGACATCCGGCGCACATCGAACATGCCGAGCCGCCCCCCTCGATCGCCACGCTGCACCGCAAGATTGCCGGCGAGCGCCTGTCGCGCGACGATCTGATGGCCGTGATCGCGGATATCGCGGCGGCGCGCTATTCGAAGATCGAGCTGGCCGCCTTCGTGGTGGCCACCAACCAGTACGAGCTCGACCGTGACGAGGTGCTGCACCTGACCGAGGCGATGATCGCGGTGGGTCAGCGCATCGATTGGCGGCACGATGTCGGCGCGGGGCCGATCGTCGACAAGCACTGCATCGGTGGCATCCCGGGCAACCGCAGCTCGATGCTGGTGGTGCCCATCGTCACGGCGCACGGCATGCTGTGCCCCAAGACCAGCTCGCGCGCCATCACATCACCGGCCGGCACCGCCGACACGATGGAGGTGCTGGCACAGGTCGAATTGCCGCTGCAACGGCTGCAGCAGATCGTGCGCGAGACGCGCGGCTGCCTGGCTTGGGGTGGCAGTGCCGACCTGTCGCCGGCCGATGACATCCTGATCTCGGTCGAGCGCCCGCTGGCCATCGATTCGCCCGGGCAGATGGTGGCCTCGATCCTTTCGAAGAAGATCGCCGCCGGCTCGACGCACCTGGTACTGGACATCCCGGTCGGCCCCACGGCCAAGGTGCGCAGCATGCCCGATGCGCAACGCTTGAAGCGACTTTTCGAGTACGTGGCGCAGCGTCTGGGGCTGCAGCTGGACGCGGTGATCACCGACGGCCGGCAGCCCATCGGCCGCGGCATCGGCCCGGTGCTCGAGGCCGTGGACGTGATGCAGGTGTTGGGCAATCACCCCGATGCACCGCACGACCTGCGGCAAAAGGCGCTGCACCTGGCAGGCCGCATGATCGAGTTCGACCCCGACGTGCGCGGCGGCGACGGCTGGCGCATCGCGCGCGACATCCTTGATTCGGGCCGTGCGCTGGCGCAGATGAATCTGATCATCGACGCCCAAGGTCGACGCAATGCGGTACTTGAACCAGCGCCGCTGATTTTCGAGCTGCGGGCGGCGGCCGACGGGATGGTGGTCGGCATCGACAACCTGCGCCTGGCGCGCATTGCCCGCCTGGCCGGCGCGCCGCAGGTGAAGGACGCCGGCGTGTGGCTGGCACACGCGCTGGGCGACCGCGTGCAGGCCGGTGATCTGCTGTACCGCCTGCACGCACGCTACGACGCCGACCTCGAATTTGCGCGCCGCATGGCGCTGGCCGACGGCGGCTACCGCATCGGCCGCGCCGAAGACCTGCCGCACGGCTTCACGGGCAACGGGGCCGGCACATGACGGGCGCCCCCCCGGGCTGTCTGCTGGCCTTCGATGATCAGCTGCCGCTGGCACGGCAGGTGGCGTCAATCCTGGACTGGCCGCTGCACGAGATCCGCCGCCATGCCTTTCCCGACGGTGAAACCCGATTGCGGCTGCCGCCGGCGCTGCCGGCGCGGGTGGCGCTGCTGTGCGGCCTGCACCAGCCCAACGCCAAGCTGACCGAACTGCTGCTGGCCGCTGCCGGCGCCCGTGAGCTGGGTGCGCAGGCGTTGGCGCTGCTCAGCCCCTACCTGGCCTACATGCGCCAGGACATGGCTTTTATGCCGGGCGAGGTGGTCAGCCAGCGGCACCTCGGGCGGCTGCTGGCGCAGGCCTTCGAGTGCGTGGTCACGATCGATCCGCACCTGCATCGGGTGGTCAACATGGACGAGGTGGTGCCCGGCCGGCGCGGGTTGGCGCTGTCGGCCGCAACGCTGCTCGGCGCCTGGGTGGCGCAACGGGTGCCGGGGGCCTTGCTGGTGGCGCCCGATGCCGAGGCCGAACAATGGGTGTCGGTGGCGGCACGCACGCAGGGACTGGACTTCTTGGTCGCGCACAAACAGCGCCATGGTGACCACGAGGTCGATGTCAGCGTGCCGGCGGCTGAGCTGCACGGCCGTCCGGTGGTGCTGCTGGACGACGTGGCCAGCACCGGTCGCACCCTGCTCGACGCTGCGATCGCCTTGTTGGCGCGCGGTGCCGCGTCGGTCGACGTGGCGGTGACGCACGGCCTGTTCGTCGGTGACGCCGTCGACCGACTGCGTGCTGCCGGCGTGCGCCACATCTGGAGCAGCGACAGCGTGCCCCATGCCAGCAACTGCGTCAGCGTGGCGCCGCTGCTGGCTCGCGCGCTGCAGGGCTGGGCCGCTCAGCCCCTGACCTGACCGCTGGCCTGTGCGGCCACTGCGGCCGCGGCCTTGGCGGCGGCCTCGGCGTCGCCCAGGTAGTGGTGGCCGAGCGGCTTCAGGTCGGCGTCGAGTTCGTACACCAGCGGGATGCCGTTCGGAATGTTCAGGCCGACGATGTCGTCATCGCCGATGCCGTCCATGTACTTCACCAGCGCGCGCATGCTGTTTCCGTGCGCCACGATCAGCAGGCGCTGGCCCGAGCGGATCGCCGGTGCAATGCGCTCGTGCCAAAACGGCAGCACCCGCTGCACGGTGTCCTTCAGGCACTCGGTGCGCGGAATCTGGTCGGGTGCCAGCCCGGCATAGCGTAGGTCGCCATGCTGGCCACGCGGATCGTCGTCGTCGAGCACCGGCGGCGGAATGTCGTAGCTGCGGCGCCAGATCAACACCTGCTCGTCCCCATAGCGGCGGGCGGTGTCGGCCTTGTTCAGGCCCTGCAGGGCGCCGTAGTGGCGTTCGTTGAGCCGCCAGTCGTTGATGATCGGCAGCCAGGTGCGGTCCATCTCGTCCAGGCCATGCCACAGTGTCCAGATGGCGCGCTTGAGCACCGAGGTGTAGGCGACGTCGAACTCGTAGCCAGCGGCCTTCAGCAGCCGGCCGGCCTCGCGCGCCTGGGCCACGCCGGTGTCGGTCAGCGGCACGTCGGTCCAGCCCGTGAAGCGGTTCTCCAGGTTCCAGGTCGATTCGCCGTGTCGGATCAGAACGAGCTTGTGCATGCAGACCTTGATGTCGGCGTTGATCGAAACGCGAATTCTATAATTCGCGCCCTTGCACAGCCGAGCGCGCCGCGCTGCCTTCACCGTGACGTTCATTCTCGAGAACTGGGTCCTGATCCTGGTCGCATTCGCCTCCGGCGGCATGCTGGTCTGGCCGCTGGTCAACAAGGGCCGCGCCGGCGGCGTGTCGACCAGCGAGGCGGTGCGCCTGATCAACCGCGAAAAGGGCGTGCTGATCGACGTCGGCGAGCCGGCCGAGTTCGCCAGCGGGCATGCTGCGGGCGCGCGCAACGTTCCTTTCGGCGCCCTTGAAGGCGCCAGGGAGCTGCCGGGCAACAAGACCTTGCCGCTGGTCGTCATGTGTCCCTCGGGCGCCCGTTCGGGTCGCGCCGTGGGCCTGCTGCGCAAGGCCGGGTATGCCAATGCGGTGGCACTCAGCGGCGGCACCGCAGCCTGGCGCGACGCCAACCTGCCGATCGAGAAGAAGGGCTGAAGCCCTACACCAGCCGGCAGCGGCCGACCGGCAACAGGGGCTTGCCGACTTCGGGACAATGCCTGCCAAGTTGATGTCATGAGGGAGCCGCCTTGAACGCCGTGCGCATGTACACCACCCAGGTCTGCCCTTACTGCGTGCGCGCCAAGGCCTTGCTGCGCCAACGTGGGGTCGAACAGATCGAAGAGATCCGTATCGACCTCGACGCCACCCAGCGCGACCACATGATGTCCATCACCGGCCGCCGCACCGTGCCGCAGATCTTCATCGGCGATACGCATGTCGGCGGCTGCGACGATCTGATCGCGCTCGACCAGAAGGGCGGCCTGGCGCCGTTGCTGGCCGGTTAGTCGATTCGCAGGCTCATAATTGCAAGTTCGCCTGCCGCCGTCCGTGGTGGGCCCCTCCCACCAAAGAGAAGCCCGATGGCCGACGAAGCGACCCCCGTGTTCCAGATCCAGCGCATGTACCTGAAGGACTTGTCGCTGGAGCAGCCCAATTCGCCCCAGATTCTGCTCGAGCAGCAGCAGCCTCAGGTCGACATCAACCTGGGCGTCGGCGCCGAGCAGGTGGCCGACGGCATCTACGAGGTCACGGTCACGGCCACGGTCACCACCAAGGTGCAGGACAAGGTGCTGTTTCTGGTCGAAGCCAAGCAGGCCGGCATCTTCGAGATCCGCGACGTGCCGCAGGACCAGATGCAGGGCATCATCGGCATCGTCTGCCCGCAGATGATCTACCCCTACCTGCGCGCCATCGTGTCCGACATCTGCACGCGCGCCGGCTTCCCGCCGATCATGCTCACCGAAGTCAACTTCCAGGCCATGTTCCAGGCCCAGCAGGAGCAGCAGGCTGCGCAGCAGGGCAACGGATCGCGCATCATCACCAGCGTCAACTGATCCGGCCTTTCACGCATCGCCGCCACCGGCGGACCGGCCGATGAAGATCAGCGTGCTGGGGGCCGGGGCCTGGGGTACGGCGATCGCGATGGCCGCGGCCACGCAGCATGCGGTGTGTCTTTGGGCGCGCAACGAGGCGCATGCGCGCGACATCACCGCGGCCAGGCACAATCTGCGCTACCTGCCTGAGGTGACCTTGCCGTCGCAGCTGGCCATCGTGGCCAGCCTGCCGGTCGCTTTGTCGCATGTTGCAGTCGACGGGCTGCTGATCATCGCCACGCCGATGTCGGGCCTGCGTGCCATGCTGCAGGCACTGCCGGCAGGCCAGTCTGCCGTGTGGTTGTGCAAGGGCTTCGAGGCGGGCAGCGGGCTGCTCGGGCACGAACTGGCGCGCCGGATTCGGCCCGATCTGGCCTGCGCCGTGCTGTCCGGCCCGAGCTTCGCGCTCGAGGTGGCGCGCGCTCAGCCGACGGCGCTGGTCGCTGCCAGTGAGCGTGCCGACCTGGCCAGCGTCATCGTCGGCGCCCTGCACAGCGACAACCTGCGCATCTACACCTCGAGCGACATCGTCGGCGTCGAGGTCGGCGGCGCGCTGAAGAACGTGCTAGCCATCGCCACCGGCATGCTCGATGGCATGGCGGCGCGCGATGGCACCGGTGCGCCGGGGCTCAATGCACGGGCGGCACTGATCACGCGCGGTCTGGCCGAAATGACGCGCCTGGGGCTGGCACTGGGCGCCAAGGCCGAGACCTTCATGGGCCTGTCGGGGCTGGGCGACCTGGTACTGACCGCCACCGGGGATCTGTCGCGCAATCGCAAGGTTGGCCTGGCACTGGCGTCGGGCCTGTCGCTGCCGCAGGCGCTGGCCAGTCTGGGCCATGTCGCCGAAGGCGTCTACACCGCCCGCGTTGCCGCCGACCGCGCGCTGCAGCTCGGCGTGGACATGCCGATCACGCAGTGTGTGGTCGAGGTGCTGGAAGGTCGGCTGCAACCTGTCGCTGCGATGGCCCAGCTGATGACCCGACAGAGTCGCGCCGAGGTCTAGACCGCGCCGTCGAAGCCGTTCTGTCGCCAGGCTTCGAACACCGCCACCGCCACGGCATTGCTGAGGTTCAGGCTGCGTTGCTGAGTACGCATCGGCAGCCGCAGCAACTGGTTCGCGCCGAACTCGTCGCGCAGCGCCGCGGGCAGGCCCGCACTTTCGCTGCCGAACACCAGCCAGTCTCCACGCTGCCAGGCAACGTGATGGGCGAGACGGGTGCCGCGGGTGCTGAACGCAAAGCAGCGCGCGCGATCGGGCGTCATCACCGCTTGCAGTTGCGACCAGCTGGCATGGCGTCTGACGGCGGCGAACTCGTGATAGTCCAGCCCGGCGCGGCGCAGCAAGCGGTCTTCCATCGAAAAGCCCAGCGGCTCCACCAGGTGCAGCTCGCAGCCGGTGTTGGCCGCCAGACGGATCACGTTGCCGGTGTTGGGTGGAATCTCCGGTTGCACGAGAACGATGCGGAACATGGTTCAGGCCTGGCCCTGGGGTGCTGGGGTTCGCGCCACCACCCACAGGTCCACGCGTGCAGCGCCGGCGGCGCGCAGTGCCGTAGCGGCCTCGTGTGCGGTGGCGCCGGTGGTGAGCACGTCGTCGACCAGGGCCAGGTGCCGGTCACGCACGAAGTCGCCCATCGGCGCCGGCACCGCAAACGCACCCCGCAGATTGGCCAGCCGTTCGGCGCGCGTCAGCAGAGCCTGCTGGCGGCCATCGAAGCGGCGTTCAAGCGCACGCGCATGGGTCGGCAGGCCGCTTTCACGGGCCAGGCAGCGGGCAAGCTGCCAAGCCTGGTCGTAGCCTCGTTCGGCCAGACGCCGGTCCGACAGCGGTACCGGCACGAAGGCTTGCGGCAGCATGGCCTGGTCGTGCATTGCGGCCTGCAGCAGACAGCGGGCCAGCAGTGGGGCCAGTTCGGGCGACTGCTGATACTTGAAGCGGGTGATCAGGCGGTCCCAGGGGAAGGCGTAGTCGGCCACGCAGAGACAGCGCTCGAAGGGCGGCGGCTCGCTCAGGCACGTGCCGCAACGGGTCTGGCCTTGTGGCAGTGCCAGGGCACATTGCACGCAGCGATTGCAGGGCGCGGCAAATCGCTGATGGCAGGCGGGGCACAGGCGGCCGCTGGTCCACGCCAGGCAGACCTCACAGCTGCCCGGCAGCGACTGCCGGGTCAGCCGCAATGTGCTTGGGTGCGGCAGGGCCTGCATCGCGTCAATATACTGCCCGCATGCAGGCCGAGCGCAGCCCCACCACACCGCTCGGGGCACGCGTCGACAGTGTGGCATTGCAGCGTGTCTGCGCTCGCGTGCTTGGGGCACGTGGAGCACCCTGGCTGCACCAGGAAGCCGCACGGCGAATGGCCGAGCGGTTGCCGTTGATCAAGCGGCAACCGGCTATGGTGCTCGACTGGAGCGGCCCATGGGGTGCCAGCGCACCGATGCGGCAGACCTATCCCTCGGCGCGCCACTGCGTCGTCACGAGTCACGGGGCAGCCCCTGGCGCGGCGCCGACGAGCCCGCGGCGCTGGTGGAATCGGCGGCCTGTGCGCACGCCAGTGATCGAGATGGTGGACGAGCCCGCCGTGCCGGCCAACGCTGCCGAACTGCTGTGGTCGAACATGCGCTTGCATGGCGATGCCGACCCTGTGGCCTTGTTCGAGCAATGGCACAGGGCCCTGGCCGTCGACGGTTTCCTGATGTTCTCCACACTTGGCCCGGGTTCGTTGCCAGAGCTTCGCGCTCTCTATCGAGCGCAGGGCTGGGGCGAGCCCTTTGCGCCTTTTGTCGACATGCACGACCTGGGTGACCTGCTGGTACAGGCTGGGTTTGCAGACCCGGTGATGGACCAGGAACTGCTGACGCTGACCTGGCCTGATGCCCGGTCGCTGCTGAATGAGTTGCGTGGCCTGGGGGGCAACGTGTCGCCGCACCGCTATGCCGGATTGCGCACGCCACGGTGGCGCCAGCGCATGATCGAGTCGCTGCAGCAGCAGGCTGTCGATGGTCGGCCCGCACTGACTTTCGAGCTGGTGTACGGCCACGCTTTCAAGGTGGCGCCGCGGCCGCGCATGCAGGCGCAGACCGCCGTGTCGCTGGACGAAATGCGTGCCATGGTGCGCCTGTCCAGGCCCTGATCGAATGATCTTTGACAAGGCTTCGCCGGAGGCAATCGCCAGTCGATGGGCACCATGCCTGAGCTAGAATCGTTCGTCTTTGCGCCCGGTCAGCCGAACTCAGTTTCGCCCTGAACGCAGGCGTTTGAACTTCGCTGCTGTCGTCGAACCCGCCCTGTCGATGAATTCCGTGTCCTTGCCCGTCGATTGGGCCCTTGAAAAGTTGCTTGCGTCGAGCCCGAAAGCTCAGTTCGCCGGGGACGACGTGGACGGTGTGCAGGTGGCGGCCTGGTCACTGCAGCGACGCTGCTCGCTGACACCGCAGCAACTGGGCACTGGCTATGCGTGCCTGGTGCTGGCCTCGGCACTGGTGGCGGCCGTGTTCTGGCTGCAGGGCGTGCGCATGGTGGCGCTGTTCAGCACATTTGAGGTGCTGACGGTTGGTTTGGCCTTTGCATGGCATGCGATGCATGCGGCCGATGGGGAGCAACTGCTGATGCAGGATGACCACCTGTGGGTAGAGCAGCGGCGGGGCTTTCAGATGCGGTGCCAGCGACTGCCCTTGAGCAGCTTGCGCGTGATTGCCGGCAAGGACGCGATCGAATTGCGGGTCGGTGCCAGCACCTGCCCGGTGGGGTGCCTGGTCGATCATCGCCGGCGGCAACAGGTCGGGGCCGAACTGCACCAGGCGCTGCAGCGGTCCGCAACGGTCTTGAATTGAATCGATGTTGGAGTTGATGGGACGATGAACACGAAGCGCACGAACAACATGGCAGGGCAGCGCCGCCCCGTGACCGCCAGCCGCATTGCACGCACCTTGCTCGTGCTGGGGGCGTCGATGGCAACACCCTGGGCGCTGGCGGTGAACAGCCTGCCTGGCGGGCCGGCCGTCAACCAGATCGACCTGCATCCGCCGGCATCCGCGATTGCGGCCGACATTCAATGGCTGCACGTCGTGATGATGGTCATCTGCGTGGTGATCTTCATCGCCGTCTTCGGGGTCATGTTCTATTCGATGCTCAAGCATCGCAAGTCGCTCGGCTACAAGGCGGCCAATTTCCACGAAAGCGTGGGCGTCGAGATCGCTTGGACGGTGGTGCCATTCATCATCGTCATCGGCATGGGCGCGATGGCCACCCGATCGGTGGTGGCGATGAAAGACACCTCCAATGCAGACCTGACGATCAAGGCCACCGGTTACCAGTGGAAATGGGGTTACGACTACCTCAAGGGCGAAGGCGAAGGCATCAAGTTCCTGTCCACGCTCGACCTGGCGCAGCGCGAGATGTCCAATGCGGGCAAGCCGCAGGGCGACAACTACCTGCTGAAGGTGGACAACCCGCTGGTGGTGCCGGTGGACCGCAAGGTGCGCATCGTGACCACGGCCAACGACGTGATCCATGCCTGGATGGTGCCGGCGCTGGGTGTCAAGCAGGACGCGATCCCGGGTTTTGTGCGCGACACCTGGTTCCGTGCCGACAAGACCGGCGACTTCTATGGCCAGTGCGCCGAGTTGTGCGGCAAGGAACACGCGTACATGCCGATCCACGTCAAGGTGCTGAGTCACGGCGACTACGCCAAGTGGGTCGAGGGCAAGCTCAAGGAGGCCGCTGCGGCTGCCGACGATCCCAGTAAGCAATGGCAGCTCGACGAACTGGTGGCGCGCGGCGAGAAGGTCTACGCGGCCAACTGCGCCGTCTGCCATCGCCCGGACGGCAAGGGTGCAGGCCCGATCAAGCCACTTGACGGTGCCGCCGTGGTGCTGGATGCGGAAAAGGCCAAGCAGATCGCGGTGTTGCTGAACGGCCAGAACAACGGCGCCATGCCGTCCTGGAAGCAGCTGTCCGACACCGAGCTGGCTGCCGTCATCACCTATACCAAGAACCACTGGAGCAACAAGACCGGACAGCTGGTGCAGCCCTCCGACGTCGTTGCCGCCCGCAAGTAGTAAGCAAGAACAGTCGTTGAATTGAAGGAAGTCCCATGAGCGCAGTACTCGACCGCCCCGGCGATCACTTGCACGATCACGACCACGGCCATCCGCATGGCTGGCGCCGCTGGCTGTTCGCGACCAATCACAAGGACATCGGCACGATGTACCTGCTGTTCAGCTTCACGATGCTGATGGTGGGTGGCGTGCTGGCGCTGGCCATCCGCGCCGAGCTGTTCCAACCCGGGTTGCAGTTCGTCAACCCCGAGATGTTCAACCAGTTCACCACGATGCATGGCCTGATCATGGTGTTCGGCGCCATCATGCCGGCCTTCGTGGGCTTCGCGAACTGGATGATTCCGCTGCAGATCGGCGCGGCCGACATGGCTTTCGCGCGCATGAACAACCTGAGCTTCTGGCTGTTGATTCCGGCGGCGCTGATGCTGGTCGGTTCGTTCTTCATGCCCGGCGGTGCGCCGGCAGCCGGCTGGACGCTGTATGCGCCGCTGACGCTGCAGATGGGCCCGAGCATGGACTCGAGCATCTTCGCGATCCACCTGATGGGTGCCAGCTCGATCATGGGCTCGATCAACATCATCGTTACCGTGCTCAACATGCGCGCACCCGGCATGACGCTGATGAAGATGCCGCTGTTCTGCTGGACCTGGCTGATCACCGCCTATCTGCTGATCGCGGTGATGCCGGTGCTGGCCGGTGCCATCACCATGACGCTGACAGACCGCCACTTCGGCACCAGCTTCTTCAACCCGGCCGGCGGTGGCGACCCAGTGATGTACCAGCACATCTTCTGGTTCTTCGGTCACCCCGAGGTCTACATCATGATCCTGCCGGCGTTTGGCATCGTCAGCGCCATCGTCCCGACCTTTGCGCGCAAACGCCTGTTCGGCTACACGTCGATGGTCTATGCCACGGCATCGATCGCCATCCTGTCGTTCATCGTCTGGGCGCACCACATGTTCACGACCGGCATGCCCGTCACGGGGCAGCTGTTCTTCATGTACGCAACGATGCTGATCGCGGTGCCCACCGGCGTGAAGATCTTCAACTGGGTCGCAACCATGTGGCGCGGGTCGATGAGCTTCGAGACGCCCATGCTGTGGGCGGTGGGGTTCATCTTCGTGTTCACCATCGGCGGCTTCACGGGGCTGATCCTCGCCATGGCGCCGATCGACATCCAGCTGCAGGACACCTATTACGTGGTGGCGCACTTCCACTACGTGCTGGTGGCCGGTTCGCTGTTCGCGATGTTCGGCGGCGTGTACTACTGGGGTCCGAAGTGGACCGGGGTGATGTACTCCGAGACACGCGGAAAGATCCATTTCTGGGGCTCGCTGATCTTCTTCAACATCACCTTCTTCCCGATGCACTTCCTGGGGCTTGCCGGCATGCCGCGTCGTTATGCCGACTACCCGATGCAGTTCGCCGACTTCAACATGCTGGTGTCGATCGGCGGCTTCGGTTTCGGCTTCATGCAGGTCTACTTCTTCCTCTTCGTGGTCCTGCCGATGATGCGCCGCCAAGGTGAGAAAGCGCCGCAGAACCCTTGGGAAGGTGCCGAGGGCCTGGAATGGGAACTGCCGTCGCCGGCGCCCTGGCACACCTTCGAGTCGCCCCCCAAGCTCGACGCCTCTGCCACGCGGGTCATCGGTTGACCGATGAGAGCTTGCGCCATGACGACCGACCTGCAACGCAAGGCCAACCTTCGACTGGCCTTGATCCTGGCCACGGTGGCGGTGGTCTTTGCGATCGGTTTTGTCGCC
>Ga0073899_10002289_pt1 | contig 17265 bp, 11 predicted proteins | sample KloWWTmetaKNB5Ph_FD_88975 | JGI IMG/M metagenome (GOLD analysis project Ga0073899, IMG submission 88975) | Active sludge microbial communities from Klosterneuburg, Austria, studying microevolution and ecology of nitrifiers - Klosterneuburg... | ecosystem: Engineered > WWTP > Aerobic digester >...
ACCGTGAGAAACCAGCGTGGCGCCCAATGGGGCGACCTTGCGACCGATGTGAAGCTTGGTGGGAATGCCGTCCTGGAAGTAGCCCGCGTGCTCGACCGGCGAGTCCTCTTTCCGCTCGACGGGCTCGGTGAAGATCAGGGTGCCGCTCAGCGAACGATCCAAGAGGTACAAGAGGATGTGCGAAAACGGCGTGCGCTCGAAAGAACCGCTGGCGCTGGGGGCGTGGATCTGATCGATGCCGCCACCGGGCTCGCGCTCGTTGGGCGGCAGCGTCTTCGGCGCGCGGCGCCACTGCACCGACGGCGCCGACGGCTCGACCTCGGAGATCTCCAGGGGGTCGTGAGCGTCTTCACCGGGCGCCGGACTGCCCTGGGGCGGCGCCACGGCTGCCGAGGTGCGCCGAACGACCGATGGCCCGCTGGCCGGCGGCGGCGGTGCGCGGAGCGCCCCGCTCTTGCTGGGCGTGTCGTCCATCGCCGGGGGTGCCACGGACTTGCGCGGCGGCCCGACTGACGGGGGCGCGCCCGCTGCACGACGAAGCGCCGCCGAAGGAGACGTCGGCGCGGACGGCGCCGAAGGCATCGACGGCGCCGAAGGATACGACTGCGAGGTCAGCTCGACGCTGCGCATCTCGGCGCTCTTGTGCTCGGCGCTTCTGAGATCCGACGAGTCGTGGATCACCGTGGCATCTTCCGAGCCGGGCAAGCGCAGCGCTCGGGGCGGCGCCACGGGCATCACCCCGGGGCTGAGCGGCCGGCCTGCGCGCGCCGGCGGCGGGCGCGGCGGCTCGGGAGCCGGCGGCGGCGGTGGCGGCTCGGGCTCCACGTCGGGCAGCGCTTCCGCCACGATCTCTTGCACCGAGTCGGCCTCGAGCTCCTCGATGGCCTCGACGGGCTCGGGCGCAGCCGCGATCGGCTCGGGCTCGGGCTCGGGCTCGAGATCTGGAAACACGTCCGGCAGCTCGGGCTCGTAGGGCAGCGCGCTTCGGTCGATCTCCACCGGCGGCGGTTCGGGCGGCGCGCTGGGCGAGAGCTCGATGCCGGCCGCCGCCGCGGGTGCCGGGGGCACGGTGGGCACGGCGTTGAGCGCGTCTTCGAAGCTGTCGGGCGGCTCCGACGGCGGGCGCTGGGGTACCGGTGCCGGCGCCGGCACTGCAGCCATCACCTTCGCCTGGGCGTCCGCCAGGGCAGCGTCGGCGTCGATCACCCCGATGACCTGACGCGCCGGATCGTTCGACAGATCGAGCGCGACGCGCGCTTTGAGCAGCTGGCCGCCCGCGTCGTACACCAATCGCACGGTGGGGTTCACGTAGTCCCCCGGCTCGGGCGGGGTCTTGGTGACCACCCCCCGCTCGCCGGTGTTCAGCTGCACGGCCGTGCCACGCGGAAAGATGCCGAGCGCGCCGACCAGCAGGGCCAGCATCGCGCGCTCGGTCGCGTCCTTCGCCTCCACGCGCATGCGCTCGATGGCTTCGTCGGGCGTCGGCGTGGAGCTTGCGGCCAGATCGGGCTCGAGCAGCTCGTTGAAGCGGTTGGCGGTCGCCACGATCCGCGGGGCCACCATCGCGCGCCGGGCGCCGCCGTAGAGCGGGCCGAACTGCTCGGCTTGCCGCATCCAGTGGGATTCGTAGCCAATCACCGTACGGATCATCGACGCCGGGCGCAGCTGCCCGAGCGCGGTCAAGACCAGCGCCGTGGCCGCCGGCAAACGCTGCTCGGCGTCTTCCGTCATGCGCATCACCACCACGTCGCTGCCACGCCCGACGATCCCCGTGACCAACGGGTGCGCCACGTCGAAGAACAGGGCGCTCATCGCGATGCGCGCCAGCACCCCCAGGTCCCCGGTGAGCTGGCGGGCCATGGTCACCGCGAGAATGCTGCGGTTCACCGCGCGGCCGGCGGCGTCGTGGTTCAGGTTCCGCATGGCGGTGATGCCGAGGAATGCCGGAGCATCACCCTCCGAGAGCATCACCAGGCGCTGGGCCAGACGCTTGGCGTGGTGTGGCAGCTGGTAGCGGCCGTTGGTCAGGTTCTCGAAGATGCGCCGCATCACCACCACGCTGGTGGCGTAGGTGCGCACCACCTGCTCTTCGATGCTCAGGTCCTCTTCGTCGTCCATCCGCGCGGGGTTGACGTAGCGAAGGCGGATGCGCGGCGACGGCTCGATCACGCCGTTTTCTGCCCGGGCGTCCTTCTGCTGGAACAGGCGAGCCAGCGCCGTCAGATCGGCCCGGTTGGCGTCGGCCTCGATCATGACCTCGGAGACGCCCAGCCGGTGGATCATCGCGCCGAGCTCGAGCGCGTTCTCGTACTCGCCGCGCGACGCCTTGAGCAGATGCCCCGCCACGAAGACGGTGTTCCTCGCGAAGAGCAGCGTCAGCGCCTCGCCGGTCGCCGCGCCGAAGCCCCGCAGGGCCTCCACCGTCTGGTCGATCTGCTGCAACACCGCCATGTTGTCGATGGCGTGCAGCTGTACGATCTTGAGCAGGCGGAAGATCTGGAGCGCCAGCGCGGCACCCAGCTCGCGCTGCTGATGCGCCTGCGCCAGCTCGGCGACGTTTCTGAGATAGGCGTTCTGCTGACCGTCGTCGGCCGTCTGAAGCTCGATGCTCATCGACCCCTCAGTCGCGCCCGAAACTGGGTGGCTGCCTGCTGCGCCGCGTTCTTCACCGCGGCCGAGTTGCCCCACTTGCCGGCGGCCTGATCGAGCACCTCGAGCACGTCCTTCGACGTGCCGATGCGCGCGAGGAAGTTCATGGCCAAGATGCGGGTGTCGTCGACGTCTTCGCGGGTGAACATCCCGACCTTCGACACCAGCTCTTTCAGAAGCGCCTCGCCGCGGCCCGGTGACAGCTCGAACAGGGTCTCGAAGAAGAGCTGGCGCTCGTCCACGGCCAGCTTGTGGAAGGCCTGACTCTGGATGTGGAGCGCCAGCGGTGGCCCGGCCTCTTTGACCTTGTAACGGACCAGCGTGCGCAGCGCCGCCATGCGCACCGCCTGATCGGGATCGGTCATCAGCTTCCCGAGCTCGTCACGCAGGCCCTCCATGTTGGCCGCAGCGCGCATGGCCACGGCCTCGACGCGAATCTCGGCGTGGGGGCTGGTCTCGGCCTTGCGCAGCGCCACCGCGGCGGCTTCGGTCTTCAGGCGCCCGAGCAGCGACAAGATCACCTTGCCGCGCGCCAGGTCGGGGTCGTCGAGCAGCTCGGCGATGCGATCTTCGTGCCCCACCGCGTGTCGCTCCAGATAGCGAAGCAGGGCGTTGCGGATGTCCTCGATGTCGGCTCGCGACATCGCGCCGAGCACGGTGTCGAACGCTTCCGGGCCCACGTCTTCGAGCAGCACGGCCAGATAGGGCGCGGCGCGCGTGATCTTCGGCCACTCGCTCTCGGGCAGCTTCCGCGTCAGCTCTTTCAACACCAGGGCCATGGTCTCGGTGTCGAACACGCTGCGCACCAGCTCGCGGCGGATCTCGGCGCCACCGCGCACCGTGACGCTCTCGGCCACGGCCACGACCATGCGCAACGCGAACTCCAGCGTCTGGGTCGCCGCGTTCTCGTGCAGCGCCCCGCTCAGGGGCACCGCCGCCAGCGGCAAGTTGCCATACGTCACGGCGTCGTTGGCGGCGTCGGCCAGCACGTCGACGAAGCGCGCCTCCCACTCGTGCTCGGGCATGTCCATGGCAGCGGCAATGGCCGCCTTCGTGCGCTCGTCCAGCGCCAGCGCGGTCGACGCCCGAACGGCCCGGAGCGCGACCTGCCGCGCGGCGATGGCGGCGGCCTTCTCTTCCAGGTCCATGGCCTCGTCTGCGTCGGCGCCTTCGCCGCGCCGCCGGTTCATCTCGGCCAAGATGCGGTGGCCGTCTTCCAGCAGCGCCTCGTACTGGCGCGCCGCGTCGTCGGACGCATTCAGCGCCAGGAACGACATCACCACCACGTAGTGAATGTGCTCGAAGCCGCGCTCCCAGAACGCGGTGGCCATGTCGTCTTCGGGCGAAAAATCGCGATACGGGTCCTTGCGGATCAGCTCGAGCCACGCCCGCAGCTCGTCGCTGGTCAGCCCCGGCAAGAAGCTGAACCGACGGAACCCGCTGGCGAACAGGTTGTACGGGATCTCGTCGAACGGGTGCAGCGGCTCCCACAGCACCGCCCCCCGCTTGGTGAACGAGTGGGGCTTCACGTCGAACACGAAGTCCTCGGCGTGGCGCTGGACCACCTGCCCGAGCACCTCGACGGTGGCCGCAATCTGCTGCGTGGTGACGGGGTGCTCCCAGGTGTACTGGCGCACCGCGGTCAGCGCGCGCTCGATGCTCCGAAACCCCTCTTGCAGCTCCGCCACCAGCTGCTGCTCTTCGGGGCTGAGCGGCTCTTCTTTCTTGGCCTCTTCTTCTTGCTCGGCAAGGGCTGCCAGCTGGCTGGCGACGGCGGCCTTCTTCTGGGGCTCGACCGGCTCGACCACGCCCGCCGAGCCTTGAACCACGCTCAAGACGCGCGCGATCTCGTCGCGCATCTCTTGGGCGTTCTGGAAGCGGTTGCGGGGGTCCCACTGCAGCGCGCGATCGACCAGGGCCACCACGTCGGGGGCAAGATCCGCCTTGGCGCGTGCAACGCTGGGCGCCGGCCGGGTGGCTGCCAGCACGAAGGCCTCTTGGTGCGAGCGCCCCTCGTGCAGACGCTTCCCGCTGACCAAGGCGTGGAGCACGGCGCCGATCGAGAACAGGTCGGTCCGCGCGTCGATCCGGTCGTTGGAGCCGAGCGCCTGCTCGGGAGCCATGTACGCGGGGGTGCCGAGCGCGGTGCCCGCCAAGGTCGGGTCGACCCCAGCTTCACGCAGCCGGGCCACGCCGAAGTCGAGCACCTTCACGTAGCCGGAGTCCGTCACGAAGATGTTCGCGGGCTTGAGATCGCGGTGAACGATGTTCATTCCGTGGCAGACGGCCAAGAAGTCGAGGACACGATCGATGATCTCGAGCGCGTATTCGACGGGAAGCGTTCGGTTGTGACGCTTCCAGAGCTTGTCGAGGGTGACGCCCTCGAGCAGCTCCATCACGAAGTAGGGGTCGCCCTCGTCGCTCTGGCCTTCGTCGTAGATCTCGACACGACCCGAGTGATCGACCGCCTGAGTGAGCTTGGCCTCGCGGATGAACCGCTGCCGCACCCCGTCATTCGTCGAGAACTCGCTGTGCAGGACCTTGATGGCGACCGCAGTGCCGGCGGCGTCGTGGCTCAGGTACACCGCCGCCATGCCGCCGAGGCCGATCAGCTTCTCGATCGGCCACTTGCCCGCAACGACTTGCCCGATGCGCTGCTTGGCGAGGCTCAGCTCGTCCTGAACTGGCTGCTCTGCGGCCATGGGGATGCCCCACCGGGACACGTCATCATAGAAGCGTGGGTGGGCGAGGCAAGCGCTTGGGCCTTGGATTCCCTTCGGGTTTTACCGATCCGGCCGGAACGTGCGTTCAGCGCTGCGGGCGGCGCGACCGGCTGGCGCGTCGCAGCGGCAGCGCAATCGCCGCAAAAAGCAGGAAGAGCGCGCTGACCCGCAGGCGCCGGGGCCGGCGCGGCACCGAGCAGTCCCCCCCGCTCGAGCCCGACCCCGAGCTGCAGCTTTCCCCGCCCCCGCTGTCGCCGCCCGAGCAGGTGTCACCCTCGCCGCCGCCCGACGAGTCGCCGCTGCAGGTGTCGCCATCGCCGTTCGCGGTGGAGTCACCGCCGCAGGTGTCGCCTTCGTCGGTGGTGCCCGTCGAGTCGCCGCCGCAGGTGTCGCCGTCGCCGTCCGAGCTCGAATCGCCACTGCAGCTGTCATCGCCACCCGATCCCGAGCCGCCGCCGCTTCCGCACGATTCGACGATCTCGACGCCACAGTTGACATCGACGGGCGGGTCCGCGGGCTCGGGCTCGTAGTACCCAGTGGTCGCACCATAGCCACCTTGGGCGCCGTCGCCGCCGTAACCCGCGCCGCCGGTGGTGCCGCCGGACGCGCCGCCATTGCCGCTGCTGCAGCCGCTGGTGTTCTGCGAGTCGGCGGTCACGAGCAGCGACACGGCCGGGCCGTCGACCACGCCGAGCGTCGCGACCGAAAGCGACTTCGCGCCGGCGATCGTGGCGTGGCGCGTGACGCGAACCCGATCGGCGCGCATCCCCGCCAGCAGGAACGCGATGTCGTCCGCGGTGCCGCACTCGAGCCCGGCCGAGGCGACCTCGCCGGGGCCCGCCTTCTCGTCGCACGGGGGCGAACCGGGGCCATCGGGGACCGTGACCCAGGCGCCGGCGGCGCACGCGCGCGACACGCGTGCGCCGTTCTTGCCCGCGGCGATCGCATCCCAGATCGGCGCGACGCAGAAGTCGGCGCCGGACACGCCGGTGGCCTCTTTCTTGGCTTTTTCGAAGTAGTTCTTCACGCCGGGCGGCAGCGCGCCGGCACCCGAGGGGAGGACCGTCCAGCCGAACAGCGGCGTCGAACCGCTGGCCTCGACCACCGCCAGCCCACCCTGTTTCGAGAGCAGCTCGGTGCGCCGGTCCGCCAGATAGCTGCTGGTGCCGCTCAGCACCTGCCACTCGACGCCGAGATCGCCCGCCGCGGTCTCGGTCACGCCCGCCGGCCACGCTGCACGCCCCTCGGCGATGGTGAACAGCGTCACGTCGGGGGCGGCGTCACTGGCGAGCAGCGCGACCCCGCGCTGCGTGACGGTCGAGGGCTCGTGCACACGCAACGGCTGCGAGAAGCCGGCGTCTTGGGTCAGGTCGTAGACCACGGCGACGAAACGCGCGCCGCCGCTCTGGCCGAGCAGGGCCGCGTCGTCGGCGTCGAAGGCAACGCCCTGCTTGATGGCGAACGAGCTCAGCTGGGCAAGGTCGTCGAGCACCGCGACGCTGGCTGGCTCGAGGCCGGTGGCGGGCTCGAAGCTGGTGTTCTCGAGCGAGCCCTCGTGGGTCGCGCCGCAGGCAAGCACCGGCTTCGGCGGACGGATCCGAGGCGCGGTGACACCGTCGAGGGCGGCGAAGAACGCGTCGAGCGAAGGGTCCACCCGCGTGCCGGCTGCGGCCGGGATCACCAGCACGACTCGCCCTGGCCCGCCCTCGAGCCCCAGCGACACCCAGTCGGTGGTCCACTGGGGCGCCTGCGCGCGGACGATGCGGGCCGACCCGACGACCACCGTCGAATCTTGGGCGGTGAGGACCCGACCGGCGGCGTGGGCGGCGCCGGAGACCATCATCAGGGGAAGCGCGAGCGCGAGCCGGCGGAGCATGCCACCCCACCGACCAGCAACGATCATGCCGCGGCGCCTTTCGCGGGTTCCAGGCCGCGGCGAGGACAGAGCCGTGAACGCCGGTTCGGCTTCCGGACTGTGCCGATGCTGCGTCACTTGGGTGCGCACGTGGCGTATCCAGGCGGGAGCGCCGGATCGGGCGAGCAGCTCGTCCCCGACAGGCAGGGCTTGCCGCCGGGGTGGCAGACCTCGCGCCGCGTTGCGCCGACTTGTTCGCTGACGCAGCTGGTTCGACACTCGACCACGTCCCAGCTTCCGCTGACCAGGCCCTTCTCGGCGCAGCAGATCTTGCCCGACGGACAATCCTCTGGGCCGTCGCACGCGATCGCGAGCTTGTCGCAGGCGATGCCGCTGCACTTGCAGGGGTTCGACAGCTTCTCGTTCGAGCAGAAGAGCGGGACGTTGTCGCCCTTGCAGCACTCGTCGCCGGCGCTGAACGCGCACGTGGCGCTGCCACACGGTCCGGTGCCGACGCCCGCGGGCGCAGCCCCCGCGCCGCCGCCGCCCGAAGGCGCCCCGCCCACTCCGCCCGCGCCCCCGCCAGTGCCGCCCGACGGGGCCGTGCCACCGCTGCCGCCCGCCCCGCCGCTCGCCGTGCCGCCGCTGGCTGTGCCGCCCGACGCCGCGCCGCCACTGCCGCCGCCACCGCTTGCCGCGCCGCCGCTGCCCCCCGAGGGGTTTCCAGCAACGCCGGCGCTGCCCCCGGCCCCCTGGCCATACAGGCCGTTTTCCTCCGAGCCGCCGCAGGCGACCACCAAGAGGCCGGTCGCCCAGAACGCCCTCGAAGCCATGGCCGCCATCGCCCTCGAATCCTGGCGCGAAGCCGCGCCAGAAGCAACCGGCGACGGCGTAGACTGAGCGGGTGGACTACGTCGGTCGGATCTATCGCCCGCCCAGCGAGAGCACCAGTCTGCTGCTTCAGGTGACGCTGGGGTGCAGCCACAACCGCTGCTCGTTCTGCGACATGTATCGCGACAAGCCGTTCCGGGCGAAGCCGCGCGATCAGGTGGAGCACGACCTGATCGAAGCGCAAGCGCTCGGCCCCAGGCAGAGCCGCGTGTTTCTGTGCGACGGCGACGCGCTCATTCTGTCGACTGCCCGGCTGCTCGAGATCTTGACCCTGATCCGCAAGCACCTGCCGTGGGTCGAGCGCGTGGGCACCTATGGGGACACCCGCAGCGTGGGCAAGAAGAGCGTGGCCGAGCTGCGCGAGCTGGCCGACGCGGGCCTCGGCATCGTCTATCACGGTGTCGAGAGTGGCAACGACGAGGTGCTCGCGTTCATCGACAAAGGCGGCACCCGTCAGCAATGCATCGAGACCGCCGGGAAGCTGCGGCAAGCCGGCATCGTGCACTCGGTGATCGTCCTCTTGGGCATCGGCGGCACGCGCTGGTCCGAGGTCCACGCGCGTGACACGGCCAGCGTGCTCACCGCCATGGACCCGCCCTACGTGGGGGCGCTGACCACCACGGTCGTCCCCGGAACGCCGCTGGCTGCTGCCCAGACGCGGGGCGACTTCACCCTGCCGAGCAAGTTCGGCCTGCTGCGCGAGCTCTACACCTTGATCGAAGGCAGCCAGCTTTCCGCCTGCCGCTTCTCGTCGAACCACGCCAGCAACTACCTGCCGGTGCGGGCCGAGCTGCCCCGCGACAAGGCCCAGCTGCTGCGCATCGTGTCCGCGATCATCGCCGAGGGCGACGAGGCGCGGCTCAAGCCCGAGTGGATGCGCGGGCTCTGACCCCGGTCAGCACTTCTCGGCGAAGGTCAGCATGTACTGGTACGGAAGCCCGTCGAACGACTTGCAGCGCGAGTACCCCGCGCCGTTCATCTCGGTCTCGACCACCTCGGGCCCCAGCTTGTGATCGTCCGGCGGGCCGACGGGGAATTTGCCCTTCTTGAAGTCGACGATCACCACACGGCCACCGGCAGACAGCCGGGTGCGCACGCGCTTGAAGTACTCGGTGCGCTCACCGATGTGGTGATAGGTGTCGACCACCAGCACCACGTTCACCCCGGCCGGAAGCTTGGGGTCGGACGCGCTGCCCAAGATGGGCTCGACGTTGGCGGTGCCCTCGCGCTCGGCACGCTTCTTCATGTGCTCGATCAGGTTCGGCTCGATGTCGACGGCGAGCACCTTGCCCTGCGGCACCGCGCGCGCCAGCCGCGAGGCGAAGTAGCCGGTGCCCGCCCCGAGATCTGCGACCACGTCACCGGGAGCGAGCGCCAGCTCTTTCACCACCTCGGCCGGCTTCTGCCAGGCGTCGCGCTTCGGATCGTCGAACACCTTCGACCACCGCTCGGCGTCGTCGAAGCGGTGGTGGGCGGTCGGCGACTGGTGGCCGTGGGCGTGGCCGGCGGCGTGAGCGTGACCGTCGGCCTGTTCGTGGTGCTCGTGGTGACCAGCGTGCGGCGCGTTCGCGGGGGGCTGGGAACGTGCACCCTGCCCCGCCGGAAGCGGGGGCGCGGGGGGCCCGCAACGAAGGGCCGCCAGGGCCAGGACCAGGAGCGTGGCGCGGCGAAGCATGAGGCGTCGATAGCACGAGCAGTGGGTCAATGCCCGCGCTGCTTCTTGACCTCGGCGAGCTCGCGGCTGACATCGAGAAAGCGCTCCGCGAGCGCCGTCACGAAGGTCCGCATCCACGAACGCTGGCCGCACTCTTGCTCGAGCGCGTCGAGCGTGATCTCCATCACCTCGACGTCGTCCAGCGCGACCACGCTGGCGGCGCGCGGCTGGTCGGCGAAGATGCTGGTCTCGCCGAACGCCTCACCCGGGCCCATGACGCGCAGGGTCTGGCGCGCGCCGCCGGCCAGCGTGTACGCCTCGCAGTGACCGCTGTTGATGATGTAGGCCGCGTCTGGACTGTCGCCTTCGCGCACGATGACCGTCCCTGCCCTGAGCTCGAGCGTGCGAAACCAGCCGCCCCCCCGCAAGAACTCGGAGACCGCCGCCTTGAGCCCGTCGGCGCTGGGGAAGCGCTGCGCAGGGTCCAGCGCCAGCGCCTTCATGGTGATGCGGCACAGCCCCGGTGGCAGCCGAAGCCCGACCGCCACCCGGTCCGGCGGCTCGATCTCGCCTCGCAGGCTCTTCTCGATGGCCTGCTCGGAGCTGTCGGCCGCGTGCGGCGCGCGGTTGGTCAAGATCCGATACAAGATGGCGCCCAGGCCGAAGACGTCGGTCCGCTCGTCGATCTCCGACAGCTTTCCTCGGGCTTGCTCGGGCGCCATGTAGGCGGGCGTACCGATCACCGCGCGCGAGCGCTCGGCCGGTGCCGCCCCGCGCCCGCCCAGCGCGCCACAGTCCACGCTGAGATCGGAAGGCCGGCAGCCGCCGGCGAGCCGCGCAATGCCCCAGTCCATCAAGTAGACCTGGCCGTGGCTGCCCACCATCACGTTGTCGGGCTTGAGGTCACGGTGGATCACCCCGCGACTGTGGGCGAAGGCCACTGCGTCGCACAGCTTCAAGAACACCTGGAGCAACGCCTCGATGTGGGCGCCCGTCAGCTGCTCGGCGTGCGCCTGGGCAACCAGCTCTTTCAGCGTCTTGCCCTTGACCCACTTCATGCTGAAGCTGGTCACCGCGCCGGTGTCGTCCACGCCGATGTCGTGGACCGGAACGATGTTCGGGTGATCCAGCTGACCGGTGATCTGCGCCTCTTCCAGGAAGCGCGCAGCGGCGCCGGGGAGCATGCGGACCGTGTCGTGCAAGCGCTTCTCGGCGACGGTCCGCAAGATGGCGCGGTCGAACACGCGGTGCACGCTGCCCATGCCGCCGCGGCCGATTTCGCCCTGCTCCACGAAGCGTTCCGAGGGTGCGATGGGCACCACGGCCGAGCGCTGGGTCGAGGGCGTGGCCTCGCCGCCGTGAACGCGGACGCTCTCGGCGCCCTCCGGATCCAGCGCCAAGGTGTCGGCGTCGGCGGCACACGCCGCCGTGCTCCCGGGGCCGAGCTTCCGCGTGGCCACGTCGTCACTCACCGGACGACCCCCAGGTGGCGATCGAGAAAGGCGTAGGTGTGTGCCCAGCAGCGACGCGCGCTGGGGGTGAAGACCAGCGCGTGGAAAGCGTGCAGCTCGCCCGGGTAGTAGCGCGCCTCGCACTCGACACCCATCGCATCGAGCGCCTTCGCGAGCCGCTGCGTGTCGTCAATCAACGGGTCCGCCGTACCGCACGGCGCGAAGAACGCCGGCAGGGGCCGGCCGGGCGCCGCGCCGCGCTCGAGCACCACCAGCGGATCGGCGAGCTCGAGGTGCTCGGGATCGTGCCGCGCCGGGTCCCCCAGGTAAGAGTCGCTGACCTCGCTCAAGCGATCGTGAATGAAACCACTCATGTGGGGCCAGCGGCGTTTGAAGCGCTGGACGTCGCTGACGTGGTAGATGCCACAGGCAGCGACCACGGCCTTCGGCGTGACGCCGCGGTCGAACACCCGGGCTGCCCACGGCTCGGGGCGCCGATAGCTGGTGATCAGCGCCAGCGATGTGACCAGGTTGGCCCCGGCGCTCTCGCCGGCGAAGGCCAGCCGGTCGAGGTCGCCGCCGTACCGCTCGGCATTTCCCAGCACCCACTCGAGCGCCGCCGAGACATCCTCGACGGCCGCGGGAAAAGGGTGCTTCGGCGCCAGCCGGTAGCTCACGTTGAACACCAGGTACCCACGCCGGGCAAAGGCCAGCCCCATCACCCAATGCGTGTCTTTGCTCAAGATGCGAAACCCGCCGCCGTGGACGTAGAGCACGACCGGTACGCGATCGAGCTCTCCGCGGGTCAGGCCCCGAGGGCGGTAGATGTCGAGCCGGTGTTCCGAGAGGCCGCTGTCGCCGTAGGCGACGTCGCGGATCACCTCCACGTCGTGCCGCTCGGGACGGGCCTGGGGGTGCATGCGCCCCAGGCGCGAGAGCCCGCGGAAGAAGTTGTCGACCAACAGCGAGCCGGCGTGGCGACGGAGGCGACGATGAAGCGGCACGGCCGGGAGTGTGCAACAGCGAGAGCGCGCGATCCAGCGCGGTCAGCTCTCGGCGACCCGCGACCACACCGCGCTCTGGTCGCCGGCGTAGCAGACCTCCCCCTGATGAACGAAGCGGAAGTCGTAGCGCACGAAGTGCCGCGACCGGCCACGTCGGATCTTGGTGGCGGTGCAGCTGCACTCGATGGGGGCGCCGGGCGGCACCAGCTTGCGGAACGTGGCGCCGTGAATGTGCGTGCCGTAGCCGATCCAGCCTTCGCGGTGCCGAAGGCCGAGCAGGTAGTAAGCGTGAACGAAGCCCAGCATCCCGGTGGCGTGGATCATCGCGGCGCCGGCCACGTGGCGCGGGTGGCGATCGGGGTGGGCCCGTTGGTCCACCATGAACGGGATGGGCCGGTCGGTGGGCATGCGGCACACCACCCGGCTGTGCTCGGGGTCCACGGCCAAGAGCTCGTCGAACAAGAGCACCGACGGGTCGTAGGGCAGGTCGGCCAGGAACTCGGGTTCGAAGGCCATCTCACTGCCCCGCGACGTGAACCACCAGCCGCCGCTGATGGGGCCGGCTGCGGTGCTCCCACAGATACAGGGCCTGCCAGGTGCCCAGGGCCAGGCGCCCACCGGCAACGGGGATGGTCTCGGAGGTCTTGGTGACCGCAGCGCGGGCGTGGGCCGGCATGTCGTCGGCGCCCTCGGCGTCGTGCCGCCACCGGCGCGACTCGGGCGCAAGCTCGCCGATCCACTCGCCAAGATCGGTGAGCACGTCGCGATCGGCGTTCTCTTGGATCACCAAGCTGGCCGAGGTGTGCTGGACGAAGACCGTGCACAGCCCGGTGGCGACCTTGCTCTTGTCGACCGCCGCTTGCACCGCCCGGGTCACGTCGAACAGACCACGGCCGGTGCTCCGAACCTCGATCGTCTCCTGATGTACCGCCACGGGCGGGTCGTATGCGATGATGGGTGACCGGGCAAGCCCGGACTCATGGCCAGCCTGAACGAGAAAGCCGAGGCGCTGGTGCGCCGCGCCGAGCAGGCGATGGTGGACTTCATGGACCAAGGGCCGGCTCGCCGCGGCCTCTACTCGCTGTGGAAAGGGATGGCGCGCCACAACGCCGGCCGCGTGGCCAGCGCCATGGCGTTCAACCTGTTTCTGGCGGCGATCCCCATGCTCGCGCTGGCCGGCTGGCTCGCGGCGCACCTCTTGGGGCAGAGCCGCGACGCGCTCGACGTGATGTCGCTGTACATGAACCTGACCCCGCTCGAAGTTCACGAGATCGTCCAGCGGAACTTCAAGCGCTTCTCGGGCGGCGCGGTCGCGCCCTTTGCCGTGGTCGGCTCGCTGTGGCTGGCCTCGAACGCATTCCACATGCTGATGAGCGTGTTCGAGCGCGCGGTGCGCGCCCGGCGCCGGGTCTGGTGGAAGAAGCGCCTGATCTCGCTCGCTTGCGTGCTGGTCGCGAACCTGATCTTCGCGGCCACCACCGTGCTGGCGGTGGCCGTGGCAGGCGGGCCATCGAAGCTGGCGGGATTCATCCGCAGCGGCGACCAGCTGGTGGGCCCTCTCGAGCGGGTGGTCAGCATCGTGGTGGCGTTGCTCGGGGCCACGGCCGCCCTGGCCCTGTTCTTCCGCGTGGCCGTGCACCGTCCGGGTCTGAATCGGCGCATCTGGCCCGGAGCACTGGTCACCGTGGCGATCGGCGGTCTGGCCTCGAGCGCCTTCGGCTACTACGCACGCAGCATCCAGAGCTTCGCGGTCTTCTACGGCAGCCTGGCGGCGGTGGCGATCGCGCTGGCCTGGCTGTGGATCTGGTGCGCGGCGCTGCTGCTCGGCGCCGAGCTCAACGCCCAGCTCGAGGGCGGCGATCGCGTGGCACCGCCCAGCACGGTGCGGATGGCGATGCGGCCGAAGCGCATCACCCAGGTGTGACGCCCGCGCGCCGTGCGGTGGCTTCAGCCGCCGTCGCCGTACCCGCCCAGACCGCACACGCCGAAGCCTTCGGGCAGCCCGGCGACCACCAAGCACTTGCCCGTGCCGCAGTCCGGAGTCGCGGCGGTGGTGGAGCACAGCTTGAAGCAGGTGCTGGTGGTCTTCGAGCAGACGAAGCCGGCGGCGCAGGGGCACTGGTCACCGCTGCGACCGTTACCCGGAGGCACGCAACTGGTGGTGCCGTCGTCTTTGACCACGGCGCACGCGGTGCCGGCCTTGCACTTGCACTGCTTGTTGGTCGGACACGGATAGGGCTCGTCGAGGCTGCAATCGTCGGCGGGCACGCACACCGGAACGGAGATCGCGGTCTTCCCGCCGGCCCCCTCGAGCGAACGCTCGGCACAGAACGCCGAGGCACCGCACAGGGTCGACGCCTCGCAGCAATACGCGCGACAGACACCGGTCGAGCCTTCGGTCACGCAGGCCAGACCTGGCGCGCAGTCCGCCGCGGCCGCACAGGGTGCGCCGCTCTGGCCCTTGCCCGCGGGCTGGCAGGCGCTCACCGGCTTTCCGGACTCGAGGGTCACGCCGCAGCCCAGCGTGGCCGGAGCTGCCGGCGCCGCATCGGCGTCCGCGGCGGGGCCCGCGTCCATACCGACCGAGGCATCGGGCGAGACGCACTCGGCCGGGTTCGGGTCGTCGGGCAGACAGCCGGTGCCACACAGCGCGCTGGTGGTCGGCGGCTGCGCGTCGGTGGCGGCGTCGGGCGTGGGCACGTCGGCCACGATCTGATCGCGCCCCGCGTCTTCGGGATTGCACGCGGGGCCGATGCACCCGCCCCCGGCACCGCCCGCCTCTTGAGCGTCGACCGCGGAACAGCTGGCCCCCGCCAGCGCGGCGAGCGCGCCGAACAGGGCGATCAGAAGCAAGGACTTGGGGAAGGGGCCCATCAGGGGAAGCCAGAAGAAATGTAGCAGGGCTCGAGGGAGCACGCCGCGCGCCAGGCCTCGAAAAACGCAGCGGACGGCCGCGCCCCTTTCCCTACCCCCTGACAGCGCTGTCAGGGGGGGACGGGGATCGCGCTCACTTCAGCGAGACGTTCCGGACCACGAAGTTGTTGGCCTTGTCGTACACGCGCACGCTGAGCAGCGCGGGGCCCGCCGGCGCAAAGCTCGAGACGTCGGCCTCGAACTCTTCGCTCTGCTCGTCGAAGATGCCGTCCTTGGGCTCGAAGGGGTACCAGTCGTCCGAGCCGGCGACGCTCACCTCGATGCGCTGGATGGGCCCGACGCCGTCGATGGCGCGGCCTTGCACCTTCTTGCCGGCGATGGTCAGCCCTTCGACCCGCGGCGGGGTGTTGTCGACCAGCACGATGCCGCTCTCGAGCGAGTGCTTGCGGACGCGAGCCGGGGGGTTCGACAGCTCGTCGCTGGCCGTGACGCGGATCCGGTACTCGCCCTCGGGCAAGGTGGCCGTCTCCCACGAATAGCTCTCGGCCGTGAGCTTCTCACCCGGCTTGAGCAGCTCGTACCACGTGGTCGCACCCACCAGGCGGTACTGCACGCGGTAGCGCAGCTTGTCCTTGTCCGGGTTGTCGACCCGCCACGTCAGGTTGAGCTTGCTGCTGGCGCTGCCGTCCACCGGGCCACCGGACTGCGGCACGCTGTCGCCGCTCGAGCCGGTCGACTTCGGGCCGGCGTCCACGCCGGTGATCACCGCGCGCAGGTTGTCGGTGACGAAGGGCACGGTCAGCTCCGAGAGCACCGAGCTCGCGTCCTTGTTCCAGCGGGCGCGCACCTGGAAGAAGCGCGCCGCCGGCGCGTCGACCGCACCGGGAGCCGCCATGCCCTTGCCCCACGCGCTCCAGGTGTCGTCGGGCTCTTTGGTGTTGCCGCTGCGGGTCGACAGCTCGAGCGTGCCGCTCGACACCCAGCTCATGCGACCCCACCGGGCGCGGATGCCCGCGTCGAGCACCTTGCTGGTCCAGACGCTGTCGGTGCCGCCGACGCCGCGCACCGGGTGCAGCACGGCCGGATCGCTGGCCGCCACGAACTTGGTCTTGCCGCCGAGCGAGAGCGCGCCGATCTGCCGCTCTTCGGTGTCGGCCATCAGCACCGAGTTGTGCGCGTCGTCCACGGTGTAGACCCGGCCTTCGACGCCGGTGCCCACGTACGGCTTGCCATCGTCGCCGACGGTCAGGCTGGTGAAGTGCTCGTCTTTGTCGTCCAGCAACACGTCCGGGGTGCCGTCTGCCTCGAACTGCACCAGCGTGCCCTTGCCGCGGGTCTTGGGCGGCTTGGCCGTGGGGCCCGCCGCGTCCGGCCCCATGCGACCCGAGCGCGTCGGCGCATAGAACCCCGACTGGATCTCGTTCGCGATGGCGTAGACCACGCCCTTGGGCGTGACGCTGATGGCGCGCACCTCGGTGCGGCCGAAGTCGTGCATCACGCTGCCCCGACCGGGCCCGGTGATCTTGTACAGCTTGGCCTTCTCGCTGGCCCCGGCGTACACCGTGCCATCGGGGGCCACCGCCACGCTCATCAGGTGCTGCTCGGCAGCGTCGAAGTACACCTGCGCGGTGCCGTTCTGATCGACGCGGTACAGCTTGCCCTCGGGCCCGGTGGCCGCGAACACGCTGTTCGACTTCTTGTCGAAGGCCACCGACCAGATGTGCTCGACACCCTTGATGCTGACCAGGTCGGTGACCTTGCCGCGATCGAGCTTCATCACCTTGCCGTCGGGCATGGTGCCCATCACCACCGTGCCGCCCCAGGCCTCGACCAGCGAGGTGATGACCAGCGCTTTGGTCTCGGCCACGACGCTGACCTTGCCGTCTTTCAGGCGCAGCAGCTTGCCTTCGTTGCCGGTGCCCAGCAGCACGGCGCCGTCTTTCTCGGGCAGCGCGGCCCAGATGGCCGACGCCTCGTTCACGGCGCTGGCGCCCAGCGACAGACCGGCGCGGACCTTGCCGCTCGCGTCGACCGCCACGCCTTTCAGATCCCCACCCTTGAAGTCCTCGCCCTTGTCGAGCTGGAAGGTGCGGGTACCCACCGCCTGAGCGTCGGACGCCCCGAGCAGCGCGCCGAAGCCGACCGAGAGCATGGCCAGGCGAAG
>Ga0073899_10002290_pt1 | contig 17265 bp, 14 predicted proteins | sample KloWWTmetaKNB5Ph_FD_88975 | JGI IMG/M metagenome (GOLD analysis project Ga0073899, IMG submission 88975) | Active sludge microbial communities from Klosterneuburg, Austria, studying microevolution and ecology of nitrifiers - Klosterneuburg... | ecosystem: Engineered > WWTP > Aerobic digester >...
CTGATCGGCGTGGTTCTCATCGCCGACGGTTTCGGCGTTCACGTGCCCAAGGGCTACATCTACTTCGCGCTCGCCTTCTCGGTTGCGGTGGAGTCGCTCAACCACGTCGTGCGCGGGCGGCGCAAGCGGGCCCGGGACGCCTAGCGCGAGGCGCGCCGACCATGAAGACCCGCATCGACCCGCGAGCCCTCACGAGGGATCTCCTCGCCTTCAACACCATCAACCCGCCGGGGATGGAGCGCGCCTGCGCGAAGCACCTGGGCGCCATTCTCGAGGCCGCGGGCTTTCGCACCGCGTACCACGAGTTCGCCGAGGCGCGAACGAGCCTCGTCGCCGAGATCGGCGGCGACCCGGACCGCCCGCCCATCTGCTTCACCGGCCACATCGACACCGTGCCGCTGGGGGCGACGCCGTGGACGAAGGACGCGTTCTCCGGCGCCACCGACGGCGACCGTCTCTACGGCCGCGGCTCCACCGACATGAAAAGCGGCATCGCGGCTTTCGTGGCCTCCGCGGTCGAGCTCGCACCGCTCCTGGCGAAGAGCCCCGGCGTGGTGCTGGTCATCACCGCGAGCGAGGAAATCGGCTGCGAAGGGGCCAAGTTCCTCAACGACGCGAAGCTGCTCGACCGCGCGGGGGCCATCGTCGTCGCCGAGCCCACGGCCAACTATCCCTACGTGGGCCACAAGGGCCTCGTGTGGTTCGAGATCGAGACCACGGGCGTCACTGCCCACGGCTCCATGCCGGAAGTGGGCGAGAACGCCATCAACAAGATGGCGCACGTGATCGGCGATCTCGAGGGCTTCCGCTTTCCGGTGGAGTCGCACGACGTGATGGGCAAGCCCACGCTGAACGTGGGCACGATCCGCGGCGGCCTGAACACCAACTCGGTGCCGGACTCGGCGAAGATCACCGTGGACATGCGCACCGTGCCGGGCATCGACCACGGGCACCTCTGCCATTCGCTCGCGACGCTCCTCGGCCCGCGCGGCGCGACCGTGAAGCCCATCGTGGACACGCCCTCGCTCTACACCGAACCCGAGGCCGAGTGGGTGCAGGAAGTCTTCGAGGTCTGCACGCCCTTCCTCGACGCCCGCCCGACGCCGAAGACGATCACTTTTTCCACCGACGGCGCCTTCCTCAAGCAGGGCTACGGCGGCGTTCCGGCGGTGATCCTCGGCCCCGGCGAGCCGAAGCTTGCGCACCAGACGGACGAGTGGTGCTCGATGGCGAGGATCGAACAGTCGGTGGATGCGTTCGCGACGATCATGCGGCGCTGGTGCGGCGTGTAGGAAAGCGTTCGCGCGATGGCCGCCACGGGAAGCGATCCGCAACCTGCCCGCCTGAAGCTCGCCGCGGGCCTGCTCGCGGCGTTTCTCTTCGTCCTGCCCTTCTCGTCGAGCGCGGCGCTGCGCAACGCGTTCCTCGCCGGCGCGGCCTTGAGCCTCGCCTACGCGGCCGCGAAAGGCGCGCTCGTGCGTCCGCGCCTGCCTCCGTGGCGCGTGCTGGCGCCGATGCTCGCCTATGGCGCGTGGTGCCTGGCTTCCGTCGCCTGGAGCGTGGATCCGGCGTATTCGCGATCGGAGCTCCGGCCGGGGCTGCTCTATCCGCTCATCGCCTTCCTCGCGTTCTTCGCGGCCACGACCGACATCGCCGCGATCGACCGCTGGTCCTGGAGTCTGTCGGCCGGGCTTGCCGGGCTGGGGCTCGCGGCGGTCGCCGAGGTCGTCCTCTACGGCTGGTGGGATCCGCAGCGCTGGCACGGCGACGTCGGCTTCTACGCGACCCACGTGGTCCTTGCGCTGCCGATGCTCGCCTGGGCGTTCCTGCGCGCCGGCCCCGCCGCCCTCGCCACGCGAACGGCGCTCGCGGCCATCGCCCTCCTCACGCTGGTGGTCATGTCGTGGAACGACAACCGCATCGCCTGGATCGCCCTTGCCGCGATGACCGCCCTCGCGGTCTTTCTGCATCGCGACCGCCTGGCGGGACCGCGTCGCGGGTGGATCATCGGGGGCACGGTGGCCGCGATGGTCGCCTTCGCGGCCCTCTTCGCGCTCTCGCTGGAGCAGCGCGCGGCCCGCCTCGAAGGAACGGAATTCGCAGAGGAGGCCCGGATCGCGCACGACCCGCGCCCGGCGATCTGGGACTACGCGGCCCGGCGCCACGGCGAGGCGCCCTGGGTCGGTTTCGGCTACGGCCGCGGCATCCTGCAGCTGGAATTCCGCACCGGCGTGACCCCGGGCGTCGACAACCGCAAGCACACGCACGCGCACAACACGGCGCTGAACGTCGTTCTCCAGGGCGGGCTGATCGGGCTGGCACTCTTCGCGTGGGTGGTCGCGGCCCTGGTCCGCGAGATGGCGGCGGGGCTGGGCCCCGGGGGCGAACGGCGACTCGTGGCCGCCCTGGGACTGGCGCTCCTGGCCGGGTTCGCGGTCCGCAACATGACCGACGACTTCCTCGTCCGCCACAACGCGCTGCTCGCGTGGTCGCTCGCCGGCGCGGTGCTGGGGGCGCTCCGCCCGCCGGCGCGCGCTACTTCCGCCAGAAGGCCGGCGTGACGAGCACGATGATCGCGAAGAGCTCCAGGCGACCGAGGAGCATGGTCGCCGTGCACACCCACTTCTGGAAGTCCGAGAGCGACGCGTAGGTCGACGCCGGCCCCACGATGCCCAGCCCCGGGCCGAGGTTGTTGATCGAGGCCAGCACCGCGGACACCGAGGTCACGATGTCGAGCCCGCTGCCCATGAGCAGCATCATCGTCACGATGACCGTGGCGCCGTACATCAGCATGTAGGCGAGCACCGCGAAGATCAGGTTGTTGTCGATGACCCGGCCATCCACCTTCACCTGGACCACCGCGCTCGGATGCACGATCCGGGTGAGCTCGCGCAGCGCCTGCTTGAACAGAACCACCGCGCGGATCATCTTGATGCCCCCGCCCGTGGAGCCCGCGCTCGCGAGGAAGCAGGACAGGAAGAGCATGAACGCCGGCGCGAACACGGGCCACTGCGTGTAGTCGGTGGAGGAATATCCCGTGGTCGTGCCGACGGAGACCACGTTGAAGACGGCGTGGCGCATCGCCGTCACCAGGTCCGGGTAGGTTCCCTGGCCCCACAGGTGCACGCCGACCAGGAAGGTGGCCGCTCCCGCCCAGAGGGCGACGCGCCGGGCTTCCGGATCGCGGCCGTAGACGACGAGGCTGCGCCCGCGGAAGGCCAGGAAGTGGACGGTGAAGTTGACCGCCGAGAACAGCATGAAGACGACGGCCACCGCCTCGATCGCGGGCGAATCGAAGTACGCGAAGCTCGCGTCATGGGACGAGAACCCGCCGAGGCCGACCGTCGTGAAGGCGTGCATCAGGGAGTCCGCGCCCTCCATCCCCGCCAGCTTGTAGGCGCCGGCGCAAGCCGCGGTGAGCGCGAAGTACACGAGCCACAGGCCCTTGGCGGTCTCCTCGATGCGCGGCGTGAGCTTCGCGTCCTTCATGGGCCCGGCCATCTCCGCGCGGAAGAGCTGGCTGCCGCCCACGCCCAGCAGCGGCAGGATCGCGACGGCGAGCACGATGATGCCCATGCCGCCCATCCAGATCATCATCGTTCGCCAGATGTTGAGCGAGACGGGCAGGCTGTCCAGGCCCGTGAGGACCGTCGCCCCGGTCGCCGTGAGCCCGGAGACGCACTCGAAGTACGCGTCGGTGAAGGTGAGATCCGTCAGGTGCGACAGGAGCGGCATGGTCGCGAACGCCGGCAGGACGGTCCACACCAGCGCCACCAGGAGAAATCCGTCGCGCGGCTGGATCTCGCGCCGGTGGCGCCCGCGCGTGGCGAGGTAGAGCACGCTTCCGGACACGAGCGTGATGACCAGCGCCTGCATGTAGTGGCCGTGGGCGCCGTCGCGCAGCAGGTGCGAGGCGGCGTAGGGCACGGCGAGGCTCGTGCCGAAGAGCACCAGCACTACCCCGAGCACGTTGAGGACGGGAGCCACCCGCTCGAGGAGCGAGAGCCGCCGGAGCTTCACGAAGGCCACGGGCCGGAGGATTCGCTTCACGGGCGATCGCCGCTCGCGGCCGTCAGAAGAAACCCACGCCCACTTCGAAGAGCTTCTCGACCTTTGGAATCATGCGCTTCTGCGTGAGGAACACGACGACGTGGTCGTCGGGCTCGATGAGGTGGCCGTCCTCCTCCGCGACGATGGCCTCGCCCCCGCGGATGATGCCCACGATGACCGCGCCGGGCGGCAGGTCGATCTCGCGGATGCGCCTGCCCACCACGCGCGAGGTCTTGCGGTCGCCGTGGGCGATGAGTTCCAGCGCCTCGGCGCGTCCCCGCCGCACGCTGTGCACCGCCACCACGTCGCCGCGGCGCACGTGCTCCAGGAGCGATCCGAGGGTGGCGAGCGCCGGCGAGATCGCGATGTCGATCTGCCCGCCCTGCATGAGGTCGCCGTAGGCGCGGCGGTTGATGAGCGCGATCACCCGCCGCGCGCCCATGCGCTTGGCGAGCAGCGCCGACATGATGTTCGCCTCGTCGTCGTTGGTCACCGACACGAAGAGGTCGGTGTCTTCCACGTTCTCGTCGCTCAGCAGGTCCTCGTTGCTCACGTCGCCGTTCAGCACGAGGGCCGACGAGAGCTGCCCCGCGAGGTACTCGCACCGGCGCTTCGACGATTCGACCACCTTCACGTTGATCTTTTCCTCGAGCGCGCGGGCGAGCCTCAGGCCGATGTTCCCGCCCCCCGCGATGATCACCCGCTCGACGGCCCGGTCGACGTGGCGCATGTGCGACATCACCTTGCGGATGTGCCCGGCGGCCGCGACGAAGAACACCTCGTCGCCCGGCTGCACGATGGTGTCGGGCGCGATGTCGAGCGGCCGGTCGTTGCGGTAGATCGCCGCCACCTTCACGTCGACGTCCGGCAGCATCCGCTCGAGGTCGCGCAACGGGTGGCGGACGATCGGGCCGCCTTCGACCGCGCGGACCGCCACGACGTTGATCTTGCCGCCGGCGAACTCCACCACCTGGAGCGCCTCGGGAAACTCGATCAGCAGCTCGATGTACTCCGTCACGATCTGCTCGGGGCAGATGGCGTGGCTCACGGAGAAGCAGTCGTCGCCCAGGAGCTCGGGATGGGAGCCGAACCACGTGGAACGGATGCGCGCGATGCGCTTGGGGATGTTGAAGACGGCGTGGGCCACCTTGCACGCCACGAGATTGGTCTCGTCGCTCGCCGTCACGGCGAACATCATGTCCGAATCCGCCGCACCCGCCTCGGCCAGGATTTCCGGGTGCGCGGCGTTCCCCGTGACGGTGCGCAGGTTGAACTGGTTCTGCAGCTCGCGCAGGCGCTCGGCGTTCGTGTCGACGACGGTGACGTCGTTCTTCTCGGACACCAGGCTGCCGGCGACGCTGGCGCCGACCTGGCCAGCGCCCAGGATGAGGATCTTCAAGTTCTCGCGGGTCCGTGACGGATGGTGGCGGCAATTCTACGCCGGCCCTAGAGGGAGGCGATCAGCTTCACCGCGAGGGCCAGCAGGAACACGGCGAAAGCTTTCTTGAGGACTTCCACGGGAAGGCGATGCGCGAGACGCGCGCCCCACGGCGCGACGAACACGCTCGTCACGGAAATGCCCAGGAGCGCCGGCAGGTAGACGTAGCCCAGGGTCCACGCCGGCAGCGACGGCACCGTGACGCCGGCGCCGACGTAGCCGATCGTGCCGGCGATGGCCACCACCAGGCTGATCGCGGCCGAGGTGCCGATGGCCGAGCGAAACGGCACGCCCCAGAACGCCATGAAGGGAAGCGAGATCATGGCGCCGCCGACGCCCACGAGACCCGAGATGCCGCCGATCAGCGCGCCGACCCCCACGAGCCCCGCGCGGCCGGGCATGGGCCGCTCCCGCGTGGTCTTCAGGCCGAAGAGGATCTGCGCGGTCACGTAGAACACGAAGGCGAGGAAGAAGTACTTGAGGAAGGCCACCGGCGTGACCCGCGCGATCGCGCCCGCGGCGAGCCCCGCCAGCGCGATTCCCGGCGCCACGGCGCGCACGATGTCCCCGCGGACCGCGCCGTGCCGGTGGTGCTCGCGCGCGCTCGATGCGGAGGCGGGCACGATCACGGCGAGCGAGGTGCCCAGCGCGAGCGGCATCACGTGTTCCGGGGGAAAGCCGAAGGCGAGGAAAACCAGCCCGAGGATCGGCACCGTCATGGCGCCGCCGCCGATGCCCAGGAGCCCCGAGAAGAACCCGACGAAGACGCCTAGCCCGGCGTAGGTGAGCCAGGTGAGCGCCTCACCCGGCATCGCGCGCGAGCAACCTGTTGACGATCGCCCATTCGCCGGGCGTGACCGGGGTGATCGAGAGGCGGTTGCCGCGGCGAAGGACCACCATGTCCGAAAGATCCTCGCGGCCGCGCAGTTCCTCGAGGGACAGGAGCCGCGTCTTCTTCACGAGCTTCACATCCACGAGCACCCAGCGCGGGTTCTCGCGAGCCGACTTCGGGTCGTGGTACGGGCTCTTCGCGTCGAACTGCGATTCGTCGGGATGGGGGCCGCTCGCCACCTTCGCGATCCCCGCGATGCCGGGCACCGCGCAACTCGAGTGGTAGAAGAGCACGCCGTCGCCCACGCGCATCGCGTCGCGCATGTAGTTGCGCGCCAGGTAGTTGCGCACGCCGAACCACGGCGTGGTCTTGCCGGGCGCGCGGGCGAGGTCGTCGATCGAGAACTCGTCCGGCTCGGACTTCATCAGCCAATGGGACATGGCGGGCCTGGAGGTCGGCGGTTCCCTGCGGTGTTCGTCCGGGCCGCACTCGAACCCACAGGTTCAAGTCGGTCGCTCACCGAGCGCCGCAGGTACGTCCGCATGGGACGCGCACAATAGCACTCATCGGGCGAGCATCCTTGCTTAACAAATTATCGGCTCGAAGATGTAAGCCCGGACGAACACCGCAGGAAACCGGCAGGCTTGCCGGGCGGCGCGGGGGCCGCTAGAAGAGCTTGTCCTGGTCGGCGGCGAGCGCCGATTCCAGCGTCTCCTGCATCGCTGCGATTCTACGCTGATAGTCCCCACCGTCAACGACGGGCGCGGATTTCGCGGGCTTCTTCGAGAGGTATTCGTGGGCGATGTTGAGCGCGGCCATGATCGCGATGCGCTCGTTGCCCGTGACCTTGCCCGAATCGCGCAACTCCTTCATGCGGCGATTCAGGAATTCCACGCTGGACTGCAGCTGCAACTCCTCGCCCTCGGGACAGGCCACGCGGAACTCGCGGCCGAGGAGCTGGATGGCGAAGCCCTTGTCGCGGGCGCCGGCGCCTTCGTCGCTCATGCCTCGATCTCCGGGATCTGCTTGAGCAGCGCCTCGATGCGCGCCTTGGCCGCGGCGAGCTTTTCCACGAGGCGAGAATTCTCGTCGGCCTTCGTCGCGAGCTGCTGGCGAAGGTCGCGACCCTCTTCCCGCAGCTGGCGAAGTTGCGAGACGGCCTGTTCAACCTTCGCTTCGAGGGCTGAGAGCTCGGAATCCATTCACGCAGATTATTGGAAAATCATTGCCCGGTCAATGTGTAAGCGCTTATTTTGAAAGTGGTTTCGAATGTAATGGTGGCCGGTCGGCACGGCCCCGGCGTATCATCGCGGCAGCAATCGGGTGTCCGGGAAGCCGGTGAAATGCCGGCGCTGCCCCCGCAACGGTAAGCCAGTGTGGGCCACCCCCCAGCCACTGCAGCCCCAACAGGCCGCGGGAAGGCGGTGGTCAAGTCTGGCGAGCCCGGAGACCGGCCCGATGGCTACGGTCCGGCCGGGAATCCTGTTCCCTGCCGGGAGATCTGAACCCGTGGGCCTGCGGGGACGCTGGCTCGCCCGGAACAAGAAGGGCCTTTCCCATGAAAACCTCGCCCCTGGCCGGCCTCGCCGCCGCCGTGGCTTTGGGCGCCCATGCCCAGCAAGTCGCTCCTTCCTTCGCCCCGACCCTCGCCTTCCAGCCGCTCGATTCCGTCGTCGTCACCGCCATCCGAAGCCCGCAGCGCGCGAGCGAGGCGCTGCGCGACGTCGAGGTGATCACGCGAGACGACATCGACCGCGCGGGCACCGTCTCGCTCGCGGAAATCCTGCAACGGCGCGCCCTGGTCGAATTCCGCGGAACCGGCGGCGCGGGCCAGCCCGCGGGCCTCTTCCTGCGCGGGGCCAACCCCGGCCACACGCTCGTCCTCGTCGACGGCCTGCGCGTGAGTTCGGCCACCGTCGGCACCACGTCGATCGAGAACATCCCGGTCGACCTGATCGAGCGGATCGAGGTCGTGAAGGGGCCGCTCTCCAGCCTCTACGGGCCCGATGCCATCGGCGGCGTGGTGCAGATTTTCACCCGCGCCGCGACGAAGCCGCGCCTCTTCGCCACGGCCGGCGCCGCAGGCTCGGGCGAAGCGCGGCTGGCCGCGGGATTCACCGCGATCGAGGGCGCGGCCACGGTTTCCTTCTCCGCGGGCGGGCGCACGGTGGACGCGGCAAGCGCCACCAACGAGCGCGCCTACTGCCACGATCCGGACCGGGATCGCTACGACAACGCGTTCGCGAATTTCCAGGTCCTGGGCCGCCTCACGAAAAGCGAGACGCTCGAATTCGCCGGCTTCACGAGCCGCGGCCGCGCGCGCTACGACGGCTGCCCCGACGCGCAGGGCCGCTTCGCCAACGACCGCAACGTGCAGACGCTCTCGGGCGCGAACCTGTCCTCGTCGATGGCCTACGGGCCCGGCTGGACCAGCCGGCTGACGCTGGGCCAGGGGCGCGACGAACTCGCCATCGAGGGCCACGAGCCGGCCCGCTTCGAGACCCGGCAGGACCAGGCCTCCTGGGTGCACGAGTTCAGGACGCCGGCGGGCAAGTTCCTCGCCGGCGCCGAGACGCTGCGCCAGAAGGTGCTCTCGCCCACGCCATTCACGCGGACGCGGCGCGACACCCAATCCGCGTGGGTGGCGCTCGACGAATCGTGGCGCGGCTACCGTCTCGAAGCCTCCGCGCGGCGCGACGACGACGACCAGTTCGGCGCCCGCAACACCGGCGCCGTGAGCGGCGGCGTTGCGTGGGAAGGCGTGGGCCTTCTCACCGCGACCGTCGGCCGCGGCTTTCGCGTGCCGACCTTCTTCGACCTCTACGCGCCGACGTCCGATTTCTACGTGCCCAACCCCGACCTGCGCCCGGAGCGCAGCCGCAGCCGCGAGCTGGGGTGGCGCAGCGAGGACCTGGGTGGCTGGCGCGGCCGGCTTACCGCGTTCGATCACCGCATCGAGGACCTCATCACCTACGTGTTTCCCACGATGGCCAACGTGCGCCGGGCGCGCATCCGCGGGATCGAGGCGACGGCCGAGACGACGGTGTGGGGCACGCAGGTGAAGGCATCGCTCGCGGTGCAACGGCCGCGCGACGAGGATTCCGGATTCCGTCTCCAGGGCCGCGCCCTGCGCTTCGGCCGCCTCGAGGCCACGCGCAACTTCGGCGACTGGGCGGTCTCCGGCGGCGTCACCGCGAGCGGCGAGCGCTTCGATTCCACCACGGAGTCCGCGGCCTCGCGGCTGCCGGGCTACGCGATTGCCGATGCCACCGTGGCCTGGTCCGCCCGCAATGGCTGGCGCCTCGAGCTGGTCGCCTCGAACCTGTTCGACCGGCGCTACGAGCACACCGTCGGCTACGATGCCCCGCGGCGCTCCGTGCTGCTGAACGTGCGCTTCGAGACGTCCTGACTCGCGGGACTCGAAGGGGACGCTTCCCTTCGAATGAAGGGGACGCTTCATTCCCGTCCCCTTCATCGATATTTGCTACTCTGGCGGCCATGGTTCCCGACCCGATCGGCGTCGACTCGCTGCGGCGCGTGCTGGTGGTGAAGCTTCGCCACCACGGCGATGTGCTCCTCACCTCGCCGGTCTTCCAGGTGCTGGCGGCCCGGGCGCCGCAGGCCGAGATCGATGCGCTGGTCTACGCCGACACGCGCGACATGCTGGCGGGCCACCCCGCGGTCTCGGCCCTCCACCTCATCGACCGCGAGTGGAAGCGGCAGGGATTTCTCCTGCAGGCGCGGCGCGAAGCGGCCTTGCTCTCCCAGCTTCGCGAGCGCCGCTACCAGCTGATCGTGCACCTCACCGACCACTGGCGCGGCGCCTGGCTCTCGCAGCTCCTGCGCCCGCGCTGGTCGGTCGCGCCGGGGCGGGCCGGCTGGCTCTGGAAGGCGTGCTTCTCGCACCGCTACTCGCTCACCCGCGGCACGCCCCGGCACACGGTGGAGTCGAATCTCGACGCGCTTCGCCGCCTGGGAATCTACCCGACCGATGACGAGAAGCGCCTCGTGCTGGTGCCCGGCGCCGCCGCCGAGGCCAAGGCGAGCGCCCTGCTCGCGGAGCACGGCCTCGCTCCGAAGCAATTCCTGCACGTCCACCCGACTTCGCGCTGGCTCTTCAAGGCCTGGACCGACGAGCGAAACGCGGAGCTCCTCCGGCGGCTCGCGAAGGACGGGCACCGGCTCGTGCTCACCGGTGCGCCGCACGCGCGCGAACAGGCGATCGTCGCGCGCATCCGCGAGCGCGCGGGCGTGGACCTGGTCGATCTCTCGGGGCAGCTCTCGCTTCGCGAGCTGGGCGCGGTCGCCGCGCGAGCGCGACTCTTCTTCGGCGTGGATTCGGCGCCCATGCACATCGCCGCCGCGATGGGCACGCCGGTCGTGGCGCTCTTCGGCCCGAGCGGCGAGCACGAATGGGGCCCGTGGATGACGCCCCACCGCATCGTCGCGAGCGACTTCGCCTGCCGGCCCTGCGGCAACGACGGCTGCGGCGGCAGCAAGGTGAGCGAGTGCCTCACGAAGCTCAACGTCGACCGCGTGCATTCGGCGATCAACGAGCTCCTCGCGCAATCGTGAGCCCGACCACGCCGGGGCGGGGAAAGGGCGGTCCCCGGGTGGCCCTGGTGCGAAGCCGCTTCGACGCCTTCGGCGGCGCGGAGCGCTTCGTGCAGTCGGCCATCGCCGCGCTGTCGGCGCAGGGCGCCACCCTCACGATGGTCACGCGCCACTGGCCCGACGGCGACGGCACCGCCATCGTCCTCGACCCGTTCTTCGTGGGCAGCCTCTGGCGCGACCGCGGCTTCGCGCGCGCCGTGTGCGCCGAGCTCCCGGGACGCCACTTCGACCTCGTGCAGTCCCACGAGCGCATCGCCTGCTGCGACGTCTACCGCGCCGGCGACGGCGTGCACGCGGCCTGGCTCGCCGAGCGATCGCGCGTGCAGTCGCCCCTCGCGAGGCTCGCCACCTCGCTCTCTCCCCATCACCGCTACCTGCTCTCGGCCGAGCGCGAGCTGTTCACGTCGCCACGCCTGAAGGCGGTCATCTGCAATTCGGCGATGGTGCGCGATGAAATCGCCCGCCACTTCGCGACGCCCGCGGAAAAGCTCGTCCTCATCCGCAACGCCGTCGACTGCTCGCGCTTCCACCCGGGCCTGCGCGGGGAGTTCGGCGCCGAGGTTCGCCAACAGGTTTCCATCCCGCGGGAAGCGACGGTGTTCGTCCTCGTGGGATCGGGTTTCGAGAGAAAGGGCGTGGGCGCCTTCCTGCGCGCCCTCGCCCGCCGCAAGGACCCGGCCTGGGCCCTGGTGGTGGGCAAGGACAAGCGCAGCGCGCGCTACCGGGCGCTCGCCGCGCGGCTGGGCATCGCCGATCGCGTGCGCTTCGTGGGCGGCGTCTCCGACGTACGCCCCTACCTTGCGGCTGCCGACGCGTTCGTGCTGCCCACGCTCTACGACCCGTTTCCCAACGCCGCGCTCGAGGCGATGGCCGCGGGGCTGCCCGTGGTGACCGGCGCGAAATGCGGCGCGGCGGAAATCGTGCGCGAGGGCGAGTCGGGCTTCGTTCGCGACGCGCTCGACGTGGCCGGCATCGCGCAGTGCCTGGACCTCCTCGACGTCCCGGCCGCGCGCCGCATGGGAGAAGCCGCCCGCGAAACCGTCTCCACGCTCACGCCCGAGGCGATGGCGCGGGACTACCTCGCCCTCTACGAAAGGCTGCTCGCGGGCAAACTGGGATAATGGCGCGATGACCGCCCCGCAGCCCGACGGCCGAGCGCTCTACGCGCGGCTCCTCAAGCACGTGTGGCCCTACCGGGCCGCGCTCTTCGCCGCCATCGCGGCGATGGTCGTGGGCGGGCTCGCCGACGCGGCGCTGGTGAAGCTCACGGGGCCGCTGGTGAACGAGCTCTTCGTGAACCGCAACCGCGATCTCGCGATCCTCATCCCGCTGGGCGTGGTCGCCGTGTTCCTGGTGAGCGGGCTCGCGAGCTTCGCCTCGGGCTACCTCACGCAGTGGGTGAACAACAAGGTGATCCTCGACCTGCGCGGCGCGATGTTCGCCAACGTGCTGAAGCTCCCGCCGGCCGCCTTCGACGAGATTCCCACGGCGCGCCTGGTGTCGCGCTTCACCCACGACGTCACGCAGATCGCCTCGGCCTCCACCAGCGTGCTGGCCACCCTCGTGCGCGACACCGTCACCATCACGGCGCTGCTCGCGATCCTGCTGTGGTCCAACTGGCGCCTCACCCTCATCACCTTCCTCGTGATCCCGCCCCTGGCGCTCGCCGTGCGCTACTTCAGCAAGCGCCTTCGCGAGACGAGCCGCGCGAGCCAGAAGGCCGTGGGCGGCGTGGCCGAGGTGCTCGACGAGGCGATCAGCAACCAGCGCGTGGTGCGCGTCTTCGGCGGCCAGGCCTACGAGAGCGGGCGCTTCGCGAAGGCCGCGCAGCTCATCCGGCGCTTCAACATGAAGCAGGCCACGGCCGCCGCGGCCACGGTGCCGGTGACGCAGCTCCTGGTCGCCTGCGCGGTCGCCGCGATCATCTACTTCGCCGCCGAACAGGCCTTCGCGGGGCAGACCGACGTGGGCCGCTTCGTGGAGTTCATCGCCGCCACCGGCATGCTGCTGCAGCCGCTGAAGCGCCTCACGGGCGTGAACGAGCACCTGCAGCGCGGGCTTGCCGCCTGCGAGAGCGTCTTCGGCCTGATCGACGAGCAGCCCGAGGACGACCACGGAACCGTGGTTCTCGAGCGCGCCCGCGGCGCCGTGCGCTTCGAGGGCGTCTCGCTCACCTACCGCACGGCCACGCAACCGGCGCTGGAAGGCATCGCGCTCGACATCGCGCCGGGCGAGACGGTGGCCCTCGTGGGCGCCTCCGGCAGCGGCAAGTCGAGCCTGATCCACCTGCTGCCACGCTTCTACCACCCCGGGGCCGGCCGGATCACGCTCGACGGCCATCCCATCGAGGAGCTCACCCTCGAGAGCCTGCGCCGCCAGATCGCGCTGGTGTCGCAGAACGTCGTGCTTTTCAACGACACCGTCGCCGCCAACATCGCCTACGGGCAGGCCGAGCGCGCGGCGGAAGCGGACATCCTGCGCGCGGCGACGGCGGCGCACGCGATGGATTTCATCGCGGAACTGCCCCAGGGGCTCGCCACGGAGATCGGCGAGAACGGGGCGAAGCTCTCCGGCGGGCAGCGCCAGCGGATCGCGATCGCGCGCGCGATCCTGAAGGACGCGCCGATCCTCCTCCTCGACGAGGCCACGTCCGCCCTCGATACCGAGAGCGAGCGCGCGGTGCAGGCGGCGCTGGAGACCCTCATGCGCGGTCGCACCACGATCGTGATCGCGCACCGCCTATCCACGGTCGAGAACGCCGATCGCATCGTGGTCCTCGCCCACGGCCGCATCGTCGAGGAAGGCACGCACGCCGCCCTGCTCGCGGCCGGCGGCGTCTACGCGGGCCTCCACCGGCTGCAGTTCGCCGGCGCCTAGGCCGTGACCGTCGGCAAGCTTCGCATCCTGCACACCGAATCCTCGCTCGGGTGGGGCGGGCAGGAAATCCGCGTGCTCACCGAGGCGAGCGGCGTCGCGAAGCGCGGCCATGCCGTGACGCTCGCCGCGCCCGCCGAGTCGCGCATCTTCCAGGCGGCGCGCGACTACGGCGTGGAAGCCGTCGCGGCGCCGATCGCGAGGAAGTCGATCGGCGGCCTTCACGGCATGGTGGGGCTCGTTCGGGGCCGGCGATTCGACGTGATCAACACCCACAGCTCCACGGACAGCTGGCTCGCGGCCCTCGCCGCCTGCTGCCTGATGGAGCCGCCGCCCATCGTGCGCACGCGCCACATCTCCGCGCCGGTGCCGCGCAACTTCGCGACGCGCTGGCTCTACGGGTCGGCCTCGCGGCGCATCGTGACCACCGGCGAACGGCTTCGCCTGCAAGTGATCGAGGAGGCGGGCGTGGACCCCTCGCACGTGGTCTCCATCCCGACCGGCATCGACCTCGACCGGTTCCGGCCCGGCGCCGCGAACGATGCGCGAACCGCCCTCGGGCTCGATCCCGGCGGCATCGTGATCGGCATCGTCGCCACGCTGCGCAGCTGGAAGGGCCACCGCTACCTCTTCGAGGCCTTCGCGGGCCTCGCCGACAAGTCCGCGCGCCTGGTGGTGGTGGGCGACGGCCCGCAGCGCGAAGCGCTGGAAGCGCTCGCGAAGACGCTGGGCATCGACGCCCGCCTGCGCTTCACCGGCAACCAGTCCGACGTGGCGGCATGGCTGAGAGCCTTCGACCTCTTCTGCCTGCCGTCCTACGCGAACGAGGGCGTGCCGCAGGCGCTGATGCAGGCCATGGCCTGCGCCCTGCCGGTGGTCACCACGCCCGTGGGCAGCATCGGCGAGATCGTGCAGGACGGGGAAACGGGACGGCTGGTGGCGCCCGAGGACAGCACGGCGCTGCGCGAAGCGATCGAGGCGCTGCTCGCCGATGCCGCGCTTCGCGCCCGCCTCGCCGGCGCCGCGCGGACTGCCGCGCTGCAGCGCTTCGGCGACGATCGCATGGTCGAGCGCATGCTCGACGTCTTCACGGCCGTGGCGAGGACCCCGCGTGGGTGAGCGCTTCGCGACTCGCGCGCAGGTCGTCTCCCGCGCCCTCGCGCGCCGCCTCCTCAAGCCGGGGCAGGCACGGGCGCCCGCCAGCCCGCGGCGCATCCTCGTGGCGCATCACCTGCTGCTGGGCGACACGATCATGCTCTCGCCGCTGCTCGCGAAGTTGCGGGCGAACCACCCGGACGCCGAGATCGCCATGACCGTGCCGCCCTCGGTCGCCCCGCTCTATGCCTCGCGGCCGTGGGGCGTGCGCGCGCTCGCCTTCTCGCCGCGGGATTCCTCGACCTTGACCCCGCTCCTTCGCGAGGCGCCCTTCGACCTGGCCGTCGTACCGGGCGACAACCGGCACGCGTGGCTCGCCGCCGCCATGGGCGCGCGCCATATCGTCGCCCACGGGGGAGACACGCCCCCGACCAAGAACTGGTTCGTGGACGATGCGCGCGCCTTTCGCGACGCGCCCGCTTCCTGGGGAGAACTGGTGGCCGACCTGGTCGATGGCGCCGCGCCGCGGCCCCATGCGCGAACCGACTGGCCGCACCCGCCTTCGGCACCCGTCGACCGGCCGGGCGGCGACTACGCGGTGCTGCACGTGGGGGCGAGCACCGCGTTGAAGCTCTGGCCCGCGGAACGCTGGACCGCGCTCGCCACGGCGCTCGCCGAACGGGGCCTCGCCGTCGTCTGGAGCGCGGGCCGCGGGGAGGAGGCCCTCGCGCAAGCCTGCGATCCCGGCCACCGCCACCCATCGACCGCGGGGCGGCTGGATCTCGCCCAGCTCTGGCGCCTGCTCGCCGGGGCGGCGCTCGTCGTCTCCCCCGACACCGGCGTGGCGCACATGGCGCGCGCCGCGTTCGCGCCCACGATCACGCTCTTCGGGCCGGGCTCGGCCGTGCTGTGCGGCGGGCCGTTCTGGCAGGAGACCCCGTGGCGGGCGCTGGGCGAGGCGCAGTTCCCGTGCCGCGACCAGACGAAGCTCTTCCGGCGCCGGGTGGACTGGGTGCGGCGCTGCTCCCGCGGCACCGACGAGTGCCCCGTGCCCCGCTGCATGCAGGCGATCGGCGTGGCCGCGGTGCTCGCGGCGGCGGACGAACTCCTCGCGCGGCACCCTTCGTAGTGCGCGAAGGCGGCCCCGAACGATCGGCGAACCGATCGCGGGACGCACGCCGACCTCCCGGCAGGCAGCGGTGAAGGAGCCCGGAATGGCGGGGCGCCCGGGCGGAACGCGCAAGCGCGCGGAACCGCGACCCGCCCGAGAGGTCCCACTTCCTTGGACCCTAGCGGCCGGAAGGGCCTCGCGCTGCTAGAATTTCCCCCGTGTTCCCGTCAGGATTCCCATGAATCGATTCACGCCCGGTTTGCACTCCCTCACCGGCCTCGCCGCCGCCGCGGTCCTCGCGATCGCCCTGCCGGCGTTCGCCCAGGGCCTGCCCGTGGTGCCAGGCGAGGCCGTCGCGGGCACCGCCAAGGCCGCCGTGCCGTCCTACCTCCTCACCACCGAGGAGGAGATGCCCGCCCGTCGCCTGCGCCTCACCGCGCCCGCCGAGCGCGAGTTCGGCGCCCTCGAAGCGGCCGGTTCTCAGACCAAGCGCTACAACGTCGGTTTCGGCCGCGACGTCGCCGAGCACGCCGAGGAAGGCACGGGCGTGGCGATCGCGTGGAGCCGCGTGGGGGAATGGCGGATCGCCAAGCTTCGCGTGCAGTCGCCCGGGGCCGCGGCCCTGCGCGTGGGCCTTCGCATCGGCGCCACCCGGCAGCCGTGGGAGATCCGCGTGAGCGGCAGCGCCGACGAACCTAAAGCCATCGGGCCGATGCGCCAGGCCGGCCCCCTGGGGCAGGCCGACATCCACTGGACCCCGGTGACCGAGGGCGACGCCCAGGTGATCGAACTGGTTTCCCCCGCCTCGCAGCCCGAGCCTTCCGTGGAAATCGCGACGATCTCGCACCTCGTCGCCGGCCCGAGCACGCGCTTTCGCAAGACCACCACCGAGATCGGGCATGCCGGCACCTGCAACATCGACGTGAAGTGCGTCTCGAACCCGTCGCAGGCGCTGCTGGACGCCGCCAGCTCCGCGGTGCAGATGCTCTTCACCCCGCAGTCCGGCGTTTCCGGGCTGTGCACGGGAACGTTGCTGAACGACACGGCTGCCGGAACGCAGATCCCGTACCTCTATTCGGCAGACCATTGCTTCGAGCCGCAAACCGCGCCCTACAACACCACGGCCCAGGCGCAGCAGATCGCGAACTCCCTGAACACGTTCTTCTTCTTCGACGCGGTATCCTGCGGCAGCCAGCTCACGCCGCCGTACGTGCAGCGCTTCGGCGGAGCGACCTACCTCTACCACAACCC
>Ga0073899_10002292_pt1 | contig 17256 bp, 15 predicted proteins | sample KloWWTmetaKNB5Ph_FD_88975 | JGI IMG/M metagenome (GOLD analysis project Ga0073899, IMG submission 88975) | Active sludge microbial communities from Klosterneuburg, Austria, studying microevolution and ecology of nitrifiers - Klosterneuburg... | ecosystem: Engineered > WWTP > Aerobic digester >...
GGGCTATCCAGCGCCGCTACTTCGTTCCTCCCTTGGTCGCATTTCCCACGAAACACGCCGTTACGGAGCGGGGTTCCTTCAGCGAGCCCTGTGCCAGCCTGTGTGTCAGAACCTGAAAATGCGCACGATAATTTTTCAAGGCATTGTTTATTAATGGATTAATTTTTTTCATAAACAGATCGCCGGCTCCGGGGGGGGGCTGTTCGGGGGTGTTCATTAACTGAGCAGTTTGCTGTGACGTTACGGAAGGTGTGGTGCAATCCGTGACAGGGTCTGGAGCATGCTGTGACGCAACATCGCACTGCGTCGCCCCTTTGTGCCGGCAAGCTTGCGGCCGATTAGGATTTGGTGGCCGGGCTGGTAAACTCCGGGCCCAGAATCCACACGCCGGGGCTGTCAGTGCCCCCACTTCCATGGACTTTCGTTCCAAGCTGGCTGCCGCCTGGCAGCGCCATGATTCCCTGCTTTGCGTTGGGCTTGATCCCGATCTGTCGCGTTTGCCCGCGCATCTGAAGGGGCGCTCCGATGCGGTGCTGGCCTTCTGCAAGGGCATTGTCGATGCCACCGCCGATCTGGCCTGCGCCTTCAAACCGCAGATCGCCTACTTTGCGGCGGCCAGAGCCGAGGATCAGTTGCAGGACCTGATTGCCTACATCCATGAACACCATCCGGCTGTGCCGGTGGTGCTGGACTCCAAGCGTGGCGACATTGGTGCCACGGCCCAGCAATACGCCCGGGAAGCTTTCGAGCGCTACGCCGCCGATGCGCTGACGGTCAATCCCTATATGGGTTTCGACTCGGTGGAGCCCTACCTCGAGTTCTCCGATCGGGGGCTGATCGTGTTGTGTCGCACGTCCAACCCCGGCGGCTCCGACCTGCAGAACCTCACGGTGGAAGGGGGCCGCAAGCTCTACCAGCACGTGGCCGAGCTGGTGGCCGGCAAATGGAATGTGCATGGCCAGAACGCCCTGGTGGTCGGTGCCACCTTTCCCGAGGAACTCGCTGATGTGCGCGCCATCGTCGGCGATCTGCCCCTGTTGGTACCAGGGATCGGCGCCCAGGGCGGCGATGTTGAGGCCACCGTGAAGGCCGGTCGCACGGCGTCTGGGGCCGGGTTGATGATCTCCTCGTCCCGCGCCATTTTGTACGCCGGCGCTGGCGAGGATTTCGCTGCAAAGGCCCGCGCTGTGGCGCAGGCGACCCGGGATGAGGTCAATCTGTACCGCTCCCCGGCGGTCTGACAGCGACCGGGCAGCGCAGAAAGGCAGGCATGCTGCGCTGCCGCAGCGTAGGATGGAGGCCTTGTCGCAGATGGCGCACGTGCGTCCACACTGCGACGGTCATTTTTTTCGCCGGATGACCCGCAATTTCGCGGTACGGCAATGTTTCCAGGGAAGCCCATGGTCAGACTGAAGTTCTCGGTCGAACTTAATTACACTGTTGCAGCACCGGGCTGCGACTTCATCCTCAACATCCATGCGGCCCATACGCGTCACCAGCGTGTGGTCACCGAGATGATGGAGATCGGGCAGTTTCTGCTGCCCCAGGTCCATACGGATGCCTCCACCGGCAATCGCTACATGCGCCTCAAGGCCGAAGCAGGCACCCTTCGCCTGCGCTACAGCGCCACCGTCGAACTGCAGCACCACGTCGCTGCGCCCGAGAGCATCCCCGAAGTGCCCGTGTCGCGCCTGCCGGCCGATGTGCTGACTTACCTCTATCCCAGCCGCTATTGCCAGTCGGATCGCCTCTACGAAGTGGCCAATCGCGAATTTGGTACCTTGCCGCCGGGCTACGAGCGTGTGCGGCGCATCTGCGCCTGGGTGGCAAAGCACGTGGAGTTCAAGTCCAACACCACCAACGCCAGCACCTCCGCCCTCGATACGCTGAACGAGCGGGTGGGTGTGTGCCGCGACTTTGCTCACCTCATGATCGCCCTGTGTCGGGCCCTCAACATTCCGGCGCGCTTCGTGGCGGGGATCGACTATGGCGCCGATCCGGCCCTCGGTCCGAGTGATTTTCACGCCTATGTCGAGGTCTTCCTGGGAGACCGCTGGTATCTGTTCGATCCCTCGGCCACCGCCATTCCCATGGGCCTGATGCGTTTTGGCAGCGGCCGGGATGCCGCCGATGTGTCCTTCGCCACCATTTTCGGGGCGGTTCGTGCCGAGCCGCCCAAGATCATCATCGAGGCCATCGCCGACCCCATGGCGGGTATCGAGATTCCTCGCCATCGCCCGGAAGCCCTGTCCACCGATGATGGCTCCGCCGTGTTGATCGGCACCCGCCTTGCCCCCCTTTGCTGACCCGCCCCCAGCGTCTTCGCCTTCATTTCATCAGGAGATTCCCATGAGTACTATCGAAGAAATCGCTGCCCGCCACGGTTTCAGTGCCGACGCCGGTCGTTCCGCGTATGCCGCACTTCAATCCGGCGGTTTCAGCCAGGCCCAGTTCAACCACCCGGAGTTCGGTGGCATGGGGCAATGGATGAGTGGCGGCATGATGATGATCGGCGACATGTTCAACGAGAGCCTCAAGTGGCGCGTCGGCGCGCTGCTTACCGACCTTTCCCAGCACCGGGAGCCCCAGCCGGCCACGCCGCAGGGTAACAACTGGGGCTTTGCCCAGTCGTCCAACTGGTGGCCCTCCGAGCTCGGCTCGCCGGCCAGCTCCGGCAGCCAGAACGATATGGCCTACGCCTGGTTTCCGAACGCCGGCAAGCTGCTGGTCAAGCTTTCCGGTGACGTGTTCTCCTTCGATACCGGCAACCTGTCCATCTACGGTGTGCAGCAACAACAGGGCGGTGGCATCGGCTCAGTGGTGCTGAACACGTCCAACGGTCCGATGGGCCTGCTCGGGCTTAATCGCGCCTGAGCGCCTGCGGCAGCGCGCTCAGGCTGCCCGCGTGGCGGCGATGCTGGTTCAGTCCGGCGTCGCCGCCACGTTGCATTTGGAGGGCAGGGCGCTCTTGAACCGGCGCTTTCAGCCGTGTCGCTGCCAGCTCAGGCAGCGGTTGTTGGCCGGCATGGCCCGGTCTTCCAGCAGACGGAAGCCCTGCTCGCGAGCGAGGGCATCGACGGCCTCGAAATCCCGGATGCCGCACTTCGGATCTTCCGCCCTCAGGGCTGCATCGAACTCGGCGTTGCTGGGGCTGGTGGGCTGTCCGCCATAGTGGAAGGGCCCATAGATGCTCAGGCGTGCATCGGCAGTCAGGATGCCGGGGAGCTTGGCGAAGAAGGTCTGTACTTCGTCCCAGCCCATGATGTGCAGGGTATTGGAGCTGAACACTGCGTCAAAGCCTGTTGCCGACCATGGGCCGACCACGTCGAGAACAAGGGTCGGTGGCGTGTTGGGCAGGCGTGCCTCGGCCAGCCACTGGCGGATGCCGGGCAGGTAGGCGGGCCGATCACTGGTCTGCCAGATCAGGTGGGGCAGGGCGGCGGCAAAGTGGATGGCATGCTGACCGGTCCCGGAGCCGATCTCGAGCACCTGGCGCCGGTCGGCGAAGTGGATGCGCAGGGCCTCCAGGATCGCGTCCTTGTTGCGATCACAGGCCGGGGAATAGGGTTTGTCGAAGATCTGCATCATTGTGTCGTGTGCTCCATGGGGTCGCCGAGTTGTTCGGCAAGGCAGTCGGCGAAGGCCTGTCGGGCGGGTTGGTGGCTGCGGGCCCGATGCCAGATCATCACCGTGGTTGAGAAGGCCAGATCGGGTGGTACGGGGTGCACGCGCAGGGTAGCCCTGCCCGGGTCGGCCTCGTTCAGGTGGGCGCCGATGACCGTCCTCGGCACCAGACTGACGCCCATGCCGGCGGCGACACAGCCGAGAATCGCTTCGAAGGTGCCGAACTCGCTGCTGCGGGCAATCGGAATGCCGTCCCGGCGCAGCCAGTCGAAGAGGCGTTGCCGGTAGCTGCAGCCCTCCCGGAAGGTGAAAAGTTCTACCGGCCCGCGCCGGGCCAGATCCGCCGCGTTGTCAATCGTCGCCCAGTCGGCGGCGCTGATCAGTACCACTTCCTCCACCACCACCGGCTGGCTTTCCAGTTCCGGATGGACAACCGGGCCGGACACCAGTGCAGCATCCAACTGATGGGCCAGCACCTCCTGCACCAAGCTGGCGGTGGGGGCTGTGTGGAGACGCAGTTCCACCCGCGGGTGAGCCCGCCGGAAAGCAGCGATGACGCTTGGCAGCCGGGCCGCGGCGGTGGTTTCCATCGAGCCGAGGCGCAGCAGACCCTCGGGCAGGTCGGCCCGGCGTACCGCGTCGCGGGCCTCGTCGGCGAGGCTCAGCAGCCGCTCTGCGTAGCCAACCAGCAGGGTGCCGGCGGGGGTGATCACCAGGCGCCGGTTGATCCGGTCGAACAGGGGTGTGCCCAGGTCTTCCTCGAGCAGACGTAGGCGGGTGGTGACATTCGACTGCACCGTGTGGAGACGTTCGGCAGCACGGGTGACACTGCCTTCCTCAACGATGGTGCGGAACATGCGCAGGTCGGAGAGATCCATGGTCATCTCTTTTTGAGATTGAAACCATTCTATTAAATCATTTTTATTGCTGATTTGCCCTTGTTAGGCTGTGTCCATCGATCAACAGGGCTCGGCATCATGCGTCTTCTCTCCCCGTCGTTTTCCGGTGTGCAGCGATCCCCGGGCCCGCTGCCGATTGCTGTGGCCGGGTTGCTGGCTCTCCTGCTGGCCATGGGAATCGGTCGCTTTGGCTTCACGGCGCTGCTGCCCCAGATGCGCGATGAAGGACTGCTGGACGTGGCCAGTGGCGGGTTGCTGGCGGCCTCGAACTACCTGGGCTATCTGGCCGGTGCCTTGTGGGCCGCCTTCAGTCGCCGGGCTGATGCCGCGCACCGCCTACTGGCAGGCTTGCTGGTGAGCGTGGTGACGACCCTGGCAATGGGGCTGGAGCTGGGCTTTCTGTGGTGGTGCGGTGTGCGCTTCCTGTCGGGCGTGGCGAGTGCGGCGGTCTATGTGTACGCCACCGGTATCGTGCTGCGCAGCCTGGCGGCGTGCCAGGCCGCCAGCTGGAGCGGTTTGCATTACATGGGCGTGGGCGGCGGCATCGTGGTATCAGCCTTGCTGGCCCGGCACATGATGGTGGCCGGCAGTGCTCTGGAGGGCTGGCGCTGGCTGGGTCTGCTGGCTGCGTTGGGAGCGGTGGCGGTCGCCGTCGTGCTGTTGCCCCTCGCTCGTTCGACGACGACGTCGGGCGAACCGGCCGTGCCGGCCGAAAGCGCCGGGCCGCCCATGGGCTGGCTGGCGGCTGCGTATGGACTGGCCGGCTTCGGTTACATCGTCAATGCGACCTTCCTGCCCTTGATGCTGCGCGCTCAGGATGGCACGGCCAGCGCCGCCCTGGACGGCTGGCTGGTGGTGGGCGTGGCGGCCTTGCCGGCAACGCTGTTCTGGGTGCGCCTGTCCTTTCGCTGGGGTGTGTATCCGGCCCTCATCAGCGCCACCCTGATCCAGGCCGTGGGGGTTGCCTTGCCGGTGCTGGTGAGTGGCGTAACAGCAGCGATGGCCGGGGCAGCCTTGCTGGGGGCAACTTTCATGGGTATCGCCGGCCTGTCCCAGTGGCTGGCCCGGGTGCCCGACCCCCGGGCAACGGCGCGCCGCATCGGCCTGATCACCGCGTGCTACGGCGTTGGCCAGGTGGCCGGGCCCCTGCTGGTGGCGCTGCGCGGGCCTGCCGGAGGCTTTGCGCTGCCGGTGCTGGCGGCCTCGGCAGCCCTGTTGTGTAGTGCGCTTTTGCTGGAGGTTTCCCGTCGTCGGGAGCACCTTGGCTGATTCTTTTTTCGGAGGAGATGAGCATGCCTTACCTGAACCTGTCCTACGCCGCACCTGAAGCCCTGGCGGTGGCCGAAGTGGCCGCCACCCTGACTGGACTGACGGTGGATCTGCTGGGCAAGAAGGAATCGCTGACTGTGGTCCACATCACCCGGACGCCTGCCGACCACTGGTTCGTCGGAGGCCAGGCCCTGGCACCCGGGCAGTCCGGTGCCGTTCTGGAGATCCGCATTACCGACGGAACCAACACCAAGGCGCAGAAGGCCGCCTTTATCCGAGCGGCTTTTGCAGTGCTGGCGGCGCAACTGGCGGGGCTGCACCCGGCGAGCTATGTCGCCATCCACGAGCCCCGTGCCGATGCTTGGGGCTACTCGGGCGAGACCCAGGAGTATCGCTACATCCGCGGGCTGTCGCTGTAGGCTTGGCGTCGGCCTACCTGCGGGTGCGTGAGATCTGGCGCGACAGGGCGATCAGCGGCAGCAGGCCGACGGCGACGATGGCCAGGGCGGCCGTGGAGGCTTCGGTGAGGCGTTCGTCGGATGCCAGCACGTAGGCCTGGGTGGCCAGGGTATCGAAGTTGAAGGGACGCATCACCAGTGTGGCGGGCAGCTCCTTCATCACATCCACAAAGACCAGCAGGCTGGCCGTGAACAGGCTGCCCCTCAGGATGGGCACATGCACACGGCGCAGGGTATCGCCCTGGCCCAGGCCCATGCTGCGGGCCGCATCGTCCATGCTGGGGGTGATTTTTGAGAGGCTCGCCTCGACCGTCTGCAGCGCCACGGCGAGGAAGCGCACCAGGTAGGCGTAGATCAGGGCGGCGATGCCGCCGGTGAGGAGCAGCCCGGGGTTGCTGCCGAACCAGGCCTGCCACTGGCCGGCCAGCCAGTTGTCGAGGCGGGTGACGGGAATCAGCACGCCTACGGCGATCACTGTGCCGGGCACCGCGTAGCCCAAGCCGACAAGCCGGTTGAGGCCTTTGGCCAGCAGGGTTTTGGAGAGGCGGGCGCTGTAGGCCAGCAGCACGGCCAGGGCCACGGCGATGAGAGCGGTGAGGCCCGCCAGGGTGAAGCTGTTGCGGGCCAGTACCAGGAAGCGTTCGCCGAACTGGGTGTCGCCCTCGCCGAGGGCCATGCGCAGGAGCAGTGCCGCGGGTAGCAGGAAACCCATGCACAGGGGTAGCAGGCAGGTCAGCATGGCCAGCAGGCCAGCGCCGCCCGTCAGGCGTCCGGGGGGCGGGCGATGCCGGTTGGAGGTGTTGTGGTAGCGGGCTCGCCCGCGGGTAATGCGCTCCACGGCCACCAGCAGCAGCACGAAGCCGAGCAGCATGGCGGCGAGCTGGGCGGAGGCGATGCGGTCACCGAGGGAGAACCAGGCGCGGTAGATTCCGGTGGTGAAGGTGTTGACGGCGAAGTAGGCCACGGTGCCGTAGTCCGCCAGGGTCTCCATCAGTGCCAGGGCGACGCCGGCGGCAATTGCCGGCCGGGCCAGGGGCAGCGATACGGTGAAGAAAGCCCGCCAGGGCCCGATGCCGAGGGTCCGCGAGGCCTCCAGCACACCGCCGGCCCGCTCCAGGAATGCGGTGCGGGCGAGGAGATAGACGTAGGGATACAGCACGAACACGAACATCAGCATGGCCCCGGGCAGGGTGCGGATGTCGGGAAAGTAGTAGTCGCCGCGCCGCCACTCGAAGAAGTCCCGCAGTGCTGTCTGTACAGGGCCGACAAACTGCAGGAAGTCGGTATACACATAGGCCATCACATAGGCCGGGACCGCCAGGGGCAGCACCAGCGCCCATTCAAAGATGCGACGCCCGGGGAAGTCATGCATGGCCGTCAGCCAGGCGGTGGCAATACCGATGATGGCCACGCCCAGACCGACTCCAGCGCACAGGGCCAGGGAGTTGAGGACATATTCGGGCAGGACGGTGGAGGCGAGGTGAGCCCAGGTGCCGCTGGTGCCACCCAGAAGGAGGTTGAAACCGACGCTGGCAATGGGAAGGCCAGCCAGCAGCGCCACGACAAAGGCGGAGACGACAAGCGGGGAGAAGCGTCCGGAGCGGTGACGAAAGTGTTGTTCGATCATGAGATTTTTCGACTTGTTGCGAATTATAATCGATACCATGTCCAAACTAGAACTCAGGTCGGTTGTCCAGCGCTATGGCCACCAGACCATCGTGAATGGGGTCGACTTCCGGCTTGAGCAGGGAAGTATCGCCTGCCTGCTAGGGCCGTCCGGTTGTGGCAAGACTACATTGCTGCGCTGCATTGCCGGCTTCGAGGATGTGGCCGGGGGCGAGATCCGGATCAATGGCGCGGTGGTGAGCGCACCAGGGCATCGGGTTCCGCCCGAGAAGCGTCAGGTGGGGATGGTCTTCCAGGACTACGCCCTGTTCCCTCATCTGAGCGTGGAGCGCAACGTGGGCTTCGGTCTGGGTGCCATGCCGCCGGCCGAGCGGGGGGCGCGGGTCGAGGAGTTGCTGGCAACAGTGGGTCTGGGCGGCCTAGGGCAGAAGTTTCCCCATGAGCTGTCGGGCGGACAGCAGCAGCGCGTAGCCCTGGCCCGGGCGCTGGCGCCGCGCCCCGAGCTGGTATTGCTGGATGAGCCGTTTTCAAACCTGGACGTTGATCTGCGTGAGCGCCTGTCGGTCGAGGTAAGGGAGATTCTAAAGAAGGAAGGCATGACGGCGGTGCTGGTGACCCACGATCAGCACGAGGCCTTCGCCATGGCCGACGAGATTGGTGTCATGTCGGAGGGGCGTATTCAGCAATGGGACACCCCTTACAACCTGTATCACCGGCCGGGCAACCGCTTTGTGGCGGACTTTGTCGGCAAGGGCGTGTTCCTGCCCGGTGAGGTGCTGGACGACCGCCATGTGCAGATTGAACTGGGCATGCTCAACTCCGGCGTGCCGGTGGAGTGCAGCCTCGGCTGCCGGGCCTGCGGCAAGGGCTGTGCCGTGGAGGTGTTGCTGCGCCCGGATGACGTGATTCACGATGATGCCAGCCCGACCCGGGCCGAGGTGCTGCACAAGGCTTTCCGCGGCGCTGACATCATGTATACGCTCCGGCTGGATAGCGGTGCCGAGGTGTTGTCGCTGGTGCCGTCGCATCACAACCACGCCTTGGGCGAGAAGATCGGGGTGCGCCTGGAGGCGGATCACGTGATCGCTTTCCGCCAAGGCTGATCGCTTCCCTCCTTGTGTCGAGCCCCGCCGTTCAGAATGGGGCTGGACTGGAAAACGTCATTCGCCGGCCGTTTCCGGGGTGCGGCAGATCCAGCCGTGTGGCATGCAGCAGCAGGCGCGGCGCCGCGGCCCGGCTTGCCGGGTCGGCATACAGATCGTCTCCCAGGATTGGATGTCCGATGGCCATCAGATGCACGCGCAGCTGGTGAGTGCGCCCTGTGAGGGGCTGGAGCTCGACTCGGCTGGTGAGGGTTGTGTCGTCGTACTCGATCACAGTGTAGGTGGTCAGGGATGGTTTCCCGGTTTCCCGATCCACTTTCTGCCTGGGCCGGTTGGGCCAGTCGGCAATCAGCGGCAGGCTGATCTGGCTCCGCTCCGGCTGAGGATGTCCGGCCACCACGGCCACGTAGTACTTGTCGACCTGCCGCTGTTGAAAGGCGATGCTGAGGCGACGCTCCATCTCATGCCCCCGGGCCATCACCAGCAGCCCCGAGGTAGCCAGGTCCAGGCGGTGAACAATGCGTGCGTCGGGGTATTCGGCCTGTATCCGGCTGGCCAGGCTGTCCGCGTGATCGGGGCCGCGCCCGGGCACTGACAGCAGGCCGGCGGGTTTGTCGATGACCAACAGGACTTCGTCCATGAACAGGATTTGCGGCACACCTGCAGGTGGTGCATAGACAATCGGCGGTGGCGGATCGACGGAGGCGAGTGTTGCGGCGGCCGGTTGGCTCATGAGGGGGCAATGCGTTGGGAGATGCGCATTTTTGCACAGGCCCTGGCTTTGCCCACAGCCGCAGTGGGAAAGGCTGTGGACAAGGTGTGGGGGGCTGGGGCAAGTGGATGCCTTGAAAGGATTTTTTCCGCTTGCCCTGAATTGGGTCAGGCGGCCTCAGCGGGCGATCGGCGGGCGGGCCAGGCGCAGGAGGGTTTCCTGCAGCTCGGCGTAGCTGTAGGGCTTGGTCAGGAAGTCGTCCATGCCGCAGGCAAGGGCCGCCTCGCGTTCGTCTTCCATTGCGTTGGCGGTGACGGCGATGATCGGTATATGTTGCCCATCCTGTTCACTGGCACGGATGCGTCGGGTGGTTTCGTAGCCGTCCATGAGCGGCATCTGGCAATCCATCAGGATCACGTCGAAGTGCTGTTGGGCGAGCATCTGGAGCGCTTCCTTGCCGTTGCCGACGGTGCTTGCCGCGCACTGGAGTTCTTCCAGCTGCATTGTGGCTAACAGCTGGTTGATGGTGTTGTCCTCGGCCACCAGCACCTGCAGGCCGGCCAGGCTTGGCACATCCCTTTTGGCGGGCACAGGTTCGAGCATGGGAGCGTTAATAGGCGCGCTGGTCAGCACGGGTGTAAGCACGGAAAACCAGAATGTGGAGCCCTTGCCCGGCTGGCTTGAGGCGCCGATCTCTCCGCCCATGAGTTGGACCAGCTCATGGCTGATGGCCAGCCCGAGCCCGGTGCCGCCGTAACGGCGGGCATGGGAGTTGTCGGCCTGAGTGAAGGGGGTGAACAGCTGGGGCAGGATGTCCGCTTCGATGCCGATGCCCGAGTCCTCAACGCTGAAGTGCAGGCGGACGGCCGGGGGGCTGCTTCCGCAGACGGGCTGGGAGGAGAGCCGGAGGTGGATGTCACCGTTCACGGTGAATTTGATGGCATTGCCCACCAGATTGATGAGGATCTGGCGCAGGCGGTCGGGGTCGGCCTCGATTCGTTCGGGCAGGTTTTCGTCGATATGGCAGTGCAGGGTGAGTTTCTTCTCGATTGTCTTGTGCAGGAAGAAGCCGGTGATGTCCTCGACAATGGTCCGGGGTGAGCAGGGCAGGGCCTCGATGGTCATGCGGCCGGCCTCGAGCTTGGAGAAGTCGAGGATATCGTTGATCACCCGCAGCAAGCTGTCGGCGGAGCTGCGGATATGCCCTACGAAGCGTTCCTGTTCGGTGTCCAGGCGGGTGTAGGCGAGGAGCTCGGCCATGCCGATGATGCCGTTCATCGGTGTCCGGATTTCGTGGCTCATCGTGGCCAGGAACAGGGACTTGGCCTGGTTGGCATGTTCGGCAGCTTCCTTGGCCACGCGCAGTTGTCCGTCCCGGGCTTCGATCTGGTCGAGCATGGTGTTGAAACCGTCCATCAGCGTGCCGATTTCATTGCTGCTCTCCGGGCTGACGCGCAGGGCGTAGTCGCGGGTTTCCGATACCCGCCGCATTTGTCGGGCAAGATTCTCGATGGGGCTGGCAATCAGTCGCTGCAGGCGGGTGGCGAGGAGCCAGGCCAGCAGCGAGGCGGCCAGCAGCACGCCGGATGCGGTAAGGACTCGCTTGTGCACAAGGTTGCGCAGGGGGGTCAGGTCGAAATAGGCTTCAATGGTGCCCACCTGCCTGCCGCCGACGATGACCGGATTGGCGATCTCCAGGAAGGGGGCGCCGAGAAGCAGGCCGAGGGGATGTCGTGGTGAGCCGAAGGGGGCGCCCGCGTGGGCGTGATCACTGTGGTGATCCTCGACGATGGCCAGCACTTCGGCGTGCGCCGGGAACTCGCTGTGGTATTCGGCGAAGACCTTGCCCTCCGGGCTGCGCAGGGTGGCAGCGATCACGTCCGGTGCGCTGCCGAGCGCGTTGATGATCTCCTGGGCGGCCTCCGGGTCCTGGAAGCTGACGGCGGCAGTGCTGTTGACACCCACCAGGCGGGTCAGGACGTGTGCGTTGTCCTGCATGGCCCGGGCTGCGGTCTGAAGCTCGCTGTAAACCAGTAGCATCAGTGCCACGACCAGGCCGAGGGTGGTGGTGATCAGGGCGATCAGCACCACCTGGCGCTTGATCGGGTAGTCACCCAGGCGTTTCATTGCGCGCCTCCCTTGCCGTCATGGGTGAGGGTGGCGAGGTTGAGCAGCTTGGCGCTGACCCTCAGGTCAGCACGTTCAATGGCGTCGGTATTGATGACCGGGTGAATGCGCCCGCGTTTGCGGGTCAGGGTGATCATGCCGCCCCGGGCCGCAAAGCCAGGCTGGTCACTGACGGTGAGGATCGCGCTGCCGGCCAGACGCCTGAGCAGTTCTGCCTGGAAGGCAGGGCCAATCGCGGATTGTTCACCGAAATAGATCAAGTGGCATTCCTGGAGGTTGCGCATATCTGGCTGGCGTTGGACGATCAGGGGGTGCCCGTCCAGGGTCTCACCGGCAACGGCCTTGGCGAGCAGGGGGGCAAGGGTTTCGTCGAACACGCAATACCGGAAAGCATCGCCGGCCCGTAGGGTGTGTCCGTCGGGCCAGCGCACAAAATGGGCGAAATTATAGACAAAGGCGGCCTTCACTTCGTTTTCTGCAAAGGCTGCCGGGCTCGAGTCGCCCGCGTGGGGGGATGCCGAAAGGGCGAGCAGCACCGACACACCCGCGGTGCGGCAGCGCAACAGACGAGCGAGAAGGAGCGGCAAGCCGGTATGCAGCAAAGCAGGGGTCAGAAGCGCAGATTGGCCGTGAGGTAGTACTCCCGCGGGATCAGGTAGGCATCACTGGCATTGACCAGGTTGGTGCCGAATTCCTTCCGGGCCGGGCCGATCAGGTTACGACCATTGAGGGCAAGGTCGAGCCGGCTGGTGGCGCGCCAGCCCAGGCGCAGGTCTGCGGTAAGGTAATCCGGAATGCTGTAGGTGTGTAGCGCGCTCACATAGCGGGCTTGCAGGTCCAGTTCCAGGTCGTGACGCAGGTCGTGACGGACGGCGAGCATGGCCTGGTGGGTCGGAGATTCGCCGGTTGCCCGCAGGGGGTTGATCTCGGTGTTGCCCGGTTGGGTGGCCAGGTTCATGTCAAGGTGAGAGTAGCTGGTCTGTACGCGCCAGGTGTCGCTCGGGCGGTAGTCCATCGACAGTTCGAAGCCGCGTGCCTTTCCCTTCAGGGCATTGCCGGCAAGGGCATTCCAGGTGAGATAGGGGCTTGGCAGGCTAGCGACCAGTCGGGGGGCACCGATCAGGTCTACCGTCAGCAGGCGATCATAATCGTTGAGAAACACGCTGGCGTCGAAGCTGAGGCGGGGGTTGATCTGGACCCGATAACCCAGTTCGTAGGCGATCAGCCGTTCTGCGTCGAGATTGGGGTTGCCATGGGAGGTGACAAACAGGGGCAGGCCGCCGGTGAAGGCGCGGGGTGGTATGTAGGAACTCAGGCGCGCGCTGTCTTCAATGATCGACGGGGTACGCACGGCACGGGCCACGGAAGCCCACAGGGTATTCCCCTTGGCCGGGGACCAGCGCACCCGTGCGGACGGTTGCCATTCGACGCCGGTGAACTCATTGTGCTCGACCTTGACACCGACTGTGACCTGAAGGCGCTCGGCCAAGGCCAGGGTGTCTTCGGCGAAGGCGCTGAACAACTGGTCGGTGCGACTGCTGCGGCTGACGCCGGCTGGAGGCGTCATCTGGGCGTCGCTGGCAATGTTGCGGTAGCCGACACCCGCGATGAGGTTGTGTCCGCCGATGGGCGTGAAATGGTGACGATAGCCCAGATCGAAGGTGTCCAGCTCTGCCCGGGCCCCATTGTTGAGTACCATCCAGTGATCGAGGGTGAAGCGGTTGAAGTAGGCCCGCAATTCGTCACGTGCCCCGCCGCTGCTCCGAGACCACTGACCGAGAACGTGAGCACCCGAGTAGGCGCGCTCCTGGCGCTTCAGTTCGCGGAAGCTCTCGCCCTCGATCATCAGGTTGCCGCCGCCCGTTTCCCAGTCACCGCGAAAGCCGGCCCGGCCACCCCGCCAGCGGATATCACTGATGTCGTCGGCGCTACCTGCGAGGCGGTCGTTCTGGTGGACTTTGGCCCACACCCGGGCGTGACCGTTATCGCCGGCCTTGAAGCCATTGCGCAGGACGAGTTCGGACTGGAGATCGCCAGTGACGACACTGACGAGTGTACCCTGGGTATCCTCGGCATGACGGGTGATGATGTTGATAACGCCATTGACCGCATTTGCCCCCCAGGTGGAACCCCCCGGCCCACGAACGATTTCGACGCGTTCAATGTCCTGAATGACGATGTTCAACTCGTCCCACAGCACGCCTGAAAAGAAAGGGGTGTAAACACTGCGCCCATCCACCATGACGAGTAGTTTGTTGGCAAACTGGTTGTTGAAGCCCCGTGCGCTGACAGCCCATTCGGTGGCGCTGATGCGGGCCACATTGAGGCCCGGGACCGTGCGAAGCAGTTCGGGCAGGGAGGTGGCGCCGGATCGCCGGATGTCTTCGGCCGTGAGTACATGGATCGCCGCCGCTGTGTCCTCGAGCCGCTCGCTGCGATGGGTGGCCGTGCTGACGCGTAGGTCGGCAAGTTCGTCGAGGCTCATCAGCTTGAGTGCGCTCAGGCTGTCCTCGGCGGAAACCGTTGGGGTGGCGGCGACCAGGGCGGCAATGAGCAAGGGCTTGGCGAGAGACTTTGACATGATGAAATCCGGTGGGCAGCACATGCGGCCGGGCGCGATTGTATCGGCATTGTCTATAACTAAAGGAATAGATTCGTCACAGCCGTGTGTCGTATTCCGACGTGGTGGTGCCAACCCTGTGGAGACTTTCATCGGTGACCGGGGGAGCGTGATTTCCGGGAGGGCAGGGGAGGGGGCGCACCGAGTTGCGGCATGGGGGCTTCCCCAGTTCGGTGCGCTCGCACTGTCTTGGTGCGAAAGCGCGTCAGCGTGCCAAAAAGTCTTTTGTTTATAAGGGTTTTTTGATTGGCATGCTTTTAGCTAAGCATAAAGTGGTATCTCCGCTTCACAACATAACAGGCGAGCGCTAATGGCCATCACAAAATTCTTCAATGAAATGACTGCGGACGATGGGAGTGTCCGTGCGCATTACGCGGGCTACGCCGCGTGGCTGAGCGAGACTCCGGCAGACCGCATCGCCCGCAAGCGGGCAGAGGCAGATTCCCTGTTCCATCGCTACGGCATCACCTTCGCGGTGTACGGTGAGGAATCGGGTACAGAGCGTCTGATTCCCTTCGACATCATTCCGCGCATCATTCCCGCCCAGGAGTGGAAGGATCTGGAGACTGGCTTGCGTCAGCGCGTCAAGGCGCTGAACTGCTTCATCCATGACATCTACCACGATCAGGAAATCCTCAAGGCAGGGCATATCCCCGCCGAGCAGGTGCTCAACAACGCCCAGTACCGCCCGGAAATGCAGGGTGTCAATGTGCCCTGCGATATCTACGCAGCCATCGCCGGTGTGGACGTGGTGCGGGCAGGGGCGGGGGAGTTCTACGTGCTTGAAGACAACCTGCGGGTACCGTCGGGCGTCTCCTACATGCTTGAAGACCGTCGCATGATGATGCGCTTGTTCCCCGAGCTGTTCGCCCGCCACCGGGTTGCGCCCGTCGAGCATTACCCGGACATGCTGTTGCACACTCTGCGCAGCCTGGCCCCGGTAGGCGTGACGGATCCTACCGTGGTCGTGCTGACTCCTGGTGCTCATAACTCCGCCTACTTCGAGCACGCCTTCCTGGCCCAGCAGATGGGTGTCGAGCTGGTTGAAGGTCAGGATCTGTTCGTCAGTGAAGACCAGGTCTTCATGCGCACGACCCAGGGTCCGCGCCGGGTGGATGTGATCTATCGTCGGGTGGATGACGACTTCCTCGATCCGAAATACTTCCGCAAGGACTCCATGCTCGGCGTGCCGGGCCTGCTGGATGCCTATCGGGCCGGCCGCGTCACGCTGTCGAATGCCATCGGTACCGGTGTGGCGGACGACAAGTCCATCTATCCCTACGTCCCGGAAATGATCCGTTTCTATCTGGGTGAGGAGCCGATCCTCAACAACGTGCCCACCTATATGTGCCGTAAGCCTGAGGATTTGGCTTACACCCTGGCCCATCTGCCCGAGCTGGTGGTCAAGGAGGTACACGGTGCCGGTGGCTACGGCATGCTCGTCGGGCCGGCGTCCACCGCGGAGCAGATCGAGACCTTCCGCAAGTACTTGATCGCCAACCCCGAGAAGTACATCGCCCAGCCCACGCTGGCCCTTTCGAATTGTCCGACCTTCGTCGAAAGCGGCATCGCGCCGCGTCACCTGGATCTGCGCCCCTTCGTTCTCTCGGGGACCGAAGTGCAGATGGTGCCGGGCGGCCTGACCCGCGTCGCGCTGCGCGAAGGATCACTGGTGGTGAACTCCTCGCAGGGCGGGGGCACCAAGGACACTTGGGTACTGGAGGCCTGAAAACATGCTGAGCCGCACTGCTGATCACCTTTTCTGGATGGCCCGCTACATGGAGCGGGCCGAGAACACAGCACGCATTCTTGATGTCACCTATCGACTTTCCCTTCTGCCGCAGAATGGCGAGGAAGTGGAGGCGATGTGGTCCGGCATGCTAAAGATCATGGAGCTGCAGGACGCCTATCTGGCGAAGCACCCTGCCTATTCCACCGAGGCTGTCCTTGAGTTCATGATCTTTGACCGGGACAACCCGGGCAGCATCTTCCGCTGCCTGCGTGCCACCCGCGAGAACGCCCACGCCGTGCGTGGCACCCTGACATCTGAGCTGTGGGAAACCTCCAACGAAACCTGGCTCAAGATGCGCGATTTCACCGTTGCCAAGCTTCTCGAGTCCGGGCCCGGGGCTTTCTTCGAGTGGGTCAAGTACCGTTCCCACCTCTCCCGCGGGGTCACTATCGGCACCATGTTGCAGGACGAGGCTTTGCGCTTCATCCGCCTGGGTACCTTCCTCGAACGGGCCGACAACACGGCGCGCATCCTTGAAGTTAAGTATCTCAACCTGCTGCCGGGCGCCGACGAGGAGCAAGCTCACGCTACTGATTACTACCAGTGGAGTGCGCTGCTGCAGTCCGTCTCGGCCTTCGAGGTATATCGCAAGGTCTACCGCGACCAGATCACCCCGTTGCGTGTGGCCGAACTGCTGGTGCTGCGCGCCGACATGCCCCGCTCTCTGGCCCGCAGCATGAAGGAAGTGCATTCCAACCTGACCCGGGTTTCCAACGCCCGCTCGGCCGAAACCGAGCGCCTGGCTGGAGAGCTGGAGTCCCACCTGCGTTTCGGCCGTATCGAACGTATCTTCGAAGGTGGCTTCAGAAAGTACCTGGAAGACTTCCGCGATCGCATCTTCGACCTGGGTTGCCGGATCTCCGACGACTTCCTGATCCCGACTACTGGCTAGGAATGCAAAAGAGGCTTGGCAAACCTCGAAACGATGTCTATAATGCGCAGCTTGTCGGGGCGTAGCGCAGCCTGGTAGCGCACTTGCATGGGGTGCAAGGGGTCGCGAGTTCGAATCCCGCCGCCCCGACCAAA